>MTLE01001417.1_pt1 | contig 38765 bp, 22 predicted proteins | sample 1982461 | NCBI WGS metagenome assembly MTLE01 (sample SAMN05712605, study PRJNA340218) | biofilm metagenome | isolation source: sample SPL anode biofilm adapted to -200 mV | place: USA | collected 2012-02-03
CGGAATATCGCATCCAGCCTGAGCCCATGATGTGGCATAAGTAGAGTGGGTGTGAACCACGCCTCCGATATTTGGAAATGCTTTATAAAGAATAAGATGTGTAGCAGTGTCGGACGATGGTTTTAGTTTCCCTTCAATAATTTTACCGTTTAGATCAACCACCACCATGTCATCGGCTTTCATGTCATCGTATGAAACGCCCGAAGGTTTTATAACGACCAGACCCGTTGCACGGTCAATAGCGCTCACATTTCCCCAGGTAAAAATGACCAACCCGTGTTTTACCAAATCCAGATTGGCTTTAAAAACTTCTTCTTTTAATGATTCTAACATCTTTTTTACTGTTTAATAATTATCTTTTGTTATTATATTAAGCGTCATAATTACACTTAATCAATTAAAAAAAATTACAAATTCTGTAAGTTCTTCAGGTGTTGCGCTCTTTTTATAGAGAAAAATGTAGTCCCTGTTGAATTAACTGATCGTATTTTTCTTTGTTAAATTTGTAATAAAAGGCACCTTTTTTCGATGTACTTTTATCTTTCTCATCCAGCTTTTCTAAAATATCCATTGTCATCAACTTTTTACGGAAATTCCGCTTGTCGATTGTTTCCTGATATATAGATTCATAGAGACTCTGCAGAGTCGGCAGAGTAAATTGTTCCCTTAAAAGATTAAACCCGATTGGTTTAATAGCCGCTTTACGTTGGAGGATATTTATAGTATCCTTCACCATTTTTTGATGGTCGAAAACCAATTCAGGCAGTTGAGTAATTTTTACCCAGCGGGCATCGTATTTTTCGGCCAGCGACGTGTCAAACATTTCCATATTTACCAACGCATAGTAAGCTACCGAAATTACACGTTCACCCAAATCACGATTCAGTTCGCCATAAGCGCCCACCTGTTCCATGAAAATGTTTTCAATTCCGGTGAATTCTCTGACCACGCGATCGGCGGCATTGTTCACGCTTTCAGACTCATTAACAAACCCTCCCATCAACGACCAGCCACCTTTTAGAGGTTCGAAAGGTCTCCGTGCAATTAAAATGTGTAATTCATTTTCATGAAAACCCATTATTATACAGTCTACCGCCACAAGGTGTTTATCTACATTTTGATAATATGCTGAAAACATTCTTTAAATATTATTTGACACATGCAAATTATTTTGCAACTTGTTGATTTTATTGTATTTATTCTTTTTCTGAAGATAGATATAAATACATAAAAAAACAAGTGTAAAGAAAACACTTGTTTTTCGAATTATGGTTATAATAAATTATGTTATACAGCAGAAAATTGTTGAAAATGCAGAAAAATGAATATTTTAACGTGTTTTTAAAAGAAAGGGAAAGTAATGTATAGATAATTGAAAAAATATACATTAAAAATTTGTTGTAACAGAATTTTATAACGTGAAGCTTTAGTCTTCAAGCCACCTTTTGGTGAGGTTGTCAAAGCTGTCAATTCGCCTGTCTCTGAAAAACGGCCACATGCAGCGAACAGCTTCTGAGCGCTGTAAATCAATATCAACAATCAGATTTTCATCATTATTATTTGATGTATGAGCTATAATTTCACCCTGAGGTCCCGCCACAAAACTGTTCCCCCAGAACTGGATACCGTTTGTCACACCCGATGGATCTGCTTCGTAGCCAGTGCGGTTGCAACTGAGTACATGTAGTCCGTTAGCTACTGCATGTCCGCGCTGAACAGTAATCCATGCATCTTTCTGACGATCTTTTTCGCCAGCCGTATCAGTGCTTTCCCAACCGATAGCGGTAGGATAAATAATCAGTTCAGCTCCGGCCATGGCCATCAGGCGGGCGGCCTCTGGGTACCATTGATCCCAGCAAACCAATACGCCTAATTTGCCGAGCGACGTTTGTATTGGCTCAAAGCCAAGGTCGCCGGGAGTGAAGTAAAATTTCTCGTAATAAGCGGGATCGTCGGGAATGTGCATTTTGCGGTATTTTCCGGCAATGGATCCATCTTTCTCTATTACAACTGCAGTATTGTGATACAAGCCTGCTGCACGTTTTTCGAACAGCGAAAGTACCATCACAACTCCAAGTTCTTTTGCCAGTTTGCCAAACGATTCGGTAGATGGGCCGGGAATGGTTTCGGCCTGTTCAAAAACGTCAGGATCTTCAGTCTGGCAGAAATAGAGTCCGTTATGGAGTTCCTGAAGTACAATGAGTTCAGCGCCGTTTGCAGCACACGAACGTATATTCTTTTCCAGTTTTGCCACGTTTGCTACGCGGTCGGCTGTGTTGGATTGTTGTATTAAAGCTATTTTCATAAAGCCCCTCCTGGCCTCCCCGAAGGGGAGGAAATATGATTAGTTTTGGTTTTTATATAAGTGCTCTTTAAGCCCCTCCTTTGGAGGGGTTGGGGGAGGCTGGATATTGCATCGTTACGCAATGAAGCGACCCATGTTGTTTTATAAGTGGCAGACAGTTTATACCCACAATTTCGCGATCAGGGAAAACTTTTTGTAATTGTTGTATTGCAATTTCATCTTTTGGCGAATTGTAAGCAGGTACCAAAACGGCTCCGTTAATGATTAGAAAATTAGCATAAGTGGCAGGCAGTCTTTCCCCATCTTCGTATACCGGATCAGCCATTGGGAGGGGAATAAGTCTGAAATACCTGTCTTCGGAAGTCTTAAATTTACGCAGCTCTTTTTTCATTTTTCTGAGTTCCTCAAAGTGCTCGTCTTCCGGGTCTTCACATTTTACGTAAGCAATCGTGCTTTTGTCACACAGTCTGGCCAGAGTGTCCACATGGCTATCTGTGTCGTCGCCGGCCAGATAACCGTGATTTAACCAAAGCACCTGTTTCAGTCCGAAGTATTCTTTTAGCCTCGCTTCCACATCATCTTCCGAAAGATTATTGCGGTTATCGGAAAGCAGGCATTCGGCGGTAGTTAACACGGTTCCCATTCCATCCGACTCAATACTTCCACCTTCCAAAACAAAATCGAAACAGTTTTTATGGCCGAAATCACCAAAGATTCCTGCCGTGTATAATTTTCGGGTAATAAGATTATCATAATTGGCGGCAAACTTCATTCCCCAGCCATTGAATGTGAAATCATAAACCACCGGTTTCCCATCCTCAAATACGGTAATTCCGCCGTGATCGCGTGCCCATGTGTCATTCGTAGGCATTTCTGCAAAAGTAATTTTTGCCAGTTCGTCTTCCGAAAAGAAAGTTTCAACTTCTTCTGTATCAACGCATACAATCAAAAGATTCTCATGTTTTAAAATCTCACGGGCAATGTTTACAAAACATTCATTTACCTCGTCGAGCATGTAAGCCCAGTCAGTGTTATTGTGCGGCCAGGTAAGCTGAATAAATTCCTGTTCGGCCCATTCTGCAGGTAAAGTTTTGTTCATTTCCCTTTATTTCAATATTTTAAAACTATATTGTACGCTAATTTATATTTAATTTTATTGCAAAAATACAAAAAAAACAATTATCAATCTATTTTAATTGCTTTTGAGTAATTTTGTGCCCACTAATTAAATTAAGAATGAAAGATATCATTATTTTGTATTCCGGCGGAATGGATAGTACAGTAGCATTGTACAAGTACGCCGAACGGATTAAACTTGCAGTTTCGTTTAACTACGGTTCGAAGCATAACGCGAGGGAGATAGAATATGCAGCTGCAAATTGTAAACGATTGGGAATTGAACACAAAGTCATAGAAATGGATTTAAACAAAATGGGTTTCGTTTCAGATTTGTTACAATCGGGTGGTGACATTCCTGATGGACATTACGAAGATGAAAGCATGAAAAAAACTGTCGTACCGTTTCGGAACGGAATTATGTTGAGCATAGCAGGTGGCATTGCCGAAAGTATTGGTTGTAACTGGCTGCTTATTTCGAATCATGCAGGTGACCATGCCATTTATCCCGATTGCCGCCCCGATTATATTGCTGCCATGAGCGAAGCAATTAATTTGGGAACATACAATGAAGTACAGATTCTGGCGCCGTATACAAATTTGTCTAAACGAGAAATAGCATTAATAGGAAAAGAAGCAGGGGTGCCGTTTGAAAACACATATTCATGTTACAATGGACAGGAAGTTCATTGCGGAACCTGCGGAACCTGTACTGAACGAAAAGAAGCTTTGTGTGGATTTGATCCGACTGTTTATCAGAAATAAGCTGTAAACTATCAATCTCTGAATAGATATTTCATTGAATTTTCATAAATCAAATATTTATTCATTTTTATGTTTATAAAAAAAGCGTATTTTTGCAGGTCAAAAAAACACTAATTACAAACAACATACAAAGGTGTCAGAGTCTTTTATTCTCCCGCAAGCGGGATCATCGCTAAAGCTTTGATTTGCTCTTTGTTCTTTATTCTATAAAAAAATGGGAAAAGTATTGATTATCGGTGCCGGAGGAGTAGGAACCGTTGTAGTCCACAAAGTGGCTCAGAATCCGGATGTGTTTACTGAAATCATGTTGGCTAGTCGCACCAAATCAAAATGCGACGTGATTGCCGCTGACGTTAAAGCACGTTACGGTGTGGAAGTGAAAACCGCTCAGGTGGATGCCGATGTGGTTCCTGAACTGGTTGCTTTGTTAAAAGATTATAAGCCGGAATTGGTGGTTAATGTGGCGCTTCCGTATCAGGATTTGACCATTATGGATGCGTGTCTCGAAGCTGGTGTAAATTATATGGACACGGCCAATTATGAGCCGAAAGACGAAGCTCACTTTGAATACAGCTGGCAATGGGCGTACAAGGAAAAATTTGAAAAAGCAGGTTTGACGGCAATTCTTGGTTGCGGTTTCGACCCGGGTGTAACCAGTATTTACACAGCTTATGCCGCTAAACATCATTTCGACGAAATTCAGTATCTTGATATTGTGGATTGCAATGCCGGCGATCATGGCAAAGCCTTTGCAACCAACTTCAACCCGGAGATCAATATCCGCGAAGTATCGCAGCGCGGAAAATACTGGGAAAACGGACAGTGGGTGGAAACTGAACCGCACGAAATTCACAAACCACTGAATTATCCTGAAATTGGACCCAAAGAATCGTATGTGATTTATCACGAGGAACTTGAATCGCTGGTGAAAAATTTCCCGACCATCAAACGCGCCCGTTTCTGGATGACGTTCGGACAGGAATACCTCACTCACCTGCGTGTAATTCAGAATATCGGTATGGACCGCATTGACGAAGTGGAATACAACGGCGTAAAAATCGTACCTATCCAGTTTCTGAAAGCTGTGTTGCCAAATCCGGGCGATCTGGGTGAAAACTATACCGGTTGGACATCCATCGGTTGCCGTATCAAGGGTATTAAAGACGGTAAGGAAAAAACCTATTATGTGTATAACAATTGCAGTCACGAAGCGGCTTACAAAGAAACCGGAACACAGGGTGTAAGCTACACTACCGGTGTACCGGCCATGATTGGCGCCATGATGTTTATGAAAGGGCTCTGGAAAAAAGCAGGCGTTTACAATGTGGAAGAATTTAATCCCGATCCGTTTATGGAACAACTTAATATTCACGGTTTGCCGTGGGTAGAGTTGCATAATGTGGATTTGGAATTGTAATAAATGAATTCTAACCCCTGAAGGGGAAATAAAGTATTTTAGAGTGGGAGTACGACTGATATTAGTCGTGCTCCCACTTTCTTTTAAAATCATTATCTTTGCACATTGAAATTATGAATTATGCATTATAAATTATGAATTATTCAACCATTCCTTCTCCCTGTTACGTCCTCGACGAAGTTGCTTTTCGTAAAAATCTGGAACTTATAAAATCAGTAAAAGACCGTGCCGGCGTCGAAATTATACTGGCTTTCAAGGCATTTGCCATGTGGAGTGCTTTCCCTATTGTGCGGGAATATATTCCTTATTCCACCGCCAGTTCATTGGCCGAAGCCCGTCTGGCTTACGAGGAAATGGGAAGCAAGGCTCACACTTACGGACCTGCTTATACAGATCGTGAGTTTCCCGAAATAATGCGTTGCAGCAGTCATATTACGTTTAATTCCTTACAACAATTTGAGCGGTTTTATCCGCAAACCCAGTTTGAAAATATTTCGTGCGGATTGCGTATAAATCCCGAATTTTCGGATGTGGAAACAGATTTGTACAATCCCTGCGCACCTGGTTCACGACTGGGCGTAGTGGCGGAACTGCTGGGTGATACATTGCCTGATGGAGTAGAAGGTCTTCATTTTCACACGCTTTGCGAATCAAATTCTTTTGATCTGGAGAAAACGCTGAATGTGGTAGAAGAGAAATTCGGGAAATATTTTTCGCAGATAAAATGGCTGAATATGGGCGGAGGTCACTTAATGACACGTGAAGGTTATGATGTGGAACATTTGATAAAACTACTCAAAGATTTTAAGGCGAAATATCCTCATTTCCAAATTATACTGGAACCCGGTAGCGCATTTGCGTGGCGAACAGGAGTGCTGGTTTCGTCTGTAATTGATATTGTTGAGAATAAAGGAATAAAAACCGCCATGCTGGATGTGTCGTTCGCGTGCCACATGCCCGATTGTCTGGAAATGCCCTACAAACCTGCTATTGTTGGCGCTACTGATTTTGTTGCCGGCAAACCGACGTACCGCATGGGAGGAAACAGTTGTCTTTCGGGCGATTTTTACGGCGACTGGTCGTTCGACAAAGAACTGAAAATCGGCGATCGGATTGTGTTTGAGGACATGATACATTACACCATGGTGAAAACAACCATGTTTAATGGCGTTACGCATCCATCCATTGGCATTTGGACGAAGGATAGCGAATTTAAACTGATTCGTGAATTTGGTTATGAGGATTATAAGAACAGAATGTCGTGAATGTTTAATAAATGTAATCAGGAATAACAAGTCAAAAGATTAATCTTTATATTTGTGAATCACTCTCTACGTTAAATTTTATTCAATCGAAATTTATGGAAAACTTACAGCAATTGGCCGGAACAATGATGTGGCTTACTCCACTGATTACTTTTTTAATTCTTTGGGATGGAATATGGAAACTGATAGCTTTGTGGCGTGCCGGACGAAACAATCATCTCGCATGGTTTATATGTATTGGAATATTTAATACCGTAGGCATTTTACCAATCATATATTTGCTTATCTACCGGAAAAAATCTGCTGATAATCAATAAAATGAAATTTTTGGGGAATATAATCTGGCTGGTTTTTGGAGGTATTGTAATTTCAATTGAATACCTGATTTCAAGCCTTGCACTGATGGTAACGATTGTAGGTATTCCATTCGGCATTCAAACCCTGAAACTGGCAATACTGGCTTTGTGGCCTTTTGGTTCTAAAGTAAGAGCAACGGAAAGCCATGCAGGCTGTTTGTCGACCATCATGAATATAATCTGGATTCTTATTGGCGGAATATGGATTAGTCTTACCCATGTTTGTTTCGGTTTGCTTTTTGCTATCACGATTATCGGAATCCCGTTTGCGAAACAACATTTTAAGCTTGCTGCTCTGGCACTCACACCTTTTGGCAAAGAAATAGTATGAAACAGAAGAGGGTGTCCAATAAGAATTTTTTTTGAACGCAAATTACACAAATAGCACAAATTTACGCAAATGACACTTTTGTAATTGTCTATATATAAGCTATTTATATTTTGTGTAAATTTGCGGTTACTTGCGTCCCGATTCTTCGGGATTGCGTTCTATTTTCTTTTTAGACACCCTCTTCAAAAAAAATCTTATTAGACGACCTCTTTTTATTATAAATATAGCCTTTTTCTGCCTACGCCTTCATCTACCACCACTTTCTCGGGCGGAGACAAAAGAACCGAAGGGTCGGATAGAATTTTATTGTACAAGCGCATTGATGAAGCGTAGTAAAAACCGTCGCAAATTCGTTCGTCCATCACAAATTTCAGCTGAATGCTTTTGTGCGCTTTCAGTTCGGCATCTTTGGTTATGGTGTGTTTCCGGGATTTTTTCCCCATTGCCACAAACATACTGCATGTACCGAATTCGTACAAATGATGATAAATTGACTCAACGCCTATCGAACCTATATTTGTAAGGAAAATGCTTGAGTGCCACGGGCTTGCTTTGTGAATGAATTTTGGCATAATTCCCACTTTATCCATGTGAAGGAGCATAAATACCACGAAGCGCAATAGAAATTCGGGCAAAATTCCCAGTATTTTAGAAATAGTATCCGATGAATTTTGCTGACCGGCTTTCTGATTGTTTTCCTGCTCTAATCTTGTCTTTCTGACAATGTCGTGCAAAGTATCGGTAGGCAAAAAGTAAGGTTTTATAAGTGTTTCCTCACCTTCGTCGGATAAACTGCGTTTCACGGCAATAGAAAAATTGATATGATTGCGGGCAAAGATTTTATTCCAGATAACATATCTGTTGAGATGAGGGCGTTGCGAAATGAGACGAACCAATGCTGCCATAACGATGTGCATGATGGATAAGTCGGGAATATCTTCTCTGTGTTCTTTTATGAAAGCTTCGATATGGTCGATATTAAGGTTTTCTTCGAAAAAATTTTGCGCATCCATTCTTGTTCGAAGAAAATAGGGGATAACGGAAAAAACGGCATCAACCTTTTTCACCCGCCAGCCATCGTAGCGGTCGCCAAACGACCATTTGAACTGTTTTAACTGATTAAGATCATTCATGTGTCAGATACTAAGATTATAGCCGCCAAAGATACATTTTTTTGTAATATGACAATCATTGCATCGCTATACTTAATAACACCTTTTACATTATTTTCTAAGACAGAGTTTTGTTTGCTCGTTTTCAGTTATATCCGCGTGGTCTATCATAAACCGAATAACATCGAGCACTTTGTTTTCTTTGTGAGGTATTTTTTTTACCAACGAATTAACAGACAAGGGACTGTCAGAAAGTGTGCTGATTATCAGTGATTTTATTGATTCAAAATCTTCGTTGTTTACAGTGTTCTCTTTCTTTTTCAGACAAATATCACACTTGCCGCAGGGTTCGGTGTCTTTCTCTCCAAAATATGACAATAATATCCGGCTTCGGCAGATGTTTTCTTCCTGAGCATAGTCGAGTACGCTTTTTACTTTGGCCACGTACCTTTCGCGCCGATCGTCGTAGGTTTCTTTCGAAAGAATGACCCGGTTTGTGGCTTCCCGTTCACGGGTGAAGGTAATAAATGGTGTCTTTTTTCGGGGAATATAACTGATAATTCTCTCTTTGGCTAATCCGACCAACTGATTATAAATTTCTTCATGTGTCCATTCAAGTCTTTTTGCCAGAGTTTCTTCGCTGATGGCCGCCATATCAGTAAATAAACCGGTATAAGAACGAAGCAAAATGTGCATTAATTTTTCCTGTCCAGGTGTATGTTTCATTTTATACAAGTCGTCTTTATCAACAACGAAAAGTACCCGAGATGAACTGTCCTGTTCGTCGGTAAATTCAATATAACCTGCTTGTTGTAAGATTTTTAAACTACTGAAAGTAATCAGAACAGGCAGTTTGAATTTTGTGCAAAAATCACCAATATCAAACGGAAAAACATTGTCAAGACCTGAGCCAACTCCAATTTCAAAATAATTTCCCAGAGCCTCGTAAACTTTCAGTACCATTTCTTTCCCGGGAAATGAATCGGCTACCCGTTTTCGCATTTTTACAGCATCACCATTGTTGTAAAGCAATACAGCGTAGGCTTTTTTCTCGTCGCGTCCGGCACGTCCGGCTTCCTGAAAATATGCCTCGAGCGAATCAGGAAGATCCATGTGTACCACACTTCGTACTTCGGCTTTGTCGATTCCCATGCCAAAAGCGTTTGTAGAAACTATCACACGTGTTTCGCCCGATTTCCAGCGGGATTGGCGGGCATCTTTCGTTTCGTTTTTCAGTCCGGCATGGAAATGTTCGGCAGAAATTCCGTTTAAATTCAGAAAATCAGCTATTTCTTTCGTTCGTTTGCGGTTGCGGACGTAGACCACCGAAGTGCCCGGAACATTGTGCAGAATTTTAAGCAAATGTTCATCTTTATTCTCAACGGTTCGAACAACATAAGCCAGATTAGAACGATGAAAACTTTTCTGAAAAACATTCGGTTCTTTGAAATGCAATTGCCGTTGTATATCTTCCACCACTTCAGGTGTGGCAGTGGCAGTGAGTGCAAGTACCGGAACCCCGGGCAGAATATCCCTTATGTCGCCAATTTTCAGATACGAAGGACGAAAATCGTAGCCCCACTGAGAGATACAATGCGACTCGTCGACGGCAATCATACAAACTTTAGTCTGTTTTATTTTTTCGAGAAAAATGGTTGTTGCCAGTCTTTCCGGCGAAACATACAGAAATTTGTAAGCTTCGAATACGGCGTTTTCAAGTGTACGCAGAATTTCGTCGTGCGACATGCCCGAATAGATGGCAGCAGCCGGTATTTGTCGTTTTTTGAGATTTTCCACCTGATCTTTCATCAGAGCGATAAGTGGTGTGACTACAATGCAAACTCCTTCCATAGCCATTGCCGGCACCTGAAATGTAAGTGATTTTCCACCTCCGGTAGGCATTAATCCAAGCGTGTCTTTTCCGGATGCAATACTTTGGATAATATCGCCCTGAAGTGCCCGAAAATTATCGTAACCCCAGTATTGTTTTAGTATGGAAAGGTATTTTTGCATTTTTATATTACCACTAAGTCACAGAGAACACAGAGTTGCACTAAGTTCTTTTGAAAATATCCATTTTGTAAAGTAGAAACCGAGATACAAATGTATTTGAAAAATCGAAAACAAAAATACGAATAAAAATGAAACGAAAAGCGGGCATTCGTTTTTTAGACGAAGTCCCGCTTTTATTATCAGCAAAAAAGGAAATGTCGGGTTCCTTTCAGTAAATTTACCTATCTCATTTTTGTTTCGTTCAGGATATGCTGAACTTCGCCCATGCAGGCACCACAGGCTTTATCAAGATGCAGCTCCCGGCTAACCTGATCGGCCGTTTTTAATCCTTTTTCACGGATTACACTTTCAATTGTCGATTTGTGAACATCCTGACAATCGCAAATTATCTGATCGTTTGTCATATTCTTAAATATTTAGTTAGACAATAGTTTTATCCCTAAATGAATCGGGAAAAGTGAAACAACATTTTCAGTCAAATGGTTTTTGCTTTCAGGTATTTTAGACTTCTGTCAGAAATATAAAATTAACGCATAAAAACGACAGCCCGGAACTTTCCGGGCTGCCATCAAATGAAAGAATTACAAAACTTAAATTTATAAACTAATCAGTAATGAATTAATTATTGGTTTTCATAATTTTATTGGTAACGGTTGTTCCATCTGAATAAACTGACCGGACAATAACAGTTCCTCTGTATCCTTTCAGATTTCTGAGTTCACGTCCGTCAAGAGTGTAGTAACTTTCGCGCAATAAAGTGGCATCGCTTTGAGGAGTAAAAAATCCTGACAGATTGAACCCGTATGCGTTGGAAACTTCACTTAAACCGCCCATTTCGTTGGCAGCTCTTACAGTATAGGAACCGCTTTCCACGGTTGAAGGTATGGTGTACGAATTGGTGGTTACGAACTGAACGAATTCATTGTTTTTGAAAATGGCCCAGCACAAAATATAACTGTTATCGTCCCAGCTTATTGTGTTTCCATCGCCGGTGATTACCGGAGCAGCAGCCTGATCTGTGTATCGTTTAGGTTGCCATGCATCGGTACCGCCAACCACGTTTTCTATAGTATAAGCTGCTGCCTGTGCTTCAGTCAGGACAGGATTTAATGTTACAGTTGTGGCATCTTTTGTATAAGTAGTACGACGTCCGCTCAGGTCAATTTTTGCTCCATTTGCAGTCATACTGTTATATTCTGCAAAAACAGCCGGTACAACGTTCATTGGATCGCCCCATGCATCGGAAGTAGGCAGAACTTTCATGGTGGTATTCAGATAAACAACTTTCGGAGCGTTACTCCACGGACGACCTAAACGGTAAGAATTGCTGTTCGACGGGAATCCGTCGATAGTACAATTATTGAACACATAACCCCAGTCAGTGCTTGTGGCAGGTGCTGTTACACAATTTCCGGATCTGTCTTCCAGATAGATAAGACATTCGTTGAAGAAAATATCGCCACCACCACATAGGAAATCGACAGTACCATGAATTTCCGAGTTTTCGAAATAAGAACGAATTGTATTTCCACTGTAATAAGTGTCCTGATTGCTTAACAGCTTAACACCTTTGTAAATATTTTTATTCCCCTGATCCCAAAGGACCACACCGCGGCCAATCAATGTTCCGGTACGATAATCCATTTTGTTCAGGAGCGAAATATCCTGCAGGTAATTATTCGAGCTTGTGCTTGTGAAACACATCGTCGCGGTGCTGTTTATCGATTCCTGAATAGATTTATTGTATACAATTACTCCATCACTGCTTTGCCCAATGATAGATAAATTAGGCATGTTGATGGTAGTCATTTGATTGGCATCACCTGTATTTCCTCCAATGTTGTATTCTCCGTTCGGGAAGAAGATATAAAAACGGTTTCCGGAGGATTGCGCAGCCTGAGCAGCAGTCAAAGCGGCTTTAAAGTCACCATCGACACCCACAACGAAGTCAAATAATTTTTTTGTTACGGTTGGTCGTGTCATAGTGGTAAATGCAATCGTAATGGCTTCAGTTTTGGTGTTTCCGGACAAATCGGATACTTTTCCGCCTTCCAGCGTAAATGTATAAGAAGCGTTGTAATCCAGACCTGTATAAGCAAATGATATGGTTTTCCCCGATACAACCGGTGTCAGGGTTTTTGATCCGATTGTGGCGGTAGTGCCTGCAGCAATCTGCACTTTTTCGTCAAAATTCAAAATAATTTTTCCAGTTGCAGATGCGCCTGATCCGTTGTTTTCAGGGACTGAAGATACCAGTACCGGAGCAACGCCATCATTCAGAATGTCTTTTGTTCCCAATACATAAATAGCAGAAATAGCTGTTCCATCGTTTGTTGCAGTAGTTCCAACAACGGTAGAAGTGTAATCGGGAATCCAGCGGATATACACTTTTTCTGCATGATCGGCATCAGCAGGGATGGCTAAATTTGATTCATACCAAACTTTGGCAGAGGTCATTTCAATGGTTCCGAGTTTAGTAAAGTTTGTTCCATCCAGCGAATATTCAACATTTTGTACAGAGTAGGCATTGTAGTTGAAAAGCATCGAAGATTTGACTGAAAGTTGTGTAAATTCAGTTGCATTAACGACAATCTGGTAATAATATTTATCAGCCAATGCTTTCCAGTTTACAGCGGCTGGAGCTCCTTCGTAACCACCTGCTGCCAATTGCGATTTGTCGAGCCAGCTGGAAGTTGTACCATCGGCTTGTCGCAGTACAAGGGTCGACGCTTCATTATCGGCATTTGAAGCAAAGTCGGCTGCACGTCCACTGGCTCCGGTAACATAGAAATCCCATGCCGCAACATAATCAATCGCACTGTAAGTAGCGGTAAGACTCTTGTTCTCTGTCATAGAAACGGTTCTGACGGCAGATGTTTCGTTGTTTTCCCAGTTCGTAAAGCTAAGAATATCGTTATTGCTTGCTGTCAAGGTAACGTTTGTTCCTTCTTCGTACATATTTTTACTGTCTACTACGGTTGGTGAAGGTGATACAGAAATCATGTATGTTTTTGCTCCGCCGGTTACATTGACATCGAGCGAATAAGTATTGACAGGAGTAAATATGGCTTTTAAAGTAACATCAGAACTCAATGTGAATTTATAGGAACTTTCGGTTGAAACGGTTTCGCCTGCTCCGTTTTCCCAATGTGAGAAATTATAGCCGAAATTGCGTGTGGCAGTGAGAGTCACTTCAGTACCCTCATCGAAAGTTGCACCAACAGGATTCGATGTGATTTTTCCAGCGTCGGCTGGAGATACTTCGGATGTAACAGTATAGGTGTTTACATTTACCAAAGTTCCAGTCACCTGCCCACTCACTTTAATATTGGCTAATCCAGCCTGTTTAGTGTTCCCGAGAGTGTAAATAATTATTTTCAGTTTCCCTTCGCCGGCAATACCGGTTATGCCGGATGAGGATAAATCCAGAGAAGTATGAGTTGCATCGGTAGCATTGTTACGATTCGGCTTGATGCCGGTAGCTAAAGTAGTGGAAGTTCCATCGGGTGAAACCCAGATTACATCAATTGCACCTCCATCTGTTCCATAACGCAGACAGTCGAATGAAACATTTGTCGGAGTGAAAGTCAATCCGGTTTTAGGACGAATACCAAAAGTTACCGCATCGGCATCGCTTGCAGAACCTGCCTGAGTATAGGGCTGAAAGCGGGTAAATGTAATGTTAAAGGTTGTATTGTAATCCAGCAATTTCAGATTACTTCCAACGGTAAAATAATCCTGATTAAAGTAGCCTTCGGTACCGGTAGTGTAAGTGGCGACCTGATCGGTAGTTCCAAGGCTAAATGGCCATAAAACATCAGTGGTTGTATTAACGGTTTGTGCTTTCATGTTGAAAGTAAACACTGAAAATACAAGAGTAAAAAGTGTAAGTGTTTTTTTCATGGGTATTCTATTTAGTTAATTGTAAATTCAAAAGTATAAAATTAATACAGATCAAAGGTGTAAAAACTGACGCAAGATGTGGACGTTTGTTTCTTTCGCAAAAATTGTTTGTAACTGCCTGATTTAATGTAGAAAAACTTTGTTTAAAAAAGCAATAATGTATTTTTGAGTAGGTTCAAACCACGGATCGAATAACCAGAACGAATGAGGAGTATCCGGAATAGTATGGGATTCGGAATAAACTCCGTTTTGATTCAGGATGTCAATCATCTCGTCCCTACCCGCATGAAAACGGGGTTGGGTGCTGCAAATAAATAAAACCGGAACTGAATTCTTGCCTGCCCAATAAATAGAAGAGGCTTCTTTCCACAATAATGGTTTCGTTTCAAATGTTCCCCCCAACCAGAATACATCGGCCGATTCAGGCTTTCTGGGCATGTTTAGTGAGTTCGGAGCCAGAAAATTCAGCACGCCATCCACGTCAACACCTGCCTGTACGGTTGAAGTAGATTTACTTCCGTTTTTGTCTCCTTCAAAACTCTCTATGTTATTGGTCATAGCCACCAGCATAGCCAAATGACCTCCTGCCGATTCGCCCTCAATAGCAATTTTTGTTGTGTCAATATTGTATTTTTCGGCATTATCTTTTAAAAAACGGATGGCTGCTTTAATATCATGTACGGCAGCCGGATATTTTGCCTCCAGCGATAATCGGTATTCGACAGCAATAGTTACAAATCCATTTTCTGCAATATGCTGCGCCATTGGTCGTTCCATCGATTTATTCCCTGATCGCCATCCGCCACCGTGAATCATTACAAGAGCCGGATATTTTCCTTTTTTTGCAGGTTTGTAAATATCCATATGCAAAGACCTTTCAGTATTTACCGTTTTGTACACAATGTCTTCATTCGAAATTATTTTATTGCTCGTTACCGGATAGACAATCTTAATTTGAGGATAATGCTTAATAAGCTTATTATAAGTTTGATATACCGTATAAGTTGTATCCTTTTCGTAAGAATATGAATTCAAAGAGCAGAATAAAATAAAAATTAAAGTTATCCATCTTATTGTTTTAAAATTGCCCGACACGTATTGTTTAAGTGTATAAAAATACAATCTGACAGAAATATTATATTTAATTCTTTTGGACATTTTGTAATAATAATTTTATGATATATTTTCAATAAGTAATATAAATCAATGTGTTATGTGTTTATAAACCACTAACTGTATAAGTTTTACCAACTTCGGTTTTCAAATCGTATTCAAATATAGGTTTAATATTCGTTCCATCAAATTTAGCCTTGTCAGAAATTACAGGATTTGCAACAGGTTGAAATTTGAATAACGGGTTTTTATTCATTCCTTTCGCTATTTTCAGGTTTTTTGCACGAAGATGATGATAACTTCTCAGACGAAGATTTCCGCCAATAGTGGATTTTATCGTTAATGATTTTATTTTGCCATTTTCCCAGTTCATTTCCACAATTTCGAATCCACCACGAACCCGCAATCCTTTTACACTTCCGTTTGGCCATGCATCGGGCAGAGCGGGAAGAAGAGCGACAGCGCCATCGTGACTTTGCACCAGCATTTCTGCAATACCGGCTGTACACCCAAAGTTTCCATCAATCTGGAACGGTGGGTGCGCATCAAACATGTTGGCGTAAGTTCCACCATTCTCATCTTTTATCGTGGCGGTGGCAGGTTTTAAATTCAGTTGATTCTTCACTAACTGATAGGCATGATTCCCATCGAGGAATCGCGCCCAAAGGCATACCTTCCAACCCATTGACCAACCCCGGCTGGCATCACCCCGACCAATCAGGGAATTGCGTGCAGCTTCAAATAATTCGGGATTGCGGTAGGGCGAGATTTCACGTCCCGGAAACATTCCCCATAAATGTGAAACGTGACGATGATTGGAGATTTTTCGATCCCAGTCTTCCAGCCATTCCTGTAGTTGTGTGTATTTCCCTATATGCATGGGCGGTAACTGTGTTCTGATTTTTTGTAATTCCTCAACCAGTTTCTTGTCTGTTCTTAATGTATTTGCAGCATCAATCGTATTACTCAGCAAGTCGAAAACCATTTGGTTGTCCATGGTGATTCCTGAAAAAAAGTAACAACGTTCATTTGCAACAGTCCCATCGGGTTTGGTATATTCATAGGACCAAAGCCCGGGTGTATTTTCAGGCGAATTGGAGGGTGATACGACCAGATAACCGGTTTTTTTGTCATGAATAAGGAAATCCTGGTAAAATTCCGAAGCGCCTTTCAGAATTGGATAAATTTCGGCAAGGTATTTTTTATCTCCTGAATAAAGATACTTTTCCCACAAATGAGAACAGAACCATGCGTTACAGGTAGGCCAAACACCTGCAGTTTTGTCTACTGCTCCCGTCGATCGCCATAAGTCGGTATTGTGATGAAGTGTCCATCCACGGGCACCGTACATTTCTAAAGCCGATTGTTTTCCGGTTTCGCTTACATCCTTAATAAGTTGTATGAAAGGCTCATGACATTCGCTCAGGTTGGTTACTTCGGCAGGCCAGTAATTCATTTCCACATTGATGTTGGTGGTATATTTACTGTCCCATGCCGGATATTGACCCGCATCAGGATTCCATATTCCCTGTAAGTTAGCAGGTTGTGTACCCGGTTGTGAAGAAGAAATCAACAAATAACGTCCAAATTGAAAATAAGTAGCGGCAAGTTCAGGATCGTTTGTTGATGAAAATTCAGCAATGCGTTGATCTGTCGGTTTGGCAGTTTGCGCAGTTGGTGTAAGTCCGAGATTTAGCGAAACGCGGTTAAATTGATTCTGATAATAAGAAATGTGATCCGTTTTTGCCTGATTGTATGTTTTAGAAAATTTATTCAGATAATTTTTTGCACGTTGTTCTGCATTTGCAGAAATATCTTTGTAGTTGATAAAATTGGTAGCTGTTGAAACATAAATGATAGCTTCATCAGCATTTGTAACAGAAATGGAATTTTCGGTGGTTGTTTGCGTGCCTCCCTGAGGTACAACCTTTATCAAAGTATATGCATTCAACAAATTAGGGATGTTTTCTTCTTTTTCGCGGCTGCATTTGCTGATGACAGCCAGTGTATTTTTACTTTTATCCGGGATAAAACTTGTTGCGGTAACCGTGTTTGGTTTCAACGAACTTACAAAGGAAGTTGAGAAGGTAATTTTTCCTTTTTGACTGGCAGTTAATTTAATAATGATTAGTTGATCAGTAAATGATGTAAAAGCTTCACGTTTGTATTCCACACCATTCAGGTTGTATGTTGTTGTGGCAATGGCAGTGTTTAAATCCAGTTCGCGATAAAGGTTTTTGTATTTTTCATGTCCCGGGAAAGTCAGTACCAGATTCCCGACCGATTCGTATTTTTGTCCGTGTGAAGTAATATTAATATCACCGATAATATCTTTCAATGCTAATTTCTGTGCATCGACATAGTTCTCATTTGCGATCATTTCCTGAATTGTTTTCAGCGATTTTTTTGCATTTGGGTTGATGTTCTGATACGGACTTCCCGACCAGAAAGTATCCTCGTTAATTTGTATGGTATCTGATTCGGGAATGCCATAAACCATAGCCCCAATGCGTCCGTTACCAAGCGGAAGAGCATCAGTCCATGCTTCTGAAGGCCTGTTGTACCAGAGTTTTAGATTGCTTTGAGCGTAAGTTGAAGCACAAACTAATAATAAAAAAGATAGTAACGATAATTTAATAGAATTCATTCTCGTAAATTAATAAAAGAGGGAAAAACAAAGTATTTTACTAAAGATATGCAGGCGGATTGAACTAATATTCTTGTCCGCCTGCTATTGAAATGCTATTTAAAATTTAATTTTGTAGGAGCTTTCATTCAGTTTCAAAATGTAAATTCCATTGAATCCTGACAGAATTTTTGTATATTCATCTGAATTTGAAATGTCATTAAACACATTTTTACCTTCTATTGTGAAAATCCTGATCTGTGTATTTGCCTGTATATTGCCGATATACAACTCGTTATTGTTTCTGACAAAAACAGTCGGTTTGTTTATCCGATATGTATTGATTCCGGTATAAACCACATTCAGACCATCTGAAGCTTCGCCCAGACTGCCGTATTCGTTTACAGCTTTAATTTTATATGTATAGCTTACTTCATTTTGAGGATTGCTATCGGTAAATGAAGTTTCTTTCGTAAATCCGATAATACTATCGTTGCGTAAAATAACGTAGCAGATAGCATAATCGGAAGCAGCCCACGACAACGTTTTATTATTCACTGACAGGTTCCCCGGTTTCGAAACAGGTTCGAAGTAAGCCCTCGGATTCCAACCGTCTGAAGCCATTATTACATTTTCATAAGTATACTGAGCAGCCTCTGTATCAGTTAATACATTTTTCTCTACGTTACCGGTTATTGTATTGCCGGTGTTGGAATCGGTATATGAATAAGTAACCTTTCTTCCGGATAAATCTAATTGTTGTCCGTCTGCATTATAGCTGTTATATTCTGCAAAAATTTTAGGTATGGCGCCCATGTTCAACCAACCTTCCGTACTCATTGGCGACAGAATTTTAGAGTTGATAAATACTGCCTGAGGAGCATTATGCCACGGACGACCGAAGTTGTTGCTGCCTTCCATAGCCGCAGAATTGCCGGAAATCGTGCAATCTTTGAAAACATATCCCCATGTGGTGGATGTATTGTGCGAAGGAGCTACAATTACCGAACCTTTCCGCAGGTTGTACAGAGTGGAATTTTCAACAAATATATTTCCATTGTTATAGATATAATCTACCGCACCTTCAATCAGACATTTATCGGCATAATGACGTTGGTTGTCGGTAGATGTGGTTTGCCATGTGTCCTGGAACGAACGCATTTTACAGTTGTAAAAAGCAAAACGATCGTTCATAGTCTTCAGTGCAAGCGATTGCGGACCTGCCAGTTGCTCAACTCCCCAGCGGTTTTCAAACGAGATATTTTCAGCATAAAAATCACTTGCCTGCGAATATAGCATGGAACCGCCATTGTCCTGTTCGCCGGTTGCACCGCTGTAACCCTGATTGTCTTCTGTAATTCGTGTGCTGGTTGAATAGACTTTATAGGTTATTGTCACTTTATCTTTGTCCTGACCGATCAGGTACAGGAATGGTTTGTTCGAAGGTATTCTTATCAGTTCCTCGTACCTGCCGTTTTTAATAAATACGAGCCATGGAGCAGTTCTGTTTGTTGGCATGGCATCGATGGCAACCTGAATGGTTGCAAAATCACCTGAACCATCTTTTGCAACAACAGCATCGTATAACCGTGCAGAAGGTTGAGGGCGATTCATGGTACGGAAATGCAATGTCATACCTTCGTACAGATTACCGGTCATATCACTGATTACTCCAGCCGGAACTGTAAATGTATAATCGGTATTGTAAGCCAGTCTGGAATAGGCGAATGTTACAGTTCTCGAACCAAAAACCGGATCAATAACATCGCTTCCGAGTGTGCAACTTCCGTTTCCTGTGGATTTTACGCGTTCGTTAAATGTTAATACGATTGAACCGGTTGCCGACGCGTATGTTGAGTTTTCTTCAGGTATGGTCGAAATGAGTACCGGTGGAATTGTATCGTTTATATCATCTTTATCCGCAAATACAAAAACGTTTGTTATTGCAGAACCATCGACATCGGAAGCGCTTCCCAGAGCGGGCATGCTTGTAATGTCTTCAATCCAGCGGATATAAACTCTTGATTTTCCATTCAACGTGTCAGGCAAAACGCCATTCAAATCGGCCCATGAAGAGCTGTATACAGATGTTATGTCTACCCGGTTCAGCTCTGTAAAGTTATTTCCATCAGTTGAATACTGCATTGTCATTACCGGATAAGCATGGTATGATGCTCCTACCATTGATTGTACATGAATATTTTTATAACCTACTGTCGAAAATGTGGCCTGATAATAGCGTGGAGTAGCAAAACTGGCTGCCGGATTCCACATGCGTATACCCGGTAATCCCGGGCTGTAAAGGTTTGTGCTTGCTAACCAACTGGCCGAAGTTCCATCGGCATTGTACATGGTAAATGAGCCTGAATTGGAAAATTCTGAATAATAGTCACCTGTACGTCCCGATGTCGGGCTCTGAACTTTAAAATCCCAACCAACGATAAACGGAATTTCGTCGTAAGTTGCTGTCAGAATAGTGTCTTTGTCAACAGTTATTGTGCGCGTAAGTGAAGTGGAATTATCTTCCCAGTAAAGAAAGTTGCTTACTTTGTTAGATGCAACAGTAACTGTAACAATCGTTCCGGCCTCAAATTTCCCGTTTGTCGGAGCAGGAGAGATACTTAGGATACCCCAGGTTGCTCCGGTTCCTTCTTTGTTTACCGTAAAATTATACGTAGTCAAAACATCATACACAGCTACCAATGAAGTGTTTGCGTTTATTGTAAAAGAGTAGGGATTGCTTGTGGAAACCAAAGCATTGGTAGTCGCATCGCGCCATTCTTTGAATTGATAGCCAAATACTTTTGCAGCCGTAACTGTTACATTATCGCCGGAATTATATGTTCCTGATGAAGGAGAAACTGTTCCTGAAGCTTCGGGAGAAACAGAAGTTGTAAGAGAAACCGCCGATGTAATTACTTTTAGCCAGCGTGGATCACCGATAATTCCACCAGAAGTGCTTGCAGTTGCAAGAGGAGAGCTTGATAAAATGGAAAAATCCGCGTTCGCTGCATCAGCAAATCCGATAGTGGTGAGTCCGAGATTGTCAAGCGACAAGTCGGTAATGCCGGAAGAAGTCAACGTTGATTCATTGTACGAACCGTAATTTACGACCAGATTTTTATCGGCTGTTAATGTGCCACCAGTAGCGGTTAAAATGTTTGGTAAAGTAGTTGCTCCCGGTTCTGTTATGATATTATTTTTAAAAATATATACAGATGATGCGCTGTAAGATGTCCGTGTATTGCACAATGCCCGCGTATTATCTTTACCCCATTTGTAAACGGTATTGTTCTCAAATGTGAACGTAAAGTTATTGTTTGTGTCTGCCTGATTCGGATAGAAGAAACTTTCACCGTTGGTGTAATTGTACATTGTACAGTTTTTTACCGAAACACTTTTAACAATATGTTTTGGGTAAATAAAATTATAACCATTGCTACCACAATCCTGAATGATGCAATTTTCGAGGTTAAATTCATCAATTGAATAACCCGCATTTGCCGAACGCAATAAACAGCGGTTTACATTTTTAATGGTGTCGTTGATAAATGCAATCTTTTTTACATTGGCCACATCGCCGTAAATAAAATAATCGCTACCACGGTTAATGGTCAATCCGTCAAATATAAGTCCGCAATTAGTGGCAGAGAAGCCGCTTGGACTGACTTGCAAAGTAAGAATTGCGCTGCCGGATCCGGCAGATTTGAGAGTTAGTACTTTTCCGTTCTGGAAATTTATCCCGGAACCATACGTGCCACCAGCGAGCAAAAGAGTATCACCATCCGAAGCTGCAGTCATTGCATCCGAAATTGTTGCCGTTGTAACAGGGGTTGTGGTGGCAAACAAGCTGGTTACAACCAATGAAAGCAGAAATAATAATTTGAATTTCATGGTATTAAATTTTGAGATTATAAGGCTATTTTATGTATTTATAAAGTGGAGACACTTTTTGTGATTTTACTTCCTTTGCAAAAAATCCGGCAACTATTCTCGCTCCATCTTCATTCAAATGAGTATTGTCATCAAGCCCTTTGGGATATAATTTGCTTTTGCCATCAGCCGGTACTTTGTGGAAAAATTGTTTTGATGGTTCTACACCTGTTTTCTCCAACCATTCGATGGTCGATTTGTACATGTCAATCACCGGAACATTTTTTTCTTTACCTACTTCGCGCGTTATGACAGGATATACTCCGTGTACATCAACTATTTTTCCTTCCTTGTCGAATTTTCGGCGGGCAATGGAAGTGCAAAGAACGGGAAAGGCTTTTTTTGCACGTGTTTCGTCAATAAAACGAATCATATTCTTTCGGTAATCTTCCGGCGAAGTATATTTGTCAGGACGGTCTTTTGCTCCATCATTGTGTCCGAATTGAATAATGACCACATCGCCGGGCTGAACCTGACTGATAATTTTTTCCCACCAGCCCTGTTCAATGAATGTCCGGGTACTTCGTCCGTTTTGAGCCAGGTTAATTACTTCTGCATTTTTTTTAAGATATTCAGGTAACAACATTCCCCAACCCCTTTCCCTAAAAATTTCGGTAAATTTTTCTCCCGTAACCGAATCTGTAACCGTTTTTTGGAGAGGTTTTTCGGCCATGGTGGAGTCACCTGCCATAAAAATGTGTATGGGTTTTTGTTTCCCGGATGCTAAAAATAACACCGCAATTACAAGTAATAAGTATCTGAATTTCATAAATGAATTAATCTGAATTAGGATTTTGTTAGTGAAAATTAAAATAACTTTATAAAGTATTTTTAATTTATAGATTGTTCAAAAAGGTATGAAAACAGAAGGCAGGACTTTACTTATCCTGCCTTAGTTTATTACATTAAATCAATATTTCAGGATTTAAATTTGAGTTTGCAGAAAGAGTTATCTGTTTGTTAACGCACTCTGTTTACCACTACTTTTTTGTGGTCGATAATATAAATTCCATTTCCCAGTTCGTTTATAATTTCGCTGCGAAGTACATTCTGTTTGATTAATCTTCCATCAATAGAATATACATTAACCGGTTTGTTGTTTTCAATGTTGATAATATTGTTTTCTAATCCGGTAGAAGGACCTTTATACCAACGTGGGTCACCAATGATGCCACCGGTTGTACTTGCAGTAGCAATAGGCGAACCAGTAGCAATAGTGAAATCACCGTTTGCAACATTGGCAAATCCAATGCCTGAAAGACTAAGTCCAGCCAAAGTATTGTCATCGGTAGTTGAAGATATTGCATCTGTCATTACATAAGTACCAAAATTAACTACCAGATTTTTTTCAGCAGTAAGTGTACCTCCTGTAGCTACTACGATATTTGGCAATAAAGTAGCTCCCGGTTCACTGATAATATTATTTTTGAAGGTATAAACCGAATTTACGCTATAAGATGCTTTTGTATTACATAATGCTCTGGTGTCGTCTTTACCCCATTTGTAAACAGTGTTGTTTTCGAATGTGAAAGAAAAAATGTTATTTGTATCAGATGCATTCGGATAAAATAAACTTTCGCCATTGGTGTAGTTATACAAAGTGCTGTTTTTTACAGAGAAACTTTTCACAATGTGTTTTGGGTAAAAAAGATTGTAACCATTGGAACCACAATCTCTTATTATCGTATTTTCAATTTCAATTGCATCTATTGTATGAGCGACATTGTTATCCAGATTTGCAGTTCTTAACAGACATCTGTTTACTGTATAAATAGTATCATTGATGAATTTGATAATTTTTACATCGGCTACGTCTCCGTAAATAAAGTAGTCTCCTCCTCTGACGATATTTAAACCATCGAAAATTAATCCGCAATTTGTTGCGGCAAATCCACTGGGCGAAATCTGCATTGTCAATGTTACAGTTCCGGTACCAGCTGATTTGAGAGTCAGCACTTTTCCGTTCTGGAAGTTAATTCCTGAACTGTAAATTCCTCCGGCAAGTAAAAGAACATCGCCATCAGCCGCTGATGACATGGCTGTGGCAATTGTAGAGTTGTCAACATTAATGTCAGTAGCCTGAACGTTAAAACAAAATGCAAGTGCAAGACCTGCCAAAAGAGTAGTGATTTTTTTCATGTTTTTTGTTTTAAAAATTAATAAATTAGATTTTAAGGGAATATTTTATATATAAATATCTTTGCAATATTATATTAAAGATATCGATGTGAAGTATGTTGAATTGTTCTGTCGTATATGATAAATTGTTTTTTTATTACAGTAAGATATTTATTTTAAAGCTACTGATTTTTCAATATTTATATTTTCGCATTCATTTCCTCTGATTTCTACCGGATTTGCCAATCCCGCAGGATAGGTAAGATCTTCTGCTTTCAGATTTTTAACGTTATCTAAAATTAAGGCAGCCCCCTGTTCAGGCTCAATGTGAACATTTTTGAGTTTCACGCCATTGGATTCGGAAATTTCGGCTCCCAATAAAGAAGATATTTCTGCATTTTCGACATGTATATTGGTAATATTCATTTCGGGCAACCCATTGAAAAACATGGCTCTTCTTGCATTACGCGATACAATGTTTCTGACGTAAATGTTTCTGAATACAGGTGTAGTTTCATCAGCAGGTTTTAAATCATCTTTTGTATCATTATTGTCGTTATCTTCCAGAGCTTCGCTGGCCGATTTGCCTCCGTAATATAAATCGAACAGGAACGAATCGGTTACAATATTGAACATACTGATCTTGTTGATATAAATATTTTCGACAATACCACCACGTCCCCGTGAACTTTTAAAACGTAACCCTACATCGGTGCCCATAAATTCACAGTTGGACACCGAAACGTTGCGAACGCCTCCCGACATTTCACTCCCAACAACAAATCCACCGTGCCCTTTAAAAACTTTACAGTTGTCGACAATAACATTCTCAGTCGGTTTGCCACGCTTTCTGCCTTCCTCATCTTTTCCAGATTTTAAGCAGATTGCATCGTCGCCTACGTCAAGAGTCGTATTCACTATGATTGTGTTTTTGCAGGATTCCAGATCAAGTCCGTCGCCATTTTGTGCAAAGGCCGGATTCCGAATAAAAACATCATCGATAATTATGTTTTCGCATAGTAAGGGGTGTATGTTCCAACTGGGTGAATTTTCGAACAATACTCCCTGCAGGTAAACATTTTTACACTCGATAAAACTGACCATGACAGGGCGTAGAAAATCTTTTATCGAATCCCATTGAAGGTCTGTGAGAGGATGAGTCGGTACATTGAAATTTTGTTCACTCATCGACTCGCCTTTCAGAGACTTGGCAGATGGGAACCAATAATCAGATGTTTTCAGTACACCTCCGGAATTCACTACCGATTTCCAGTATGCATCTGTTACTTTTGATTTCTTTAGTGGACGCCATGCTTCACCTGATCCGTTAATGGCGCCTTCGCCTGTAATGGCTATGTTTTGGAGATTTCTTCCGGAAATGGGAGATTGACAACGGCGTGTTTCCTGACCTTCGAACGATGTTTTTATCAGGGGATATGCATCAAAATCGGGTGTAAAAAGGATTAAAGCACCTTTTTCGAGATGCAGATTGATATTGGAATGAAACACAATAGGACCTGTAAACCATACTCCGAAAGGGACGAACAATGTTCCGCCACCTTTTTTGGATAATTTATTCATAGCAGTTTCAAAAGCCTTTGTATTTAGTGTGATTCCATCCCCTACGCCTCCGCATTCAGCTATCGAAACTGTATTTGAAGGGAATTGTGGTTGCACGACTTTTGACATTTGGAACGGTAAATCTTTAAACAAGTAATTGTATTGATATTTGTCAATAGCTAAGGCGTTGAAAGATATTATAATGAAAAATAAAACTGCAAATCTCCTTATGTGTTTCATTTGTTTTTAAATAAATTGTTTTTTTACAAAGCTTGCTTTCCCTTTCTATCCGGTGCGGCAGCAAATCACTCTGATACCGGACTCTGGCTATCTTTAGAAATAAGAGCTTTGGAAAAATATTCTTTTGTTGTTATAATCTGTTATTTGAAAAATCACTTATGTGATTGTTTTTTCTGTTTTTCTCCGCGTCAGTATAAAAATTCACATAGCCGTTTTTTGTATTTTTACCCACATATTCATTTCGCAACCCACCATCTCATCAAAAGTTTTATTTTCGATATTCAGTGAAACAAGGTTTATGTCGGTATTCCATTTGACAAGCGTCTGTGATCCGTTGTACAAATAGATTTTTTCTGATTTTTCATCAAAATTGTTTTCATCGGCATTGCCGTATATTTTAGAAAACTCTTCAATAAGTTTGCTGATTTTTTGATTGTGTTCCAGATAAAGTTCCTTTATTTTATCTGTTTCAGCCTCTGTGTAATCCGGTTCGGGATGAATGGAAAATTTCTGAAATTCGATTTTTATTCCTGTAAGGTGTCCGTCCTTATCATATTCAGGTAAAATCCCGTTATTTCCTGTTTTCATTCCGGCAATTACAATGAAGCCGTTTTGTTTTAGTTTCTGAGTCCATCTAGGCAGGATTTTACAAAATGCATCATCTGTTATGCCCCAGTGAATAGGACCAATTGCAATGGAACTTTTCTGCAAAGGCACTGAATCTATTGTATTTACAGATACATTTTCATGTGTTGAAATTATTTCAGAAGAATTATTTATTTTTTTATGATGAGTATCACAACTAATAAATAGTGCCGGAAGACAGATAATTATAAAGAATCGGTAAAATGTCTTCATATAGAATAAATTGTATTAAATACCTGCGGAATTTTTGTTCCGCAGGTATTTCTTTTATTAGTACCACCTTGGGTCGCCGGCAGAAACTTTTTTCAAAGCACTGCTGGTAACTGTGAAATCACTTGATTCCGGAGCTGCGAAAGATCCCGGACTATCTGTGTCAACAGTTGTACCTTCGAGTGGATTGTTCGGGGTAATACCATCCGAACCCAATGCCCAGTTTAAGTCACTTGTGAAATAACAATCGGAGCAGATCGGACTGGAAGTGCCACGCCAACCGATTGCTCCGTTGAGTAGAGCACCGGTCGTTCTTGTTCCGGGGCGTCCGAATAAACAATTGCTGATAATCACACCGCTTGCGACTGTGCAACCATTGAAATCAAACCAGGTTACTTTGTCAGTTCCGCAATAGACAAAGGTACTGTTGCTGATCTTAAACTGATTAACAGTATGGGCAGTTGGTTTGGTATTTACAAATAATTTATCGCAGTTGGAGAATGTAGAATTAGATACATTCATATTGATTATTTGCGCGTCCGCATGGTCTACATTGGTTATACCATATCCGGAAATTGAGTCAATAACACAATTGTCAATATTTAATGTATCTATGATGGCTGCCGCCTTGATACGGCATATTCCACGCTTATACTTGATGGAGCATTGTGTCAGATCGAAGCTTCCAAGTTCGCTACCGGTGCCACTCAGGTTGATTAAGTAGGTGCTACCGTAATTTGCATCGGAAGTTCTGCTTTTCCCTTCCAGAGGAGCATCGGTAAAGAAAATCTTTTTGAATTGTATACCACCGACTTTTAATCCGGCAGCAACATCAAAGTTACCACTTACAGCAAACTGAGCTTCTCCATTCAGGCTTAAACCAGTCACAAACCGTATTACTCCGGTAGTAGCCGGTAGCATGATTGATGGCATGCGATAAGTTACACCACCCTGAAGTACAATAGTCATGTCCTGATCAGGATAAAGCTGAACCAGTGAATCAATAGCATTGGCATATACCGAGCCACTTGCACTTGAGAAGTATTTGTAACTTTCATCTTCAGTCAGACCTCTTAAATCAATTACAAGACCTTCGTAACTTTCGGGTGCGGTAGTGGTAAACAGCTTTTTACCTTTATATTTCCCTTTGTTGAAAGCTTCAAGCCTGTATTTGGTACTGGCATGTAGTTTTCTGATGATTTTGGTTCCGGATTCCAGCTCAGACGCTGATACAGCCGAAGTAACCACGAGTGTATCTGCTGTTACATCATACACTTTAAGAGTATCGTAAACAGTAGCTTCGTCGTTTACAAGTGTGTACCAGGTTACACGAACCTGAGTGTCAATTATATTAGACGTGGAAATATTGTTCAACATGGTTGGGAAATCAGGGGTAAAGGTAGTTGCAATAAAATCTTTTGATTCAAGTCCATTCCCTGTATTAACAGAATGTATGTAAATATTATATTCTGTATCAAATTTTAAATTACTGAAAGTATAACTGGTTGTATCAGTAGTGATTGTCGCTGAATCAGTTCCATCAGAGGCAACAATTTTTAGCACATACTGAGTGACATTGGTATATTTGTCCCAGCTTATTTTAATATATGGCACCGTATCGGCATCGAGCCCCGGCACAATATTATCATCTGCCAGAATAGGGCGGAACAGGCGTGTGGCACCCGGAAGCTCTTCTTCATTACAACTTGTAAAAATTGATGTGCACATTGTTATCGCCACAAACAACAACATTAATTTATATAATTTCTTTTTCATATTTTGATATTTTTTTTTGAGTAACAAAACTTTTCTTTTCTGAAGAATTAGTTACATGTTACGTTGTTTTATCAATAGTAATCTGTTGAAATACTGCCAAATTCCACATTAACATCCTCACCGGTATAAGTAGCTGAGAATCCGTAACCGTCATTATTCAGTACTGCACTTGAAGACAGTGTGGTTGTTCCGATTGGCAACAAATAAGGCACAGCACCGTTTCCAACGCCTGATACACCTGTGTAACCTCTGAATAAACGGGTTGTAAAGTCACCGGCATAGTAAGTGATTACTTTCTGAATTCCTGTAGGTTCAGCACTGCTTCCGACAGTTACAACTTTAGTTCCGTCTAACGTGTAAGTAATTGAGCCATCTGTATTTGTTACTTTTACAACTTTTGTATATGTAACACCATCACAAGTGTATGTTGTTACTTTTTTCAAAAGATATGTTCCCCAATTTATTCTGACTGCATTAATTGGTATTGCAGTTACGTCAAGTCTGTATTTGTTGTTTAACCAACTGACGGTGCCAGGTGTTTTTGAAAAATATTCGTAGTCGGCCCAGTTTTTATATTTCTGTGCATTTGGATATGTTGTTTGAACAGCATTCATTAAAGCGCTGTCGGTTGAAATTGCCCAGTTATTCATTTCAGCTACAACATTATTTATGATTTCACCATAATTATTCCAGCGAACAAGGTCGAATTTACGGATACACTCTCCACCAAACTCCCATGCACGTTCGTTTACGATAGCTTTGAAAAACAGATCTTTGCTGCCTGCAACACTATCCACATAGTTTGTTACATCTTTGGTAATTGTTGAACTTCCTGCAAAAGCACGTTCACGAACAGATTTGAGTGCTGATTTGGCGGTTTCTGTCGGACCATTCAGTTCGTTTTCTGCTTCAGCAAGCATAAGTAAAACATCAGAGTAACGCATCAATGGCCAGTTAATACCAGTACCTTTTGACGAGCCTGAACCTAAAGCTTTTGTTGCCCACGCACGGTTCCATTTTCCAACAAACATATTGGTGACATTACCACAGGCAGCAAGTGTATCGTTTACAACAGAATAACGTGCACAGGTAACATCGCGACGAACATCGTTATCGGCAAATGACATAAAATATGTCGGAACAATTCCAACCTGATCGGTAGTAGTACCATTTGTGTTAGAACCTGTATTTGCAACACCAATGCACCAACCCACATCACCACCATACGATTCGGTAAATGCAACTTCATACAACACTTCATCATTATTTACTACATTGTAAGTACATTCATCTTTGAAGATTGAGGCAAAATCGCTACGCAATGATCTTGGTTTCAGATTAATCAGTTTCTGCGCATAATTTTTAGCCATCTTATAGTAATCTGTATAGGTGGTGGCAGTTTGTGTTTGCCCATCATTATCTACATATGTTACAGCCAGATCAGTATTACTTACATCCAGATAGTCGTCAGCTCTTTTCATTGTACCATCTGATGCCATTCCATAACCGGCTCTGAATAACGCAATTCTGGCAATCAATCCTAACGCAAAATCACGTGGCATTCGTTCAATACCGCCTGTATTTACATCAGAAAACTTCATATTGCCTTCAATATCAACTAAATCCTGGAGACATTTGCTGTAGACGATATTTTTGTCTGTCTTGGGTTTGTCCAGTTCGTCTCCGAGTTGTGCAGGAGTATCAAAATAAGGGACATCTCCCCAGAAATTACAAAGCATCCAGTAGCGGTATGCTTTCAGACAGTAAGCTTCTCCAAGCATTTGTTGCATTTCAGCATTATCGCTTATAGCGCTTGCTTTAATTCCTTCAATTACCTGATTTGCACGGTCAATTGCTTCGTAATTGTTATTCCATGCTTTGTAGATATCAGAGAATGCTACGTCGGCTGAAGCCTGCAGTCCCCAAATATCCGAACGGTGTGCTCCGTTGGGAATTCCTGCACTTGGCCCCATACATTCCACATCCGTATTTTGCATCCACACATTGGACATACGCGAAGTGAAAGGATCTTCGCAGAATTTTACATAGACTCCCATCAATACTTTTTCAGCATCTTCCGTATTGCTGAACACAAAGTCAGCGTTGGCTTCTGAAGGTGAAGTTACATTCAGGAAATCTTTACAGGATGAAAATGTAATCATTCCCAACGCTGCAACTGCTATATATATTTTTTTAAACTTCATGATATTTATAGTATTTAGTTTATTATTTTCAATCATCTTGTTCAGAGTTAGAACGATACATTTAATCCAAATGTAAATGCCCGGCTCTTTGGATATGAAGAGTAATCAATACCCGGAGTAAGGCTCGAATATGCGCTGTTTCTTACATAAGAACTAACTTCAGGATCGTAGCCACTATATTTTGTCAGAATAAACAGGTTGGTAGCTGTTGTATAAACCCTCACATTGGAAATTCTTAGTTTACTTGTAATATTTTTAGGTAAAGTATACCCTAAAGTTACAGATTGTAAACGAAGGAATGAACCATCTTCAATAGCCCATGATGTAGGTACAACCACTGCATCACCAAATGAATATGGCGACCAGTATTCTTTGGCATTAGTGCCTTCGTTCCATGTTGCCAGATCAGCCAGACTTGTCATTAATTCACCTGTTTGAGGATTCATGTAAGAATAACTGTTGCTTTGGCGCATAATGTTGAGCATGTTAGGATATGTGCCGCTGCGATAGCGTTGTGTTGATGCAATTTTATTAGCGTTGTATATCTGGTTCCCAACTGTAAATGTGAAATTTGCATTAAGGTCGAATCCGTAGAAAGTGGAGGTAAATCCAAAACCGCCCTGAAATAAAGGATTAGTATCTCCGATTACAACGCGGTCAAAACTATCAACGATACCATCAGGAGTGCCATCAGGACCACTGACATCACGTAATTTCATTGCTCCCGGACGAATTCCGATAGAACCACCTAAAAGACTTGTAGTAGCAACGCCATCTTTTAATATATAAGCTTTATTTGCGGCATTATATTCTGTAAAATCATTTGTTGTATAATACCCGTCGCATATCCAGCCATATACCAAACCAACCGGATCACCAACTTTTACAATATAGTCTTCCTGATTTTTATTGTCAGTACCGGCCCAGCCTGAAGGGAATGGCATGTAATCAAGACCACTTGACAATGCATCAACCTTCATTTTGTTTGTACCAATATTAAAGTTTACATCGAATGTAAAATTCTTTTTCCGTACAATATTTGCATTTAAAGTTAATTCGGCTCCATGACTAGAGGTTTGAGCTGTATTTTCATAAACGCTTGTATAACCCGGAGCAGTAATTGAATGAGGAATTAACAAATCTTTCGCAGTATTCCAATACAGGTCGATATTACCGTTAATGCGTTCGTTCAAGAATCCGAAATCGAATCCTAAATCACGGGCATAATTTGTTTCCCAGAACAAATTAGGATTAGCTAAATATGAACTTGCAGCTCCATAATGATTATTCGGGGTTTCGCCGACGCCATATCGTTTCGAACCTCCGTTTAACGCGTAAGTTAATTCTGCTAATCCTGAAGGAATGCGGTTATTTCCACCGGCACCATAAGACAAACGAAGTTTCAGATTTGACATCCAGTCTTTTGTCTGTTCCATAAATGGCTCATCAATGACACGCCAAGCGGCAGCTGCTGATGGGAATAAACCCATCGGATGATTTGGAAACAATGAGCTTTCATCATCGCGTAGACTGAGCGTTAATAAATATCTGTCCTTGTAGGAATAATTTATTCTTCCAAAATAGGACACCAGATTAATATTGGCATTTACATAGCTTTTCAGAGAAGTAACACCTGTGGCTAATCCGAAATTATCAAATACCTGTTCGGCAGTGTAAGCTTTACTGTATTTGGTCCCGTACATATAAGTGTAATTGCTCAGGTTGCTCGATATTTCCTGTCCAATCATTACATTGATATGATGATCTGTTTGCAAAGCAAAGTTATAAGTAAGGGTTGCAGCTTCTCTCCAGCTTACTTTGTTGGTTTTTGTCCAGTCGGCCAATGGGAGACCTCCGACATAAGATGCGTTGGTAGTGGTAGCACCCCACCAGTCTTTTAATTCGTTGAAGCCATATCCATAACCACTTTCGACGTGTGCCACCAATCCGTTGATAATGGTCCAGTCTATATTTCCGTTGAAATTGAAAGCCTTGGCATTACTTTTTTTCCAGTAGCGTTTTGCCTGTTCGCTTAGCGGAAGTGTGTTTTCCAGATATTGCTGATACTCTTCATCCGTCATGTTGCTCGTGTCTACTGTTATAAAATCTGAAAGACCTCTGGTGGCAACTGAAGTAATGGCTTGCGAGGTACGGATTTTATAAGTTCCTCCCTGAGTTCCCGAACCATTTACCACCTGATCGCTAACACGAGTATTAATTCCGAATTTTAAATTTTTAGTAATTTCATGATCTAATCTGAACTGGAATGCATAACGGCTATAATCATTATTTTCCATTAAACCGCCATTGAAATCATATGTGCCACTTAATGAAAATTTGGTTTTATCATTTCCACCACGAATACTTAAGTTTTGTTGTTGGGAAAGAACGTTTGCGCCAAACATATCTTTTTGCCAGTCAATAGCTTTGACGCTTTTGTAAATATCAAGGTCATCATAAACCCCGAAATAACCGGTAAATGCATCAATGGCAGAACTACCGCGTAAAAGCGCATATTCATAATTACTCATGACGTAATCATAGGTATTCATGGATTGTAAACGATTGGCAATGGTTTTTGTCTGATAGAATGAGTTGTAATTTACGACAGTTTTACCACCTTCTGCTTTTTTGGTAGTTACAAGGATAACTCCATTGGCACCTCTGGCACCATAAATAGCTGTAGATGACATATCGCGCAAAACGGTGATGTCTTCAATATCATTGGCAGGAATATCATTAATGTTATCAACAGGGAAACCATCAACGACGTATAAAGGGGAATTGTCCTGAGTAATAGAACCACCACCACGAACACGGATAACGACTTCTGCATCCGGTGAACCGTCAGTGGTTGTCATATGTACGCCGGCCAGTTTTCCTGTCAGGGCTTCCGATACATTTGATACCGGGATTTTTGAAAGAGATTCTCCTTTTACGGTTGCAACCGAACCGGTTAAATCTTTTTTCTTAACAGCACCGTAGCCAATTACAACTACGTCATCCAAACTTTTTGCATTTTCTTTTAATACAACTTTTAGTGGTTGATCTGAAATTGTTACCTGAATACTCTTCATGCCAACATAGCTGATAGTTAGCGTTTTGGCAGTCGATGCAACACTGAATGAAAATTTACCTTCAAAGTCTGTTACAGAACCTGTTGTTGTTTCATTCGCAATAACAGTTGCACCAATAATTGGTTCTCCGTTCGAATCCGTTACTGTTCCCGATACTCTTCTTTGTTGTCCGGAAGCAAAACTGCTGAACAACAAAAAGCAAGATAGAATCAGTAGCGATATTCTACTCTTTTGTCTCATTTTTAGCATGTGATTTTTTGATTAGTTTTTTATTTAAGATTGGTTTTTCACTTCATAATTGTTTCTTGTCTTGTTGAATTTTTCTGTTTTTCCGAAGAGAAAAAGAAAAACAGAAAACGTAGTTCATGGCTTCATAAATTTCTGATTTAAATTTGTGTTAAAAATTTGTTGCAATATTAATATTTTATGTCGTTATGCCGGGGGGACAAATTGGTTAATTATATGGGTTAAAATACAATTCAAATCCTAACCTGAATACTATGATATCCATACATGTAAATTGTAAATGGTTAAAATATAGATGAATAACTGATATTTTTATATGAGTATTGTTTGAAATTATTTTTTCATTTACAATATTACTGAGATTTTTTTATCTCAAAGGGGGTCAAATTGGTTTGAAATAGTAGATAAATTAATTTTAATAGATGTTTATGTTTGTGATAATGTCTTAACCGCTATATTTGTAACAAGTATCCACTTCCGTTTATAATTCATGAAAAAACACGTTTACTTTTGTCTCGTTCAGTTCTTTTTAATCTTTATTAGCCCTCTGTTTGCAGAGCCGGCCTGCCATTTTTACCATTATTCCACCGAAGATGGTTTGCCTCAGTATACAATAATGGATATTACCCAGGATAAATACGGATTCATGTGGTTTGGCACATGGGACGGACTGAGTAAATTCGATGGATATCGTTTCCGGAATTATAAAGTAAAACCCGGCGACACTTACTTTATGAAAAGTAACCGGATTGAGCGGTTATACGACGATAAATTTGGCCGTATCTGGTTCAGAACATACGACGATGAAACCCACTGCTTTGATCCGCGATCGCAAAAATTCTGGGGAGTACAACTCATAAAGGAAATAAAACAAAACTCGTTTCATGTTGATAATATCCTGATTCAACCTTCTGGTAGAGTGTGGTTGCTGTCAAATAAAGAAGGAGCCATACTTGTAAAGGACTCATTGTTTAATATCGAAATTTTCAACTCCGAACAGGGTAATCTGAAAGGCTCAACGGTCTTTTCGGTTTTGGAGGATAATCAGAACAATTCGTGGGTGCTCACCGATAACGGATTAGGATTTATCGATGGGAAAACATCGAAAATAACTCCGTACTTTTATGAAAATGATTTAAAAGACACGAAAAACAAACAATTTTTTTATTCAGCAACAGACATTGGAAAGTCAATCCTTTTTGGCTCTCAGAATGGCCGGGTATGGAAGTATGACAAAGCTACCGGCAAATTTGAACTTATTCAGACTCCGTTAAAGAGTGCAATAAAAAAAATTATTTCCGATGATAATAATCACCTGATTTTCATAACACAGGATAAGGGTTTTGTTGTATATACAATTGATAATAAGAGATTTGATCAGTATAATAAAAGCACTACTCCCGAACTTAAATCCGATCAGATAAACGAAACATTTTTCCTGAAATCCCGTTACCTGTGGTTCGATTCACAAAATGTAGGGATTTATTGCTTTGATGTTCAGACACGCGAATTGATGTATTATGTGGTAAAAACCGATGACCCCGCTACCATAGTTTTCCCACCCCGCACTATGGTTTTCGAAGATATTTACGGACGTACATGGATTCAGCCCAAAGGTGGCGGATTTTCTCTTTACGATCCTGTTGCAAGAAAACTTGAACCTTTCTTTGATTCAAAAAGTTCTCCTGATTGGCGTTTTTCAAATCTTTTACACTCGGCATATTCCGATAAGCAGGGCAATTTGTGGATTTGTTCACGATCTCATGGGTTGGAAAAAGTCGTTTTTGACAGGAACTTTTTCCATTCGGTAAAAATTAATCAGGATATAAACTCTGACAATGCCAATGATGTACGGGCTGTTTTTGAAGATGATGAATCGCGGCTTTGGGTAGCAACAAAAGACAGGCGGCTCACAATTTTTGATAAAAGCAGAAAACAGATCGGACGTATGTCTGTTCAGGGCAAAATCGTAAAAGATGTTTATTTGCCCTATATGGTTTACAGCATCATGCAGGACAACGAAAAAAATATATGGCTTGGGACAAAAGGAGGAGGAATATACGTCCTGACCCCAGAAAAAGGGAGTCGGGAATTTTCAGTACGCCATTATAATCAGGATATGTCGGATGTGTATAGTTTGAGCGAAAATAGTGTCTACAGCATTTTTCAGGATTCACAAAACAAGATATGGATCGGGACTTACGGCGGCGGAATTAATCTGGTAAAGAAAAACGGGAATGGTGAAATTTCATTTATCAATCATCGTAACAACCTGAAAAATTATCCGATTGATAATGCTTTCAGGGTTCGTTTTGTGACTGAGAACAAAGAAGGAAATATCTGTGTGGGCACCACGGGAGGTCTTGTTATGTTTCGTGGCCGGTTTGATGAACCTGAAAATATACGTTTTAAAGTTTATAGCAGGTCTCCGGGTGATGAAAGTAGTTTGTCGAACAACGATGTACACGGTATATGTATTACAACCAAAGGAGAAATGTATCTGGCAACATTCGGAGGTGGATTGAATAAGGTTGTGGAAATGGACAGGAATGGCTTTCCGGTAAAATTTAAAGCCTACACAATGAAAAACGGTTTACCTTCTGATATTACTCTGGCCGTGAGAGAGGATAAGACCGGGAACCTGTGGATAAGCAGTGAAAATAATATCTCAAAATTTGATCCGAATAGCGGCATGTTCGAAACTTTTGCCGAAATAAAAAGGATTATGTTCGAAAATAGTTTTTCAGAAGCATCCACCTGTAAGCTCCGCTCAAACGAACTTGTTTTCGGATATTCCGGTGGTATTATTGTTTTTGCTCCTTACCAGATAATTAATAATAGTTTTAAACCGCATATTTCTTTTTCCAACTTCCAGTTATTCAACAAAAATGTAGAAATAGGAGCACCGGATTCCCCTCTTAGTTGCGATTTGGATGCAATCGGAAAACTGACGCTCACTCACAAACAGAACTTTTTTAATATCGAATATGCTGCTCTTGATTTTGCCAGCCCGGAAGATATTCTTTATGCCTATAAACTTGATGGATTTGATCCCGACTGGAATTATGTGCAAAAACAACGAATAGCAAATTACACCAATCTACCAAAGGGGAATTATGTATTCAGGGTAAAATCAACCAACAGCGAAGGTTTGTGGGTCGACAACGAAAGATCGTTGAAAATAGTGGTTCTGCCTTCGTTTTGGGAAACGATATGGGCTTATCTTTTGTATGCAATATTAATAGGAATAATAATATTCGTAATTGTAAGAGTGCTTTTTACTTTTTACCGTTTGCGGGCCGATGTGACGCTCGAAAAGAAAATGTCGGAAATGAAATTACGGTTCTTTACCGATATATCGCACGAAATTCGAACGCCACTGACAATGGTAACAGCTCCTGTGGATTATTTGTTGAACGATGACAAAACACCCGTTGATGTAAAAAAGCACCTGAAAATGATCTCACAAAACACGAACAGAATGCTCCGGTTGGTAAATCAGATTCTTGATTTCCGTAAAATACAATTTGTACATCTCAAAGTTCAGGAAACAGAAGTAAGTCACTTTATCGAAAATATATGCGATAATTTTTATGAAATTGCTATAGAACAGCATATTAAATTCGGATATATCAATAATGTTGGTGAAGAAAAAATATGGGTCGACAGGGATTGCCTTGAAAAAATATTGATGAATCTGCTTTCAAACGCGTTCAAATATACTTCTCCCGGCAAGGCGATACAGGTAGTTTTGACTTCTGACGAAAAATCGGTCTCCATCGAAGTGCGCGATCAGGGCAACGGTTTGTCAAAAGAAAAACAAAAAAATATGTTTGTTCGTTTCGCCTCATTCAACGAAGATAAGAGCAAACCAAGTACCGGTATTGGTTTATCTATGGTAAAGGAACTGGTGGATAAGCATAACGCTAGAATAACGGTTGAAAGTGAAGAGCGAAAAGGAAGCAGTTTTACAGTTAGTTTCCTTCGTGGAATTAAACACTTTGACAAAACAGTAGAGATAATTCGTGAAGAACATGACCCTGAAAGTGTTTCAGATTCAGTACAGCATCCAGAACACACGATTATAGACAAACCGGACGATAACATTCACAATCAAAAGAACGACACACGGATGTCGGTTTTGTTGGTTGAGGATGATGATGAATTACGGCAGTTTATCAAAAGCATTATTGAATCGGAATATCAGATTTATGAGGCGGTTGATGGTAAAGACGGACTTGAGAAAGCGCAGAAGTATTGTCCTGATTTTGTTGTCAGCGATATCATGATGCCCCGCATGGATGGCATAGAGTTATTGCAAAATCTGAAAAAGGATATGAATACGAGCCATATTCCCGTAATTCTGCTTACGGCCAAAACAACCATCGAGAGTAAACTCGAAGGATTAGCTTTCGGGGCTGATGATTATATCAC
>MTLE01001245.1_pt1 | contig 38679 bp, 40 predicted proteins | sample 1982461 | NCBI WGS metagenome assembly MTLE01 (sample SAMN05712605, study PRJNA340218) | biofilm metagenome | isolation source: sample SPL anode biofilm adapted to -200 mV | place: USA | collected 2012-02-03
AAGCCCCAAACGCAGGCGCAGCGCAGCTGCGACGGAGTTGCACGGCTTCATTAACGGCGGTAGCTTTAGAAGCAATCTGAAACGAATGTATACTATAAAATATCGATAACATGAGTGATTCATGTTATAATGAATAAAACGCATTAATATAATTTCAGTAGTAAATGTCATGGGAGATGATAATGAAAAAAAACTTACCATTATTATTGCCGGCATTACCATATTTGGTAATGACAGCCGTGATCTTTTTTATCTTGCCGATGCTGGAGCCGGATTCAAAATATTTTTTGTTCTTTATGCTATTGATTATTCCCGGATATTGTTTAATAGCTGGATTTGCATATGGATTTAAAAATGGTATCGTCTGGTTTTATCCGGTTTTTATAAGTATCATTTTTCTGCCGCTTGTATTCTCGATGATATATGTGAAAGTAGTTATATATGGTTGCATATATGGGTGTTTATCATTAATGGGAATGTATTTGGGCAATCTTTTCAAAAAAAAGAAAGATAATGATTCTGACGTGTAGGAAAAAAGGTTTAAAATCGTCAATTGTAAAAAAAGGGTGTCAACAGTGATTGAAGCGAAGGGCTGAATGTGATAAAATGTAAAAATTATAAATGAATATAGAAGAGATACCTTGAAATAATCATCATTAGACGAGATAATCGGCTATCGGCTAAAATAAATAACTTTAAAGAGGTGTAAGATGGATGAAGTTGGATTTTTAGAAAAACTTAGGTACAAATTTGACAATCTGATGTCAAAAGGTACGGGTATACTATTATTGTCATTAGCCAGTGCGACGGCAATTATGATTGCAGTGATTTCTTTGATCGTCTGGATTACTCAATCCGGACCAACCTCAAGTTTTACTGAGTTGCTGTGGATGGGATTAATGCGTGCCATTGATTCTGGAACGGTCAGTGGAGATACTGGTAGTGCTGGTTACATCTTTTTAATGTTTGTTACCACGCTTGGCGGTATCTTTATCCTCAGTATCCTGATTGGGATTTTAACAACAGGTATTGAAGCAAAACTGGAATCGCTGAGAAAAGGAAGATCCCGAGTAATTGAAAAGGATCAAACCATTATTCTGGGATGGTCTGAGCAAATTTTTACAATTATCGAAGAATTGATTGAAGCGAACAGCAATCGTAAGCATGCATGTATTGTTGTGATGGGGAATCATGATAAGTCCGAAATGGATGACGCCATTCGTGAGCGGATCACCGATCTAAAAACGACCCGAATCGTCACCCGTCAGGGAAATCCAATCGATATTGATGATTTGGAGATCGTCAGTTTAAATACGTCCCGATCAATTATCATCATTCCGGAGGATGATACCCGAGTAATAAAGACGATTCTGGCCATTACCAATAATCCGAATAAGCGCAGTGAGCCTTATAATATTGTTACCGTCTTACGAGATCCTGAGAACGTTCAAGTGGCCCAAATTGCCGGAAACAATCAGGCGGAAATAATTCTCAGTGATACACTAATCTCCCGCATAATTGCTCAAACCTGTCGTCAGCCAGGTCTTTCAACAGTTTATACAGAGCTACTGGATTTTGGTGGTGATGAAATTTATTTCAGTGATTGCGCAGAAATAATCGGAAAAACATTCGGCGAGACCTTGTTTTTGTTCGAGAAATCAACGGTAATCGGCATTCAGTCACAGGGGAAAACATATTTAAACCCGCCGATGGACACTGTACTGAAACCGGGAGACCAAATTATTGCTATTTCAGAAGATGATGATACGATTCGAGTAAAGTCGGATCAGCAATCTTTTGTTGATGTTGAAGCAATTCGTCAAAACGCATCATCTCAACCGGACCGACCCGAAAAGACGCTGATCCTGGGTTGGAATGACAATGCCCACTTAATTATTCAGGAAATTGACAATTATGTACCGCAAGGTTCGCTTTTGACTGTTGTATCAGATTGTGTAGAAGATGAAGAGTTTCAAATTGCTCTTAGTCAGGTAGTGAATCAGCAAATCGAATTATTGAAGGGAGATCCAAAAGATCGCCGGATTTTAGACGAACTGATGGTCAAAAATTACGATCATGTCATCATCCTGTCAAATAATTCGGAACTCGATGTGCAGGAGTCAGATGCCAATACCTTGGTCGTTCTGCTTCAGCTTCGGGATATTTCCGAAAAACTGAACTGTCGTTTTTCAGTTGTCAGTGAAATGCTGGATTTTAGGAATAAGAAACTGGCCGAAGTAACCAGAGTCAACGACTTTATTGTCAGTGAAAAACTGATCAGTTTAATGCTAACTCAGGTTTCGGAAAACAGAATGATTAATACTGTCTTTGAAGACCTGTTTGATGCAGATGGTTCGGAGCTTTATATAAAAAAGGCGTCAAAATACATTCAGCCAGATAAAGCAGTTAATTATTATACGCTGGTTGAGGCAGCAAAGAGGAAGAACGAAATCGTTATTGGTTATGTGATTGCGGCAGAACAAAAGGATGCTAAAAAGGATTACGGTATTTATCTTAATCCCAGTAAAGCAACGATGGTTAGCTTGGGAGAAATGGATGGTTTGATTGTAATCGCTGAAGATTAAATGACGATGGATACAATTTTTATCTGTTATAGAAGTCGCTGCAAGAATAATTTTGCAGTGACTTTTTTATGGGGATAACGGTTTTTAACGAATTTATATGGGAGGATGCAATTATCGCAATGATACGATGACATGCAGCGGTTTTAAAGAAATGGTATTGAAAAAAATGTTCCAGCAGGACTCAGGAGCAAAACGAGCGGTTATAATCATTCCGGAAATTTATGGAATGAATCAGTATATTCATGATTGGGCGGCGTTTTTTAAAAAGCAGGATATAGACATTTATTGTGTGGATTTAAGTCAGGAAGAACGTGTTTATCAATATGTTCAAAGCGATGAAGCTTACCAGGCGTTTGTAAAGAATAACAGCTTTGAACGATATTATGAGATTGCTACCGACATTGAAGAATTAAAGAAATTTTATAACAAAATTATTGTTTTTGGTTCAAGTGTGGGAGCAACCATCGCCTGGCGTTTGACAGAAAACCCATATTGTGATGGAATGATCGGATTTTATGGGTCACGAATCAGAGACTATCTTGATGTCAGCCCAATCTGTCCCTGCCTGCTGATTTTTCCGGAGCAGGAGGCATCGTTTGAGGTTCGGTCAATCATTCCCCGACTTAATCAGAACGAAAAGGTTGATGCTTTTGTGTTGCCAGGATGTCATGGATTTGCTGATCGATACGGGGATTATTATTGTGAACAGTCAGGAAATAAGGGACTGGATATGGTAAAATACTTCCTGAGAAAAATGGTTTAACAAAAAATATTAAAAAAAGAGGTCAAATCATGAACGAGATCGAAATGTTACAAGAAATGATTGCCAAGGCTGGAAATATTGTATTTTTTGGTGGCGCTGGCGTATCCACAGAAAGTGGTATTCCCGATTTTAGGAGTGTCGATGGGCTCTATAATCAGACCTATCGTTATCCACCGGAAACGATTCTTTCCCATGATTTTTTTATCAATAACACAGAAGAATTCTATCATTTTTACCGAAATAAAATGCTCTATTTACAGGCAAAACCCAATGATGCCCATCAAAAACTGGCAGAGCTGGAGAAACAACAGCTGTTGACAGCAGTCATTACTCAGAATATTGATGGACTCCATCAATTGGCCGGTAGTAAACGGGTGCTTGAGTTGCATGGATCGATTCATCGCAATTACTGTATGCGCTGTCATCAGTTTTATCCGGTTAAGACGATCGAGGAAAGTCAGGGAGTACCTAAATGCAGTTGTGGCGGAACCATCAAGCCGGATGTGGTTTTATATGGGGAAGGGCTTGATAGCGATGTGATGAATCAGTCGGTTGCGGCAATCAGAAATGCTGACGTGTTAATTATTGGCGGAACGTCGCTGGGCGTTTACCCGGCGGCAGGTTTGATTGATTATTATCGGGGTAGGAATCTGGTTTTGGTCAATAAAACCTCAACCCCGATGGATTCACGGGCGAACCTTGTCATCAACGATAGCATTGGCAAAGTATTTAGACAATTGAAATGGAGTAAAAAATAAAGCACAACGATGGAAAGTCAAACTGAACTGAGATACCGACAGAGCAATCGCTTATTAAGTCTATTACTGGATAATCACACGGTCGAAGAGGTGGTGGAAACCATCAGTTATCTGATGGAAAAACCGGTGGTTTTTATTGATATCAACTTTTCCATTCGCGGCGTCAGCAGAACCAATGAGATCACCGATCCCTCATGGAATTTAGCCATCGCCAAAGGCTTTTGCAGCCATGAGTTTATATTTGAAATTGTCAACATTGAAGAAGTCAAACGTTTTCCCAAGGAACGAACACCTTATATAGTTGGTCTGGAAAGTGAGTCGAAGGTATTGGTGTCTCCGGTGATTATCCGGGAAAAATATGCTGGTGCCATGGTGATGTTTTTTCAAGATGCAGAAGTGACAAATCAGCATTTAGAGTTGTTGCTTTTGGCCAACGAGGTGTTAACGGAGATTATTCTAAAAATTCCCCAATATAAATATATTCGTGGCAACATGAATGAGGGTATTCTGATGGATTTGATTGAAGGCCGAGATAAGGAAAATGCGGATTTTAAATCATGGGTTCTGGAATCGGAGCTAAACAGCAGTAACAATCTGTGTGTACTGGTTTCGGAGCAAAATGACGATGGTCTCTATCAGGAAGGGATCAAAGATTCATTACGCGATGATTTGTATCATGTTTTTCCGAAATCCCATGCAATTTTTTATGGCAATCAAATGGTTGTTTTATGTACCGACCTGGAAAAAGAAAAAACCGAAAAAGGAATCAGACGTCTGAAGAGTTTTATGGAAAAACACGGCCTACGAATAGGTATGAGTGATTTTTTTAATGGGATTGAAAATTTTCAGTACTATTATTTACAGGCGGGGGCAGCCATCCGGATCGGAGCGTTGGTCCATCAAAAAAAGCGATTCTACAATTATGGGGATTACAAGTTTTTTCATCTGATTGAGAAGATTCATGGTGATGCAAGAAATAATCTTAAGGACTTTGTGCAAAGCAGCTTGCTGATCCTTGAAAAATATGACCGTCAGCATCAATCAGAATTGTTCTATACGTTAAATACACTGATTGATCATGGATGTAATTACAAAGAAACCTGTGCAAATCTCCACATCCATCGCAATACGCTTAGCTATCGCATGGAGCGGATTAAGGCCCTTACTCAGCTGGATCTTGCTGATCCAAAGGTTCAATTTGATCTGGCCTACTCGTTTCGGATTTTAGAATTTCTAAGACATCAATAAGTGTTGTGATAAAAATGGAATGATAGCCCGAAAAGTTTTAAAAGTGTGCAATGGATTGAGCAATTATCTGTGCAGAATGCACAGATTAACCATGCTGTTTTGTAACCAAGGGCTGATGATTTTAACTAAAAAATAAGATATGATAGCACATAGGGATTGTGACCCCTGTTTAGCATGGCGTAAAGTTTATACTAAACCCCTTAATTTAAGAGAGCTCAGGCTCTTTTTTTATTTTAAGAAGAACAAGTGTTAGATCATAAAACAGTTTGATGGGTATTATTGATTGCCCATGATGCCAATCATTTGACTTGTGACTAATGCACAAAGATGAATAGATATTTTGGTAATGATGACCATAGTAAAATTTTGTTCTTCTTGTTAAACTGATCTTGTAAACATTATCAGAGCCACTCGATGAACGTTAATGTGTTTACGATAATCCCAATACAATTAAAAGGAGAAAAGAAATGGACTTAACATTATTAATTGCTGCGTTTGGCGGCGGGCTGTTTGCAGCTGCCATCGGCGGTGTGCCATCATTTATTTTTACCGGGTTAACAGTTGTTGCCGCAATTCTTGCCGGAGATTTCGGAGCGCCGGCGATTGGTATCGTCAGCTTTGGATCATGGTTCTCACCATGTATTGCTTTTGCTGGTGCAGTAGCAGCTGCCGGTTATGCTAAAAAAATTGGTAAATTGGAAGTCGGCGGCGATATTATCACACCGCTTGCTGGCTTAAAAGACGCTTCAGTACTGCTGGTTGGTGGAATCTTTGGTATTATTGGTTACTTATTAAACTTTACCATTGGCACCCTAATCGGGGCTAATGTATTTGGATCAGCAGCGTGGACCGATACGGTTGCCTTAAGTGTGGTTATTTCGGCGATTCTGGTGCGCTTACTTTTCACAAATTCTGGTTTAACCGGAAAAACGCCAGCTGGTGTGACCCGGCATTATCTGCCTCAGGGTTCAGACATGATTTTCACCCTGGTGATCGGTGCCGGATTTGGGATTCTGGTTGGCGGAATCGTGGCAGCTTTTGGAAATATGGCATTGGCCGGTTCTGAAGAAGCCGCATATATCTTCTCACAGATGGGTGGTTTTGCCTTTGGGATTGCCGCATTTGGACTGATTTTTGCTTGCATGGGACTACCTTTCTATGGCTGTCATCACATCGTATTGCCAGCAGCATCCACCGCGATCGTTGTATTCTCGGGTACATTAAGCCCAGTGGCAGCGATTATTGCTGCCGCCATCACTGGGGTTTTGGGTGCCTTAATCGGAGAGTTTGCCGGGTTAACCTTTAACAGTTATGCAGATAGTCACATTGACCCGCCAGCCTGTACGATCTGGGTGCTGCAATTGATTAATTTTTCCGTACTACCATTAATTTTGCCATCTATTATGTAGTTTATCATCGAGTGGTAGAGACTTTTGCTTCGGCAGAAGTCTTTTTTTTGCGTAGGTACATTACTTTAACGATAAATTGCGTTGTAAATTGACGACAAAATCCTGGATATTGGTGATAATTGATTTGGAGCTGAGGCTGCCCCGATCTTTGAGTTTATTAACCACAAACTCGGAGATATCAACAGTATAAAAATAAACTGGTCGCACTGCGCCATCAATGACCTGGTAGGAGGGGGTCATATTGCCAGTGGCAATGGTATGGAGTTGGGTTGCCAGACAGATGATCGTGGTGGCTTTTCTGGTGTGTACCCGCAGCGCATCCTGAGCGCTGTAAACATCAGCATAGACACCCGGTAAGGGGCCATCATCCCGAATCGAACCGGCTAAAACCAGGGGAATATTATTAGTAATACAGGAACTGACGATGCCATCCGTAATTTTATATTTTTCGATCAGGTTTTTTAAGGAACCGCAGCTCCTGGCCCGATTGATGGTTTCAATATGATGATAGTGACCCAGGGACTTATTTTCTTTGGAGTAAATGTCCTGACCCAAAGCGGTGTTAAAAAAGTGGGATTCCAAATCGTGGGTTGCCAGAGCGTTGCCTGCAAAGAGAGCGTCGACATAGCCCATCTCGATCAGATGGGTCATGGCATTGCGGGAGTCCTGATCAAAGGTAACCGCCGGGCCGAGAACCCACAAAATATAGCCGTTCTCTCGTTCAAATTCGAGTAATTCATAAAGTCGGTCATAGTCCCGGGAGTAAGCAGTTTCCCGGGAGTTTGACGTTCGAAACGAAAAGTTATCACCATCTGCCTGCTTTTTTCTGAAAGCAAAATGATCGACATAAACACCGTTTTCGCCGTCTTCATGACGTCCAACCACAACCGCATCGCCTTTCTTGACGTTTCTGAATTCAATGGCATGGGGCCGATCATCGGCGATCACGACCACGCAGTCCATCCGGCTTTCAGCCATTAGCTGCCAGCTATCATGAATTTTAAAATATTCGGGGAAGATAGTGGTGGCATAGAAGTTTTCCGGAACCACCCCATCGATGGGAGCTGGCATGGTTCGAACACTGGGGGCTTTAACGAAAAAGCTTTCTGTAAAATCAGGAGCTGTGTAAGTTGGCAGAGTAAACATCAGTATACCTCGTTCGATAATTATAGGTTTATTGGTTGCCTACAGTATACCATATCAGCGTAGCTGGCTGGTATCATAAATCGATGATCGCATGGCGATTAAAAAACACCGCCACGCACAGTGATTAGAGACTGAGCTTGACGGTGTTATTAAAAATATCAAGGGGATTAAGCCTGTTCAGGCAATTCAAAATGGGGTTTTTCAAAATCAAATAAATTTGATGCATCAGGTTCATTCAGAAGGAAGTCTTCCATTGCATCACGCTCCATTGCTGGCAGCTCTTTTAAAATCAACCGGACACTCGCACCGGTGGTTTGATTAAAAACCGAAAAAGCCTGTTTACCACCTTTAATGAAGAACAGATTGCCTTTTTGGCCAGTGCATTCCAGCACCATCCGGATTCCATCAACACTGCAGGATTCATTTTCGGCGACACAGACAATCTTGTCATTGCTGCTCATATCGAGCGAAAGCGCTTTGATCGCCTCTAGCGAAGCCCGGACGCCAATCGCCAGGCCCGGACAGTGATGTCCGTGATAGGTTACACATTTTTCCCATAATTCTTGATTCATAAAGTTACTCCTTTTGATAAAACAGGAGACCTGCTGTTGCAGGCCTCCTGGGTTGATCCGTTGTTAGTTTTTAAAGCTGTGAATCGGGGCTGGAATCTGACCGCCACGATTTACAAAAACGGAACAGTCATTTTTATTGATGGGCATAATCGGAGCTCGCCCCAGAAGTCCACCAAATTCGGCAGTATCGCCGACGTCTTTGCCATAAACGGGAATTACCCGAACCCCGGTGGTTTTATTGTTGATGACGCCGATAGCGGCTTCATCAGCTAAAATACCAGAAATGGTGGAAGCTGGGGTGTCACCCGGGATAGCGACCATATCGATCCCAACTGAGCAGACGCTGGTCATGGCTTCCAGCTTATCAAAGGTCAGAGCGCCGCATTCGACTGCTTCAATCATCCCTTCGTCTTCACTGACCGGGATAAAGGCGCCACTGAAGCCACCCACCGAGGTGGATGCCATAATACCACCTTTTTTAACGGCATCATTAAGCATCGCCAGCGCTGCGGTAGTCCCATGGGTACCACAATGTTCCAGGCCCATTTCTTCCAGAATTCGAGCCACGCTGTCGCCGATTTCGGGAGTTGGTGCCAGGGATAAATCTAAAATACCAAAGGGGACATTCAGACGTTCAGCGACCGTTGTGCCAACCAGATGACCGGCTCGGGTAATTTTGAAGGCAGTTTTCTTAATAATTTCGGCCATTTCGCCAAAAGAAGCGTCCTGGGCTTTTTCCAGGGCCCGTTTGACAACACCGGGGCCGCTGACCCCGACATTGAGAACCGATTCCGCTTCGCCGACGCCGTGAAAGGCACCAGCCATAAAGGGATTGTCTTCGACGGCATTGGCAAAGGCCACAAACTTGGCACAGCCGATCGAATCGGCATCCCGGGTCAGGTAGGCGGTTTCTTTAATTACCTCACCCAGTCGTTTAACAGCGTCCATATTAATACCGGCTTTTGAAGAACCAAGATTAACCGATGAACAGACGCAATTGGTGGTTGCCAGAGCTTCAGGAATGGAGTCGATCAGAATCCGGTCGCCTTTGGTGAAACCCTTGGGAACCAGGGCTGAAAAACCGCCAATAAAGTTAATCCCAACGGTTGCGGCAGCGGCATCGAGGATTTTGGCGTATTCAACATAGTTAAGATCATCACTGCTACCAGCGATGAGTGAAATCGGGGTCACCGAGATGCGTTTATTGACAATCGGGATGCCCAATTCATTTTCAATCCGCTCCCCTTCTTTAACCAGGTTTTCGGCTAAGCGGGTGATCTTATCATAAATTTTCTGGCGGCTTTTGGCTCCGGAGGAATCAATGCAGTCCAGCAATGAAATTCCCATGGTGATGGTACGGATGTCCAATCGCTCTTTTTCAATCATTCTTACCGTCTCAAGGACGTCTTTAAACATTGCCATAATCAGGCCGCCTAAATGGTGTGCATGGCATTGAAAAGATCTTCATGCTGAATACGGATTGACATCCCGATGTCTTCGCCAACGGTTTCCAGGGCGTTTTTCAGGACATTAAAATCGACAGACATATTTGACATGTCCACCAGCATGATCATGGTGAAAAAATCATGCATAACCGTCTGGCTGATGTCTTCGATATTGACTTCATTTTCAGCCAGAATTTTAGATACATTATAAATTATTCCGGTGCGGTCTTTTCCAATAACCGTAACTACTGCTCTCATTTAAAATAACTCCTTAATTTTCATTATTTTATTAGTTTAAACCAAAACGGATACAATCACAAGTTATAATGTAGAAATTAAGAACAATCAGTAACAGGCGAATTTGTTTTTAAGCTATTTGATGTAAAATCAATACAAATGTAGGGAATTTTTAACAAAATAAATCTTTGTTTTTTGCTTAATAGCCGCTTTCGTAACTTGTGAAGGGTGGTGGAGTGTGGTATAATGTGGAAGAAAATGGAAGAGTAAAGTAAGAAGGAGGAGGATCTGAATGTTTTTTGGAGAGTATGAACATAATATCGACGACAAGGGACGATTGATCATTCCTTCAAAATTCAGAGAATCTCTGGGCGGAGAATTTGTTCTAACAAAAGGACTGGATTGCTGCCTGTTTGTTTTTTCCATGGAAGAGTGGGGTAATTTTGAAAGTAAATTAAAAGCACTGCCGGTATCGGATAAGGATGCCAGGGCGTTTACCCGATTTTTCTTTGCTGGTGCTGCTGACTGCGAATTGGATCGACAGGGTCGAGCCAGCATACCACTTTCTTTACGAAAATATGCAAAAATTACCAAAGAGGTAACCATTATCGGGGTGTCAAATCGCCTGGAAATATGGGACAGTCAACTGTGGACGGACTATAACGATAATGAAGACTTAAACTATGAGGACATTGCCAATAACATGGCAATGCTGGGAATATAAATGAAACCACAAACATTTTCACATACCACCGTATTATTGCGGGAATCCATTGATGGTCTGGACATCAAACCAAAGGGCATCTATGTGGATTGCACACTGGGTGGTGGTGGGCATTCTCAATGGATTTGTGAGTCACTCGATGAAAGCGGCATTTTGGTTGGTATCGATCAGGATGATTTTGCTTTGGAGTATGCGAAGAATCGCTTGGCGGCCTTTGCCTGTCAGCGACATTTTGTAAAAAGTAATTTTGCCAGTTTAGCCAAGGTTCTAAAGGGCCTCCATCTCTTTGGGATCGACGGTATTCTATATGACCTCGGGGTTTCGTCATTTCAACTGGATGACGATACCCGAGGCTTTTCTTATCATAACGATGGTCCGCTGGATATGCGGATGAACCAGTCGGCAGACTTAACTGCCGAAATGGTGGTCAATGACTATGCTCCCGGAGAACTAAAAAAAATACTGTTTCTTTATGGCGAAGAAAAATTTGCCAGTCAAATCGTTAAAGCGATTGTTAAAGCCAGAGCGCTTAAGCGAATCACCACCACCCTGGAGTTAAGCGAAATCATCAAGAATGCTTATCCACCCAGGGAACGTTTTAAAGAAAAACATCCCTCCAGAAAAACTTTTCAGGCCATTCGGCTCGAAGTTAATGGTGAACTAAAGATATTGGAAGATGCCTTGACGCAGGGGCTTGATGCCCTTAAACCAGGTGGCAGAATGTGTGTGATTACCTTTCATTCCCTGGAGGATCGGGTGGTAAAGCAATTGTTTAAAGAAAAAGCCAATCCCTGTACCTGCCCTTCGGATTTCCCCCAATGTGTGTGTGGAAAATCCCCGGTAATCAAGCTTATTTCCAGAAAACCAATAGTCCCAGGGGCTGATGAGCTCGAAGAAAACCGACGCTCGCGCAGTGCCAAGCTGCGAATTGTCGAAAAGCTGGGAACCGAAAGTTAAAAAAAGGAGTGCTCCATGGCAACCACGCAAAAAAGAGTCAAAATGCCGAAACAAAACAGGAAGCGGATGACCACGAGTTCGTATGTGATGATCATTGGTTTGCTGGCCTTTGCAGCGATGATCGGCATCTTGTTTCAACATGCCGTCATAACCGAAAAAAACACGGAGATCCGGGAGCTTCAGAAAACCCTGGAAGATGCCGTACAGGTAAATGACAGCAAAGAAGGTCAGCTGGTCACCAATATGAACCTTCAATCGATTGAGGCGCAGGCCAGAGGTTATGGGATGACAGAGCCGGTTCAGGAGCAATATCGGCGGGAGCTGGTAACTGAAAAAGCAGACGAGTCACTGATGACAGACTCACAAATTGTCAGAAGCTGGTTTGAAAATTTATTTTAGTTAGGGTTTATTTAAGCTGAATCAGGTAAGCTTAGCTAAATAAAAATGTGGAGAAAAAATGTGAATATAAAAAAGAAGGCACAACGAGAGATTGGACCGGTCGGCAAGCAGAATCGCATTATGATTGCCATGGTTGTACTTTCATTGTGCTTAATTATTGTTATTGGGAAATTATTTTCCCTGCAAATTGTCAATTCAACCGGAAAATATGAACGGCAAGTGGATCAGCTTGTTGAAGAAGTGCCAATTAAGGCCTCCCGGGGCGACATTTATGACCGCAACAAAAATGTGCTGGCCAAGGATTCTTCGGCTACGGCGGTTAATGTCATTCCTTATGAGGTCGAAGACCCGGAACGTCTGGCCAAAACACTCAGTAGCAAACTGGGCTTGAAGATTGAAGATGTTCAGAAAAAGATCTCAGTGTTGGAGAATGATATCGTCGAAGTAAAAACAGGGATCAGTCAGGGTGCGGCGGTCATTGTGCTCAGTCATAATTTTGCCGGGGTGACGATTGAAGATGGCACCTTGTATTTTGAACCGATTAATATAAAAGATCCTGAGGCAGTGGCATCGGCAATTGCTAAAGATCTGGATTATAACTATGAGACACTCTATGATAAAGCCACCCGAAAAGAAAACCAGCCGGTGCTGATTTTAGGGAAGGTGGATAACGCTCTGGCATTGGAAATTAAAGAATCGGAAGCGATTAAGGATGAAGATGGCGAAATCGAGAGTTACAATGGCATTGAACTGCTGGATGATTACCGGCGGTATTATACCAACGGGAACTTCGCTTCCTATATTCTCGGTTTTACCGGTACGGATTATAGTGGACTCTATGGTGTAGAAGCAACTTATGAAGATGTTTTAAGTGGTGAAGACGGGGTTGTTTATTTTCAGAAAGATGCTGATGGCAACCAGATTCCATCTCAAACCAAAATATTAAAAGAACCGGTTCAGGGGGAAGATATTGTCTTAACCATCGACAGTAATATTCAGCTGATGGCTGAAAAGGCGGTTGAAGAAGCGGCAGCAACCTGGAAAACCAAGAGTGTAACGGCGATCGTGATGGAAACAAAAACCGGTGAAGTGGTGGCCATGGCCACCACTCCGGATTATAACCTCAACGATCCGTTTACCCTGGATGCCAATTTTGCAGCCACCCATGCAGCGGATTTGACGGGTAAAACCGAGCAGGAAAAACTGGCTGAAATGTATAAGAACCAGGCCGTCAGTTTTATCTACGAACCCGGTTCGACCTTTAAAGCCCTGACCGGGGCGGCCGCTCTGGAAGAAGGGGTGGTTACCCCAGACACGGTGGTTTATTGTGGGGGATCGATTCAAATTGGCGATGCTGTGATCAACTGCGCGACTGGGCCCCATGGCAGTGTTACCGTATCGGATGCCATTGCCCATTCCTGCAATCCCGGATTGGTACAGATTATTGAAAAATTGAATCCCGATGTTTTCTACCAATATGTCTACAATTTTGGACTGGGTGAAACCACCGGAATTGAGTTGGATGGTGAGGAAGCCGGGATTGTCAATCGTTTATCCACCGCTAATGGTGGTGTCAATGAAGTCGATTATGCGACCTTTTCATTTGGACAGGGTTTGGCAGTAACGCCAATTCAAATCGTCAGTGCCTTGAATTGTGTCGTCAATAATGGCTATTATGTCAAACCGACCATTATTTCCAGCGAAACCAAGGGACAGGCAAGTGAGTCCCCGAAACAGATTATTTCAAAGGAAACATCGGCTGCCACCAGAGAAATCATGCGCAAGGTGGTGGGTTATGATGCCGATATGACCGCACTCTCTGAAGGGTACAGCATTGGCGGGAAAACCGGGACGGCTGAAAAATTTATCAACGGTGAGTATTCCAGTTCCAAGTATGTTACTTCCTTTTATTGCTTTTCCCCGGTGGAAGATCCCAAGTATTCGGTCTACGTCGTATTGGATGAGCCAGCGGCAGGGGCCTATGGTAGTACTAGTGCGGCGCCAACTGCCATCAGTCTGATCAAACAGGCCCTCAATTATAACTCGGCAGATACCACCCTCAGTGGCGCAGCAACTGAAGAAATTCAAAAAGGAACCATCACGGTGCCCGACCTGGTCGGACAGAACATTGATTTTGCAGCCAGTATTCTTAATGAAAAGGGAATAAAATATGTCGTTGATCCAGCCACCAGCGGTTCTACAGTGGTCAGTCAAAGCTTACCCACCAATTCGGTTTACGATCCGAATAGTGAATTGATCCTGGCATTGGGAAATGATGACAGTACGGCAGCTGGAACGGTCATTGTTCCTGACTTAAAAGGGTTATCGATTCAAAGTGCCAATGAAATCCTCACGGGATTAGGACTTAAGCTTAAGATAACCGGGAATGGTTTTGCATCAAGTCAGACGCCAGCCGCAACAACGGTTGTGGAAAAGGGCAGTGACGTCAGCGTAACATTTACCCCATAAAAGATGAAAAGAAAAGCGAGGGGGAAATCCTTGCTTTTCTTTATGTTTAAAGTTTGATATAATATCTAGGTCTTTTTGGGCAACGTGTTTTGTTGGTAAGGACGGCACAACGCCGATGAACGGACTCAAATACGAAAGAAAGTTCAGGTAGTATCCATGGAAAGTATCAGTATTGATGAAATACTTCAGATAACCCGGGGAGAATTGCTCCAGGGTAATCCCGAAATGTCGATTACAAATGTGGCCATCGACAGTCGTAAAATTAATAATAATGCGTTATATGTCCCCATTATCGGGGAAACCAATAACGGTCATGATTACATCAGTCAGGCCTTTTCAAATGGTTCGATGGTTTGTCTGACTCAGGAGCGAAACCGATCGTTCCCAGCGGAAATGACGGTCATTTATGTGGCCTCCACCCTGGCGGCGATGAAAGCACTGGCCAGCTTTAACCGGCATCGTTACAATCTGCCAGTGATTGCCATAACCGGCAGTAGTGGCAAGACAACCACCAAAGACCTGGTGGCCGCAGTGCTGTCGCAAAAGTTCAATACGCTAAAAACGGAAGGAAACTTCAATAATGAGTACGGCATTCCCCAGACCTTATTTAATTTGGGACCAAATCATCAAATTGCCGTGATCGAAATGGGCATGGATCATCTGGGAGATATAAAAAAATCGATCGAGTTGGTGGATCCATCAATCAGTGTGATCACCAATGTCGGTCTTAGCCATATTGAACGCCTAGGAACCCAGGATAATATTTTCCTGGCCAAAAAAGAAATTCTTCAAACATTAACGGCCGATGGTGTAGCCTATGTAAATGGTGATGATGATTTTTTAAAGAAAATAAAAACAGAGAAGATTCCTTACCAGCTTAGAACCTTTGGAATTGATGGGGAACATGCTGTTAAAGCGACCCACTACACATCAACTCAAGCAGGCCTGAAAATCCAGGTGGCGTGGGAAGAACGCAATGAAGCCTATACATTTAACTACCCCGGTAAACATAATGTTTATAATTGCCTGGTAGCGATCGGTTTGGGGTATTTTTATGGAATGACTCAAGCAGAAATTCAAAGCGGGCTGGATGCCTTTGTCCCCAGCGGCAATCGGATGGATATTTTCACGATGGGGTCAATTAAGGTGATCAATGACTCATACAATGCTAATCCGGATGCCATGAAAGCCTCGCTGGATGTTTTGGCGGCGCTGGGTTGTGACTACCAGCGAAAGATTGCCATTCTTGGGGACATGCTGGAAATGGGCGAACATGGACCGGCAGCCCATGTTGAAGTGGGAAACTATGCCAGGGATAAAGCAGAGCTTCTGATTGGTGTTGGCCAGCTGGGACAGGCGATTTGTCAGGGTTATGATGATGCCGGAAGCGTCTATCAGGTTGCCGATGCACTGGCGGCCGGGGCCTGTTTAAAAGAGCTTATTGAGCCGGGCGATATTATTCTGATCAAAGCATCCCGGGGCATGCGCTTGGAACGGGTGATTGATTTTATTAAGGAAGGTGGGAAAGAATGGAAATGACAAGTTTGCAAACAGGGTTGATTAGTCTACTGATTTCCTTTTTGGTTGTCTATTTTGTGACCCCCCGCTTTATCCCAATGCTCAAACGCCTGAAATTCGGGCAGGCGATCCGGGAAGAAGGCCCGCAAAGCCATCTGGAAAAATCGGGGACGCCAACCATGGGGGGCCTGGTGATTCAATTGGGCGTTCTGGTGGCGTTTATTGTTTTATCGGCGCTGATTGGAAACTGGGATTTTTTTCCGATTCTGGTGATGCTCTATTTTGGTTGTGTCGGGTTTATTGATGATTATATTAAGGTGGCAAAAAAACATAATCTGGGATTGCGGGCCTGGCAGAAAATGGCACTGCAATGTATTGGTGCGCTGGTCATTGCCCTCTACGCCTATTATTCACCAGCCATTGGTTCGGAACTGGTGATACCCTTGCTCAATCGGACTGTTGATTTTGGAATTTGGTATGTGCCTTTTACTTTTTTTGCCGTGGTATCAATTGTCAATGCGGTTAATTTAACCGATGGTTTGGACGGATTGGCGTCAGGCGTTACCCTGATTGTTGCCATATTCTTTTTTGTGGGTTCACTGATTTTGCCTCAGGCCAGTACCAGTATTTTTATTGGTGCCATCATTGGTGGCTGTTTGGGCTTCTTAAGACATAATTCCAATCCGGCTGACATTTTTATGGGAGACACCGGTTCGATGGCATTAGGCGGAGCGGTGGTGGTGATGGCCATTATCACCCAGTTGCAGATTTTTTTACTGATTGCCGGAGCACTGTTTGTCATCGAGGCCTTATCGGTTGTCATTCAGGTGGGCTATTTTAAATCCACCGGGGGAAAGCGATTTTTTAAGATGGCTCCGATTCATCATCATTTTGAATTGTCAGGCTGGAGCGAAACCCGGGTTGTCACCGTTTTTTGGGTCGCCACCGCTATTTTTGTAACCATTGCATTTATTTGTTTAGGATAGGAGAACGCATTATGAGAAAAAGGACTCTGGTGATCGGAGCCGCACGGAGTGGGGTTGCAGTCACCGAATTATTGTTAAAACACGGCGAAGCAGTGGTGTTAACGGACACCCGGGCAGCAGGGATTGTTTTAAAAGAGTTTCCCCAGATTCTGGATTATGAAAAAAACCCTAATTTTGAGTCGATTTTTGGAATGCAACCAGGCCTGGAGATTTTAAAGGTGATTGATGAAGTGGTGGTCAGTCCGGGAGTTCCTCTGATTATTCCAATTATTCAGGCGGCCTACGAACAGGGTATTCCTGTCACTGGAGAGGTTGAAGCGGCCTATCGATTGACAAGAACACCTTTTATTGCGGTGACTGGAACCAATGGAAAAACCACCACCACGACGCTGCTGGGCGAAATATTCAAAGCCTCCGGCCGGGGAACCTATGTGGTGGGAAATATCGGCGATCCGATTACCAACTATGTTGACAGTGCTACTGCTGATGAAGTCTTTGTGACTGAAATCAGCAGCTTTCAACTGGAGACCATTCATACCTTTCGGCCCCGGGCGGCAGCGATTCTCAATCTGACTCCCGATCATCTGGATCGTCACCTGACGATGGAGAATTATGTGAACGCCAAGGGACGAATCTTTGAAAATCAAACCAGTGAAGATCTGCTGGTACTCAATGGCGATGACCCCTTAGTCTGTCAATTGGGTGAAAAGGCAGTTTCTAAAAAAGCCGTGTTCAGTTATCAAAAAACGGTTGCTTATGGTGCCTGGTGTTTAAATGGTGAAATCTATATCAATGACGGCCAGGAAAAGATCTTTGTTTGTCGGGAAGATGAGCTGGGCATCATCGGGCCCCACAATACCATGAATGCCCTGGCAGCAATGACTCTGGCTTATTTTTCAGGCGTTCAGGTGGATGTTATTGTTGAGGTGCTGAGAAGCTTTAAAGGCGTGGAACATCGGCTGGAAATGGTTGGCTGTTTTGCAGGGGTGACCTATATCAATGATTCCAAAGGGACCAACACCAATGCCACCATCACGGCGCTCAATGCGGTAAAAGAACCGATTATTCTGCTGGCCGGAGGCTATGATAAAAAAGAAGATTATTCTGAGCTGATGGAACTGGTAGCAAAACGGGTTAAACAACTGATTGTTTTAGGCGTGACCGCCGATGATCTGATTAAAGCGGCTAAGGCCAAGGGCGTTTTAGCCATCACCAAGGTGGACAATTACGAGGAAGCGGTTGCCTGTGCCAAAGCGCAAGCAGAGTCCGGCGATACCGTCTTGTTATCGCCTGCCTGTGCCAGCTGGGATATGTTTGACAATTATGAGATCCGCGGTCGGGTATTCAAGCGATTGGTGACCGAAAATCAATAAGAAACCGAGGAGTAAACCATGAAGAATGGAAAAATAGATCGCCCCTTTTTGATTGCTTTGATGATATTAGCGGGTATCGGGGTGATTATGGTATTCAGTGCCAGCATGTACTCATCCACAATCAGTGGTGAAAAAGGCTACGCCCTGTTCTTGAAACAACTGGTTTTTGTCATTTTGGGTGTGACCGTCATGGGGATTATGAGCAGGATCGATTACCGGGTTTATAAAAAATACTATCTGGTGGGCATTGTGATTTCCGTTTTTCTATTGATTATCGTTTTAATCCCGGGAATCGGGCTGAAGGTAAATGATGCCAGGCGATGGATTGATTTTAAAGTGACCACCTTCCAGCCATCAGAGTTAGCCAAGGTCGCTGTAATACTTTATTTCAGCACCATTATTTCCCGAAAACCCGGGATTATTAAAGAAAACATGCCATTTTTATTAAATTGCATGCTGCCGCTGGGGCTGATCTGCGGGCTGACGGCCATTGAACCATCGCTAAGTGCAGCCATGGCTATTGCTCTGGCTGCCGGTGGGGTTCTTTATTTTGGCGGGATAAAATTCAAGCTTTTCTACCCCTATCTGGGTTTTGGATTATTGGCGGTGGCCGGTTTAATGATCGCCGAACCCTGGCGGCTCGATCGTTTTAATGTTTTTTTGGGCAAAGGTGGGTATGATTACCAGATCTCCCAGTCGCTCTTAGCAATCGGAACCGGTGGGATCTTTGGCCGGGGCTTGGGTAATGGCAAACAGAAGTATCTGTTTTTGCCGGAGTTACAGAATGACTTTATCTTTGCCAACATCGCCGAAGAATTCGGTTTTATTGGCTGTTTGCTGGTTTTGGGCGTATTTGCCTTTGTCATCTGGCGGGGCTTTCAGATTGCCCAAAAATCTCAGGACACCTTTGCTTATCTGTATACCAGCAGCGTTATGCTACTGCTGGCATTTCAGGTATTGGTTAATATTGGGGTGGCTGCAGCCATTATCCCGGTAACCGGGATGGCCCTGCCTTTTATCAGTGCCGGTGGGTCCTCGATGGTTATTCTATTCGGGATGATGGGGCCGATTCTGAATATTTCCAGAAATGTTGATCTTGGCAAGAAATTGGAGCTGACCAGAAAACCAGCGACGAACAAGAAAAAGATTGTGAGGTAGACGGTGAAAGTACTGATTGCAGCTGGCGGAACCGGGGGACATATCTATCCGGGACTGGCCATTGCTGAAAAGATAAAAACAGAAAATCCCGGCGCCGAGATTATTTTTATTGGATCACTGGTGGGGATGGAAAAAAATATAATTCCCCAATATAGCTATCCGATTGAGTATATTCGGGTCAGGGGCTTTGAACGAAAAGCTTCCCTGGAAACTCTGGCAGCGATTAAAGGAATTTTTGACGGACTCAGCGATGCCAAAAAAATAATTGCCAAACATCAGCCCGACCTGGTGATTGGTACTGGCGGTTTTACCGCCGGACCCCTGCTTTTAATTGCCAGTCGTCGAAAGATCAAAACGATGATCCATGAACAGAATGCCTACCCCGGGAAAACCAATTTGATGCTGGGCAAACGAGTCGATCGAATTGCCATCAGTTTTAATGAGGCAAAAAAATACTTTCCTGAAGAAGGCACCTTTCTGGCCGGAAACCCGGTGCGGGCAGAATATCACCAGATCAACCGCTGCGAATTGCGAAAGCATTTAAACCTTTCTGATGCTCAAAAAATGGTGCTGATTATGGGTGGCAGCCAGGGCGCTGGCTCCATCAATCAGAGTGCGCTATCGCTGATTGCATCATATCAGAATCGGGAGGATCGGGTCATTTATCATTTGACCGGGAAAGATCAGTACCAGTCGATCAAAAAAGAAGTTGAAAACCTGGGGCTTTTCCCATCCGGTCATGTTTTCGTGGAAGCTTACAGTAATGAGGTGCATCGTCTTTTAGGGGCGTCGGATCTGGTGATCAGTCGTTCGGGTGCCATGTCAGTGGCAGAAATTCAGGCGGTGGGAGTGCCTTCAATTCTGGTACCTTACCCAATGGCCGCCGGAAACCATCAGGAATTCAATGCCAGGGTGATTACTGATCCGGGCGGCGGGGTTCTGATTAAAGACAAAGATCTGACTGGAGCGCTACTGATTCAAACGGTTGAGACGCTATTGGATGACGAAAAAAAACGTCAGACCATGGGTCAAATTACAAAAGCGCTGAGTATAAATAATGCCGGAGATCGGATTTATGATGAAATCAAGAAATTAATGGAGAATTAATGAAACGATCAAAAAAGAAGAAACCCAAAGAAAAAATCATCAATAGACCGCAAAACCACGAGCCGACAAAGCAGGAACTTCGGGAGCAACGGCGTCGGCAACGAAAGGCCAATAAGCGAAAACGGATCATGAAAGGGCTGACTACCATTCTGGTTATTCTAGGGGTAATTGGTGCGATCAGTTTTGGCGCTTATCAGGCTGTTAATCTGGGAATATTTAATATTGCTGAAATCGAAGTGGTTGGAAATGAGATTGTTGATACTGAGACCGTTGTAAAAGCATCGGGCATCAACGTGGGCGAAAGTATTTTTTTGATCGATGTCAATCAGGCAAATTACAATATTAATGCCCTGATGAATCTGGATGAATTGGAAATTTCAAAGATCATGCCCAATAAGATTCTGATCCGCATGGTTGAGTCGGTACCGATTTGTGCAGTCAATTATGATAACAAGGTTTATTATCTCACTGAAGACAAAAAACTGATTGAAGACGGGGAGTATTTAAGAAAAACGGATATCCCATTAATTTTTGGCAGTGATGCGGTATCCATATCGGAGATCGGTAAGGAAGTGGTGGTTGAGCCCTACTGGCGTTTTGATACCGTTATGAATATTCTGAAAGATTTGAAAAGTGATGGTAACTTGGCAAAGATATCCGAGGTGCGGATGACGGATGTGAACACTTACGAAATTGTCACTAAAAATGGAACCGTCATTATTCTTTGGGATTATAATAATTATCTCGATAATAAGGCTTATATTCAAACCAATCTGGATAAAAACACCAGTAACATGATTATTAATCTGGCCGCAGGGACAAAACCAGTCATTAAACCGCGCTAAAGATTCTGCTGCATCCCGGCATTTCGGCAAGACATTATTGTGAACAATAAAATATTAACGTTATTTTACTTAATTTATTATTCAATAGTTGAAAAATTTGTCAATAAAGGTTAATATAAAGGGGTGAACATTTCTTTAAGCCCGAATAGGGGAAGGCGATGTTTTAAACGATTAAAAGCAACTGAAATTAGCTAAGTGTTTCAGAAAAAAGATACAAGTAATATCAATTTAGTAGGGAAAGCTGTTTAGTAAGAGGAGGAATAAAAGTGTTTGAATTAGATGGGAATTACGATAATTTTGCAAAAATTCGGGTTATAGGTGTTGGTGGTGGCGGAAATAACGCCATTAATCGCATGATTGAAGCCGGAATGAAGGGCGTGGATTTTATTGCGATCAATACCGATAAGCAAGCCCTGGCTTTAGCTTTGTCTGAAAAGAAGCTTCAAATCGGAGAAAAAATCACTCAGGGACTAGGTTCCGGAGGGAATCCTGAGATTGGACAGAAAGCTGCTGAAGAAAGCAAAGATGCCATTGCCGATATGATCAAAGACACCGATCTCCTGTTTTTAACAGCTGGTATGGGTGGCGGAACTGGCTCTGGAGCGGCTCCGATTATTGCAAAAATCGCCAAAGATATGGGCATTTTAACCATTGGTGTGGTCACTAAGCCATTCTCTTTTGAAGGCCGGGTGCGGATGCGTAATGCTCAGATTGCCAGTGAGTTTTTACAGGAAAATGTCGATTCGCTGGTAACAATTCCAAATGACCGTTTATTACGAATGGCCGATAAATCAACCTCGCTAAAAGATGCCTTTAAATTGGCCGATGATGTTCTGCTTCAGGGGGTTAAGAGTATTTCCGATCTGATCGCCATGCCAGGTCTGATCAGCCTTGACTTTGCCGATGTCAAAACAATTATGAAGGACACCGGACTCGCTCATATGGGCGTTGGTCGGGCAACCGGTGATAACCGTGCTGAAGAGGCTGCTAAACAGGCGATTCTCAGTCCATTACTGGAAACCCAGATTGATGGCGCAACCGGTGTACTGCTTAATATTACGGCGGGTGAAGACCTGTCATTATTTGAAGTGGATAAGGCTGCCAGCATCGCCAGAGAAGCCTCAGATCCAGATGCCAACGTTATTTTTGGGGCCACCATTGATGAGTCACTTGGTGATGAAATCAAGATTACCGTTATCGCCACCGGTTTTTTATCCGGCGGTGAAAAAGAAAAGAAGGCCGTTATTAAAAAAGTTGTCAAGAGTGCCAATGATTCCGTTGGTGAATTTTCAATTCCAGATTTTCTGACTCAAGAATAATCCCGATGAAATGTCCGTATTGTGCGTTCGATGACAGTAAGGTGGTCGATTCCCGGCCATCTGAAGAAGGAACAATGATTCGCCGTCGCCGGGAATGCAACCGCTGTAATAAACGGTTTACCACCTACGAACGGGTGGAAAACATTCCTCTGATTGTTGTTAAAAAAGGCGGTCAGCGAACGGCCTTTGATAAAAACAAAATATTTAATGGTATGATTAAGGCCTGTGAAAAACGACCGGTGCCCATTGATGCCATTAAAACAGTGGTTGATGATCTGGAACGGAGTCTCTATCAAAGTGAAATGAAAGAAGTGCCCTCTTCGTTGATTGGGGAACAGGTGATGGTTGCCTTAAAGAGTATGGATCAGGTCGCCTATGTCCGTTTTGCCTCAGTATATCGACAATTTAAGGATGTTGCTTCGTTTATGGATGAACTGGAGCGATTGATTTCCGAAAAACAGACCGAGGGTGGACATGAAACAGTTTGAAAAAACCATCAAGAGTGACGTTATTTATGATGGCCGGATTGTTAAGCTGCGGATTGATGAGGTTGAACTTCCCGATGGTAGCATGTCAAAGCGGGAGATTGTTGAGCATCAGGGGGCAGTAGCCGTTTTGGCGGTTAAAGATGGCCAGATGATTTTTGTAAAACAGTATCGGATTGCCAGTCAGCAACTACTAACCGAACTACCGGCCGGTCTTCTGGAAAACGGAGAAGATCTGGAAGCAGCAGCGATTCGCGAATGTCGGGAGGAAATTGGCTATCGGCCACTTAATCTTTTTAGACTGGGTGAGTTTATTCCGACGCCTGGTTATTGTACGGAGAAAATTACCCTATTTTGTGCGACGGAGTTTGTTTGGGATCCTCTGGAACAAGATCCCGATGAATATATTCGAGTTGTTAAAATCCCCGTACGGACGGTGCGGACTCTGTTTATTAACGGACAGTTCATTGACGGAAAAACCGTGGCAGCACTGGGCTATTATTTTACCATTGCCGCCAGAAGAATGATAGCAAAGTAATAATGTTCAATGAGGATAGATGGTTTATTTCGATGCAGAGCATTAGAATAAATCATCTATTTTGTATTATGCATCATCGCTTTGACTTATCTGATAAACAAATAAGAGTAGGAGCAGCAAAAAAGTAAAATTGGTTTGATCAAGCGGCAGCTTCAATGGAAATGCGGTTTGAGTAAATCAACGATGCAATGTCAAATTACGAGGTAAGGATAATGTTTAATTTTACACCAGACTATTTTTATAATCTAATCTTGAGCCTGCCGGGAATACTGATTGCCATCAGTTTTCATGAAATGGCCCACGGCTATGCCGCTGATTCAATGGGGGACCCAACCCCTAAAAATGCCGGGCGATTAACCTTAAACCCGCTGAAACACATCGATCCTCTGGGATTCATCTCAATGCTGCTGTTTCGCTTTGGTTGGGCCAAACCGGTACCGGTCAATCCCGGAAATTTCAAAGATCGCAAGAAAGGCATGATTGTGGTATCGCTGTCGGGGGTGCTTACCAATCTGATTCTGGCATTTTTGGGAATGGCTGCCTATCTGGCAGTGGTTCCGCTTAACAATGAAGTATTGATGCTGGTGCTGCAGTATATTTATATTTACAATATTATGTTTGCGGTCTTTAATATTATTCCGATTCCACCGCTGGACGGATCCCAGATTCTGGTTTTATTTTTACCGCCAAAGGCATTGATGACTTACTATAAATATCAGCGCTACGGCATGATTGCAATTTTTGTCCTGGCATTTACCGGTTTATTGGGACTCATTATCAATCCTGTTATTAATGGGATATCGAGCCTGTTTTTTGCGATATTACTGCCAATTTTTAATCTGATCTGGTCCTGATGATGGCATATGCAGTTAGTCTGGAGACGTTTGAAGGGCCCCTGGATCTGTTAATCAATCTGATCCAGAAAAACAAGATCGATATTTGTGACATTTCCATCGCTGACATCACCAATCAGTATTTATTGCAGATTCGTAGCTGGCAGGACATGGATATGGATGTGGCCAGTGAGTTCATTGTCATGGCGGCCAGACTGCTGGAGATCAAGGCCAAGGCATTACTGCCAAAAACCGAGACCGAGCAGGAAGACGCCGAAGATCTTCAGGCCAGACTGGTTCGTCAACTGGTGGAATATAAGGTCTTTAAAGAGATCAGTCGTTATTTTGCGTCCCGGGAGCAAGAGGAGCTTTGTGCCATTTATCGCGATCCGGAGTACATTCCACAAAATACGGAAGTGGCGCCGCTGGTTATTGATCCCTACGCCCTGGAACAGTGCTTTAAGCGACTCTTGTTTCAGAAGGAAGAGGAGAATGAGGCGATTGCGCCGCCACAGAAGATCATCCGGGAATTATTCAGTATTGAAGAAAAAATTGCCGAAATAACGGAGATTCTGCTTCAGGCTGGCGATGCCGGTGTCAGCTTTTCAGAGCTGCTTCATCCGGACATTTCTCGGGAGGAAGTGGTGGTAACCCTGCTGTCGTTGCTGGAGATGGTTAAGACCAGCGGGCTTAGATTGCTTCAAAATCGGGTGTTTATAGATTTTCAAATACATAGGGAGGTGGAGGATAATGAACAGTGATGAACTGGCTGGCGTCATCGAAGGGATTCTGTTCGGCGCTGGCGATGGGGTGTCGATGTCGGAACTGTGTCGATGTCTGGATAAACCGGTAGCGGAAGTGCAATTTGCGATGGAGATTCTTAAACAGGATTATCAATCACAAGCCAGAGGCATTCGTCTGGTTCAAACAAAGGATACCTACCAGCTTTCCACAAAACCGGAATACTATGCGTACATCAAAGAAATTACCCGCCAGCAGGAAAAAACCGGTTTATCCCGGGCTGCTCTGGAAACACTGGCGATTATTGCCTACCGTCAGCCGGTTACTCGGCTGGCCGTTGATGAACTCAGGGGAGTTAGCTCCAGCAGTGCGATTCAGCGTTTGTTGGATCGGGGGTTGATTTGTGATGGTGGACGCCTGGAAGCGCCGGGTCGACCGATTCTTTATAAAACGACCAACGCCTTTTTAAAAACCATGGGCTTAAGCAGTTTAAAAGAAATGCCGGAATTTGAGGTTTTTTCTCAGGGTAAACAGGAAAGCTTTGATCTGGCACTGCTCAAGACCAAAACGCAAGACTCAGCAGATTCCGGTGAAGCGTTGCTGGCCGGGATGTTGGAAAAAACCATGGGCGATGCCCGGATTTTGGAGGCTGCCCAGTGAGAATTCAAAAATACATGGCGCAATGCGGGGTGGCATCCCGGAGAAAGTCTGAAGAATTGATCCAGAAGGGCCTGGTTATAGTCAATGGAATCACGATTCATGAGCCGGGTTTCCCGGTTGAGCCGGAACAAGATGAAATCATCGTCGCCGGAAAAAAACTCAATACCTCGGAAAAATTCTATCTTATGGTCAATAAACCCAAAGGGGTCTTATCAACTTCGGAGGATACCCATGGTCGTCAGCGGGTGCTGGATCTGGTGCCGATAAAAGAACGGCTTTACACCGTCGGACGCCTGGACATGGATACCGAAGGTCTGCTGCTGCTGACCAATGACGGCGACCTGACATTTCGGTTGACACACCCCAGTCATGAGTTTGTCAAGACCTATATTGGTCTGGTCAAGGGCTGTCCTGACAAGAGCAGTCTGGAAGCTTTCCGTCACGGCATCGATATCGAGGATTACCACACTGCCCCGGCTGCCATCAAGGTACTCAAAGTGAACCGACAAACCAGTCTGCTGGAAATGCGGATTCACGAAGGAAAAAAACGACAGATCCGCAAAATGTGCGCAGCTATCGGTCACCCGGTCATTGATTTAAAGCGGGTGGCCGTTGGTGAGCTGACCTTGGGAAAGCTAAAGCCTGGGGAATGGCGGTATTTAAATCATGACGAAATTACTTATTTAAAAGGAGAAAAGCAATGATAAAAATAGGATTTCCAAGAGCCTTTAGTCAAATTCAGGCGTTGTTTCCAGAAAAAGAAAAAGAACGGGATTTGTATATCGTGGCAGAGGACACAGCCAAGTCTGAAGTTTTGGGAGCCGTACGCTTTTTTTATAGTGAAGAACAGGTCGATATTTACGAGATGATTATGACCTATCAGGGGGAACAGGCGATGGAGGTATTTGATGGCATTATTCGAACCCTGCTTTATAAAATGGCTGAAGAAGGCTGTACAACCCTGTCGGTACAGGGGGCCACTGGCGAATTTGCCACATACTTTAAAGATCATGAATTAACAGAAGAAGGGGAAAAACTGATCCATCGGGATTTTGTCGGTGAGTTTTTCAAACCCTGTGCCGGTTGTAGTGACAAATAAGCCATTGCGGGTCACTGATCTGGCTTGGGAATTTTTGCGACCGGTACTGAAATCGGGAGACACTGCAGTTGATGCCACCGCCGGAACCGGTCAGGATACGCTGTTTTTGCGACAATCTGTGGGTGAAAGTGGTCGGGTTTTTGCGTTTGATATTCAGGCGGTTGCACTGCAACAGACTAAAAGTTTGCTGGATAATAGCAAATCTGTGGATAACGTAACGCTGATATGTGATAGTCATGAATTTATAAGAATTCGACTAGCCGATGCCGGGGTTGGCGAGCAGGCTGTTAAAGCAATCATGTTTAATCTTGGCTATTTCCCCGGCGGTGATCCAGCCATTATTACAGAAGTTGAAACAACGATCAAAGCACTTAATAGCGCATTGCGACTATTATCGACTGGAGGAATGATGACCATCTGTCTTTATCCGGGGCATCCCGGGGGGTCAGAAGAAGCGCAGGCGGTGATTGCCTGGTGCGAAATGCTGGAAACTCCTTTTGTGGCCCATCATTTTCAAACATTAAATCGAAAATCCCCCCCGAAATTAGTCATCATCCAGAGAACGAGGTAGAAATGAAAGATGTTTCAAGTGTAAAAGAAAGCCGGGATATTTTTTCAGCAATTAAGAAGCGCTATCCAAAGCTCAGTAAATCCCATAAATTAATCGCTGATTTTATGCTCAGCCATTATGAAAATGCGGCTGAAATGTCGGCGGTGTCAGTGGCAAAAAGTGTCGGAGTCAGTGAAGCAACGGTGGTGCGTTTTTCGGTAACCTTGGGATATGAAGGTTACCCGGAGTTTCGTCGAGCGATAAAAAATGAAATCAACAGCAAGCTGACAACCATCGAGCGGATTGACATGACCCTGCGAAATGAGCAAAAAGAAAAAGCCTTGCAGGAAACCGTGCAAAATGTTTTAAAGTCAGATCTATCAAATATCAATGCCACCTTTGAGGAGTTTGACTATGAAATTTTCAAGTCCTGCATTGATCTGATTCTTGATGCCCGAAAAGTGATTATCATCGGTTTTCGGACGACGACCCTGCTAACTGAGCATCTCGGTTATTATCTTAATCTGATTCTTGATAATGTGCGGGTGGTCAATTATGGGGTGTCCGATATCTATGAGCATTTGATCCGGGTTAATGAAGAAGATGTGGTTATTGCCATCAGTTTTCCCCGCTATGCCCAAAAAACTTATGAGGCGGTTGAATTTTTAAAAAACAAAGGGGTAAAAATCATTACGATTTCAGATAATGAGAATGCACCGATCAATGTTTTTACCCAACATCGGCTAATTGCTAAAAGCAATGTTTACTCCTTTGTTGACTCACTGGTGGCACCGCTATCGCTCATCAATGCTCTGGTGATTTCAGTGGGGCTTCGCAATATTGGCAAAACCAGAGAGACCTTTAATGAACTTGAAGAAATTTGGCGAGAGCATTATATTTACACCGGCGATGAATTGGAAAAATAGTTCAGGAAAGGAAAAAATAATCAATGAGTAGGATAGCAGTAATTGGCGGAGGCCCCGGCGGCATGATGGCGGCGGTGGCAGCGGCCGAAAAAGGGCATCAGGTTGATTTGTATGACAGCAACGAAAAACTGGGAAAAAAACTCTATATCACCGGAAAAGGTCGCTGTAATCTGACGAATGCTGTTGACATCGGCGACTATTTTGATAGCATTGTTCACAATCACAACTTTATGTATAGTGCCTTATATTCATATACCAATGTGGATTTCATGACCTTTCTTGAGAAAAATGGGGTACCCTTAAAAATTGAGCGGGGCGATCGGGTTTTTCCGGTTTCGGATAAATCCAGTGATGTCATCAGCGGCTTTAAGACGGCATTAAAAAACAACCGTTGCCAGATTTATTTAAATACCAGAATAATTGATCTGTTAATTGTCAATAATACCGTCAATGGAATTGTGTTGGAAAACGGCGAAAGCCGGAGTTATGACGCAGTAATTCTGGCAACTGGTGGCAAGAGTTACCCATCCACCGGTTCGGACGGTAATTTTTTTAAGAATCTAGAAAAAAGCGGGCATCAGATCACACCGTTGTCCCCAGGATTGGTGCCAATTAATAGCAAAGAAGATTGGCCCCGAGATCTACAGGGGCTGGCACTAAAAAACGTGGCTCTAACCCTCTATAAAAAAACACCAAAGGGACAAAAAAAGGTCAAGTCAATGCTGGGTGAGATGCTGTTCACTCATTTTGGGATATCGGGGCCGCTGGTTTTATCACTGAGTTCTTATCTGATGGGGAATACCAAAGATTATAGTCTGGAATTGGATTTAAAACCGGCTTTAAGTATTGATCAAATGGATGCCCGGATTCAACGGGATTTTCTTAAATATCAGAACAAGGATTTTGGGAATGCGCTGGGGGATTTGTTGCCATCGAAGATGATTGCCGTGATGGTAGCCCTGTCGGGGATTGATCCGGCGGTTAAGGTTAACCAGATCACCAGAGAACAGCGACAAAAGCTGGTGGCGTGCTTTAAACAGTTAAGAATCGGCATTGCCGGTTTGCGGGATTTTAACGAAGCCATTATCACGGTTGGCGGTGTGAATGTTAAAGAGGTGGATCCGGGAACGATGGAATCAAAAAAGATTAAAAATCTTTATATCGCTGGAGAGATGCTCGATGTCGATGCTCTGACCGGTGGTTATAATATTCAAATTGCTGTTTCCACCGGCTGGCTGGCTGGAAACGCAGTTAAATAGTTTTTTGTAAAGAATTGGAAGAGGGAGAGTAAGATGCAAATTGCCATTGACGGACCTGCTGGCGCAGGAAAAAGTACGATCGCAAAAAAAATAGCCGCCGCCTATAACATGACCTATCTGGACACGGGTGCCATGTATCGGTGTGTTGCCCATTGCGTTTTAAATCAGATCGGTGATCGTTTTGATAACGAGGATGATATTATTAAAATTGCCCAGTCGACTGTGATCCGCTTTGAGGGGAATCAGGTATTTTGTAATGATAAAGATGTTACCCAGGAAATTAGGACGCCCCTGGTTTCCCGGCATACTTCCGATGTGGCCAAAATCAAAGCGGTTCGGGATCTGATGGTTGCTCAACAACGGGAATATGCCAAAGATCATGAGGTGGTCATGGATGGTAGAGACATTGGTTCAGTGGTTTTACCGGATGCGCAAGTGAAGTTTTTTCTGGATGCCGATGTTCTGGAACGGGCAAAACGCAGAAAAATTGAATTGGATGAAAAAGGCAACGATAAAGCGCTGGCAGAAATCAAAAACGACATCGAGAAGCGCGACACGAATGATCGCAATCGCTCAGAGGGTCCATTGGTCAAGGTGGCCGATGCCATTGTCGTTGACACCACCGGGAAAAGCATCGAAGAAGTATACCAGGAAATGCAAACCTATATCGATGAGGTTTGCCGATGATTTATAAAATTGGCCGATTTTTAACCTATCTGCTTAGCTTGATTCTTTTTCGGATCACCATTACCGGCAAGGAGAACATTCCAAAGAGCGGTGGTGCGCTGATCTGCCCCAATCACATCAGTAATATTGATCCGGTCGTTATTTCCTTCACAACCCCCCGGGAAATCCATTATATGGCCAAGGCGGAGCTGTTTAAAAATCCGTTGTTGAGCTGGTTTTTCAAAAAGGTCAATGCCTTTCCGGTTAATCGCGAAAAGGTCGGGGTGGAAACCATTAAGACATCCTTGAAAATTCTCAAGGAAGACAAGGTTCTGGGAATTTTTCCGGAAGGGCATCGGGTTAACCCGGAAGATCGAACCCCACCGGCCAGTGGTTTTGTCGTCTTTGCGATCAAGACAAAATCGCCGATTATTCCGGTGCGGATCAAAGGACACTATCGGTTCAGAAGTAAAATCGAAATTATTATTGGCAAGCCCGTTTATCTGGAAGAATTCTATGGAAAAAAACTGACCGATGAAGAAACCCGGCAGCTCAGTGAGAAAATTATGGATACAGTTTATGGATTGGAATTGACTTGAGGTTTATATGGAAATAATTATAGCCGACAAGGCGGGTTATTGTTTTGGCATCGAAAATGCCATGAAAATGGTTCAGGATACACTTGAGTCCGGTCCGGAAAAAATATATACATTGGGACCCATCAGTCACAATACTCAGGAAACAGAACGTCTGGCTGATCAGGGCGTAACAATTATTGCAGACGAGGATATTGTAAACATTGATAGCGGTTGTATCATTCTGCGTTCCCATGGGGTTGGCAAGAATATTATTGAAGCGATTAAGAAAAAAGGACTTCCCATCATTAATGCCACCTGTCCTTTTGTTCGGGCGGTTCAAAAAAAAGTTGAAAGCCATGATGCGGCCGGATATCAGATTGTTATTGTGGGAAACAAGGATCATCCGGAGGTAATTGGAGCCAATGGCTGGTGTCGGGAAAAAGCTTTAATAATTAATGATATAAATCAGTTGGAAAATATTGAAAGATATGATAGAATATGTATCGTGGCTCAGACCACCATCATCGAATCCAGATTCAATGAAATTTGTGATGCGATCCGGTCAAGAGTCAATGAAGTTGTTATATTTAATACTATTTGCAGTGCCACCGCTGAAAGACAAGCAGCGGCAGCAAAAACTGCAAAAGAAGTAGAATATATGATCGTAATCGGTGGATACCACAGTTCGAACACCCAAAAATTGGTGGATATCTGTAAATCCCATTGCGAAAAAACTTGTCACATAGAAACCATCCGGGATTTAGATCTCTCTGAAGTAATGAAATACCAAAAAATTGGTATTACGGCAGGAGCGTCAACACCGGATTGGATCGTTAAGGAGGTATTGGAAGGTATGGAAGAGCAAAACAAAATTGCTGAGGAAAACGTGGTCGTAGAAGTGGCGACTGAAGAACAGCCACCTGTTGTAGTTGAGGAAGTGGTGGAAACCATTGAAAAAGACGAATATGATGATGCTAATTTCGATTTCGCTGCTGAAATTGAAGAATCATTAAAAACAATTCGTCGGGGTGCTGAAATCGAAGGTGAAGTTATCCACATTGCCGAAGATGAAGTAATCTTAAACATTGGCTACAAAGCAGATGGTATCATCAAAAAGAATGATTTCACATGGAGAAGCGATGAGGTATTATCTGAACTTGTACAATTAGGAGACAAGGTTTGGTGTATCGTAACGGATTTAAATGAGGGTTCAGGAAATGTAAAACTTTCAAAAATCAAATATGATAACCGTCTCGTACAGAAACAGTTAAGTGACGCCTTTGATAATAAAACGATCTTAGAAGGAACAATCAAAGATATTTCTGGAAATGGTTTAATTGTTGATATCGGATTTACCGATATTTATATGCCAGCTTCACAATATCATGTTCGTTACGTTAAAGATTTGAACACCCTGATCGGCGAAAAAGTTAAAGGGATCATCATCGATTACAATCCTAAACGACGTCGGGCGATTCTTTCTCAAAAAATTATTCTGGAAAAAGATATGAAAGAACGTCGGGAACAAGTCAAAGAAATGAAAGACAAACGTTTTGATGAATTAAACGTGGATGATGTCGTTAAAGGTGTGGTTAAAACCATTACTAACTTCGGAATCTTTGTTGATCTTGACGGTATTGATGGGTTTGTTCATCGCTCCGATCTGACTTGGGAAAAAATTAATGAGCCGAAAGATATTGTTGAAAAAGGCCAGGAAATTGAAGCCAAGGTTATCGCTAAAAATGATGAAGACAAAAAAATCAAATTAAGCGTTAAAGCATTAATGGATCGTCCATGGGATGATTTCATTGCTAAATATAATGTTGATGATGAAGTAGAAGTTACCATCACAAACATTTTAGATTTTGGTGCCTTTGCTGAAGTGATTCCAGGTGTTGAAGGTTTAATTCACGTTTCTGAAATCAGCTACAACCGGGTTGAATCGGTTGCTTCAGTTTTAAATACTGGTGATGTCTTAAAAGTAAAAATCATCGGCATTAATCCTGAAAAAGAAAAAATCAGCTTAAGTAAAAAAGCAACTGAAGAAGCACCTGCTCGTCCGGCTCCTACACCACGAAGCAGTAACAGCAGCAATGCCAGTTCAGGTGATCGCGAAAGATCCAGCAACTATGGTGGCGGTGATAGAAATCGTAGACCGCAACAAAACCATAGCAGCAACAATCGGAATAAAACAGTTTACGAAGAAACCGCTAATGTGACCCTCGGCGATTCATTCGGTAACTTATTCGATGGTCTTTTCGGAGACAGCGAAGACGACAAATAAGAATGTATTTATTAAAAGATCCATGCTCTGGTTTTCCGGAGCTTGGGTCTTTTTTTTTGAAACTTTTTTTATTTAGCTCTTGAAAAATTTAAAATTCGTGCTATAATGACATTAAATCCCGGTGGAATACTCGGAAATAATCCAGGGAGGTGTTGCAATTGAGACTTTCAACAAAAGGACGATATGGTGTGCTAGCCATGGTGGAATTGGCGCTTCAATTTGGAGATGGTCCGGTTTCAATTAAGGAAATCGCCGAAAAGCAAAATTTTTCGGATTCTTACATGGAACAGCTTTTTTCCACCTTAAAAAACGCCGGTCTGGTCAAAAGCATTAGAGGTGCCCGGGGAGGCTATGTGTTAGCTCGGGAGCCTGGTGATATTACTGTTGGTGAAATTATCAGAGCACTTGAAGGTCCGATCGAATTAGCAGAATGTATTGATGGCGGTGGGAAGCTTACCTGTGTCAAATCACCGGAGTGCGTGACCAGAGGGCTTTGGAAAGATATTAGTGACAGTATCAGTAATGTCATTGACAATCGTACATTACAGGACTTATTAAGTAAATAATCAAGAAAGAGGTAATTGTTATGAAACGAATATATTTAGATCATGCCGCAACAACGCCAGTTGATCCAGCCGTTGTTGAAACCATGTTGCCATTTTTTACCGAATATTTCGGAAATCCTTCTTCCGTTTACACAGAAGGCCGGGGCGTTAAAAAAAGCATTGAGGCAGCCCGGCTCCAGATTGCTAAAGCCATCAACGCCGATCCCCGGGAGATTTATTTTACCGGAAGTGGATCAGAAGCCGATAACTGGGCCATTAAAGGCATTGCCATGAAAAATCAGGCTAAGGGAAAACACATTATCACTTCTACCATCGAGCATCATGCGGTACTTCACACCTGTGAATATCTGGAAAAGCAGGGCTTTGAAGTAACCTATCTGCCGGTTGACGAATATGGCTTGATCTCGTTGGATGATTTACGAAATGCCATCCGCAAAGACACGATTCTGGTGACAATCATGTTTGCCAACAATGAGATAGGAACCATTGAACCGATCAAAGAAATTGGCGAGATTGTCAAGGAAAAAGGAATAATTTTTCACACCGATGCGGTTCAGGCTTTGGGTAATATCCCGGTTGATGTAAAGGATTTAAACGTTGATTTATTGTCGATATCGGCCCATAAAATATACGGACCTAAAGGGATCGGTGCTTTATTTATTCGAAAAGGAGTACCCATCGATAATTTAATCCATGGTGGCGCTCAGGAGCGAAAAAAACGGGCTGGGACAGAAAATACCGCCGAAATTGTGGCTTTTGGTAAGGCCGCCGAAATGGCCACGGAACAGCTTGAAGAAAATGCTGCTCATATGAAGAAATTACGGGATTTGCTGATTAAAGGGGTCATGGATAATATCCCGCAGGTTCGTTTAAACGGTCATCCGGAAAAACGGTTGCCCGGAAATGCCAATTTCTGTTTTGATTATATTGAGGGGGAATCGATCCTACTCAGTTTGGATATCATCGGCGTGGCTGGATCCAGTGGGTCGGCCTGTACATCAGGGTCGCTGGATCCATCCCATGTGTTGCTGGCGATTGGCTTACCGGCGGGAGTTGCCCACGGATCACTGCGACTTACGATTGGCAAACACACAACAGAAGAAGATATTAACTATGTAGTTGACAATCTGATCCAGATTATTGAGCGTTTGCGAAAAATGTCCCCAATCAATGCTGATTGTCCGATTGATGATGCGGTTTTTGATAAAGCCGACCACCACCATCATTAAAAATAAACTAAACTATAAACAAGGAGAAAATAAAATGGAATATACAGATGTAGTAATGGAGAATTTTACCTGTCCCAAACACGTGGGTGAGATTGAAGGAGCAAACGGTATTGGCCAGGTTGGCAGCCCTGCTTGTGGTGATATTATGAAAATCTTCCTGAAGATTAACGATGACGGTATCATCGAGGATGCTTCCTTTAAAACTTTTGGCTGCGGCGCCGCAGTAGCCAGTAGTAGCATGGCTACCGATATGATTATCGGTAAGAGCATTGAAGAAGCGGGAAAATTTAAAAACTCGGATGTCGTTGATGCCTTAGGCGGATTGCCAGCCGAAAAAATTCACTGTTCGGTGCTGGCAGCTGAGGCGATTCAGGCTGCGATTGAAGACTATCACAATAAAAAAGCACAACAATAGTCATATAGACGACAAAGACGCAGTTTCTGTTACAGGAGACTGCGCCTTTTTTTTGAAAAAATGGAGGACTTCGCATGAGGAATAATAAACTATTTCAGGTTTCAACGCTGACGGCTTTTAAAAACAAAGGGTATGATGGAATAATCTCGATAGAAAAGATGTTGGACTTTGGTGACACTGGATTTGGGACGTTTGATAAACTCAATGGCGAAATGATTATTGTCGATGGCGTGGTATATCGTGCATTAGGAGATTGCTCCATCGAAGTGGTGGACTGGGCAGACACAACACCTTTTGCAACCCTAGGCGTTTTGGGGAAATGTGAGGGTCAGATATTGGAAATAAACGGCGATATGATTTGTGCTGGGGAAAAGCTCAATCATTCTATTTCCCATCCTGAAAACCCGATATTGGTCAGAATTTCTGGGGAATTTGAGAACATCGAGATTCATGGGGTGTGGCCCCAGAAAAAGCCCTATGAAGCCTTGGATAGAATTGTCAGTGATCAATCGGTCAACGTTTTAAAAGACATCAGCGGTTGCCTGGTAGGGATTTTTTGCCCGGCATCGGCTCAGGGTATAAATGTGGTGGGGTGGCACTTTCATTTTATCTCTGATGATAAAAAAATCGGCGGCCATGTCAATCATTTTAGCGCAAGGCATCTCAATGTAGCCTTTAATGTAAAAGACGAATTGGCTATTATTAAATAGAAGTTGCATTAGAGCGTCCTTTTGTTTACAAAAAAAGAAAAATCAACATTGCCATAAAAAAAATAATAGGGTAAGATAAACAATAATAGGGTAAAATAAACACAATGACAAAAAAAGAAAGGAACACAAAATGAAAGCGAACATTTTACTCAATGTGGTGGTTATTTCTCAAAATAATGGCCGACGACATGGACTGGTCAAGAGTCTGGTGGTGGTGGATCACGTTGTGAAATATCTGGTGATCAATCCCGGCGGCATTCTCTCCAAGGCTCAGTTTTTCAAACCTGAAAATATTGTCGACGTTAATTACAAACGGATGGTGATCGGAAACGAAAAAGACATTATTAAAGTCAACGGCAAAAAAGTGAAAGCGTATCTGGAAGAGGCTTTTCCACTGATGGATTATCAGGTCGTGGATATAAACGGGGAGGCTTTTGGGCATGTGGTCAATGCGACCATTGAAGATGATACATTTGCTATTACTGAATATGAAATTTCCCGAAGTTTTTTTGATGACATCGATCATGGCTTTGCGATCATTCCGGCCGCTGATCTGGTCTATAAGGATCAGGTCTTATATTACGAAAAAGAGATGTTCGATATCGGGTTTAAAAATCAGGGGACAGGCATCGCCAATAAATTGCTGGGGGTTAAATAATGGAAGATTCATCAAACAAAAAGAGATTGTTATTTCTTAACCTTATTGTCGTCGTTTTAATTGCGGCGCTGTGCTTTTTTATCTGGCCAACGCTGGCCGGAATGTTCGCACCCTTCTTTTTTGCGATTGTGTTGGCTTATCTGCTTAATCCACTGGTCAGGATTCTTGAAAATAAAGGGTTAAGCCGGGGCAGTTCGGTATTGATCGTGTTTTTTGCGGTTCTGGCACTGGTGATTGGCGCTTTCATGAGTTTTATTCCCAGTTTGATTACCAATATAGCCAGTATGATCAAGAGCATTCCAAGCTTTGTAACGCAGATGCAGACCTACATAACCAATCTATCGGACTATATTTCAAATTTTACTGGATATGATATTACTCAGTTTTTCAATCTGGAGCAGGTGTTGGGAAATGTCCTGCAGGGATTTGCGACAGCGCTTCAGGGAATTTCGAATGCGCTGATTCAGAACAGTGGGCAGCTGATGAATATTATCATTGTTCCACTGGTGACCATTTTTCTGATGATCGATAAAGAATTCTTTATTAAGGGGATTATGTATCTGGTGCCACTACAGTATCGTAATAGCATGCTAAAAATGTGTTGCGACATTGATCTGGTCATTGGTGGTTTTATCAAAGGACAGGGTTTGACTTCGCTGATTGCTGGGATTGCCACCGGGATTGGAGCTTTTTTTCTGGGACTCCCTTATGCCAGTATTATCGGCGTAATCGCCGGGGTTACCACGATGGTGCCTTATTTTGGACCAGCGGTGGGTACCATTGTGATTATGCTGCTGGTACTATTCACCAATCCAATGATGATGATTCCAATGTTGATTGTGATTGGCGTGGTTCAGGTAGTGTGCGGCAATTTTTTGGCACCAGCCCTGATGTCAGGCAATGTGGGTCTTCATCCGGTCTTTATTATTTTCTCAATCTTCTTTTTCGGCGCCATGTTTGGCGGTGTCGGGATGATTATGGCAGTGCCGATAATGGGTACGATTAAGGTAATTGGTGGTTATATTATTTCCTTATTTGCCTCAAAGGACGTCACAGATCTAAAAAAGGATTGACATTTAAATATGGAATTAATATAATCATCTTTACAGGTTAATATTAAAATGCATTGAGAACGAAGGCTCTAAATACAACCATTTCAGAGAGAGAGACGCAGCTGAAAGTCTTTTATCGTTGGTTTAGAGTTGCCCCGTTTGAGCAGCTGAAAAGAAAGTCAGAATCCCATATTCGATCAGTACTTTCAGTCGGGAAACCGTTATTTAATAAAGTGAGTTGCCAATGATTTTGCAGCTAATTTGGGTGGTACCGCGGATTAAACCGTCCCTTGCAGACTTGCAGGGGATTTTTTTGTTTTTACAAACACCGGAAAGCATTAAATGCTCATGCTGTAAAAAAGCTAACCCAGTACCGACAATTGTTAGATCATGTTGTACGCATCGGAGCGGA
>MTLE01000680.1_pt2 | contig 38641 bp, 38 predicted proteins | sample 1982461 | NCBI WGS metagenome assembly MTLE01 (sample SAMN05712605, study PRJNA340218) | biofilm metagenome | isolation source: sample SPL anode biofilm adapted to -200 mV | place: USA | collected 2012-02-03
CGCCGGATCAACGACGGCATGGGAAAATTCATCGCCCAGCAGGCGGTGAAGGAGATGATCCACGCCGGGCACTGCGTGCGGGGGTGTGTGGTGACGGTTCTGGGGCTCACCTTCAAGGAGGATTGCCCCGATTTGCGCAACTCCAAGGTCATCGACATTATTCGGGAGCTTCAGGACTATGGCGTTGACGTGCAGGTGAGTGATCCCCTTGCCGATGCGGAGGAGGCAATGCATGAATACGGCGTGGGGCTCGTACCCTTCGGGGAGTTGAAGCCGGCGGCCGCTATAGTTGCTGCGGTGGCCCACCGGGATTACCGGGAGCTTTCCATTGAGGGGCTGAAGGGGCTCATGGGGGATGGCCCGGTGCTGGTTGATGTGAAGGGGATCTATGATCCGGCCGCGGTCAGAGCCGCGGGTTTCAGGCTCTGGAGGCTGTAGCGCTGTAGCGCCTTTACGGGTGACTTATGGTTCAGCTGATTCTTTCATCGGCGGCGCTGATTTTGGCAGCAGTTTATGCCGCAGGCACCCTCTGGCGCGGTGGCCGCACCACTTCCGCCTTTGTGTCGGTGGCGGCCATTGCCGTTTCAGCTCTCGTTGAGTGCTTCGACCTTGCCGCGGTTGCGGGCCTCGGCGACCCGCTTGTCTGGAAGCGGTACAGCCTCTTGGCGGAAGGGTTCGTGCCGGCGGCCTGGCTGATCTTCAGCCTCACCCATGCCAGATCGGCCGGGGTGCGGCAAGTGTCCGTAGCCCAGAGGATACTTCTGGTTTCAACTCTCCTGTTTCCAGCGGCTTTTTTCGTTTTTCCGCAGGTTTCGTTTTTCTATTCCCCCGACTTTGCTACGGAGAGAATCCTCTTCCTCTCAAACACCGGCTATCTCTTTTACTGCGGTATCCTTGTCTACCTGGTGATCTCGTTGATCAACCTTGAAGCGACTTTCAGCAATGCCTCTCTTTCGTCTCGGTGGAAGATCAAGTTCGATTTTCTCGGCGCGGGGAGCTTTCTGGCCGTGCTGATTTTCTATTACAGCCAGGGACTTCTCTACCGGACCATCAACATGAACCTGATGCCATTGCGGTCTCTGGTTTTCACCCTGGCGCTCGGGATGATGCTCTATTCGCTGGTTGCCCGCGGCAACGGGGTCAGAATCGCCGTCTCCCGGAATATGGCCTACAAGTCGGTGGTTCTCTTTGCCGTGGGGATCTACCTGGTAGCTCTGGGGATATTGGGAGAAGGGCTAAAGTATTTCGGCGAGGGAAACCAGAAAAACCTGGCGCTGGGGGGCGCTTTTGTCGTCGGGATTTGCCTTGTGGTTTTGCTTCTCTCCGAAACGGCGAAGCGCAGGCTCAAGGTTTTTCTCCATAAGAATTTTTACCAGAGCAAGTACGACTATCGCACCCAGTGGCTTCAGTTCACCGACCGCCTGGCAACGGCCAGGGAAGGCGGCGAACTCATGGCGGCAATCCTCTCCGGCTATTGTGACATATTTGCCATGGGGTGCGGCGGCCTCTTTGTCAGGGATTCCGATTCCAACGAGTTCCTCTGGGCCGCCGGCCATGAACTCCCGCCCACTGCCGTTGCTTTCAGGCAGGGTGATGCGGTTCTGGCACCCATGATTGAGCGCTCCTGGGTTATAAATCTGCGCGAGGACACGCCTAGCCTCAGTCCGGAACAGGATGCTTACTTTTCCGCCAACGGCCTCCAGTTCCTGGTGCCGCTCTTCGGTCCCAAGGAACTGGAGGCGGTGCTTGTTCTCGGCAGGCCGGTGAATAAAAACGAACAGTATCTTTACGAAGATTACGACCTGATGAAGACCTTGGCCCGGCAAGCGGCATCTGCGCTTTTGAATTACCGCCTATCGGAACAGCTTACCCGTTCGCGGGAGCTGGAGGTCATGGGGAGGGTCTCCGCCTTCATCATCCACGATCTGAAGAATCTGGTCTACACGCTGTCGCTGACGGTGGACAACGGGCGGGAGCATATCTCCGACCCCGAGTTCCAGGATGATTTGCTGTATACCCTCACCAATACCGTCAACCGGATGAAGGTGCTCATTTCGCGCCTCAAGAACCTGCCGGAGAAGCGGTCGCTGGATCTGGAGCAGGTGAATATCTACCGTCTTGCTGTTGACACGGCCGCCATGGTGCCGGGCAGCGGCGCGGTTTCAGTGGCCGGTGCCGACACTCCTGCGTATGTCGATCGCGAGGAGATTCAGAAGGTTGTGATGAATCTGCTGGTAAATGCCCTGGAGGCGACGGACGGCAAAGGGCCGATCGAGGTTGAGGTGGGAGCCGGCAGCGCTCCATTCATCCGGGTAAGGGACGGCGGATGCGGCATCCCGGAAGAGTTTCTCCGTACTCATCTCTTTTCGCCCTTCAAATCCACCAAGAAAAAGGGGCTCGGCATCGGTTTGTATCAATGCCGGCAGATTGTTGAGGCCCATGGCGGCCGGATAGATGTTGAAAGCACTGTGGGCGCCGGGACTGTTTTTACCGTATCGTTCGGCAACGGCAATCAGGGTGCCGGGGACCAGAATTAAACAGGGGTGTTATTGATGGAAAAACTGCTCATTGTTGATGATAACGAAGATATCCGTCGCCAGCTCCGCTGGGGTATCGGGAAGGAATATTCCCTGCACTTGGCAGCTGATGGTGCAGAGGCACTGGAATTGTTCCGAAAGCACCGCCCCCAGGTCGTTACCCTCGATCTTGGGCTTCCTCCCCATGAGGACAGCTCCGAAGAGGGGTTTCGCTGCCTCGGTGAGATGCTTCGCATAGCCCCCGAGGCTAAGGTGATCGTCATTACCGGCAATGAAGGCAAGGAAATCGCCGTGAAAGCCGTTCAGATGGGGGCCTATGATTTTTACCAGAAGCCGATCAATCTTGACGAACTCAAGGTGATAATCAAAAGGGCTTTTCACCTCCAGATACTGGAGGACGAGAACCGGCGGCTTCAGAGCGCCCTTGACGGATGCGTCACGGATGCTAAGGGGATACTGGGCCAGTGCGCCGAGATGCAGCAGGTGTTCACCACCATCAGGAAAGTTGCCAGTTCGGACATCTCCGTTCTTATCCACGGCGAGAGCGGTACCGGCAAGGAGCTTGTGGCCAGGGCAATACATGCCCAGAGCCTGCGCAAGGATGGTCCGTTCATTCCCATAAATTGCGGCGCGATTCCGGAAAATCTGCTGGAATCCGAGCTGTTCGGCCACGAGAAGGGTGCCTTTACCGGGGCGATGGCCAGGGTGCAGGGGAAGGTGGAGTACGCTCACAAGGGAACCCTGTTCCTTGACGAGATCGGCGAGCTCCCCTTGAATCTTCAGGTTAAACTTTTGCGTTTTCTTCAGGAAAAGGTCATTCAGAGGGTTGGCGGCCGTGAAGATATCAACATTGATGCCCGGATTATCGCGGCCACTAATGTCGATATTCTCCAGGCCATGGAGGCGGGGAAATTCCGTGAAGATCTCTACTACCGGATCGGGGTGGTTACGGTAACTCTTCCTCCTCTCCGGAGCCGGGGCGATGATCTGATGCTTTTGGCCAATTTTTTCCTGAAGCGGTACGCCAATGACTTAAAGAAGAAGATGAAAGGTTTTAGCGAAACATCAAGAGAATACATGGAAAATTACGGATGGCCCGGAAACGTGCGTGAATTGGAGAACAAGGTGCAGCGTGCCGTTCTCATGGCATCGGGGTCGGTTATCGAGCCCGATGACCTCGGATTCATCGAACGCCCCATGGCGCGCAAGGGAAATAACGGCGACGTTACTACTCTGCGTGAGGCCCGTGAAAGGGTAGAGCGGGAAATGATCAAGGGCGCCATTGCCAACAGCAAGGGGAATATTGCCAAGGCATCGGAAGAGCTGGGGATAAGCAGGCCAACCCTCTATGATCTTATGAAGAAATACGGCATAAGTGCTTGAATTGAAACCGGAGTATTGGGCCGCCTAACCAACCACTTGTTCAAGCACATCCACCATCTGCGGATCGTAGTATGTCCCGGTTTTTTTGCGGATCTCGGCAAGGGCTTCCGCCGGCTCCATGGCTGGGCGGTACGGCCTTTCCGATGTCATGGCGCAATAGGCGTCGACTACGGCGAGAATCCTGGCTATGAACGGAATATTGTTTCCGCTTAGCCCGTCTGGATAACCGGTTCCGTCGTACCGTTCGTGATGGTGGAGAATCCCCTGTTTTATCTCCTCGGAGAATTCAAACGAATCGAGTAGTCCCACGGTGGTATAGGGGTGGATTTTCAGGGTATTCTCTTCGGCGGGAAGCAGTTTCCCCTTCTTGCTGAGAATGCTTTCTTCCAGGAGAACCAGTCCCAGGTCATAGAGCACGGAAGCGTAGAGAATTGACCTGCGTTCTTGCTCGCCAAGCCCTAGTTTTGCCGCCATTCCCATGGCAACGTCCGGCAGGCGTGAATCCTTTTTGTGGTATTTCTTCTCGGCACTGATAAGGCTGTCGAATGACGTCATGAGTTGGCGGAATTCGCCTTCCTGGCGCTCTTCGCCGTAGAGCCCTTCTATGACATGCACCACCCGTTCACACATGGATTGGGCCAGATCGAAATCCCTCCCGGTAAATGGGCTGGATGAGCGCTTGTTGTTCAGGTTCAGGACGCCTATCACCTTCCCGTTTATCTTGAGGGGAAGGGAAATGAGCGATTTGCTGTTGTATTGGGCGACGTTCTTTCTTCCGAAACGGGGATCCTGTTCGATGTCCTCCACAAAAAGAGGCTCACCCTCCAGGGCAACCCATCCGGCAATCCTCTCACCCATTCGCACGCGGGTCTGTTTTATCAGAAGGTCGTCAAGTCCCCGTGCCCCCTTGATCATGAGATCGCCTGTCAGATCGTCGCAAAGCATCACGGAACAGATATTCACATCGAGGACTTCCGTTATGAACTCCAGGAACATGTCGATGGTCGTGGTGACTACGGCATCCATTTTCTGCCGGGTGCTTTTCGGGATGTTCAGGGTAATCAGGAGGCCGTCCGAAGTGTTCTCGGCTACGAGATCCCAGCGGTGGATGTCGGAAACCTTGCGGGCCAGGTAGAGTTTGAGTTGGCCTTCTGGCGAATCGGTCTGGAACAGGTGGTTAGAACTGAAAAGGTATGCGGTAGTGGTTTCCGGCAGCCTGCGCGGTAGTGCAATTGAGATATGGACCTGGTCGTTCTCCCGTGCGGAAATAACGATTTCGTCGCCACGTTCCAGATAACAGTTCAGGCCTTCGAGAATATTAAGGAAGAACTGCATGATTCTGATGCGGTCGCCCACTATGTCCGAAAGCCCTTCGTCGACCTCGATCTTCAGGTTAATGTCTTTACGGGCAAAGAGGGTTTTGATGTTTTTTGAGTTGCTGATTTCGCCGAGTACCTCACGGAGGCTCACCACGGTTTTGTTGATTATCATCGTTTCGTCTTCGAAACGGAGGAAATCCAGCTGATTTTCAACAATGCCGATCAGTTTGTCCGTTTCGCCGGTGATGATATCGTAAAACTCTTCCTGTTCACGCCGGGAGAGCCGTTCTGACTGCGAGAGATAATAGACGGAACCCTTAATGGAGTTGAGGGGGGTGCGCAGTTCGTGGGAGACGCGGGTAATGAACTCGGTTTTTACCACGTCGCTTTCAATGAGTTTGCGATTAATCCCCTCCAGTTCGGCCGCCTTGAAGCGGAGCTGGCTGACGAGCATCGCGTTTTCGAGAGCGATTGCCGCCTGGTTGGCGATTATTTTGATGAGGGAAAACTCGTCATCGTTGAAACATGCCCCGTCAACCTTGTCGTTAATGTTAATGACGCCGAGAAGCCTGTTTTTGCTGATGATGGGGCAGGAAATGAAGGAATTGGTGCGGTATCGGTCCCGGGTAAGTCCCTTTAATTGCGGCTCTTCCGCCAGATCCTGAACCAGCATGGGGGCACGGTTTTTTGCGACGATTCCCGCTATCCCCTGACCGATTTTGGCGCGGTAGGTCCTGATAAGGTTCAGGTCGATGCCTCGGCCTGCCAGGATATAAAGTTCGTCACGCTCGTTGACGAGCATGAGGGAGCCCTTTTCCGCCTTGGTGTAGTTGATTGCCAGGTCGAGCATGAGATTCGCGATTGCACTCAAGTTGTCCGTAACCACCAGGGCGTTGGATATCTCCTGGAGTATCGCGAACTTTTTTTCGAATAGACGCAGGTTGTCTGATGTTGAGTTCATGAAAGAGTTTATTCCTGGCCAGCGCTGTTGCTGGCAATGTTGACGAGATAACAGCAATGATACGGGTTATTGTTTCTGGCATACAACAAAAATGCCAAAAGCTATAGAAAGATTTGTTATGTATATTGGCATGTTACGGCGATGAGGGGGGCGTGTGAAGGATTATCTGTAAAGAATTTTTTAATAAGATTGACAATGGTGTCGAAAATTTTGACAGTCCAGGTCAGGGTTTGGACTTTCTTTCCAGCTCCAGGTCCAGGGTTTTGAGCTTTTCAAAGTTGAGTTTCATTTCTTTGTTCTCTCGGGTCAGGGAGAGATTCAGGTCTTTGAGGGTCCTTATCTGGCGGCGAAGTTCGGTGGTTGCCTGGATGCGGCGCGGGATCACGGAGAGAAAATCGGTGAGCGCCGACGCCTGGGTCGCCCATATGCTGACCGGATACTCTTTCTGGAGCCGCTCCAGATAAGCTATGGCATTGGACAGCTCTTCACGGTCCAGGTCTGACGGCACGGAAAGAAGTCCAAGACGGAAGAGAGCTTCATCGGTAATCCCGGCAACTCCCGGTGCTGCCGCTATTGACTTCAGTTGGGCAATGGCCCTTTCAGTGTTCCCCCGATCAATCTGCCTCAAGGCCTGCCCCAGCTTTTCCTGCTGGGCACTTCGCAGTTGATGGCCTTCCATTGATTTCTGGATCATGGTGCAGCCGGAGAGGTGGGCGGCAAGCATAATTATGATGAAGGTACGTGCATTCATCGGGGAATCCTGCGTCTGTTAAGCTGATAATTGCTTCCAGGAGATTTCTTCAGCATATCCTTAATATCGGCCGCTGCCTTGGCAATTTCCACTGCTGAGGAGAATTCTTCGCCGCTGCATACGACGATGGCCACCGATATGCTCATGATGGGAAAGGTCCGGGCGACTCCATAGCGGTCGACTCCTTCGATAGCGTCATTGGCCAGGTCTTCTGCCGTGTAATGCTTGCGGATGAAATCGTCGAAACGGGCGATGACTTTCTCGCAGATGGGGATCCCGAGATCAGCAGCCGCAACCATTACGAAATCGTCTCCCCCGACGTGACCCACGAAGGCGTCGTTGCCGGCAACTTCGCGGACTGTATCGTGGATAAGTTCGCCCGTCAATTTTATTACTTCACTTGCCTTGATGTAACCGTAGTGATCGTTGTATGCCTTGAAGTTGTCGAGGTCGGCATAGCAGACGACAAAAGGCTCTCCGGTCAGGAGGCGCCTGTTGAGAACCCTTTCAATGGCGATATTGCCCGGAAGCCGGGTCAGCGGACTTGCATCCAGGCTTATCTGCTCAAGCTCCTTGAGCTTTTTCCCCATACGGGAGAAATCTTCAGCCAGCGCTCCGATTTCGTCACCGGTGGGTATGCGCGGGTCGTAGTCGAAATCGCCTTCTGCGATGCGGTGCATCCCCTTTTTGAGTTTTTTGATTGAGGTGTAGATGGAGTGCAGGGTGAGAGCAGCTACGGAAACGGCCAGGAAAAAACCGGAAAAAGCAAGTATGAGTGTTAGCTTGACGGTATCCGCCTCGCGCTTGTCGGCTTCGGCCAGTTTCTTCCCAAGAAGTTTCTGCCGGGAGGTAGAGAGCTCTTCAATGAGTCTGACAACGGTGTCGGCTTCTTTCTTCGCCGGGAGCGGATCGCTGCCTCCTGCCGCGAAGATGCGGCCGGTTTCTTTCCGGTAGGCATCGTAGTTGATGACGATGGAACTGAAGAGGGCGTTATTTTCCCGGTGCCCGATTTGTGCCAGGGTTTCCAGAAATTCGGCCTGGCGTTGATTGTAGAGGGTTTTGAATTCTTCGCTCTTGAGGATTGAGTACTTCCCGGCAAAACGTTCCTGGGCAAGCATCGATTCTCTTAGACTGTTGGCGGAGTCGATAATGAACAGATCGGTTTTCGCTATATCCTTAGCGGTCCGATTGAGGGAATAGAGCCCCATGACCGAAAAAGCGAGGGCGGTTGTGGTCAGAAACAGCATCGCCGCATAACTGGCAATTAGTTTCTGAATGAGAGTGAAGCGGGTATGTGGTCGGTTGTTATCGGTCGGTTCGTTCATGCTTTTATTATCCTCAAAGTTAGATATTGTAGTTCACCAATCCAGCCAAGTCAACACGGGCGAAAGCCCCGGCGCCGCGCCCTCTTTGCGGTTGCGGGTCCCCCTGTCCTGTGCTATATAGAGGCTTAATTTCAGAGAGATGGAGCGCCGATGACAGGCCTTGACAGGATTATTGAAAATGCACTCATGGAAGATATCCATACGGGTGACATCACGACACTTGCGGTGGTGCCGGAGCGGCGTCCGGCCCGTGCCAGACTTATTGCCAAGGAGCCAATGGTCCTGGCCGGTATCAATGTAGCAGCCAGGGTGTTCACGTTCCTCGACGCCTCGACCGGTTTCAGGCCGCTTCATGGAGACGGGGCACGGCTTGCCGCCGGGGACCTAATCGCCGAACTCGATGGCGATTCTGCGATTCTTCTCCAGGGAGAGCGCGTGGCACTCAACCTTCTGCAGCGCATGTGCGGTACCGCTACTCTCACGTCACGATTTGTTGAAGCCGTGGCGGGAACGCGGGCGAGGATCGTTGATACGCGCAAGACAACGCCCGGTCTTCGGGTTCTGGAGAAATACGCCGTGCGTGTGGGGGGGGGGATAAATCACCGCACCGGCCTTTATGACGGTGTTCTGATCAAGGAAAATCACATAGCTGCAGCCGGCGGCATCACTCAGGCCGTCACCCGTGCCCGTGCCTACATCCCCCATACCATGAAGATTGAAGTGGAAACCGAGACTCTTGCCGAGGTGGCCGAGGCCATTGACGCCGGCGCCGAAATCATAATGCTCGACAACATGGACCTGGCAACCATGACGGAGGCGGTGCAGCTCATCGGCGGTCGTTCCCTCGTGGAGGCTTCGGGCGGGGTCAATCTTGAAACCGTAAGGGGTATCGCCGAAACCGGGGTGGATATCATCTCCGTGGGGGCTCTGACCCACTCTGCCCGAGCCATGGATATTTCGATGCTCCTGGAGGCCGAGTGAGCGGAGAGTCTCCACGCCCCGATGCCGGTGGAAGCCGGGAAATCGACCGTAAGATTCTGGAGATCTTCAGGGGGCGTGGGGGTGGCGTCGTATCTGGCGAGGAGCTGAGCCGCCTCCTGACAGTATCGCGCACCGCCGTCTGGAAACATATCAAAGCCCTCAAGGATCTCGGCTACCGTGTCGAAGCGGTTCCTTCCAGAGGGTACCGTCTCGTCTCATCTCCCGATATCCTTACCCCTGCGGAACTGTCAACGGGCCTTAACGTCAAGATTGTCGGCACTTCCATCTTGTGTGTCAGTGAGACTGAATCGACTAATATCCTTGCCTGCCGCCTTGCCGAAGAAGGTGCCGCCGATGGGACCGTTGTGATTGCCGATTCGCAGAACCGGGGCAAGGGAAGGCTCGGCAGGCTCTGGGAATCGCCTGCTGGCGTAAACCTTTATTGTTCCGTTATCCTGCGGCCGCCTATCATGCCCATTCATGCTTCCCAGCTTACCTTCCTGTCGGCAGTGGCGGTGGCCGAGTCAATCGAGCGTGCCGCCGGCCTGATTCCAGTCATCAAGTGGCCCAATGACATACTGGTTAATGGTTTCAAGGTGGCGGGGCTGCTCAACGAAATGAGTGCCGAGATGGAGCGGGTCGATTACCTGGTGCTCGGCATCGGGGTCAACATCAACATGCAGCGAAGCCAGTTTCCCGACGACCTGCGCCACCCGGCCAGCTCCCTGGCCATTGAGGCCGGTCATGGGGTGGAGCGACTCTCTTTCACCAGGGCGCTCCTTGAATCCCTAGACTCACACTATGTCAGGTATTGTGCTGAAGGGTACGCCCCGCTGCGCCAGGCGTGGCTCGACCGGAGCGCCGTGATGGGCCGCAGGGTTCGAGTGAACTGCCAGGAGCGGGAAGTGAGTGGGACTGTCGAGGGGATTGACGAGATCGGCGCTCTTTTGGTGAGAACTGCGGATGGCAATCAGGAACGGGTTCTTGCGGGGGATGTGACAATAGATGAGTGAGGCCGCGAGATGGTGAGATGGCAAACTGTTGATGGTCTCGCCACCTGTTGTCCAGTTGTTTTTGGAGGAAATGAATGCTTCTCGTTGTAGATGTTGGCAATACAAATATCGTTCTCGGTATTTATGACGGCCGGAAACTCGTGTGTGATTGGCGGATATCCACCGACAAGGCCAAGACGTCCGACGAGTACGGCATCCTGATTAGGGAGCTGTTCCGGGGGGCGGGTCTCGAATTCAAGGATGTGAAGGCCATTATCATCTCATCGGTGGTGCCGACCCTGTCCGGGGTGCTGGAAAGGCTTTCCCTCAATTACTTCGGCTATTCACCCGTTGTGGTGGGCCCCGGCATCCGGACCGGGATGCCGATCCAGTACGATAACCCCAAGGAGGTGGGGGCTGACCGGATTGTCAATGCGGTGGCCGGTTATGAAAAATACAAGACTTCCCTGATTATCGTCGATTTCGGCACTGCAACCACCTTTGATTATGTGAATCGCAAGGGGGAATACTGCGGCGGCGCTATCGCCCCGGGGCTTGTAATATCCATGGAGGCACTGTTCCAGCGGGCGAGCAAGCTGCCACGGGTTGACATAATAAAGCCTCCGGTGGTTATTGCCCGTAATACGGTCAATTCCATGCAGGCAGGCATTTTTTACGGCTATGTCGGGCTTGTGGACGAGATTGTCAGCCGCATGAGGGCTGAGAGCAAGGATTCCCCGCGGATTATTGCAACGGGAGGGCTTGCCGGGATGATAGCCCCGGAATCGAAAACCATTGAAGCGGTAGAGGACTATCTTACACTGGAGGGGCTTAGGATACTGTACGAACGCAATAGGGAGTGAGAAGACGAAGTAGAGCGGAAGTCAAAAGGTCGATGACGACCTATACCTTATCATCACGGGAGGATGTATGGGCAAGTATGATACCGCAAAGCTGAGAAACCTCGGAATTGTCGCCCACGGCGGCGCTGGCAAGACCTCTCTCACGGAAGCCATGCTTTTTGCTGCGGGGATGACAGACCGTCTCGGCCGAGTTGATGACGGTACCTCCACCATGGATTTCGAGCCCGAGGAGATCAAGCGGAAGATCTCGATTTCGTCCTCCCTTGACCATTGCGAATGGAATGGGCATTCGCTCCACATCGTCGATACCCCCGGCTACGGCAACTTCATCGCCGATACCCGTGCCTGCATGCGGGCCTTGGGGGGGTGCGTCGTCATCCTCTCTGCCATATCGGGCGTCAAAGTCCAGACCGAGGAAGTCTGGGAGTGGGCCAACGAGTTCGAACTCCCCCGGCTTGCCTTTGTCAACAAGATGGACCGTGAGCATGCCAATTTTCTGCGCGCCCTCGATGACATGGAGAAGTCGCTCAATGCCCGTGGGGTTGCGGTTCAGATGCCCCTGGGTGCGGCCGAAACCTTTGAAGGGGTCATAGACCTCGTCAAAATGAAGGGCTATCGGTATGCAAAGGACGGCTCCGGGAAGTTTACGGAGGAGGAGATTCCGGCCGCAGACATGGATGAGGCCCAACGTCTCCGGGATATCCTGGTGGAGACCGCCGCCGAGGCCTACGATGCGCTCACCGAAAAGTATCTGGAGACAGGAGAGCTTACCGAGGAAGAGATTCTCGACGGTCTGAGGATCGGCACGCTCCGCTATACCTTTACGCCGGTTTTCTGCGGTTCAGCCACCCTTAACATCGGTATCCACAACCTGCTTGATTACATCTGCCACTGCCTCCCTTCGCCCATCGACCGCGGGGCTGTTGTCGGAGCGCATCCGGTTTCCGGCGAACTGGAGGAGCGCAAGCCCGATGAGTCGGAAAAATTCTCGGCGCTTGTCTTTAAGACCACTTCAGATCCCTATACCGGCAAGATTTCCATTTTTCGGGTGTACTCGGGCACTCTGAACTCCGATTCGACCGTCTACAATTCCGTGCGCAACTGCGAGGAGCGGATCGGCCAGATCTACGAACTGGAGGGTAAGAAGCAGAAACCCATCAAGCAGGCCGTGGCGGGAGACATTGTTGCGGTGGCAAAACTCAAGGAGACCCTTACCGGAGATACCCTCTGCGACAAGGATAAGCCCATCGTCTACGAACCTGCGAAGCCGCTTCAACCGGTCATTTCCTATGCCATCCAGCCAAAGACCAAAAATGACGAGGACAAAATCCACGGAGCGCTGCAGCGGCTCATGGAAGAAGACCAGACGATTCAGGCGCACCGTGACGAGAAGACCCACGAACTGATCCTCTCCGGCATGGGGCAGGTACACCTTGAGGTGACCATCGAGAAGCTCAAGCGCAAGTACAATGTTGACGTTGAGATGAAAACCCAGAAAGTGCCCTATCTCGAAACGTTCAAGGCACAGGTGAAGGCGCAGGGAAAATACAAGAAGCAGTCAGGGGGCCGGGGGCAGTATGGTGACTGCTGGGTCGAGTTTTCTCCCCTGCAGCGTGGCGAAGGTTTCCTGTTCGAGGACAAGATAGTCGGGGGCGTAATTCCGCGCCAGTACATCCCGGCTGTTGAAAAGGGGATATTCGAAGCCGCTCAGGATGGTTTTATGGCCGGTTACCCCCTGGTGGATTTCAAAGCGGCGGTGTACGATGGTTCGTTCCATACGGTGGACTCGTCCGAAATGGCGTTCAAGGTAGCCGGTTCCATGGCGTTCAAGAAGGCCATGGAGACGGCCAAAGTGGTGCTCCTTGAGCCGGTGATGAACATGAAGATAACGGTTCCGGAGGAAACCATGGGGGATGTTATCGGCGATTTGAACTCCCGGCGCGGGAAGGTTGTGGGCGTGGAACCAAAGGCCAATTCTCAGATTATCCGGTCGGTTGTCCCCATGGCCGAGGTGCTTACCTATGCCAACGATCTGAAGTCCATGACCAGCGACCGGGGGCTCTTCTCGACGGAATTCTCCCATTATGAGGAAGTACCGAGCCATTTGGCCCAGAAAATCATTGCCGAGTCTGCAAAGGCAAAGGAAAAGAACAATCACTGACAGCTGTATAACCAGGAGGAATGTATCCGATGAACATCGAATTTGACCAGGAGCCGGGGGGAAAGTCGCCAAAACAGGGAGGGAGCTCCACCCGTCTCCTGCTGCTGGTGCTTCTGCTTCTTTTGGCGGTATTCGGTTATCTCTTCTATTTCACCGACCTTATTGCGCCGCGAGAGGAAGTAAAAACTCCTGAGCCGGTACAAACCACCCAGGTTAAACAGCCGATTCCTCCACGGCCCGCCGATCAGGTTCCTGCGGCTGCTCCGGCAGAGGCGCCGGCACCTGCGGCGGTGCCTGCCCAGCCGGCGGTTCAACCTGCCGCTCCGGAAAAGAAGGCTCCTGAAAAGGCTGTCGTCGAACCTCCGAAGGCGGCTGCCCCGGCTGCTCCCGCAGTGAAAAAGGAACAGCCTAAACCGGCCCCACCGGCCAAAGCGCCAGTGGCGGTGAAACAGGCAGCCCGCCAGCCGGAAAAAGTCGAGAAGTCGAAGACGGCGGCCCCAAAACCTGTGGCGAAAGAGGCGAAGAAATCGGCGGCCATTGCAGTTAAGCCAAAAAAGACTGCCACTACAGCCGCCGCCGTGCCCAAGAAGGCGAAAACCGCGGCTGTTTCCAAACCTGCCGCTGCCGTTGTGGCGGGAGGCGATTACACACTCCGGATTGGTGAGTACGTCGTGCCGGCAGCCATGGAGAAAGATAAGGCAAAAGTGCGGGATGCCGGACTTATCCCGGTTGTAAAAGATGGAAGCTTGAAAAAAGAGCCGATGATTCGCCTTCTTTTCGGTGAATATGCCGACCAGGAAACTGCCCGCAAGGAGCTTCAGAAACTGCGCGATGCCACAGTGGAAGGTTTTATGCTTAAAGAGGGGAGTTCCTATAGGGTTTATGCCGGTTCCTATTTTGTGAAAGAGCGGGCCGCAAAGGAACGGCAGAGACTGGAAGGGCTCGGTTACCGGGTCACCCTGAAGAATGCGAGCGTATCCGTGCCGACTCTCCTCCTGACCGTCGGCAAGTACGACAACCGCGCAGCTGCGCTGGACGATGCCGCGCGGTTGAAGAAAAAAGGCCTTTCTCCCTCTGTGGTGCCGGTTGGCAAATAATGGAGGGGTTTCCTGAAAATCACCTTTAAAATATCTTCGCGGGCTGCTGCGTTTATCTCCGGGGATACACCGGTTTCTGAAAAACTGAAGGTTGCCGCGGGAGAGGTGGAACTCTCTCCCGCGGATTCAGCTACAGTGCTGTTTGTCCTGGCACACGACCATGACGATGCTGTGCTGCAGAACGCACGAAGACGTTTCGCCGAGTTGTCCGATGACATCCTCCGCGAGGCAGTCACCACCTCATCCATTCATCCGAGGATTCTCGACGGCCTTGCGCGTGTTCACTGGCGGAAGGCGAATATAGCGAAGCTCATAGTCTCCCATCCCCATTGCAGCGACGAGACAAGATCTTTCCTTGCCGGTTGCGGTATAGAGAGCACGCCCAAGGCTCATCCCCACGGATACGATGAGCCGGAGGTCGATGATGAGCTTGCCGGCGAAGGGGAGGTTGAAGTGGATGAGGAGGGAGAAGAGTTCCGGGGGAAATATCAGCTTGCCCAGGTGATGGGCGTTCCCGATAAGATCAAGATAGCTCAGACCGGCGATAAGGAATGGCGGATGATCCTGATCCGCGATTCCAATAAACTCGTTTCCGGCACTGTCATTAAGAATCCACGGATAACGGAACAGGAAGTTCTGACGATTTCCAAGTCTGCCATCCAGAATGACGAGATACTCCGCGTTATCTGTGCCAACAAGGAGTGGATCAAAAACTATCAGATTCGCAAAGCTCTTGTGGAGAACAACAAGACGCCGCTTCCGGCGGCGCTCCGGTTCCTGGCGACACTGACCGATAAAGACCTGGGGCATCTGGCAAAAAGCAAGAATATTTCGTCGATTATTTCAACCCAAGCCAGGAAGTTGCTTCTCAACAAGAAAAAGGATTAACGGGAGGACGGCCACGATGGCCCTGTTTAACAAAAAGAAGCGTGAAATCAATGCAAAGATTGTCTACTACGGGACCCCCCTTGCCGGTAAGGCCACGACACTTCAGTTTATCCACCGGAAACTCAAGCCGGAGTTCCGTGGCCCGATAAAGACCATGGGCGGCCAGGTTGACAGGATGCTTTTCTTTGATTTCATGCCACCCGGTTTAAGTGAGCTGAACGACTATCGGGTCCGTTTCCATCTCTATACCGTACAGGGAGAGGTTTCCAATCCGTTTACCTGGAAGACTGTCCTTAAGGGGGCTGACGGCATTGTTTTCGTTGCGGATTCTTCGCCGGAATCCCGTGGGGCTACCCGTCAAAGTATGGAAAGCCTCAGAAGTTTTCTTCTGAGCTATGGACAGGACCTGGAGAAGCTCCCCTGCGTGATCCAATGTAACAAGAGCGATCTGCCCGATGCGTGCAGCCCGGAGGAGATAGCTGGGCTCGTGGACGGTTCCGGTTTTACGGCAGTAAAATCAGCCTCCAGATCTGGCGAGGGAGTCCTGCAAGTCCTCTCCACGGTAGTGAAGCAGGTCATGAAGAACCTCCAGGGGGAAGAGCTGAGCAACGAACCCGTTGATATGCTCGATTCGGCCCCGGTTCGGGAAGCCTCTGAAGCTGCTCTGCCCGGTGAGGTAGCACCGGAACTGCCAGGGGAAGAATTGCCGGCCATGCATGGCGAAATAACTAAAGGGGACACCGGAGCTTCTCTTGATAAAACTTCATCAGTGGCCCTTGATGGGGAGGTGTCGGTATCATCTGATGGCGCCTTGCAGGTGCCTTTGACTGTCAGGCGTGACGGAGGAGAAGAGCGCTTCGTGCTCACCATAACCCTGACGCCGGAGCACCTGAAGTCAGAATGAACCAGGCAGGTGGATAGTTATGGATTTCAACCTTGAAATGATCGGCCGGCTTTTGCTCGCTTCCCTCCTTGGAGGGCTTATCGGCCTGGAGCGGGAGATTCACGGCCGTCCCGCCGGGTTCAGGACCCACCTGCTGGTTTCTCTCGGGGCGTGCCTCTTTGTCGCTGTCTCCCTTGAATTCCACAGGCTGTACGGCAATTTTACCTCAGCCGGTCCAGTTGGTGTCGATCCTGGCCGGGTTGCGGCCCAAGTGGTTACCGGTATCGGTTTCCTGGGTGCCGGCGCCATAATCCGGGAAGGATCATCAATTCGCGGGCTCACAACAGCCGCCTGCCTCTGGATTGCCGCTGCCATCGGACTCTCATGCGGGGTAGGTCTTTTCATTGTTTCATTGGCGGTAACCACAGTTTCTCTGGCTACTCTCCTCTTGCTGAAACGGGTTGAGGGGGTATTGAACCGCGACAGGTACAATGCCGTCAAGGTCTGGAGTGATGATGTGGCGGGGCAGCTTGACCGGATTGAGAAGATACTGAATGCGAGACAGTTGGAAATTATCGATCTCAACGTGGAGCGGGATGTTGATGCTGCGCGCATCTATTTTGAATTCGAAGTTAAGTTGAATATGCGCGATTCCAAGGGCGCCCTTGTTGATTCCCTCGTGGCTGTGGATGGTGTGCGGAAAGTCCGTTTCGACTGAGCCGAGCCTATTTTTCTTCCCTTGGCGCGGTGTTCCTGTTTCTCATCTTCGGCAGGAACATCGGCACCTGTTCCTGGTAGTTGCGGTATGCTTCGCCAAATTCAGCAGTAAGTCTCCTCTCCTCTATTTTCGCTCCGACCACGAAGTAAATGCTTGAATAAATGGTGAGTATCAACCATTTGAGAGTCATCACCGGGTTGAGCGCCAGGAAGATGAATGCCAGAGTGTAGAGCGGATGACGCACCCGGCCATAACAGCCGGTGGTTACGATCTGGTGTTTGTGGGGAATGCCGCGCAGTTGCCCAAGACCGAGGAAATCGCTCATGCCGGTCTGTGCGGTGCAACGGACAAGAAGGCCCAGGCAAATCAGTTGCATGAGATAAAAGATGAGACTCCCTGCTCCGGGCACGATGTAGAGGACCGGTGCCAGATGCCATGTGCCCATTGCCCAGAAGAATGTCACCACGGCAATCCCGTTGTATAACAGTCGATAAAAACGCGTGAAACTGGGAAATGCCGCACCAACTCCGCGTTGGAGGCGGGGAAGTGCCAATAATGAATGTATCAGGGTGAATATGATTAAACGAGTAATGAAATCAGTCATTTTGCCTTGTTGTAACTCCGTTAAAAAGCGTTGTTGCGGCGTATGTTACCACATGAATTAGTCCCTTGTATACGTACCCTTGTCATGTTAGTATCTAGCACTTTTTGCAAGACCGGAGGGGATGATGGCGATTATTACTATTTCCAGAGAGATGGGAACCGGCGCCTACCAGATTGCCCGGGAGGTGGCGAAACGGCTGAAACATACTCTTGTTGACGGTGCAAGGATTGCCGAGCTTGCCTCCCAGTACGGCCTTGATACGGAGGCGTTCAAGCGGGTCGATGAAAAGCCCCCGGTGTATATAACCGCCGAGGACCGGCTCCATGCCGCCCATCTCAACACGATTGAGATTATCCTTCTTGAATGCGCCAGTAAGGGTGATGTTATTCTCTACGGAAGAGGTTCCCAGGATCTTCTCTCAGAGGTGGAAAATGTCCTGCGGCTTCGTTTCGTGGCCCCTTTCGAGGACCGTGTGGAAAGCCTCTCCGAGCGTGAATGGATTGACCCAGATTTGGCGCGCGAGTTAATCCGCAAGAGCGACCATCAGCGCGGGGGCTTTATTCATTTCTACTTCAATCGCGACTGGAATGATCCGCTGGGCTACGATCAGGTATTCAATACATCGCGGATGTCCCAGACTGCCATAATTGAAAGTATAATCGCCGCAGCCAAGGATCCCCGCCTGAAAGACGGCGAGATCGAGACTCGCGAGGTTGTCGACGGGATTATCCTCTGCAAGAAGGTCGAGACCGAACTTTTCCGTTCCCGCACCATCGAGAATATCCATGTCAAGATAAGTGCCAAAAAAGATGTCGTATGTCTTGCGGGGCATGTGTACTCCGATGCCGAGAGGTTGGAAACGATCCGTATCGCTTCCGGCGTAAAGGGGGTTGGCAGGATCGAGGATGAACTCATCGTGTCGAATTACAAGCACTACAAGGAATGAGCCGCTACGGCTAATTTACGCGGTTAGCCGTAAGTGGGCCATTTAAACGGAAAAAAGGACTCTCGCATATCTATGCCGGGGGTCCTTTTTTGTTGAGGGAAGACAGCTTTATTTGTCCGGCTTTACGTCCGGTGGTTCGACGAGCGCGATGCTCATGTGGCGTATCAGGCGTTCAATCTGAGCCAATCTCTCTTCGTATTGCCGCAGATAGTAATTGCGGCGGTCGTTATCATGGAAGGTGACATTTTCACGCAGGTGAGAAATTCTTGTCCGCGCCACCCAGCGCATCATTTCCAGCACTTGACGAGCATCGGCCTTGTCGGGACTTTTCATGGGAGTTTTTCCTGTGCCGCCGCCTTTCGTGACCCCGCAAGGGCTTTAATCGCTTCCGCAAGCCTGTAAGCGACTGCGAGTCCTCCTCGGCCCGTGCCGATTTCCACGTCGTTTTCGAATCCGTGAAAGTCTGACCCGCCGGTCATAAGGAGGCCGAGTTCTCCGCAGAGTGATTCGAAGAAAATCATATCATCCTGGAAGCACATGTTGTTGAATACCTCAACGCCGTCCAGTCCGAGAGCGGCCAGCTCAGAGATGATTTTTTTGAGTTCGCGGCGATCGGTGCTTATGGTCAATGGGTGGGCCAGCACCGAAACGCCGCCTGTCCTCCTGATTTCAAAGATTGCGTCGGCGGCGGGAATATAGCGCTTGGGGACGTCGCAAGGGATGAGGTATCTGCGGAATGCATCCTCCATGTCCCGGGCGTAGCCGTGCTCCAGGAGCGCCCTGCCGATATGCGGCCTCCCCACTGCGCCTCCTGCCAGACCGATGACTTCGTCGTAGGAGATGGGCTCTTTCCGTCCATCCAAAAGCCGCCGGTTTATCTTTTCGACAATTGCTCGCCCCCTGTTGTCGCGATTGAGCCTGAACTCGGCCAGCATCTTCCCCAGGCCGGCATCCCGGTAATCGAAGTGATAACCAAGGATATGCATGTCGCGATAGCGGCCGAACTCGGCGGATAATTCAACCGCCGGGATTACCTCGATCCCCAGTTCCGCGCCGACGGCGATCGCTTCATCGAGTCCGTTCACGGTGTCGTGGTCTGCGATGGCTATGGCGGCAAGCCCTTGAGATAGGGCCATTCTCACAAGCTCGGCAGGGGAGTGGAGACCGTCGGAGTGATTCGAATGGACATGGAGATCTATGGTTTTCATCATGGATAAATTCCTGTTCTGTAATGATGCATGGTGATGGATAACTTAACCATGCTCTATTATGCTTTGCAAGCACAAGAGTTCCGGTTGCAGGGGAGAAATAGATAGCGGTTGTCAGGAACGTACAGTTCCGGTAGTATTTTCCAGCCATCGGCGGACCGGATTGCCCGGCGCGGGTGGCATATTCACACAGCGAGGGGATGGATAAATGGCAAAAAAAGACATGGGAATTGTCTTGGCGGTAGTTGCAATGGGACTCTACATAATCGGCGGCATTCTCACCTTTTTTGGGCTCTACCTGATCGCCTTCATGCATGGCAGCGATTTCATGGGATGGGGAGAGGGCCGCAGCCTTGGATATCTCTTCCTTTGCGTCGGACTAAGTCTTTCCATTATCGGTGTCTTGTTCATGCGCATTTTCAGGAACCGGGGATTATCGTGAGAGACTCCGATATCCATGACGTCATGGCGCTGCTTGCCGATGCCGTGAAAGCATGGCCGACTCCCGCGGTGACCATCGTCTCGCAGCGGGAGGGAAATCCCTTCAAAGTGCTTGTCTCCTGCATACTTTCACTTCGTACCCAGGATAAAACCACTGGTCCCGCATCCGAGCGACTATTTTCGCTGGCTGACACGCCGGAAAAGATGCTCCTGCTTTCCCTGAATGAAATTGAGCATGCCATATATCCGGTGGGATTTTTCCGGAACAAGGCGGTTCAGATCCAGGGCATCTGTCGAACACTGGTGGAAAATTACGGCGGTAAGGTTCCCGGCGATCTGGACGAGTTGCTGACTTTCAAGGGTGTGGGGCGCAAAACGGCGAATCTGGTCGTGACGCTTGGGTTCGGCAATCCTGCGATTTGTGTTGATACCCATGTGCACCGTATCTGCAACCGGTGGGGGTATGTCAGCACTAAAACTCCGGAAGAGACGGAGTTTGCGCTGCGCCGGAAACTCCCCGCCGAGTATTGGGCCGTAATTAATGATTACCTCGTTGCATTCGGGCAAAATCACTGTACCCCGATTTCGCCCCGTTGCGCCACCTGTACCCTGACGTCTTTTTGCAAAAGGGTTGGTGTCACAAAGTCGCGGTAAAGCAAACGGTGTTATTTTTTTAAACTCTTCTATTGTACAAGCGTGAAACACATTGTACTATTAGGTACGTTCATGGAATATATGTTCACTTACTGATGATTCGGGAGGCGTGCAATGTTGAGAAATATCGGTTTCTTGGGGTTAGGCACCGTAGGCAGGCATATGGCCGCAAACCTTCTCAAGGGAAGCTACAATCTGTCGGTTTATGATTCGAGCCCGGAGGCAGTTGCCGATCTCGTGAAACTTGGCGCAACCGGAGCGGGTACTCCCCGTGAGGTTGCCAAGGGAAAAGACATCGTAATCTACATCCGCCCGGAGAAGGAGCGTCTTAAGCCTGACATTTATGGCGAGGACGGCATTTTCGCCGGGATTGATCCCGGTACTATTCTCGTTGACATGGGCACCCATTCCCTCGAAAGCACCAAGGAAATGGCAGACGAGGCTGTAAATCACAGGGTTCTGTTCCTTGATGCACCTGTCTGGGGCACCAAGGAGCATGCCGCCAACGGACTGCTCACCATTCTGGCCGGCGGCGATCCTTCGCTCCTTGGGCGGTGCCGCGAACTGTTCTCGTTTTTCGGCCTCAATATCATCCATGTGGGTGCCATAGGTGATGCCACCCGCATGAAATTTGTGGTTAACCTGGTCCAGGCCGAACTGATGGAAACCCTTGCCGAAGCCATTGTCTTTGGTGAAAAAATGGGCTTCAACGTTGACAAGATTCTCGAAGTTCTCGATTCCGGCGGCGTGGCCTCGCCACTGTTCCACTCAAAGGGGCGTGTGATTGCCCGTGGGGACTTTACCCGCAACCTGGCTCTCAAATATGTTCATGAACAATTGGAACTTGTGCTCGAAAAAGCGCATAAGCTGGGGCTGGACCTTCCGGCAGCCCTGGTGGCCTGCAAGAATTACGAGCAGGGGGTAAAGGACGGTCGTGGCGAAGAGGACTTTTCGTCGGTTGTGAAGGTTTTGAGAAAGTAGCTATTTCGACCGGCTATAGATAAGTGGGAGGGGTGCCCGTTCAGGCGGACACCCCTTTCTTTTTGCGTTGAGGTATCTGTTTCCGATTTCCCCCGGTTGAGGAGGGAGCCTGATTGTTGAGCTCGCCGCGCGCATCCACAAGGAGGGCAACGTTTTCAACGTGGGGGGTCTGGGGGAACATGTCAACAGGTTGGACCTCCAGGGTCCGATAGCCGAGACCTGCCAGGATATCCAGATCACGGGCAAGGGTTGACGGAGAGCAGGAGACATAGATAATTCTGCCCGGCCCAGAGGCGGCCGTAGTTTCCAGGACTTTGCGGTCGCATCCTTTGCGGGGAGGGTTCAAGACGATAAGATTGGGTTCCGCACCTTCTTCAAGATGATCCCGCAGCAATTCGGCGGCATCACCTGCTTCGAAGGAGCAGTTGTGGACCCGGTTCAGCCTGGCATTACGCTCGGCATCGGCCACGGCGGCATCTACGTATTCTATGCCATGCACCTCCTGGGCCTGACCTGCAAGAAAGAGCGAGATCCCGCCGATGCCGCAATAGAGATCGACCACCGTCTCCTTGCCGGTCAGGGCGCTCCACTCGCGGACCTTTTCATAGATGATGCGGGCGCTGCCGCTGTTAACCTGGAAGAAGGAGCGGGGGGAGATGGAAAAGCGTACGTCGCCAAGTTCGTCAATGAGGGCGTGATCCTTGGTGATGAAATGGTCCTGCTGGCCCAGAATCACGTTCCCTTCTGATGCGTTCACGTTCTGGACCGCCACGTCCAGTTCCGGCACCAGCCGCTGAATGTACTTGGTCAGATGATGAATCTCGTTGTAACTCCTTCTCGCGGTAACGAAAACAACCATGGCACGGCCGGAGTGCTCGGAAACCCGCACCACCAGGTAGCGCAGGAAACCGGTGCCGGTCCGGGGATTGTAGACCGGTACCTTACCCTTTGTGATCCCTTCTTTCACTACGTCTACGATCCGGTTTATGAGGGGATGATGGAGCGGGCAGGAGGCAATGTCGGCAACGTCGTGGCTGTTGCGCCGGTATATGCCGATGATTGGCGACTTGAAGGTGCCTGCAACCACAAGTTTAGCGGAGTTGCGGTAGTTCAGGGGGCGAGGTGAAGGAGTGACGTTGTGTACCGGAACTGTGCGAAGCGACGGGAAGGCTCGGATTTCCTTTTCGATGCAACTATGTTTCAGGGCTAGCTGAGCCTGGTAATCCATGGAAATAAGCGGACAGTTGCTGCAGGCGGCAATGGTGCATGGTGAAGAAGCCATGCGGTATGGGGAAGGGGATAGGATTTTGACGGTTTCGCCGAATGCAGTCCGGGCCCCGCAGTGAGTAACCCTGAAACTTACGGTTTCACCGGGCAGAGCCCCGGTAATGAGAACCCTCTTTCCTTCGAAGGATGCCGTACCGAATCCTTCATCATCCAGACCGGTGATTTCAAGCGTTACGAGCTGCCCAGTGCGCAGGATTCGATTAGCTGTGTTGTCCTGATTCTTTTTCTTGCTGTCGGAGTGCCTGTTTTTGATTGCCATTTTTCTATTAACGATGAGTTGCCCAATCCTGTCAAGGCATTTAGTGCTTCTTGCCGGTTGGCGGCTCTATGCTGGAGAGCCCATCGGCAATGAAGTTCGCCCGATGACGGCCCAGATAGCAATGAATATATAGCTTTTTCCTGTCGCCTGCGACCATGGCCATAATCTGATCGCGTGTCTTGCGGTTCTCTTCGCTGTCGACCGGAAGATAGCCCAGAGGGAAAAACCTGACCTCAATCCCTAGCCGGCTGGCGTTTATAGCCTCCCGGTCGGCAAGCGCCTTTTCCTGGGGCAGGGAGGTGTCGAGAAGGCTGATAAGAGTCTGCACCCCATTGCGCTTGAGAACTTTCATTTCGTCCAGATGCGGGTACGGGCCAACCAGGATTCGGTCGTTGTAGTTGCGTATCGAGGCGCGGGCAAGGTAGACCGGTGGAATGTACGGCTCAAAGTAATCGAAGTTGCTCAGAACCGTTACCAGCAGCGTGAACAAGAAAATTCCAACCAGAATGGCGCGAGGCAGTATGAAAAGAAATTTTTTAAACAGATTCTTGAGGGATATCATCTTTTATTTCCTGACGCCGTGCTTTGCCCCACTCGGTTTTCCAGAAGGTAAATGTGGCGATGAGACGTTCAACGACGATGAGCTGCCGATAACCAAAAAACTCCACCAGGCCGAAGAAGGATAACTTAAGCAGGTCCCACACACTGTGGTACCGACGGTAGATGAGATTGTCGAGCAGTATGGAACCGACATTCAGCCATGTGCCCCACAAAACTGATACCAGAAGGAACAGAAGTGCGAAATCGCGGCTTATGTAGCCGAAGAAGAAAAAGAAAACGAATGCGAAGTAACCGGCGAATTCGATGGTGGGCCCGAATGCTTCCACAAGTGTGAAGTACGGAATGCCAACCAGCCCGACCTTGCCGTATCTGGGGTTGAGAGCCATCCCCCTGCTGAAACGGAGACTGTCGATGAGGCCGCGATGCCAGCGGTTGCGTTGTTTAAGCAGCGAGCGATAGTCCGAAGGGACCTGGGTCCAGCAGACCGGATCGGGAACAAAGAGGATTTTGTAAGGAATCTTTTCCTTGTTGCAGTGGCGATGCAGCCGGACCACAAGGTCCATGTCCTCGCCGACTGTTTTTCGATACCCGCCGATGGCCTGAATCATATCTTTGCGGAAGATGCCGAATGCGCCCGAGATTATGAGCAGGCTGTTGAAGGCGTTCCAGGAAGTTCTTCCCGTCAGAAAGCCGCGGATGTATTCCACTGACTGGAAACACTCAATCGCACGGTTTGGTGCCCGGACGCTGGTGATTTTACCGTTTTCCACAGTGCTGCCGTTGAGAACCCGGATAATTCCCCCGGTGGCTATCACTTCCCGGTCCTCAACAAATAGTTTCGATGCCCGAATAAGGGCATCGCTCTCCAGAAGCGAATCGGCGTCCATGGAGCAGAAGAGCGGGTAACGGCTGGCGTTGATGCCGACGTTCAGCGCATCCGCTTTGCCGCCGTTTTCCTTGTCCACGAGAAAAAGGTTCGGGTGATTTATAGAGACATACTGGGCTCTGATCGGTTGGTGTTGGAGTTTGAGGCTGAGAGGGCGGTCGATTTCCACCATGTTGAACTTTGAAACCATCAGCGACAGTGTTTCGTCGTCAGAACCGTCGTTTATGACTATTATTTCGTATTCCGGGAAGTTGAGCGTCAGCAGGTTGGACACCGAGGGAATGATGGTTTTCTCCTCGTTGAATGCGGGTACGAGGACACTGATCGGGCGGTAAAAGACGCCGGTCGAAAGTTCGTCGATATACTGCCGGCTCGCCACGGCCAACTGGCCACGAATGTTGAACAGGGAGAGGAAAGTTAGAATAGTGTAGCTGCCGTTTAGGAACAGGAAGTAGATTAGGATAATCACTTCCACCGCCATAACTATGTAGAGGATGAAATCGAACATTATTTTGATCCGCTTAAAACAAAATGAGAGATGTCGCGGGCAAAGCGGTCGGTTCCGGTAAGTGCCCGGTTGAGAGCTGCTTTGCCCTGTTCGCCGAGAGTAAGCAGGGTTTTTGCTGCGTTTATCCTGACATGGTAGTTCTTGTCTCGCATCAGGTTTTCCAGGTAGGGGACACAACTATCGCTGCACAGGCTGGCACTGCGGGATGCAACCAGCCGCACCCGCCAGTCGGGATCGGTGAGAGCTGGTATGATGACCTCGCAGAGGGAACTGGTTGAAAGCCCTCCGAGCGCCCGCAGAGTGGTTATTCGCATTTCGGTGATATCCCGGTACCGATGGAATGCATTGAGAATCAGGGGTACGCACTGGGTGAAACCCATCTTTCCACATGATTCTATGATGTCCCTTTTAAGAAGGACGGTGATGGTTTCCTGGTCGAGAAATCTCTCAATTATGGAAATAGTTGCATCATCTCCCTGCTTGATCCGAAATTCGCCGATCATGTTGGTGAATAGATATTCGTTGAACTTCGCCGACATGAAATTCGAGTCCCCCAGAAAACCGGTTATGAGGGGAATATCTTCTTCTTCGATGACGTAACTTGCCGCCCACAGTGCCTTGGAAACAATGCGTACATCGGTTTCTTCCTCAATGAGTTTCAGGTAGATAGGCCTTAGATCTGCAAGTTTAAGGAAACCAAGGCGTTCAAGTGCCCGGTAACGCCTTACCCATGAGCGGGAATTATTGAGCCTTTCAAGGAGATTATCAACAATGCCTGCCAGCTTGAGTTCGGCACGAATGCGGTTGGCGGTGCTACGATCGGCCCTGGCTATCTGGTCTATGGCGACGTCAGCAAGTGCGTCGATGGCAAGGGTCTGTTTAGGGTGAGGAAGATGTTCGTCTTTTCTGTCGATAAATGGCGGAAAAATATCATTGAACCTCTTGCGAAGTCGTAAGGATCTTGCTTCCCGCAGTTCCACGTAGGTCTTATGGACGACCAGGGTCACCAGAAGGACTATAGTCATGAACGCCAGCAAAAGTATGGTTGCGACGAGGATGGTCCTATACGTGGTCAGGGGGCCGAATATCCAGTAAAATGGGTCGATCATGCTACCACCAGTACTTCACAAAGAGTTGAACCCCTTGGCGGGTGTAGAGTCCGTTACGGTATTCGCTGAAGATTTCGCCTCCACCGCTAAAGGAGACGAACGGTCTGTATTCTACGCCAAGGCGGTTTGAGACCGTGAAATATCGATCTATGGCATTGGTGTCGGGGTCTGTTTCGCTGGCCGTGCCGAGCCCGAGAGAATAGTAGCCGCGCAAACGATGGCTCGGTTCGTAATGTAGAGTGGAAAGGAGCGAAAAAGTTCCCTTCTCCGGAACGAAGTAAAGCCGCTCGTTTAGTGTCAGAGTTGGGGCCAGATATCCAAGCACACCGACCACCATTACATCTGCACTGCTTTCCCTGAACTCCATGCGGGTGTAGCCGAGGGAGTATTCAATGCCGTTGCGGATGTAGGTTCCTTCGCCCCGAATGGTTACCTGGGGGAGGAAGTCGGCATCAGGGCTTGTTGTAAAACCAACGGTGCCGTAAAAGGGGCGACCCGGAACGGGGAAGGTTACTTCCGCGCCGACTTCGGAGTCGTCCGTGCCGTAGCGGTGTATGGTGGCGGCATTGGCAACCAGGGTTATGGGATCGAAACGCTGTGAGACGGTGATCCCCAGCTCCCGCCCCGCCGAAATATCATTGTCATAATCGGAAAGAAGTCCCGAAATTTTTGCATAGTTGGGATGAACGCGGTAGATGATATCCTCCCGTTCGCGACGAAGATAATCGGCACGTTCGGGTGAAGCGTCACGCACCATTGCGGAGGCTTTCTTCACATCCCTTGAAAGCAGTCTGGATTCCACGGCGAGGGTGAAAAAGCCGGGGTCCTTGGGGAATTCCTCGCTCAAGCCCGTAAAATGCTCCCCGGCCCGGGCGAAATCACGCTGGCGGAGGTATGACATGCCCAGCTGGTAACCGGATTCGTAGCGTTCGCGGCCTGACAGGAAAAGTTCGTTCCAGAGGGCCTTTGCTTCATCAAGCTTCCCGGCGCGCATGAGCGCCACAGCCTTGCCAAGGGCTGCGGCATCTTCGGCTGCTTCTCTTTCTTCGCGCACGGTTGGCTCCAGAGAATCTCCGGCTGCCCGGAACGATTGTATCGCTTCTTCGTAGCGCTTGAGCCGGTACATTAGGCGTCCCTTGCGCAGCGATACCTGGGGAGAGTCATTGCCTTGAAGGGAGGCAAGCTCGCGTTCGGCCGATGGAAGATTCCCTGCTGCAAGGAGAGTGTCAATGAAGGTAAGTCTGAGATCCATGTCGGACGGGTAGGTTTGGCACAATTCGCCAAGGATAGCAGCCGCCCGGTCAAATTCTCCTTTATTCTGATAAATGCGTGCCAGTCGGAGGCCTGCATCGTAACTGCCTGCCTCTTCGCGATAGAGTGGGTGAAGCACCGCTTCCGCCAAATCCCTGTTTCCTGCCGCCAGTGCCGCATCCGCTTTCTGGAGGTTGCTGAGTTTTTCAAGGGACTTGATTTCCTTGCGGATCGACGGATCTTCCTGGAGCTTCAATGCCTGACGATACTCTTCCAGCGCTTCGGTATATTCTCCCCGTGTCTTTATCACGGCTGCCCGGGCAAGGTGGAGCGACGGATGGTCTTCGTTGGGGAGGAGGGAAACCACCTGCTCGGCCCTCTCGGTGTTTCCAGCCATGATGAGTGAGCGAACGTAGAGAAGGGTTATATCGTGATCATCGGGATAGTCCTGATGGAGGGTCCGGTATAGATCGCGAGCCTTCCCGTAATTGCCGGCGTTAGTGTATATCCTGCCCAGGAGAAGACCTGTGGTGTAACGGTCACGCCGTGCGTCAAAGAGAGGGAGAAGCATTCCCTCCGCTTCTGCGGTCTTACCATTGGTGATGAGTTCCTTGGCTAGAGAGATCTTTTCGGCCGTTTCCGCTTTTGCCAGTTCGGTGCGGATGGATGGGTCCTCACGGCGTTGGAGGGAACGGCTGAAATCACTTATGGCGGCCGAAGGTTTTCCGCTCCAAAGGTATATTCTTCCGCGAAGCGAAAGAATTTCCGGGTTGCCGGGATAGTCGCGGAGCATGGCCGAGAGCAGCTGTTCCGCATCGCCGAATTGTTTGCCGGCAATTAAGCCCTTGACCTTGCCGATGCCGCGCTCGTATGGAATTGTCTGCGCAGAAGCCCATTGTGTGGCCGGGAAGCATTGTGCGGCAGCGATGAATGCGCAGGCTGCAACCAGGACACGAAATGTTCTGATAGGGCTTATTCCCCGATATATCTTATCTTGGTGCGGTTTCATAACTATGGATGACCCATCCGGAAAAAGATTTGTAGGGTAAGGAGATCGTAAGTTGCTTATTGAGGGAATCCACCTTGCCCTTGAACGAGATTCTGCTGCCCGGCACGGTATAGTCACGGTCTTGACACCAGAATGCTTTGCCTGCCTCTAAAGCTGAAGGAGCGTCTCCAGCGCACTTTCGGTAGGTTATATGGACCTCGTCGGGAATCCGGCCGGTTTCCACTCCCAGGAGCACCTTTTTGGACAAGCGCTCTCCATAAAGAAGCTCATCCTTGGCAATAGCTTCTATTTCTTTATTATCGGTACGGTAGCTCATGATTACTGCTTCATCGGATTGTCTGATGAGGTGCCAGGCCAGAGTCCGGTCGCTGATCAACAGCGAGTCGTACCAGAAAGGGATAACGGTTGAAAGAGGGAGCTCCCCTTCGGTAATCCGGCGGATTCTTTCCATTAGCTCGACGTAAAGCGAACCATAGGTGTCGAGCCGGATGCGGAAATCTTTATTCAAATGGGGCTCGATATCTATTTGAAACCCTGCAAACGGTGTACCGGGGTGCTTCAGGTTGAAATCCTCGACTGCCTGCACCCTTTTGAGAAGGGGGTCCGGGTGCTCCAGATATGCAGGAGAACCATCGAGCGCAAAGACTTCAATACCGGCTTCGGTACATTCCTGCATGATCGGCAGGAACGGTTCCAGCTCATCTGAAACCTGAATATATATACGCCTTACGTGAAGGGCCTTAAGGTTGCGTACCATGGTGTCTGCATCGGCGATTGCCGGTCGAGAGTCCCAAATCCATATGGCATGCTTCGGGAGGGGCGGGGTGGCAGAAGCGGTCCTGTTTAGTTCAATGCCGTCAATCCTGAGTTCGCCGGAGTTGGATTGCAGAATGAAGACCAGATACTTAATCCTTTTCAGATCGAGATGCTCAGCGGCATTGTTGAGGGAAAACGATTTTTGACGATTTCCGTGGAGAGCGCCGATCGGGTAATTCTCTTCCAGGGTGGCAAGATGTTCGTCGGCAAGCGCAACGCTCCATTGCCCCTTGCTCATTGCTTTGACTGCAAGGGTGTCAAAATAGAGCAGATTAATGGGGGCCGTGCCGTTTGATAGGTCTATTACAAACCCGCAGGGACGATCAGATGATCGTGCCAGCAAATGTCCTCGGCGGCTGCAGGGGCCGAACTCCACAAGGCGGGGGTGCGTGATCCGGTGATGTGTACTGGGTGGAGTATAAGACGGCGGTTGCTGATGTCCGGCGAAACCATATTCCAGATGGGAAAATTTGCCGTCGGTGTAAACCATCTCTACTGAATCAGCGCGTAGTGCCAATGTGGGGTCGATCGTGCGATTCAGCAGGGAGGATGTTTCAGCGGGAAGGGATACCATCCACATGTTCAAAAGTATCAGAAAGACTGATGTATTCATAAGCCAAGCTAATATAGAAGAGGGTGGTTCAAGTTGCAATTAATTTTTCATAAGATGTTGTCGAAATTGACTTTTTGGGGTCTATCTGCTAAACAGGAACGGTTTTGTACGAGCCCGGAGAGCCCCCATCCCATGGAACAGTTTTTCCTGAAGCTTTCAATCATGCTCGTCCCTGCGCTAATGGCGATAACCTGCCATGAGGTTTCCCACGGTTTCGTTGCTGACCGCTTGGGGGACCGGACTGCGCGTTTTATGGGGCGTCTCACCCTCAATCCTCTTAATCATCTGGATATTTTCGGTACCCTGATGATTTTCCTTGTGGGAATCGGTTGGGCAAAGCCGGTGCCTGTGAATTTCAACAACCTCAAGAATCCCAAGCGCGATATGATTTGGGTTGCCGGTGCCGGTCCGGTAACCAACTGCATCCTTGCCATCTTTTCCGCTCTTGCCTTGCGGGGACTGGCAGCCGTTGGCGCGGGTGTGCCCGATTCTTCCACCCTGCAAACGTTCCTTGATCCTCTGGTTCTAATGTCTGCTTTTTCTGTGTATATCAATCTGCTCCTCTGCATTTTCAATCTGATTCCCGTACCGCCCCTTGACGGCGGCAGGGTAGCGGTGGGAGTTCTGCCGTACCGGCAGGCTGAAATGCTGACACGGCTGGAACCATATGGGATGATAATCATTATCTTGCTGGTCTTTTTTACCAATATTTTTGACAAAGTTATTTCCCCTATGCTCGATGTGGGAATACGCATACTCGCTGGCCCCCAGAGCAGTCTGGTGTACAGCGTGACGCATTTTCTCATGAGATAACCGGCGCATGTTGCGCCAAGAAGGAGCTTGCAGATGAGTAACAAACGGATAGTCAGCGGCATGAGGCCTACAGGTAAACTTCACCTGGGCCATTTTCTCGGGGTGCTCGCCAACTGGCGTGAACTTCAGGATGAATATGAGTGCTTCTTTTTTGCCGCCGACTGGCATTCCCTGACCACTGAATACGACAATACCGACGCCATTCGTCAGAACACCGACGAGATGATCCTGGATTGGCTAGCCTTCGGGGTTGATCCCGCAAAGTGCGTCATATTCCGCCAGAGCAGGGTACCGCAGCACGCGGAGCTGAACCTGATACTCTCCATGATTACTCCGGTTTCATGGCTCGAGCGCAATCCCACCTATAAGGAGATGAAGGATAACCTATCCACCAAGGACCTCTCCACCTTCGGTTTCCTCGGCTATCCGGTCCTCATGGCGTCCGACATCATCGTCTATAAGGCAGGCAAAGTACCGGTCGGCCATGATCAGCTCCCCCACATGGAGATAACCCGTGAGATCGCCAGGCGCTTCAACTATCTCTACGGGACCGAGGTTTTCCCCGAGCCTGAGGCACTGCTCACCGAAACACCGAAAGTGCTGGGGCTCGACGGCCGCAAGATGAGCAAGTCATACGGCAATGCAATCTTCCTTTCGGAGAGCGCCGAAGAGACCCGCAAAAAAGTTATGTCCATGGTAACCGATACGCAGCGGGTACGGCGCAGCGACCCCGGCGAACCGGACCGTTGTGTCGCCTATTCCCTCAACAATCTGTATCTCCCCGAAGATAAAAAGGCCGAAATCTGCGCGGGATGCCGTGGCGCCACCATCGGCTGCGTCGAATGCAAGAAGATTCAGGCCGAGTACCTTGTCGAGACTCTTGCGCCATACCGTGCGCGGCGCGATGAACTGGGCGCCAAACCCGGTCTTGTTGCCGAAATTGTGGCGGCAGGGGAAGCCCGGGCCGCTGAAGAGGCTGCCCGGACCATGGCAGAAGTGCGGGACGCCCTTAAATTATGACAAAGGATGGTAATCTCGACCTTTACCATGATGAGGGTCAGCCCTCATATACGGTTAAGCTTGAGGTCTTCGAAGGCCCCCTCGACCTTCTCCTGCATCTGATCAGGAAAAACGAGGTGGATATCTACGATATCCCGCTCTCCACCATCACGCGTGAGTATCTTGAGTACATCAAGATGATGAAGGAGCTTAATCTGGAGATTGCCGGCGAGTTCCTCGTCATGGCGTCAACCCTCATCCAGATAAAGTCGAAAACGCTTCTCCCACCTCTGCCGGACGATGAGTCGGCAGAGGAAGAAGAGGAGGATCCGCGGGCAGAGTTGGTCAGGCGCCTCCTCGAATACCAGAAATACAAAGAAGCTGCGACAACCCTCTCGGAGCGGGAGATGCTCGGCCGGGATACCTATGCCCACTCATTTTCTCCTGCGGAACTGGAAGGTATCGAACCCGAAGAGGAGCCGGTCGACGTGGAACTTTTTGAGCTGATTGAGGCGTTCAGGAAAGTGCTCGACAGGGTTTCCGATGAGAGCTTCCATGAGGTGGGGGCCGAATCGATTACCATCGCGGAGCGGATCAACGAAATTCTCTCGCAACTAGAGGGGAAGGAGTCCCTGGTTTTCGAAGAACTTTTCCCGGAACATTTCAACAGGGATTTTCTCATCGCCACTTTTCTCGCAGTACTTGAGCTCTGCAAGCTCAAAACTATAAAAGTCGTTCAGGCAAACCGCTACGGCTCCATTTGGATACAGCCTGCGGTAATCGAGGGGGATGCTGTTGACGCCGAACCTTAAATCAATAGTCGAGAGCATTCTGTTCGTTGCAGAGGCCCCGGTGACCCTTGATCGCCTTTGCCTGCTGCTCGAGGAGTTTGAGCGGGTTGAAGTGCGCGATGCCCTGGACGACTTGCTCGAGGAGTATGGCCGCGAGGGGAGGGGGGTAATCCTTGCGGAGGTAGCAGGTGGATATCAGTTCCGGACTCCGCCCGGTAATGCCGACTATCTGCGAAGGCTGACGAAAACGCGGCCTGCCAAGTTCAGCCAGTCCGCTCTCGAAACTCTTGCCATCATAGCCTACCGCCAGCCGGTGACCCGCGCCGAAATAGAGTACCTGCGCGGTGTCGATTCGGGCGGCGTTCTCAAGACCATCCTGGAAAAAAAACTCATCAAGATCCTGGGCAAGAAGGATATCCCGGGCAAACCCCTCATTTATGGCACTACACGCGAGTTTCTGGAACTGTTCGGTCTCAAGGACCTGAGAGGCTTGCCCACTCTCAAGGAAGTCCGCGATCTCTCTGAAACCACCCCCTATGAACAACAGGTCGAGCTTCCCCTGGAGCAGCCCGAGGAGGCTGGGTAGAACTTCCGTAATAGTTGCAGCAATGTGAACCTGACACTGTCACCCGGTCGATTCTCTGCTATAGTTAGTGTTGTTTGCTGCTGCGAGGGGGGAGAAGATGGTACGTCAGCCTGCGGTTGCCGGACAATTCTACACCGATGAGCCGAAACGGTTGCGGAGTGACCTCCAGCGCATGGTTCCCGCCGATGGTGCCAAACGCCGGGTGCTGGGTATCGTGTCTCCCCATGCCGGCTATGTCTATTCAGGACGCATCGCAGGTGCCGCCTACGGCGCAATCGCGGTGCCGGGCACCGTTGTCATTCTCGGCCCGAACCACCATGGGTTCGGGGTACCTGCCGCCATATACCCGGTGGGTGAATGGGTTACGCCCCTCGGTTCCGTTGCGATAGACAAACGGCTTTCGGCCCTGGTGCAGCAGCATGTCCCCTTTGTGGAGACCGACACCTCGTCCCACAGGTTCGAGCATTCCCTCGAAGTGCAGTTGCCGTTTCTTCAGTACTGCCGTCCAGATGTGAAGATTGTGCCGCTTTGTCTCGGTTTTGGCGATTACGAACGGTGCAGGCTTTTGGGGGAAGGGATTGCGAAGGCAATCGGGGAGATTGGCGAAGATGTGCTGATAGTGGCGAGTTCCGACATGACCCACTACGAGTCGGCCGATGCCGCCCGTGCCAAGGATGAACTGGCGATTGCCGAGGTGCTGGCTTTGCATCCGGAAGAGTTGTTGCGTATTTGCCGGAAGCACAACATCACCATGTGCGGAGTGGTTCCAACGGCAGTCATGCTGGTGGCGGCCAGGGCGCTTGGTGCAACCAGGGCGGAACTGATGCGCTATGCGACGAGCGGGGATGTGACGGGTGACAACAGTCAGGTGGTGGCATATGCGGCGATTGCCGTGTACTAGGAAGCAATGATTCCTTGCTATTCTTCTTTGGCGATCCTCACGATCTGAAGCACCCCGGGCATCCGCTCAAGTGCACTTGAGTCGAGGGTTTCTGTGTCGCCAATAACGCCTATGATGGTCCGATTGGCCCCGGTTGACTGGTGAATGTCGAAGTTCCGGGAAATCAGGTACTCCTTTATCTCCACAAGCGCCCCTTCCGGGGCGTTTTTTTTCATTATGATGAGCATTACTGCTCCTCCTTGCCGGCCGTGGCCTCCCGGTGGGTCATGATGCGCTCCAGGCGGCGCGATTCATCTATCACCCGCTCGAAGAGCCGCACTATGGCCCCGTCATCCAGTGGCCCAGGGTTGTCAGCCTGCATTCGCTCGAAAATCTTCTTCTCACGTTTAGGGTCGTAGACCGGAAGGGCGCGTTCCTTCTTTATCATGCCTATTTCCAGGGCCAGCTTTGCCCGCCGGTTGAAAATCCGCAGCAGTTCGCTGTCAATCCGGTCTATTTCCTGCCTCAGCTCGTCAATCGTCATTGGTTCCTCAGAACTGTTTTTGAATGTACGAGTCGTGTTTGCTGTGGATGTCGTCCCGTTCCGGATAATCGATGGTGTAATGGAGTCCGCGGGATTCACGGCGTTGCAGGGCGCATTTGATTATCAGTTCGGCTACCGTGGCAATGTTACGCAGTTCGATGAGATCGGAGGTTACCTTGAAATCCCAGTAGTAATCGTCGATTTCCCTCTGAATCATGCGGATGCGGTGCATTGCCCTTTCCAGACGTCTATCCGAGCGGACGATGCCAACATAATTCGACATGGAGCGACGGATTTCATCCCAGTTCTGTGACACCACAACCATCTCATCGCTGTCGGTGGCGGTCCCTGCATCCCATTCGGGTATTTCCGGGAAGTCGAAGTTATTTTCTTTCAGTTCTTCAATGGCTCGCTTGTAGGCGCGTCCGGCGTAGACCGCAGCTTCCAGGAGGGAGTTGCTTGCCAGACGGTTGGCTCCGTGGAGCCCGGTGCAGGCCACTTCACCGATGGCGTATAGGTGGGGCACATCGGTTTCCCCGTTTTTATCAACCAGAACGCCACCGCAGAGATAGTGGGCGGCCGGAACAACCGGCAGTCCTTCCTTGGTCATATCCAGTCCGAATTCAAAGCAGGTTTGATAGATATTGGGGAAGCGGTTCTTGACGTACTCGGGATCTTTGTGGGTGATGTCCAGGTAGACGCAGTCGTCGCCGTAGGTTTTCATCTCGTTGTCAATGGCCCGGGCAACGATATCCCTGGGGGCCAGGTCCTTGAGTTTGTGATATTTCTCCATGAACGCCGTGCCGTCGCGGCGGCGCAGGATTGCTCCCTCGCCTCGGACCGCCTCGGAGATGAGGAACGATTTGGCGTGGGGATGGAAAAGAGTAGTGGGGTGGAACTGCATGAATTCCATGTTCGCGATGGTGGCGCCTGCGCGGTATGCCATGGCTACGCCGTCGCCGGTGGCCACATCGGGGTTGCAGGTATAGAGATAAACTTTGCCGGCACCGCCGGTGGCGAGGAGGGTAATTTTTGCCCTGAAGGTTTTTACTTCGTTGGAGGCGATATCCAGAACATGGGCGCCAAGGCAGCGGTTCGGTTTGCTTCTTTTGCGGGTGACCTTTGCCGTGGTGATAAGGTCAATGGCGATATGGTGTTCGTAAAGTTTGATGTTGGGATTCTGCTGTACTGCCGCCACCAGCGCCCGTTCAATTTCCCGCCCGGTTACGTCGTCGGCATGGAGGATACGACGCTGGCTGTGGCCGCCTTCGCGGGTCAGGTCAAAGTCATCGCCGCTCTGGGTGAACTGAACGCCCCATTCTATGAGGTTGCGGATTACCTTCGGGCCTTCCTCGACCACCATGCGCACGACATCTTCATGGCAGATGCCGGCCCCGGCCACCAGGGTGTCTTCCACATGGGCATCAAAGCTATCCTCCTGGGAAAAAACCGTAGCGATTCCCCCCTGGGCATAGTTGGTGGCGGATTCTGTCACTTCACGTTTGGTAACCAGGACTACGGTGCCATGCCGTGCAGCTTGAAGCGCAAAGGACAGCCCTGCGATGCCGCTGCCAATTACAAGAAAATCACTCGCAACTTTCATAGACATACTCCTTGGATTCCCGCAAACATAATGTGTAACTATTTATGAAGCAGTCGATTATTCTCCCCCCCAGTCTACTTTGTCAAGGGATTTCAGGGTAGTTGACAGGCTAAGGCTCGGTAGGTGTTGCATTGCCTACTGAGTTGGTCTATATTTTGTATGCTTTTCGGCAGGGACGCCGATCCGCTCTGTTGGGGAGGAAACATGCCGAAAGTTGCACGCGTTTTGGTTTTTGCCTTTTTTATCTGCGTAGTGGTGGGAGATTATTCTGCCAGTGCTGATATTTACCGGTATGAGGATGATGAAGGAGTCGTCCATTTTACCGACGCACCCACCGATAGACGATTCAAGATTTTTATGCGGGACATCAAAAAGGATCGCAAGCTCCGGACCACCTTCAAGCTTGCACGCTTTACACGTAATCCGGCTGAGTTTGAGCCGATAATAAATCAGTGCGCTCTTGAGTTCGGTGTCGACAAGTCGCTGGTGAAGGCTGTAATCCACGCAGAGTCGGGATACAATCCCAACGCTGTCTCTCCTAAGGGAGCAAGCGGTCTTATGCAGCTCATGCCCAAAACTGCCAGGGACTTGAAGGTGGCCAACACTCTTGATCCCAGTGACAATATTCGGGGTGGAGTGCGTTATCTCCGGTTCCTCCTGGACACCTTCAGGGGGGATGAAGCTCTGGCGATTGCGGCCTATAATGCCGGCCTTTCACGGGTTGCCCAGTACAACGGCATCCCACCATATCAGGAAACACGCACTTACGTAGACAGGGTGCTTACTTACAGGAAATCTTACCAGGCTACCAACTGAGAACACATGTCCGATACCATATCTAAAACCATCTGGAACATCCCGAACATACTTACGCTAATACGGATTGCCTTGATTCCCGTGCTGGCAGTGCTTCTGTTGTCGCCGTCACGGGAGGCCGGCTTCTGGGCTGCGGCGGTGTTTTCAGTTGCCTCTGTCACAGATTGGCTTGATGGTTATCTTGCCCGCAGGATGGGGATAGTTACGGTTTTTGGGAAATTTCTCGACCCCATTGCCGACAAGCTCATGGTGATGGCGGCTCTTATAATGATTCTCCCATTTGAGCGCGTACCGGCCTGGATGGTTCTGGTTATTCTCGGTAGGGAGATCATTATAACCGGATTGCGCGGCATCGCATCGACCGAGGGGATTGTGATATCGGCCAGCGACCTGGGGAAGTTCAAAACCATCTTCCAGATGGTGGCGATTATCGGACTGCTGCTCCACTACGACTATCACTGGTTCTTCGGGATTGAACACCCCTATCTGGTTGTCAACATGCACAATGCGGGTATGTTCTATCTCTGGATTGCCACCATTATGACCGTATGGTCAGGGGTTGATTACCTTGCGAAGTTCATAAAGGTAATCGCCCGCTGACCATTTCAGTATTCCTATTTTCCTTCCAGTGCCATAGGTTCGCAGACATTGTCGGCCGAGTTCGCCTCTGATCCGCAAATAAAGCAGACAACTGTTGGATTTGACGTAAGGTGGCTGACCTCTTGCGTCATTCCCTTGCTCTTGAGGACACAGAGGTGCCCCTGATGTTTCTCGCCGCAACTGCAAGTCTTTTGCTCCGCCATGGGTGGTCTCCTTGCGAATGATTTTAGAGTCTGCTGCTGACAAATTGCGGACGATTGTCGCCGTAAAAGCGTCAGGAGTCAAGACGTCGGATGACCAGGTCCTGTGATTAATTTAACGTTGACAGGCCAGGCTAAAATGGGTATAAAGCAAATTCTCTTTTACAAACAGGGCGGCGTCGCCAAGTGGTAAGGCAAAGGTCTGCAAAACCTTTATTCACCGGTTCAAATCCGGTCGCCGCCTCCAAAATCAAAAGCTGACCAACCGGTCAGCTTTTTTTCGTTTGTATTCTGCGAATCCCACCTTGTCGCGGGTTTTGGTTTTGCAAGGCGCGGCCGTTTCTGCTACGATACCTACCCAAATCCCTGAACACCAAGGCTTTACCGATGTCAGATCTTACCCCTATGATGCGCCAGTATCTGGAGATCAAGTCCGATCATCCCGATTCGATACTTTTTTTCCGGCTCGGCGACTTCTACGAAATGTTTCTGGATGATGCCGTAAAGGCGTCGCGCATTCTCGATATAACTCTCACTTCACGCGGCAAGGGTGGAGATGGCGCCGATGTCCCCCTGTGCGGTGTGCCTTACCATTCGGCAGCTCCCTACATTGCCAAACTTGTGGAGGCCGGGGAGAAGGTTGCCATCTGCGAGCAGGTGGAGGATCCGAAAGCTGCTAAGGGGATAGTGAAGCGCCAGGTGGTGAAGGTTGTGACGCCGGGCCTTGTGGTGGAGGCGGAGAGTCTCTCCCCGAAGGAGAATAATTTTCTTCTTTCGCTGTTGCGTGGTGATGGTGATCGCTGGGGGGTGGCGTATC
>MTLE01001422.1_pt1 | contig 38609 bp, 39 predicted proteins | sample 1982461 | NCBI WGS metagenome assembly MTLE01 (sample SAMN05712605, study PRJNA340218) | biofilm metagenome | isolation source: sample SPL anode biofilm adapted to -200 mV | place: USA | collected 2012-02-03
AAATTGCTCGTTATCTTTTTCAAATCGGCCGTTATCTTTTTCAAAAAGCTGGTTATGTTTTACCAAACCGTTCACGGCAATTCGCAAAACCTTTCTAACAGTTAATAATATATAAACCTGCTCTTGACAAAAATCGGAGATTATGCAGCAGGTGTAAGGTAGTTTCGCTTATAAAATAGAAATAGGCAATGCTGAATACAAAAGAATAAGAAATAAGAAGTTCAACGACTACTCCTTCTCACCATAAGCTAAGTCGCCCGCATCGCCCAGGCCGGGTACAATATAAGAATGGTCGTTGAGTTCAGGATCAATAGCCGCACACCATATCGTTGTTTTATCTTCGGGGAACACACTGGCAATATAATCAACCGCTTTTTGGCTGGCAATTACCGAAACCACATGAATCTCTGCCGGATGCCCCTTAGTCAACATGGCCTGATAGCTCAATTCCATGGACCCGCCCGTAGCCAACATCGGATCTGTTATGATCAACGTTTTGCCATCAATACGCGGAGAAGCAATGTACTCAATGTGAATATCAAACTTAAGTGTATCCTTGTACTTTCTGTATGCCGATACAAATGCATTCTCGGCATCGTCAAAATAACTCAGAAAGCCCTGGTGAAAAGGCAAACCTGCACGTAATATGGTACTAATCACCAATTGATTATCGGGCGTACTAACCGGAGCAATTCCCAATGGAGTCTTTATATCTTTCACCGAATAAGAAAACGTTTTGCTTATTTCATAGGCCATTATTTCGCCTATGCGCTGAATGTTCCGGCGAAAACGCAAGCGATCGTTCTGTACTTCCACATTGCGAATCTCTGCCACATATTGGTTTAAAATTGAATTTGACTCATTAAAATTAATAATCTTCATATATCCTCGCTTTATTTATTCGGTATTTATACGGTGCAAAGTAACTGATATATTTCCAAACTGCAACATTCAGGTGGCATATTTTGTTATGGATATATAAAACTGAAACAATTAAAGAAAAATTTCTTTAATAAGCTATTTTATTTCAAATAAAGTATTACTTTTGTAATCGGTTAACAAGGAAGAGACGGAATTCGTTTCTTTTTGTAAGGCAAAGGTAAAAAGAGACAATAATTAAAATACCAATTTAACTAATTCAAAAGAAAATGGCAAATTTAGATTTAAGCAAGTACGGTATTACAGGTGCGGTTGAAATTCTGCACAACCCGTCTTACGAAACATTATTCGCTGAAGAAACCAAAGAAAGTCTTCAGGGTTACGAAAAAGGACAAGTAACCGAACTGGGTGCAGTAAATGTAATGACTGGTGTTTACACAGGTCGTTCTCCCAAAGATAAATTCTTTGTGAAAGATGCAACCAGCGAAAATACTGTTTGGTGGACTTCAGAAGAATATAAAAACGATAATAAACCTGTTACAACCGAAACTTGGAACGTTTTAAAGGAAATTGCTGTTAAGCAACTTTCAAACAAGAAACTTTTCGTGATAGATACATTCTGCGGAGCTAACGAAAACTCACGCATCAAGGTTCGCTTCATCATGGAAGTAGCTTGGCAGGCACATTTCGTAAAAAATATGTTCATTCGCCCAACTGAGGAAGAATTAGCTAATTATGGCGAACCCGATTTCGTATCTTTCAATGCTTCTAAAACGAAAGTTGAAAACTACAAAGAATTGGGCTTAAACTCTGAAACAGCTACCGTATTCAACTTGACCCACAAAGAACAAGTGATCATCAACACATGGTATGGTGGTGAAATGAAGAAAGGTTTGTTCTCATACATGAACTACTTGCTTCCATTGCAAGGTATGGCTTCTATGCACTGCTCTGCAAACACTGACCTTAACGGTGAAAACACTGCTATCTTCTTTGGTTTGTCAGGAACAGGTAAAACTACTTTGTCAACAGACCCAAAACGTTTATTGATCGGTGACGACGAGCACGGATGGGATGACGAAGGTGTATTCAACTTCGAAGGTGGTTGCTACGCTAAGGTTATCAACTTGAGCCAAGAAGCCGAACCAGATATCTACGCAGCTATCAAGCGTGATGCTCTTCTTGAAAACGTAATTGTTGACGCTGAAGGCAAAATTGACTTCAACGATAAGAGCGCAACAGAAAACACTCGTGTTTCTTACCCGATTAATCATATCACAAACATCGTTAAACCGGTTTCTAAAGGTCCGGCTGCTAAGAAAGTGATCTTCCTTTCTGCTGACGCATTCGGTGTATTGCCTCCGGTTTCAATCTTGAACTCTGAGCAAACTAAGTACTACTTCCTTTCTGGTTTCACCGCTAAATTGGCTGGAACAGAACGTGGTATTACTGAACCAACTCCTACATTCTCTGCTTGCTTCGGTGCTGCATTCTTATCATTGCACCCAACTAAATATGCTGAAGAGTTAGTGAAGAAGATGGAAAAATCAGGTGCTCACGCATACTTGGTTAACACAGGATGGAATGGTAGCGGAAAACGTATTTCTATCAAAGATACACGTGGTATCATTGACGCTATCCTTGATGGTTCTATTGACAAAGCTCCTACTAAGACTCTGCCTTACTTCAGCTTTGTTGTTCCAACAGAACTTCCTGGTGTTCACTCTGAAATCCTTGATCCTCGCGACACGTATGCTGACGCAGCTCAATGGGAAGAAAAAGCAAAAGACTTGGCAGGACGTTTCATCAAGAACTTTGCTAAGTTCACAGGAAACGATGCTGGTAAAGCATTAGTTGCTGCTGGTCCTCAACTCTAATATTCTTATTAGATTCATATACAAAAGCGGTTCCTTCGGGGGCCGCTTTTTTTATTGCACGTAACCGCGCGTTGCCGGGAATTGAACACAAAAAAGTCCGGCAAAGCTTTCACCCTGCCGGACTTCTATACTAAAACAAAAAACAAATACTAAGATTTATTAGAACGCTTACGTTCATTTTCATCCAAAATGATTTTACGCATACGCATTGATTTCGGAGTAACCTCTACATATTCATCTTCCTTGATATATTCCAAAGCTTCCTCTAAAGAGAACTGCACGGGAGGAATAATACGAGCTTTATCATCAGAACCCGACGCACGCATGTTAGTCAGCTTCTTTGATTTAGTTACATTAACTACCAAGTCATTATCTTTGGCATGCTCGCCCACTACCTGTCCGGCATACACATCATCCTGCGGGAAAATAAAGAAACGACCGCGATCCTGCAATTTATCAAGAGCATACGCAAACGCTGTTCCTGCTTCCATAGAAACAATAGAACCATTAAGACGTCTTTCAATTTCCCCTTTATAAGGTTGATATTCTTTGAAGCGGTGTGCCATAATAGCCTCACCGGCAGAAGCAGTCAATACATTGGTACGAAGACCGATGATACCTCTTGAAGGCATATTGAATTCCAAGTTAATTCGCTCACCTGTATTTTCCATAGATACCATCTCACCTTTACGGCGGGTAACCATGTCGATAATCTTGCTCGAATACTCTTCGGGTACATTGATAGTCAGCTCCTCAATAGGTTCGCACTTTTTGCCATCAATGGTTTTATAAAGCACCTGAGGCTGTCCTACTTGCAATTCGTAACCTTCACGACGCATGGTTTCTATCAATACCGACAAGTGAAGTACACCACGACCAAAAACGACCCATTTTCCATCTTCCTCACTCTTGGTTACACGCAATGCCAAGTTCTTATCCAACTCTTTTTCCAAACGGTCGTTAATGTGACGTGAAGTAACAAACTTACCGTCTTTACCGAAGAAAGGAGAATCATTGATACTGAACAACATACTCATGGTTGGTTCATCAATTGCAATTGGTGGCAAAGCTTCGGGATTTTCAAAATCACAAATGGTATCACCAATATCGAATCCTTCAATACCAATCAATGCACAGATATCACCCGAATGAACTTCCGTAGTCTTCACACGGCCCAAACCTTCGAACACATGAACCTCTTTGATCTTCGACTTAACGAAACTTCCATTTCTTTTTGCCAAAGATACATTCATACCCTCTTTCAACACACCTCTGTGCACACGTCCAACCGCAATACGACCGGTATAAGAAGAGTAATCCAAAGAAGTAATAAGCATTTGAGGAGTTCCCTCCAATTGAACCGGAGCCGGTATGTTTTCAATAATACAATCAAGAAGAGGAATAATTGTTTCTGCAGGTTGTTTCCAGTCAGTGCTCATCCAGCCATTCTTAGCAGAACCGTATATGGTAGGAAAATCAAGCTGTTCTTCAGTAGCGTCAAGGCTAAACATGAGGTCGAACACCATTTCATGTACTTCGTCGGGACGACAATTGGGTTTGTCTACCTTATTAATAACAACAATTGGTTTCAACCCTATTTGCAAAGCTTTTTGGAGTACGAAACGCGTTTGAGGCATAGGACCTTCAAAAGCGTCAACCAGTAGAATGCAACCATCGGCCATATTTAACACACGCTCTACTTCGCCACCAAAATCGCTGTGCCCCGGAGTATCGATAATATTAATTTTTGTCCCATTGTAGTTGATAGAAACGTTTTTAGAAAGAATCGTAATACCTCTTTCACGTTCCAGGTCATTGTTATCCAGAATTAATTCGCCGCTTGCTTGGTTATCGCGGAACAGGTGTCCGGCCAAAAGCATTTTGTCAACGAGCGTTGTTTTCCCATGATCGACATGGGCAATAATTGCAATGTTTCTAATATTTTGCATATAATACCTATTATTTGGGTGCAAAGTTACGAAATTTGAATTATAAAACATTGTGATATAAAAAATAATATCTATCTTTGCAGCCTCAAAGAATAATTTATATATCAAAAATCTAAAAAATTATGTATTTAGATCCCGCTAAAAAAAAGGAAATCTTTGAAAAGTACGGAAAGTCTAACTCTGATACTGGCTCAGCTGAGGCGCAGATAGCTTTGTTTTCATACCGTATTTCTCACCTGACTGAGCACCTTAAGCTCAACAGAAAAGATTATAGCACTGAAAGAGCTTTGACAATGTTGGTAGGTAAACGTCGTAGACTTCTTAACTACCTGATGGATAAAGATATCGAAAGATACCGTGCCATCATCAAAACTCTCGGTTTGAGAAAGTAATTTTTGCTTCTGCAAAAAAATGAAAGGCTGCCTTTTCGGGCAGCCTTTTCTATTTCAGGGGATTCAATACTTATTTGCTGTTGTAAGCAACAAGCATCCAAACCATCTTTTCTTGTTCTTTGAGGTAATCGCTCATCAACGCAACTGTTACCTCATCATTCACTTCAGAAGCCAGAGAAAGCAGTTTTCTTTCTTCCGCAATCAGGTAAGAATAAGTTTCCAGAATGTTATTCAAAGCCTCATCTGCATTGCTTACTCCATCAACCTCTTTTACCTTGGCTACTTTAAGATATTCGCTAAATTTATTGGCAGGAGTACCACCCAACATCAACACGCGTTCGGCCAGCTCGTCAACCTTTTCGGCAGCATCGTTATACAGCTCTTCGAACTTGCTGTGAAGTACAAAGAATCCATGTCCTTTGATATTCCAGTGGAATCCTCTCAGGTTAGTATAATACACCTGGAAATCGGCCAACAACTGTTGCAATGAAGCAACTACACTACTTACTTCTTTCTCGTTTAATTTGATGTAATTTAAAGTCTTCATAATCTTTTGTTTTTTATATTGTTATACTGTTTTTATTTCTTTTCTGTACTACAAAGATAGAGCTTCAAAAGGTAGTTACCAACTCAAAATTTCTATCTGGCCATAGACAGCATCTATCAGTACTTCAACTGAAAATCACTAACTAAAGACTACTTGCCTAATTTACTTTCAACCTCTTCTTTAGAAAGTTTACGAGTACAGAAGAACCAGTCATAACAAGTCAACTCACCGGTTTTGTTATCCATCCTCTCTTTGGCAACACCACAAGAACCGGCAGTAGGTACAATCACATCATCGCCCGGACGCCAGTCGGCCGGCAACGCTACTCCAAAGTTGTCTGCTGTTTGCAATCCCATCAATACACGCTTTATCTCATCAAAGTTACGACCCAATGAAAGCGGATAGTACAAAATAGTTCTAATAATTCCTTTAGGGTCAATAAAGAAAACAGCACGTACGGCTTGCGTTTCACTTTCGCCCGGCTGAACCATTCCATATAGTTTAGCCACATGCATGGAAACATCTTCAATCAAAGGAAATTTAATTTCAATATCTTTCATTCCCTTGTAATCTATTTTATCTTTGATTGTTCTTAGCCATGCAATGTGGCTATATAAACCATCAATAGATAAACCCACAAGCTGGCAATTCAAAGCTTCATACTCAGCTGCCATTTTACCAAAAGTCATAAATTCTGTGGTACAAACCGGTGTAAAATCCGCCGGATGACTAAACAAAATGACCCATTTACCTCTATAATCTACCGGGAAATTAATTTTACCCTGTGTAGTTACTGCCTCAAAAGAGGGAGCTTGTTCGCCAATTCTTGGCATGACATTCATTTCTTCCATCATTTATTTCTTTATTATTAGTTGGTTATAAAATCGGAACAAATCTACGCTTAAAAGGTTGGTTGTCAAACAGATAAAATCTATCACTAAATAGATTTTATTTATATATAGTCATTAAGCAGTTATCAATTACTTAAAACTTCAACTGCATTCCGCTGTGAAACAAAGCAAAACGGTTCTGCAAGACCTCTGAAAAAACATCAACAGCAGCACTTCCGGTACAATGACCTGTATAAAGGCACATTTCGGGATATTTATCCGCCAAGACACGGGCGATGGATGCAACATCATCTTTCTCCTCCATATCAGTATCTACTAAATGAGTACCGCCAACAAATGCCAAAACCTTAGAACAACCGGTTATTTCAACACTCGACTGAATAATATTCAGCACACCGCTGTGCGAACATGCAGAAAGTATTACGATACCATCATCTATACGGATAACTAAAGCTACTTCATCATTAGGTATATAAGGCTTTTCCTGTCCATCGGCTACAATTCTCAGGAATTGATTGCCAACAGGCAAGCGATGTTCAAAAACACGATTATGTATTAAATAAACGTGGGGCGACAAAAGACAATCTTCTGTTAGCAGTACAAAGCGATCGGCATATTTTGCAAATAAAGAACTGTCCGAGCTAATATCTCTGGGCTTCTCATGCCTGTAAGTCAGATACTTATACTTAAAGGCCTTATCAGAGACAAAAATCTTTGCAGATTTATTTACTTGCAAGAAAGTGCTTAATCCACCAGTATGATCTTTATGTCCGTGAGATAAAATCAGGTGATCAACCTCTTCGGCATGAATACCCAATTTATTAGCATTATTGAGCCATTTGTCAGAAGCCCCCAAATCATATAAACAGGCTAAACCGTCAACTTTAAAATAAAAAGACAGTCCATGTTCCGTCAGCAATTCTTTATCAAGAAAGGCTGCATTATTATCAATCAAAACCGTAAGATCAAGCATGATCAATTAATTTTTGTTCTTCTAAATATTCCACCCAAATACGAGCTGCCTCCTCAACCATTTTGACACAAGGTCTTTTTTTATAATACGTTGCAGTACGTTCTTCAGGCATTGAAGATATGGGGTGATTTTTCTTCAGGCCCAATAATTCACCACAATTCAAGGAGCCATTTCTCGCTACAAAAACTTGCGCCAGGTCCTGCACTAGTTTATAATTGGCTCCTTTCGCTTTTGCATCGGGGACTACACTTCCCGTTTGCAAACCCGCCAGTATAAACATTCCGCAGGCTGCACCGCATGTTTCACGCATACGCCCAATTCCGGCACCAAAAGAAGCTGAAATTCGCAATGCTTGCTCTTCTGTCAAATCATATAAGTCAGCAAAAGCTGTTACAACAGACTGCGAACAGTTGTATCCGCTTTTAAACAATTCAACAGCCCTATCAATTCTTTCTTCCATAAAAACTATCCTAAAAAACTATTCCCTTAATTATTATTATAAATTTTGTCTCTTTTAAGCTGCCTCTTTTGATTTAAAGAATAGCCTGAGCCATCGCAACGATCAGCTTTCCTTTTAGGATCTTTTTCATTAAAGTCAGCCTTCCTGCAAGTGCGTTTTTCGTAATTATCACAAATGCCATTATGATTAGAATCAAAGAAACAACCTCTTTTTCTAATCGTCGTATTTTCAATATTATTGTTATCATTCCGGGCCAAAGAATAAGTGAGTCCTATCGCACCTAAAAACAATGCACCAATTATAATTCGTTTCATCATAACCTTCCTATATTATTTTTTCTCCTCACAAAAAGTTACTACGACCTCAGACAATTGTTCAAAAACAAGTTTTAAATCTTTATTATCAAGAGCAGAAAAAGCCTTCCCTTGTTCAGCCAACTCTCCAACTTCTTTTATTAAAGGAATCTGGGCCAACAAAGGAACACTGAATTCATCAGCTAAAGTTTGCCCACCGTTCTTTCCAAAAATAAAATACTTCTCATCAGGATGTTGTAACGGGGTAAACCAAGACATATTCTCAACAACTCCTATCAGTGGAATATGGATATTTTCGTTAGTTAACATCTCGGTTCCTTTACGTGCGTCATTTAACGATAACTCCTGAGGGGTAGTTACCACTATAGCACCATCAATTTCAAATTTTTGCACAGCAGTAATCTGAATATCACCCGTACCCGGAGGAAAATCGATAATCATATAATCAATATCGTCCCAATAGGTCTGAGTAAATAACTGAGTAATTGCATTAGAGGCCATAGGACCTCGCCAGACAATTGATTTTCCCTTATCAGCAAAAAAACCTAAAGAATTAATCTTCACTCCATATTTTTGTATGGGATCCATCATCCCATCTTTATCTGCTTTGACAGATAAACAAGGACGTTCATTCTCTACATCAAAGATTTTGGGAATAGACGGTCCATAGATATCAGCATCAACCAAAGCGACTTTATAGCCTTTATCGGCCAAAGTCATTGCCAAATTAGCAGAAACAGTAGATTTTCCTACGCCTCCTTTACCGGAAGCAACAACAATTGTATGTTTCACCCCTTCTAAAGGGGTTTTATCAAAAACTTTCATATATAATATAAATTACCTAGTTATGAAATTGCATCCATGGGACAAGCCTGAATACATAGTCTGCATTTCTTGCACTTACTGTTATCAATAACTGCAACTCCATCAATTATATCAATAGCACCTTTGGGACAAATATCTACACAAGTACCACAACCCGTGCACAAATCTTTGTTCACAACCGGAAAAGCCGACACCCCTCTACGCGGTAAAACAGAAGAATCTTTGCTATAACCCGAACCTAAAATGGTAGCTTCCACTAAATCATCAGGCACTAAAGGCACATTGCATTTTGGGCATAATAGCGAACGACAAGGAACTCCTCTTTCATGTTGAACACTATAACCACATACCGGACAAACACATGATTGAACATGATTCATTTGGTTACGGCCACGACCGGCACCCAAATTTCTAAACATACATAATCTTCTTCCAAACATCCTATTTAAAATTTAAATTTTTCATCCAACACTACTATCTAAAGATAATTCCAAAAGCTTCTGAGCCTCAACCGCATATTCCAGAGGTAGTTTTTCTATTACGTCACGCACATACCCGTTCACAATAAGTCCAACAGCCGTCTCTGTAGGTATGCCTCGTTGATTACAATAAAAAATCTGCTCCTCACTGATTTTTGAAGTAGTAGCTTCATGTTCAACGGTTGAAGAGTCATTTCTATTCTCAATACAGGGAAAAGTATGTGCTCCACAAGAAGAGCCAATTAGCAAGCTGTCGCACTGGCTATAGTTTCGCGAGTAATCGGCTTTTGGGTCAACGTAAATGAATCCGCGATATGTATTCTGACTCTCACCTGATGAGATACCTTTACTGACTACACGGCTACTGGTATGTTTACCATAGTGCAACATTTTAGCTCCGGTATCAGCCTGCTGATGATTATTCGTCACTGCTACTGAATAAAACTCAGCCGAAGAATAATCGCCCATTAGCAAGCAAGAAGGGTATTTCGAAGTAATAGCAGAGCCAGTTTCCACCTGAGTCCATGACAAACGACTATGCTCACCCAAGCAAAGACCTCTTTTAGTCACCAGATTATATATCCCGCCTATTCCATTTTTATCACCGGGATACCAATTCTGAATGGTACTGAATTTTACCTCTGCACGATTCATCACCACAACTTCAACTACAGCGGCATTCAGTTGGCACTTGGTTCGTACGGGTGCAGTACATCCTTCCAAATAAGAAAGATAACTATCATCTTCTGCTATAATCAAGGTCCTTGAGAACTGTCCGGTTTCACCGCTGTTGATACGGAAATAAGCAGAAAGCTCCATTGGACACCTCACTCCACGAGGAATAAAAACAAAAGATCCTTCAGTAAAAACGGCAGTATTAAGCGCAACAAAAAAATTATCTTTATAAGAAATCACACTTCCAAGGTATTGCCTCACCAGCTCAGGATAAAGCTTCACCGCTTCGCTAATGGAGCAAAAAAGAATTCCTTTACTTTTTAAGACTTCACTAAAAGTGGTTTTCACTGATACAGAATCCATAATTGCTTCCACTGCCACTCCGGTAGATTGGCCGGCAGAAAGCGGTACACCCAATTTATCAAATGTATCAATCAGTTGAGCATCAAAAGCATTCTGGTTATCATTAGCGGATGAAGGGCAAGGTTCTGCATAATAGCTTATTGACTGAAAATCAATATCAGGAATGTGCAAATTTCCCCATTGAGGCATTGACAACGTTTTCCAATATCGATATGCTTCCAGTCTAAATTCAAGCATCCACGAAGGCTCCTGCTTGCGTGAAGAAATATAATATAGGGTTTCTTCGCTCAAACCCTCCTTTAAAACAGAAGTATCTACATCCGTTTGAAATCCGTATTTATATTCCTGAGATCTATTTTTCTTAAATAACTTATCAAACATGATAAAGTATAAAACAGGATCATTTAAAGAATAGCTTGCACCGGCAAACTATTTCATCTGTATCTTTCCTTATTTCAACATAAAAGGAATTACAGCCCATGTCTTCCTTATATAAGAGAAGACGATCTCCATAAGAAGTTTCTTCAACGTAAGCAATTTCCAGCTTATATAATCCGCCATGATTATAAACATCCAACGAAAAAGAGTTAAGTATACATTCTATATACTTTATGCTATTAACATGACCATTGATGTCTAAGTCACCATAGACCACTTTATGTTCAAAACAAGGAATCGTTTCTTTTAATTTAAAACGTTCTTTCGATGTAGAAAGCGCATGGGTTTCATCGCAAACAGAATCAGTAATAATTCGATCAAAAAAACGATTCAGATTAACCGGAGTACGATCGGCTTCATGAATTAAAGCCCAAACGGCATGGGCTTTTCCAACCAATCGGTTATCGCTATTAATCAAAGTATACTCCCTATTAATAAAATAATGGTAAACCTTACTAACCCATGTGTGCAAAGTAAAAGGCTCGTTTTTATAAAGGGGCTCCTCTAATTGAATCACTAATCTGGAAATAACCCACGTATAGGATTCCTGATTGTAGTGACCCATGCCGAATCCAAACTGTCGGGCATGCAAATTAGAGCAGTTCAGAAGGTGATTACCTAACACACTAAAAGACAGCTTGCCCGTATAATCCGCGTGAAAATCCTCTACAATAAAAGGATAGCTACCTATTTTTATATTCTCATTCATAAATATTAATCAATACTGGAGATAAATCCTCCAGACGAAAAAGATCATTTTTCAGTCTGAAGGATATTCAAAAGAAACAAGCAAAAAACACTAAAACACAAATTATATTTTAAAAAAGTATCTCCGAAAGAGCCTTCTTAAGCAAGTTTGTCATATCAGACTGAGGACGATACTCCACAATCGTTTTTCCCTCAACCAAGGCCTCAACCATTTCAGGGGAAAAAGGCAATAGTGCAACTACCGGTACATTTTTTTGTGCACACCAATCTTCCACTTGTCGTGCAACTGTTTGATTCAGAGTACACTTATTAATAATCACATACGTAGGAAGTGAATACTGCCGAACTAACTCTACCGCGCGCTTTAAGTCTGAGAATCCCGACAAAGTGGGTTCGGTTACAATAACAACCTTATCAACTCCTGTTATTGTTGACAGAACAGGGCAACCAATTCCTGGAGGTCCATCTAGTATTGTTACGGGACAAAGTTTCTCCTTCGCTATATTCTTACTGATCTCCCGAATTTGATTCACCATTTTACCGGAATTTTCCTCGCCGGGAGCCAAACGACCGTATACCATATTTCCATGACGAAAAGTACCTATATACATTCGGCTTTTATCAACAGGAATCATAGTTATCGCGTCTACGGGGCAAATCCGGTAACATAACGCACAGCCATCACAACTTACTTCATCAATAACGGCTTTACCCTGTGTCATTTCTATAGCATCAAAACGACATAACTCTTCACATCGACCACAGCCAATGCAGACTTCATTATCGACTTTTGCATGCTTACCGGAAACAAACACAAGTTCCTTATCATGAAAAGGATGAAACAGTAAATACAAGTTTGAGGCATCAACATCACAATCCACCGCCATCACATTTGACACCAATGACATGAATGCTGCACTTATACTTGACTTTCCGGTCCCTCCTTTTCCACTAATTACTGCTATTTCCATACGCTATCAATTTATCGGCAAGACTGTGAAATACTCTATTAGCACCTTCGTGATGTTCAGATACAACTTTTCCTTCGGAATACAAACGGGCTATCTCTTCCTCAAAAGGAATCTCAGCCAGCAAATTATAACCATTCCTTTCTAAATAGTCATAAACCTCCCTATCGCCCAAACCAGCTCGATTAATAACAACTCCAAAGGCTTTACCCATTGTCAGAAGAGTATCAATAGCTTGTTTCAAATCGCTCAGTCCAAAAGGAGTTGGTTCTGTTACCAAAATAACAAAATCAGATTTTGCAACCGTTTGAATAAAAGGACAAGATGTACCGGGAGGCGAATCATAAAGTTCGTATTCAGATTGATCTTGAAATGCATTCTTCATGGTTGCTTTTATGAGCGGAACCGGTGAAGGATGCCCGGTTGTCATTCTTCCCTCTGCTAAACAAACACTATTCTGATACTTATAAGAAGAAACTGTCCCGACTACAGTACTTGAATTTTCGATTGCACCCGACTCACAAGCAACGCTGCATGCAGCACATCCATGACATAAATCATTGAGCAACCTGATGTAGCGAGAAGAAGGCATATAAAAAATAGCATGATATTCACAATATTCCACACATTTTCCACAAAAGACACATTGATCGTTATGAATAATAGGCCTGAATTCAGTAACTTCTATTTCATTACACAAATCAGCTTCAAAGAAAGCCAAAGCATTAGGGACCTCAACATCACAGTCAGCCAACGCTACACACTTACCTTTATTTTTTAAAGAATGAAACAAGTTAACCGCAACAAACGTTTTTCCTGTTCCACCCTTACCACTAGCAACTGCAATCTTCATTAATGATCGTGATTACAGCTATTCTCTCCCGTAACTAGCGAATTCTTTAAAAAGTCTTCAACCAATTCCCTGGGAGTTTTAGCATCTGCACCTACAAAAACCTGAATATTCTCTTGACGGAACAGTTCTTTAGCCTTTTCACCCATACCTCCTGCTATTACAGTTCCAACGCCCTGTTGACCAACCCATGCCGGATACAATCCAGGTTCATGCGCCGGTGGTGTAACCATTGTTTCTTCAACAATTAAACCTTCTTGAATGGTTGCCATATAAAATGATTCACAATGACCAAAGTGAGCACATAATTTCCCCCCTTCTGTGGGGATCGCAATTTTTTTATTCATCTTTCTATCCAATTATATATCAGTACTATACTTGTTGATTCAGCAAATCAATAATCTCTTTAATCGTTTTTTCCTGCTTCATCACTATCATCTGAATCTTAAGATCAGTCAAGAGCGACTTAATCTTAACTCCAAAATCACCCGATACAATCTTCACGACTTGATGAGGAGCTACTATTTGCACGGCAGCCGGACCAGCTCCTTCTTCTGCCGTCTTGGCCGTGTTCAATATAAACTCCACTTTCTTAGTCTCCGTATCATACAATGCAAAAAAAGCACATCTTCCAAAGCGAGGATCCATCGCACTATCTAATGAATCACCTGTACTAGTTATAGCTACTTTCATAATTATATATTATTTAAAAATTATCTTCATTACCACCACATCTCTGTCGTCTTCTCCCTCTGCATTTACCTCTTCCACAATACAAATGCCTTGTTCCGCTTTCTACCTGTAGAGTCATCTCTTCACTCGAGAACGGCTTTATATTTGGTGATCCGCATAACGCGCAACCCAATATCGTTTCAGTACCTTCATTACGCACAAAATAACAACCACAAGAAGAGCAGTACATCCATTCATTATCTAGTTCAACTTTCCCCCCCTCAATGATAATCTTTCTCCCTTCGACCATCGCCATCGCAATCTTCTCACGAGCCGACATGCAGATACGAGTTAATGTAGGTCTTGAAACTCCCATAAAAAGTGCAGCATCTTGCTGATTATATTTTTCGTAATCACAAAGTCGCAATGCTTCATACTCTTCATACAACAAAAAGACAGCCTCACTCCTTTTCACTGAGCCTGATAGCCCATAGGGTTTAAAACCCGAAATGGTAGGTACGCCTGCAATCTTCCTAACTGACTTTGGTCTTGGCATATTTATTTAATTAAGAATTTTCAGCAAATATAATGAACTATAGTTCATAACTAAAAGCAAAATATCATCTTTAACATTTATAAAGAGAAAAGTGAGGCATATACATGAAGTAACAGTTAGAAAGTAAAACGCGCATCAAAATGCATTTTATTCATCAAAAATTGCGGTGCAATAAATAATTAGTTATTTTTGCCGCAAATCAATTATAATAAGGAAGGAATCAAGACATGGAAAATACAGTCAACATGGATACAACGAAAATTGTAGGAGAAAAAATCAGAACTCTTCGTGAAAGTCTTTCAATCAGCATGGAAGAACTGGCCGAACGTTCCGGACTGGCAGTGGAACAATTAGAACGTATTGAAAAGAATGTAGATATTCCTTCATTGGCTCCCCTTATCAAATTGGCCCGCGTGTTAGGAGTGCGACTAGGTACTTTCCTGGATGATCAGGACGAAACGGGTCCTGTTATCTGCCGGAAGAAAGAAGCGAAAGAAACCATTAGCTTTTCAAACAACGCCATACATTCACGCAGGCACATGGAGTACCGTTCTTTGTCAAAATCAAAAGCGGACAGGCACATGGAACCTTTCATGATAGATATTGCGCCGACAAAAGACAGCGATTTTATTCTTTCCTCACACGAAGGTGAGGAGTTCATCATGGTCATGGAAGGCACTCTGGAAATAAGTTACGGAAAATATACGTATATACTCGAGGAAGGTGACAGCATCTACTACGACTCCATCGTTCCTCACCACGTTCATGCCTTTGAAGGCCAGGCAGCCCGAATCCTCGCAGTCATCTATACCCCGGTATAAAAACAGAAAGCTAGTATGCAATTATCAAATAGAACTTTGGGGCAATGGCTGGAACATTGGGCAGAAACGACCCCTGACAAAGAGTACGTCGTGTACTCTGACAGAAACTTACGCTTTACGTGGCGAGAGTTTAACAAGCGTGTAGATGATATGGCCAAAGGACTCATAGCCATTGGAGTGGAACGAAATAGTCACGTAGGCATATGGGCGGCTAATGTGCCCGACTGGCTCACCTTATTATATGCATGCGCCAAAATCGGTGCGGTTTATGTTACCGTTAACACCAACTACAAGCAAGCCGAGCTGGAATATCTGTGCGAGAACTCGGATATGCACACGCTTTGTATTGTAAACGGAGAAAAAGACAGTGATTTCGTGCAAATGACCTATCAGATGTTGCCCGAACTGAAAACCTGCGAAAGAGGACATCTCAGCAGCAGCCGTTTTCCTTTCATGAAAAACGTTGTATACATTGGGCAGGAAAAACACAGAGGCATGTACAACACGCCGGAATTATTATTGTTGGGCAGCATGGTCGACAACAGCGAGCTAACCAAACTCAAAGAACAGGTCGACTGTCACGATGTGGTCAATATGCAGTACACATCGGGTACCACAGGTTTTCCCAAAGGGGTTATGTTATCACACCATAACATTGCAAACAACGGCTATCTTACAGGAAAGCACATGGAGTTCACCTCTGAAGACAAGCTCTGCTGCTGTGTTCCTCTTTTCCATTGTTTCGGAGTGGTATTGGCCACCATGAACTGCCTCACACACGGGTGCACACAGGTTATGGTGGAACGATTCGATCCGCTCTTGGTACTAGCTTCTATTCACAAAGAAAGGTGTACCGCAGTCTATGGCGTACCTACCATGTTTATAGCCGAGCTACATCACCCCATGTTTGACTTATTTGACCTATCAAGTTTGCGAACCGGAATCATGGCTGGGTCTCTTTGCCCGGTTGAATTAATGAAACAGGTGCAGGAAAAGATGTTTATGAGAGTAACCAGCGTTTATGGACTCACAGAAACTTCGCCGGGAATGACGGCAACACGTATTGATGATGACTTTGAAGTCAGATGCCACACGGTAGGTCGCGACTTTGAATTCACTGAGGTCAAAGTGCTAGATCCCGAAACAGGCCAAGAATGTCCTGTAGGCGTACAAGGTGAAATGTGCAACCGCGGATATAACAATATGAAAGGTTATTATAAAAACCCGGAAGCTACAGCTTCGGTTATCGACAAGAACGGCTTTCTGCATTCGGGAGACCTTGGTACAAAAGATGAGAACGGAAATTACCGCATCACGGGAAGAATCAAAGACATGATTATTCGAGGAGGAGAAAACATCTATCCAAGAGAAATTGAGGAATTCCTTTATAAGTTGAAAGGCATAAAGGATGTTCAGGTAGCCGGCATTCCTTCACCCAAATACGGTGAAGCCGTTGGGGCATTCATCATTCTGCAAGAAGGGGCTCAGATTACAGATGCCGACGTTCGCGATTTTTGCAGAAACAAAATTTCGAGATATAAAATCCCTAAATACATCTTCTTTGTAAACAGCTTCCCGATGACGGGTAGTGGAAAAATACAAAAGTTCAAACTAAAAGAGTTAGGCGTGGAACTTTGTAAAAAGCAAGGCATTGAGATTATATAACGTGCAAATGGGGCTATCGTAAAGAATGAGCCCCATTTTTTATCTATTCAGTAACAGGCAAAGTAAAATAGAAGATAGAACCTTCGTTCTCTTTGGAACGTACCCATATCTGTCCTCCCATCTTTTCGACTAACAATCTACAAAGAGTTAAACCAAGTCCGGAGCCTTGAATAAAAGGATCCACTTTCCCAAAACTTTTAAAAATGGTAGCTACCAAATGAGTCGGAATACCAATTCCGGTGTCTTTCACATAAAACTTAATGATATTGTGATGCGTCGTGAAACCAAAATGAATAGATCCGGCAGAGGTAAATTTAACAGCATTGTTTAACAAACTGGCTAAAACCTGAGATATACGACTCCAATCATTCATCACAATCAATGACTCATCAACGTTATCTAGCACAAGCTTCACACCGGAATTAGTCATCAATACATACTTTTCAAATAAATGCCGGCATAAGTCACTGAGCTTAACCGCCTGGCATTGCAAGGTAAGCGTTCCGGATTCAAGTGCTGATAAGTCGAGCACCTCATCAAACATAGAAAGCAATAACCCCGAATTAAATTCAATGATACGTGCATACTCATCTCGGTCGGACTTCTCCGAAGCATCGGCAATCAATTTGGAAAAGCCAACAATCGCATTCAGTGGCGTACGAATTTCATGATTCATATTTGCTAAAAAAGAATTCTTCAATTTGTCGGCAACCTGAGCCTTGCATCGTGCCTCCTCCAACTCTTTTTGTGTTTTATACGCATCAGTAACATCCCAACTCATACCCATTATTAAAACACTACCAGTACCCGATGGTATTGTTTTTTTTAATGTTTTGATCAGTTTTATGGAACCGTCGGGCATTTTACATTCTTCCTGATACTCCAGCAGATTGTGTTGCAAAACATAATAGTCATCTTCGCGAAATCGGTCTATATCCGTTTTACCAAGGAATATTTCATAGTCATTTTTACCAATAATATCATTAACCTTAACTTTTGCCAGTACACTAAAAGCTTCGTTGCAATATATATATTTGAAATTATTTGCCGGATCCTTAACGAAACAGCTAAAGGGAATATTATTGAGCAAACTAAACATCGTTTTATTTTGCTCAACCACGGTTTCAACAGAAGTCGAAAAGACATCATTTGCATGAAACTGGCACTGAAAATGAGAGCATAACAGCTTCTTCTTGAGATGAGACAGTTCCTCGTTCAGGCTTTCTACCTTATTTTGAAGAAATGTAACTTTATCAACAAGTTCTTTCTCCCTGACATCGGGGCACACTTCCATTCCTATTTATTTTTTTCTTTGTTACAAGTGAACTAATTCAATCACACCATCACAAATATACAACTTTCATACAGATTTATCAACTATCTCCGGAAGTTATAAATTATAAAAAGTATTGTGGCTTTTTGTTGAGACGACTAGAATGTTCTATCTTTGTACCAGTTATTATTAAAACAATTTTTAATTATGTCTTTAGAATTATTCTCTACCCTGCCCTACAAAGTGGCAGACATAACGCTTGCTGACTTCGGTCGCAAGGAAATCGATTTGGCAGAAAAGGAAATGCCCGGCCTGATGGCTCTTCGCGAAAAGTATGGAGAATCAAAACCATTAAAAGGTGCCCGTATTATGGGATCACTTCACATGACCATACAAACGGCTGTGCTCATCGAAACATTAGTATCATTAGGAGCAGAGGTACGTTGGTGTTCATGTAATATATATTCTACACAAGATCACGCTGCGGCTGCCATAGCTGCTGCCGGAGTTCCTGTTTTCGCTTGGAAAGGTGAAACACTAGCCGACTATTGGTGGTGCACACTTCAGGCTTTGAGCTTCGAAGGTGGCAAGGGACCCAATGCAATTGTTGACGATGGAGGCGACGCAACCATGATGATTCATGTGGGATACGAAGCTGAAAGCAATGCTGCCATTCTTGACAAAGAAGTTCATGCCGAGGATGAAATTGAACTGAATGCCATCTTAAAGCAAGTATTGGCTCAGGACAACGATCGTTGGCATCGCGTAGCAAAAGAGGTTAAAGGCGTTTCAGAAGAAACAACGACCGGAGTTCATCGCCTGTATCAGATGAAAGAGGAAGGCAAATTGCTTTTCCCTGCTTTCAACGTAAATGATTCGGTTACCAAATCAAAATTCGATAATCTCTATGGTTGTCGTGAATCATTGGCCGACGGTATTAAACGGGCAACAGACGTAATGATTGCCGGTAAAGTAGTGGTGGTTTGCGGATATGGTGACGTAGGAAAAGGCTGCGCACACTCTATGCGTTCATACGGTGCTCGTGTTCTTGTAACAGAGATAGATCCGATTTGTGCTTTACAGGCTGCAATGGAAGGTTTTGAAGTGGTAACCATGGAAGAGGCATGCAAAGAAGGCAATATTTTTGTGACCACAACAGGTAATATTGACATTATACGTATTGACCACATGGAGCAGATGAAAGATCAGTCAATCGTTTGTAACATTGGACATTTCGATAACGAAATTCAGGTTGACGCCTTGAAAAAGTACAACGGCATCAAACAGGTAAACATCAAACCTCAAGTTGACCGTTACTTCTTCCCCGACGGACACAGCATTATTCTGCTGGCCGATGGCCGTTTGGTAAACTTAGGTTGTGCCACCGGACACCCCTCATTCGTAATGAGCAACTCTTTCACTAACCAAACTTTGGCGCAAATCGAGTTATTCAATAAAGAATATGCCATTGATGTATACAGATTGCCAAAACATCTGGATGAGGAAGTAGCTCGTTTACACCTTGAAAAGATTGGAGTGAAGCTAACTAAGCTTACACCAGAGCAAGCTGCTTACATCGGAGTATCGGCCGAAGGACCTTTCAAAGCCGATCATTACAGATATTAATCTGAAACCGAAGAGCGGTTTGTTGCCTTTGCAGAGGTAACAAACCGCTCTTTATAATACTAAACACAAATGAAAAAGTTCCTCCCTGATTTAATCGCCATCTTAGCTTTTGTAGTCATTTCGTTTGTTTACTTCTTCCCGGCAGTAACGGAAGATCGTATCTTGTTTCAACATGATACTGCCGCCGGAGCCGGAGCCGGACAGGAAGCCAAAGAGTATTACGAACGTACCGGTGAGCGTACTCGTTGGACAAACTCTATATTCGGTGGCATGCCAACCTATCAGATGGCTCCTAGTTACGACTCAACAGACACACTGAAAGTAGCCGAAAAAGCATACCATTTATTCTTGCCGAGCTACGTATGGCTTACCTTTATTATGATGCTGGGATTCTACATTCTGCTTAGATGCATGGGCGTTTCGGCATGGCTTTCGGCATTAGGAGGTATTATCTGGGCTTTTTCTTCCTATTTCTTTATACTGATATCGGCCGGACATATCTGGAAGTTTATCACTTTGGCATACATTCCGCCAACAATTGCAGGGATCGTACTTACATACAGAAAGAAATATCTATTGGGAGGAGTACTTACAGCTTTATTCCTGGCTCTTCAGGTCCTTTCAAACCACGTTCAGATGAGCTACTACTTCCTGTTTGTCATATTGCTCATAGCCGGTGCCTTTTTTGAAGATGCCTGGAGGAACAAAGAACTTCCTCATTTCTTCAAGGCCAGCGGCATTCTCATTGTAGCTGCAATTGTGGGCATCTCTGTCAATCTCTCTAATTTATACCATACTTATGAGTATAGTAAGGAGACCATGCGTGGAAAAAGTGAACTAAAGAGCGAAACAAACAGTGCCCAACAAACCAGTAGTGGATTAGACCGTAATTACATTACACAATGGAGCTACGGAATTGGAGAGACTTTTTCATTAATGATTCCCAATATTAAAGGAGGAGCGTCTGTTCCCATTGCGCAAAATGAAAAAGCAATGGAAAAGGCTAATCCGATGTATGGCAGCATTTACTCACAGCTTACTCAATATTTTGGCGATCAGCCTATGACTGCCGGTCCGGTTTACGTAGGTGCCTTTGTTGTGCTCTTATTTATTCTAGGACTATTTATCGTTGACGGTCCGCTTAAATGGGCATTGGGAGGTGCTACTCTTTTATCCATTTTACTCTCGTGGGGACATAATTTCATGGGCTTTACAGACTTCTTTATTGACTATGTGCCTATGTACAGCAAATTCAGAGCTGTTTCTTCCGCTCTGGTTATTGCCGAATTCACCATTCCTTTACTAGCCATCTTGGCTTTAAAGCAACTATTTGATAAGCCTGAATTACTAAAAGAAAAAATCAAATACCTATATATCAGCTTTGGTATCACAGCCGGGTTCAGCCTGCTGTTCGCTCTGGCTCCCCGATTGTTCTTCAGCAACTTTATCCCGACACAGGAAATGGAAGCCCTGAAACAAGGCATTCCCGGAGATCAGCTTTCACCCATCCTAGCAAACTTGGAAGAAATACGCGTTTACTTACTGACATCCGACGCATGGAGAAGTTTCTTCATCATTATAATAGGTACGGCTTTACTCTTGGCATACAATGCCAAAAAGCTCAAACCCACTATGACTATATTGGCAATAGCGGTTCTCTGCTTGGGAGATATGTGGATCGTGAACAAGCGTTACCTGAACGACGAACAATTTGTTCCCGCCAGTCAGCAAACAGAAAGTTTCCAGCAGACAGAAACAGACAAAATCATTCTGCAGGATAGTGCCTTGAATTATCGCGTACTTAATTTTGCAACCAACACATTCAACGAGAATAATACAGCTTATTGGCATAAGAGTGTTGGCGGGTACCATGCAGCCAAACTGAGACGCTACCAAGAAATGATTGATCATCACATTGGCAAGGAGATGCAAGCTGCTTACAGTGCGATAGCCAATGCACAAGGAAATATGGATAGCGTAAATGCCAACGCATTCCGTGTGTTGAACATGCTCAATACTAAATATTTCATATTCCCCGTTTCACAAGGCAAGACAGCACCGTTGCTGAACCCTTACGCCTATGGCAATGCCTGGTTTGTAAACGAAATACGGTATGTAGCTAACGCCAACGAAGAAATGAACGCTTTGGATTCCATACAACCTACGCAGACAGCCGTAGTTGATTCACGATTTAAACAATGTTTAAATGGCGTTCAAACAGCATTTAAAGATTCAACATCAAGCATTATGCTTACCAGTTATGCACCTAACAAACTGGTGTATCAAAGTCAATCGCCACAAGCTGGAATCGTCGTATTTTCTGAAGTCTATTACCCGGGATGGAAAGCCACCATTGACGGTCAGCCGGTAGAGATTGCCCGTGCCAATTACATATTGAGAGCCATCAGTGTTCCTGCCGGGAAACACACCATAACAATGACTTTCGACCCTGAAAGTTTACATATCACGGAACGGATTGCTTACGGTGGACTAATCGTATTACTTTTAGGAATTATAATCTTGTTGTACAACTGCCGCAAGTCCTTACCGACTAGTCGTAAGAAGTAGAAAGAAGAGACTAAAACAGTAACTATACACGAACGGGAAGTCGGCCACTAAAGCCACTTCCCGTTCGGTCGTTTAAATCAAATCAGAATACAGATAAACTGCAAGTAATCTTGTCGTCTATAAAAAAACTCACTATCTAAGCATTATTTATTGATTGGCCTTTATTTTACCATTTTTGGGTTTATCCTTTTTCTTATCCAGCTTCAGCCATTTCTCATACTGTTCCGGATTTAAGATTTTCTTCATGCTCTGCTCTTTCTTTTTCTGAGCCGCCATCATCTCTTCTTTAGAAACGTTACCGTTACCAGGTCGTTGTCCAAAATCAGGTCTTTCACCTCCCATAGTCGGCGGGAAACCATCACCTCCTTCAAAGTCGGCATTACCCTCCCTCATCGGAGGACGCATTCCGGATGCTCCATCAGCTTGCTGGCTGGAGAAGCGCGCTTTTTGTTCTTTCAGATAAAGTTTATAGACCTTCTTATACTGTTTGTCAGTCAGTTGCAACTCACTTTGCAGTTCGTCACACATCTTTTTAGCAATCTTCTCAGGAGAAGGAACTTCACGCGGCAATTTGGCGTCTGTTTTTTGTTGAGCCATCACCGAAACATTCCATGCAAAGCATGAAAACAAAAGAATCAAACTTGTTTTAAGCAATCTATTCATAAGGCATATTTATTTAAAAACAATTCAAATATGCCGGCTTTGAACGAGATAAAAAAAAGGAATCGACAAAAAGACTTTTTGTCTCTACAAATTGCTACTTTTTCAACAAACGTTTGCTCAGATAGCGGACGGGGTACCACACAGAAAGGAAACCTACCGTAATAACAGTAAAGAAAATAAGAATCACATCGGTAGCATGAACGCTCACCGGATAAGCATCAATTACAAAACTGCCACTCGCCCCACCCAGGGAAATGAGTCCGAATCGTTGCTGTATGTAGCAGAGACCCAAGCCCAGAATAATGCCAACGAAAGCTCCAAAAGCTGATATAAGACGCCCTTCAAAAAGAAAGATACGACCAATTAACTGATCATCTGCCCCAAGAGAACGCAACGTTTGCACATCCTCCTTTTTATCGAGAATCAGCATAGAAAGAGAGCCTATTACATTGAAACAGGCAATCATTAAAATAAAGGTAAGAAACAGATAAGAGATTAACTTTTCAATCTCCATGATTCGAAACACATCGGCTTGTTGTTCATATCTGTCCTGCACACGGAAGCGTTCTCCCAACAGCCTTTCTATTTTCTTTTTTGCAGAAGAAACATCAACACCCGGTTTTAGCTTCAACTCAATGGCAGAAACCTCCGAGTCATAATCAAACAATTTTCTGGCAAAGGCCAGTGAGGTAAGAATATAATGCCCGTCGTACTTCTGTTGATTAACAACAAACACCGCTCCCGGTGAATAAAGATACTCCATGTTAAAAGAAGAAGCCGGGTTGGCCATGTTCACTTTCATGTTGCGTTTGGGTGCATACACCTGAAGCGGGTCCACAAACTGAATGCCCGTGCCCAAGTTCGACACAAGTTCCACTCCCATCACACCATAATCAACAATCGAGTCATGCAGCACAAACTCACCCGTACCATACAAAATACTGTCTATCGAGGTAAGTTCCTCGAAATTATCCTGCACCCCTTTGATAACAGCCATGACCTGACGATCCTTGTACTGCACCATAGCGCTCTCTTCGAGGGTTTCTGTAAAAACAGCAACTTCAGGCATCGCACGAAGTTGCTGTATGTTTTTGTTTTTAGAATCGAAGACCTTTCCTTCGGTAACAGTAATCTTCAACTCGGGATCGAATGCCGTAAAAAAGCTGGCTACCATATCCTGAAAACCGTTGAAGACCGACAGGGTACAAACCAGCGCTAAAGTAGCCAAGGCAACTCCACACACCGATACACCCGAGATGATATTGATAGCGTTATGCTTCTTTTTCGAGAAAAGGTAACGTTTTGCTATGTAAAAGGGAAAGTTCACTTCAACAACGAATCTATCTTTTGAAGATAATCTAGTGAATCATCAATAAAGAACTTCAACTCCGGTATGATGCGCAACTGATGTCTTACGCGCGTACCTAGTTCAAAACGAATCGATTTCATATTCTCATTGATGTTCTTCACCAACTCCTCTCCTTTTTCCGAAGGGAAGATACTCAGATAAACTCTGGCAATACTCATATCAGGGCTGATCCTTACTACACTCACCGATACCAATGTTCCTTGCATTGCCTTCGTCTGCAGCAGGAAAATTTCACTTAATTCCTTTTGTAACAGGCGTGAAATCTTATTTTGTCTGGTCGTTTCCATTTTCTACTATTTTAATTGTTCTTGCTTATTCATTCTTCTTTCGAATAATCGTTAATCCGTCTCTCAACGGAAGAATAACTTTCTCAACCCTGTTATCTTTTGCCACGAATTCATTAAAAGCCTGAATACCGATTGTCTGCGCATCATTGGGATTGGGAGTTTCAGTAACATGCCCGTCCCACAACGTGTTATCAGCAATAATGTAGCCTCCCGGCGACAGATGTGCCAAAGACATCTCGTAGTATTCCATATACTTTCTTTTGTCTCCGTCAACGAAGACCAAATCAAAAGTAATGCCCAATTGCGGCACGCGCTCCAGGGCATCACCAATATAGAACTTTATTTTATTCGCATAAGGTGATTGTCCCAACCAAGGGCGGGTAAAATCTTCCTGTTCATCATTTATTTCAAAAGTATGCAAAAGAGATCCTTCATCCAGGCCTTCCGCCATACAAAGGGCCGAATAGCCACTGTATGTTCCTATCTCAAGAATCTGTTTCGGACGTATCATGCGGACAAACATTTTGAGCATCCGCCCTTGCAGATGTCCCGAAGCCATCCGCGGACGTAACAATTTCACATGCGTATCTCGATAAAGAGCCTTTAAATAGTCGTCTTCCTCATCAATATGCCTGAGAATATACTCCTCCAATACGTCCGAATTCAGCATTATCTTTCAATAAATGTAGGCAACAGATAATCTTTCGCTTTCAAAAGAATTGTTCTCACCTTATTAATTTCCAAGAAAGATGTTCCGCCACCTTCTCCGAAGCTACCACTGAGGTAAGCTACCATATCTTCTTCCACCAAGCGACCCTCTTTCAACAACAAATCGAGTGCTGAAAAGAAATAAGCCTGAGCGTTGTCTTTTTCTTCCAGGTAAATAGGCAATACACCGTAAGAAAGAGCAAGAAGTCTCATCGTTTTCTCCTTGTAGCACATAGCTAAAACAGGATATTTACCTCTGAAAGCAGCCAGATAACGAGCAGTGCGTCCGGTATAACTATCTGTAATGATAGCGCGGATATGCATCTTTGAAGTAGCCTTCACTGCCTGTTTTGCCAAGAAAGCTGTTACGTCGATATTATCTGAACTCAAAGGAATGCGAATATCATTTTCTTCTATCTTATCCTTTTCGGCCTGCTCTGCAATTTTAGCCATTGTTTGCACAGCTTCAACAGGATATTTACCGTAAGCCGTTTCACCGCTGAGCATCAAAGCATCCGTACGATAATAAATTGCATTGGCAATATCCGTCACTTCGGCACGAGTAGGGCGCGGATTATTAATCATGGTGTGCAACATTTGCGTAGCAACGATTACCGGTTTCTTAGCCAATACACATTTACGAATAATCATGCGCTGAATTCCCGGAATCTTTTCCTGTGCCACCTCAATACCCAAGTCGCCACGAGCTACCATCACTCCGTAAGCTACTTCCAGAATTTCGTCGATGTTATCAACACCTTCCTGGTTTTCTATTTTAGCAATAATCTTAATCTCACTGTTGTGCGCATCAAGAATCTCCTGAATATCAAGAACATCCTGTTTGTTACGAACAAAAGAGTGAGCAATAAAATCTATATCCTTTTCAATAGCGAACAGAATGTTGTTTCTGTCTTTTTCAGTCAGCGAAGGCAAGTTTATACGAACCCCCGGAACATTCACGCTCTTGCGGCTTCCCAGTGTAGCTTCGTTTTGCACTTCACATAAAAGTTCGCAATCAGTTTTATCTATTACTTTCAAGGCAAGGTCTCCATCGTCTATCAGAACATCACCGCCTACGCGCACATCATTTACAAAACCCGTATAAGAAACAGAGATGCAATCGCGAGTAGTTTCCTGATCCGGATTTCCTACCACTTTCACTTTGTCGCCGATTGAATAAGGGATGGGTTCTGCGCATGCTGTAGTTCTAACCTCAGGACCTTTGGTATCCATAAGAATCGCTATCTTATTAGATACGGTACGCACGTTATTGATAATACGTTCCGAGCCTTCTTTGTCGGCATGAGCTGTGTTCATACGAACCACATTCATACCGGCTTCATACAGCTTGGCTATAAAATCAACGTCGCAGCGACGATCTGAAATAGACGCAACTATTTTAGTATGCTTTTTCATAAATTCAAAAAAATGTAATAGTTAATATTATTTTCCCGTTAGTGCTTCTAATGCTAATTGATAAGATTTAAGTCCGAAACCACAGATTACACCTTTGCAGGCCGCTGCAATCATGGACTTGTGTCTGAAAGATTCCCTTGCATGAACATTAGATATGTGTACTTCCACCACCGGAGATGTTACTGCCCGTATGGCATCTTGCAATGCAATAGAAGTATGAGTATAAGCGCCGGCATTCAGAATGATGCCGTCCACATCAAAACCTGTCTCCTGTATCTTATCAATCAGCTCACCCTCTGTGTTAGATTGATAATAAGAGATCTCCACATCCGGATAATTGGCCCGGAGTTCTATCAAAAAGTCCTCAAAAGTAACGCTTCCGTAGATAGAAGGTTCACGTTTTCCAAGCAGATTGATATTAGGCCCGTTAATAATTTGTATCCTCATAACACAATCATAATGTTTTTAATACCTTTGTTGTTCAAGAACAATATTTCAAGGTGCAAAGATACGAAAAAGAAATGATATTAAATGAAAAAACAGGCAATAAGCAGAGTCGGGTAGATATAATTAAGAAGTATAACCAATACCTGAAACTCGAAAAGGGTCTTTCGCTTAATACGTTGGAGGCTTACAACGCTGATATCACCAAATTACTGGCGTTTTTAGAGGGTGAAAGCATAGAGCTTCTGAACACTACGCCCGAAGATCTGGAACAATTTATTGCCGGACTACATGACATCGGGATTACAGCTCGTTCCCAAGCCCGCATCATGTCGGGAGTTAAATCGTTTTTCGGCTTTCTGATGTTAGAAAAGATCATAGAAAAAGATCCGTCCGAGTTGATTGACAGTCCGAGAATAGGTTTTAAAATACCCGAAGTCCTGAGCATTCAAGAAATTGACAGCATTATTGCCGCTGTTGACCTCAGCAAGAAAGAAGGACAACGTAACCGGGCCATACTAGAAACCCTTTATAGCTGCGGATTGCGGGTGTCGGAACTGATCACACTGAAATTATCGGACTTGTATTTAGATGATGAATTTATTCGAGTAGAAGGAAAAGGACAGAAACAAAGACTAGTTCCTATTTCAAAAAAAGCAATCAAGGAAATTCAGTTTTATATGGCAGACCGTCATTTGGTTACCGCCAAGAAAGGACACGAAGATTTTCTGTTCCTCAGCAGAAGAGGCACACACCTATCACGCATCATGATCTTTCACATTATTAAAGAGCTTGCAAATGAGGTTGGTATTATAAAAACAATCAGCCCGCACACTTTCAGGCATTCTTTTGCCACACACTTGCTTGAAGGCGGCGCCAATCTTCGTGCCATTCAAATGATGCTGGGACACGAATCCATAACGACAACCGAAATTTACACACACATAGATCGCAGTCGTTTGAGGAGTGAAATCATAGAACATCACCCCAGAAACATCAAAGCAAGAGAGAAAAAAGAGAACATATAAACAAACAGAAGCAGTAATACGTTTATTAGTTGTTAACCACAATGTGAATCAATACAAGAATGATTATATTAAATTTTGATAAAAACAAATGAGTAATTGCCAAAATAGACATAATTTAATATCTTTGCGTAGCTTTCATAACTGTTTCATTGAGAGCAAACGAATAGACGAAATTTCAATTACAAACATTTAATTTATACCTAAAATGATTAAGAAGTTGTATTTGCCGTTATTAATGGCTATGATTGTTGCACTGTCATCGTGCAGCAAAAAGATGGGTGAATTGTCATCGGACTATTTCACAACGACTCCTCAGGTTCTTGAAGCCGTAGGAGGTAAAGTTCCTGTTACTATTAACGGAAAGTTCCCCGAAAAGTATTTTAATAAGAAGGCTGTAGTAGAAGTTACTCCGGTTCTGAAATGGGATGGCGGACAAGTAAAAGGTCAGCCTGCTGTGTTCCAGGGCGAAAAAGTAGAAGGCAACGACCAGACCATTTCTTATAAGATGGGTGGTAACTACACAATGAAAACTTCTTTCGACTATGTTCCTGAAATGGCTAAGTCTGAACTTTACCTGGAATTCAACGCTAAGATTGGTGACAAAACAGTAGCTATTCCTGCTGTGAAGATTGCCGATGGTGTTATTTCTACTTCAGAACTGATCAACAACACATTGAACAATGCAAACACTGCATTGGGAGAAGATGCTTTCCAACGCATCATCAAAGATGCTCACCAAGCTAACATCATGTTCCTTATCCAACAAGCTAATCTTCGTGCAAGCGAATTGAAGTCAGCTGGCATGAAGGATTTCCACAATCAAGTGGCAGAAGTGAACGCTGCTGAAAACAAAAAGATCAGCAACATCGAAATCTCAGCTTACGCTTCTCCTGATGGAGCTACAGATTTGAATACCGGTTTGGCTGAAAAGCGTGAAGCTAACACCAACAAATACCTTAGCAAAGAATTGAAGAAAGCCAAAGTTGATGCAGTTGTTGATGCAAAATACACTGCTGAAGACTGGGAAGGTTTCCAAGAATTGGTTTCTAAATCAAACATCCAAGATAAAGAGTTGATTCTTCGCGTACTTTCAATGTACCAAGATCCTGAACAAAGAGAAAGAGAAATCAAAAACATCTCTTCAGTTTACAAGAACCTGGCTGACGATATCCTTCCTCAGTTGAGACGTTCACGTTTGACTTTGAACTACGAAATCATCGGAAAATCTGATGAAGAGATCGCTAAATTGGCTGACGCTGATGCAAGCAAATTGAGTCTTGAAGAGATTCTTTACGCTGCAACATTGACAAATGATAACGCTAAGAAGGCAGCTATCTATACGAAAGCTACTCAGCAATTCCCTAACGATTACCGTGCATACAACAACCTTGGTGCATTAGCATTCCAAGCCGGTGATGTTACTAAAGCTGAATCATTCCTGAGCAAAGCTGCCAGCTTGAAAGCTGCTCCTGAAGTGAGCATGAACCAAGGTCTTCTTGCTTTGGCAAAAGGCGACAAGACTGCTGCTGAAACTTACTTGGGCAAAGCTGCCGGTGCAAAACAAATCAATGAAACACTTGGTAACTTGTATGTAGCTCAAGGTCAGTATGACAGAGCTGTAAATGCTTTTGGCGACAGCAAAACAAACAGTGCTGCTTTGGCACAAATCCTTGCTAAGGATTACAACAAAGCAAAGAGCACATTGGCTAACGTTGCTAAACCCGATGCTTACACAGATTATTTGATGGCTATTCTGGGCGCCAGAACCAACAATGTATCTATGCTTACAAGCAGCTTGAAGAGCGCAATTCAAAAAGATAGCTCTTTAGCTAAGAAAGCAGCTAAGGATCTTGAATTCGCTAAATATGTAACTAATGCTGATTTCTTAAGCATTATCAAATAAGAAGAGATTCTTTTCTAACATAGATAAGAGTTGCCTGCTACATTAAATGCGGGCAACTCTTTTTTATTTCCCGTAAAAGGCTTACATTCGCAAAAAAAAGAATGAACAAGCTATCTTTACTTATTATATTACTTGCTGCATTGTGGGGCTGCCAATCCAAATCGGGCAAAGCAAAAATCAGCGGCGAGCTGACAAACGCAGGTAACGACACCATCTACCTTTACGGAACCGATGAGCTAACCAACCTGATGGATACGGTTTACGTAACCAACAATGAGTTTTCGCACTCACTGGAAACAGATACGCTTGCTTCGGGGGTACTCCTCTTCACGAAAAGTAATAAAAAGATTCCTTTCTATTTCAATAAAGGCGACAAGGTTACCCTGTCGGGCGATTTGGAGCATCCTGTCATTCAGGGAAATGTTCCAAACGAACAGCTCACTGCTTTCCTGCAATCCATCCGTTACGGTTCAGCACCGCAAAGTGAACAGTTAAAGCAGGCCGAAGCCTTCATTCGCTCTAACACCGACTCCAAAGTCTGTGTTTATATCATCAAAAATTATTTCTTAAAAGCAGAAAACCCTGATTACAAAAAGATAAAAGAGCTGATTAACGTACTGACCGGTCCAATGAGAGACGATCCGTACATCTATTCATTGTCCGAGCAGATCGACAAACAAAGTCAGCTGGCCGTGGGCAACGTGGCGCCTTACTTCAGTCTGCCCGATGTAAACGGAAAAAGAGTAGCGAGATCGGACATCAAGGACAAATACATTCTGCTTAATTTCTGGGCATCGTGGAGTGCTCACAGCCGCAAAGAGTATGCTTCCCTCAGAAAGCTGCACAAGACATACGGTTCCAAAAGCAACTTTACACAAATAGGAATCTCGGTCGATGTGGATAAAGAAACCTGGAAGCTGGCCGTGAAAGCCGACACGCTCAACTGGCAACAACTGTGCGACTTGGGCGGATGGGAGTCGCCCACGGTTAAACAATTCATGGTACGGGCATTACCCACTTACTACCTCCTTGCTCCCGATGGCAAGATTGTGCTGCAAAGCAACAAAAGCAGTGCGGTAGAGGCCAAACTGAAAGAGCTACTTACCAAGTAATTATTTCAAAAACACTTGAATCTAATCATCAAAAACGACAAATCATGCTAGTAAAACTATTCGGGGCCGCTGTTCAAGGGATAGATGCCACCATCATAACCATCGAAGTGAACAGTAGCCGAGGCTGCATGTTCTATTTAGTGGGACTGCCCGACTCGGCAGTGAAGGAGAGTCACCAGCGCATCATCTCGGCTTTGCAAGTAAGCGGTTACAAAATGCCCACCAGCAATATCGTTATCAACATGGCACCGGCCGACATCCGCAAGGAGGGTTCTGCTTACGATTTGCCCTTGGCCGTGGGCATGCTTGCAGCTAGTGAAACCATTTCGGACGAGAAACTTTCTCGTTTTCTCATCATGGGCGAGCTCAGTCTGGACGGAAGCATCCAGCCCATGAAAGGAGCATTACCCATTGCCATCAAAGCACGCGAGGAATCTTTCGAAGGACTTATTGTTCCGGCACAAAACGCCCGCGAAGCGGCAGTGGTGAACAACCTCAACGTGTACGGCGTAACGCATATCAAAGAAGTCATTGAATTCTTCAGCGGAAAACGAGAACTCACGCCTACCGTGGTAGATACCCGCACCGAATTCTACAACCAGCAGGAAATTTACGAAGCCGATTTTGCCGATGTGAAAGGACAAGAGAACGTAAAACGCGCCCTCGAAGTAGCATCGGCGGGCGGTCACAACGCCATTATGATCGGTGCTCCGGGCAGTGGTAAGTCCATGATGGCCAAATGTTTACCATCCATACTACCCGCCCTCACGTTAAAAGAAAGTTTAGAAACAACCAAAATACATTCGGTAGCCGGGAAGTTAAGCAAAAACTCGTCGCTCATTTCGTGCAGACCGTTTCGCGCGCCTCACCACACCATTTCGCAGGTAGCCCTCGTAGGCGGCGGAAGCACCCCACAACCGGGAGAAATCAGCTTGGCGCACCACGGAATTTTGTTCCTCGACGAGCTTCCTGAATTCAGCAGGAACGCGCTTGAAGTGCTCCGACAACCGCTGGAGGACAGGAAGATCAGCATCTCGCGCATCAAATGGAGTGTAGAATATCCGGCAAGTTTCATGCTGATTGCCTCGATGAACCCCTGCCCTTGCGGCTACTATAACCATCCCACGAAAGCGTGCGTCTGTAATCCCGGACAAGTACAAAAGTACTTGAACCGCATTTCCGGCCCGTTGCTCGATCGCATTGACATTCAAATAGAAATAGTTCCCGTACCTTTTGATAAAATATCAAGCAGTCAGGCAGCCGAGCCCAGCCACGTTATTCGCCAGCGCGTAAAAAGCGCCCGCAAAATTCAGGAAGATCGGTTCAAAGAACACCCGGGCGTGCATTGCAATGCCCAGATGAACAGTCGGCTGCTAGCCCGATACGCTCGTCCCGACGACAAAGGATTGGAATTACTCAAGCACGCCATGCACCGGCTGAACCTGTCGGCCCGTGCATACGACCGCATACTCAAAGTAGCCCGTACCATTGCCGATTTGGAAGGAAGCCCAACCATACAGTCGCCTCACCTGGCCGAGGCCATCGGTTACCGTAACCTCGACAGAGAGAACTGGGCAGGCTAATTGCACGTAACACACTCATTAACTCATTTACCAATGGAGACTAAGCACTTTTGTAAGCAGAAACAGTTCGTCACAGCATACGATGCCATTCGTCCCCGCATGCGGAGACTGATGGCACAGCATGCGGGGCCATTCGTCACCGCTACCCGGGACGAACTGTAATTAAAGAAGAAATGGCTTAGTTTGTAGCATAAAACGTTTTAGAAAGTACAAGTAAAACCCTTAATCTTTCTCTTATATATGGATAAAAATAATTATTTCAAATTCGAACTGACTCTCCTTTTTAAAGCTAAAAAGCTGAGACAGACAATGATCTTCTGTGCCTATCAAATTTTGCTCAGCTATATAATTATTCGGGGAGTCATCATTCACTCAGACGTGTGTAGAATAATCTATTTTCCCCTATTAATTGCTGTACCCGGAGGCGCATGCATTCAATACATTTCACGTATTCATGCCCAATACATCAGTCGGCAGGAAAATAATTCTTTGTCGTTACGTACCATTATTAACAAAAAGTACTATCTGTATTGCCTCTTATCACTTATCGTAACGGCACTGTTACTACCCATGTTAGCAAGAGGGGTGAGTCTTTTTGACCTCGTAACATATTACTTCACTGGCATCGGTCCGGTTCTCTTCCTATCTTTCCAAATGTCACGATGGGATAAAAAAAGGATGAATCTCAACGAGAGCTTTCTTAAAGACAGCGGAATAAACAATGCAAAGCAGGTCCTGATAGGTTTGGCTTACTACACCTTATTTATACTGCTAGTGTTAGCAGCAAGTTTCTTTCTTGAATCAGACGAGCTGCACCTTTGCGTGCTGCTTTTCTCGCTTGCTTTTGTTATCACTCACCGACTATGGTTGCCTCAACTAGCCGACTATTACATGAAGAACAAGTACCATCTAATAGATGACACGAATATAAATCAAGAAACCAATATATAAATTATGTCAGCACAGTACGATTTAGTAAAAGTTCCCACAGGGAGCAATGAAGAAAAAGAAGAGTTACTTTACCCCCGCATCGTGTCGAGCGGAACCATCGACACAGAAACACTTATTGAACGCATATCGCAATCGTCCACATTCACGCCGGGCGACCTGAAAGGGGCTTTGCAGGAGTTTACTCATTCGTTGACGGAATACCTGAAAGACGGTTATACGGTTGAGCTGGGAGAAATAGGATATTTCTCACCTTCCATCAAGGGACGAGGAGTTAAAAACAAGAAAGACATTCGTTCTACGTCTATTACTTTTAAAAGCGTCAACTTCCGTGCCAACAAGAAGTTGAGGAGAAACCTGCGGGGAGACCTGCAGCGCAGCACCAACGGCTTCCGGCAGTCGGCACAAGTAGGTGAAGAAGAACGTCTTCGCCGCTTACTTCATTATCTGGAAGCCAACTTCTTCATTACCCGAGTGCAATACACGCATCTCACCGGCTTATTAAAAAATAGAGCATTGGCAGAGTTGCGTAAGTTTGTAACCGATGGCTTGCTGGAAATAAAAGGAACCGGTAACCGGCTTGTGTTTATCAGAAACTCTTCTTTATAAGAAGAGTTTCTGATAAGAACCTCCTAATATCTCATCAAGAAATAGATACATCATTTTGAAGATTATATCTTTACACATATAAAGCAGGAAATCGAAAATCACTATACATAAATAAAGTAATCATCTATGTAATTGCGGGAATAGTCATCGCTGCTATTCTCATTTTCATTATCGGGTTGCTACTACCCCAAAAAAGAGTCGCAAGAAGAAAAGTGCATTACAACGTTTTGCCCGATACTTAATATAAAGCAGTAACCAATAATAACAATTGGAAGTACCGTCTGAATTTAAATGATTTCGTTATCCATAATAGAGACGATGCAAATGTTTGGGATGAAGTCAGTAAAGATAAACAAGTATCCGATATCAACGTCCATTTTCTTTTTACTCGTTCAATATAGAAGAAGAGCTATTCACGGGACATTGGACAGGTGAATTTGAATCGGATGGCAATGGCCGAACTATATTTACTACTACCAAGCATATCTGCATAAAAAGTCATTTTATAAAAACACTATACTACCTTTATTTCAATATAGCGAAACTAATAGACAAATATTATGACAATAAAAAAAGCAACCGTGTCTGGATTTATCAATAGTATCAACAACAGAGAACTGCTATAGTGAACATTAGGTAACACTATTTACAACCTAAAATCAATAAAGAATAGCAGAGAAATTCAGAGTTCAAGAATAGTATTAATGAAGAAATACAGAAGAACTAGTTGAAACCGAATATTGTTACTATGTCATAGTTATTTCATTTCTTATCACTATGATTATTTGACTATTTTCTGAATCTTATTTAATCTCAAGCTTAACAAACTAAAGAAGAACAAGCTCCATCAATGATTACTTTTACTGCAGTTCGCGCAAAGATTGTCTAATCCGGTTGTAATTTGAATGAAGAAGAACCTCAAAAGCAACAATCAGAATCTTATATCTAAAGTGTAATCTTAAAGGACTTTAAGGTCAAAAAATGCATAAATAGACCTAATGACAACAGCATAAAGAGTTACTCCATCAATAATAGATAAATTGCACTATTCAATTATATAAGTAGACCAATCGGCATAATGGAGAACCTACATAGTTAACTATAAGAGAGGCTTAACAATCCTCTTGGTAAATCGGAAGAAATTTGAGAGAAGAAAATAAACTTGAAGAATCATTCTCTGATTTAGCAAAAAACAAGTAATTTTGCACCTAAACTTAAAAAGGCATGCTTTTTGACAATACAAAATATTTGGGTTATAAATTTCCTGAGCCGCAGTACTTAGGAGCAAAGTATATTCACAGAGGATGGATTGCTCAATTCATCCCTGATGATACGAATACAGTCTTGGATGCATTCTCTGGCTCTCAATCTATAGCATATATGCTCAAACAATTAGGCAAGAAAGTAGTAACAAACGATTTTCTAAATTTTAATAATTTGATCGGAAAGGCATTGATTGAAAATCCAGGATACATCCTCGAAAAGCATGATATAGATATACTTTTCTCTGATAATAGCAACCCAAAAGAATTTAATTTAATGGAGAAATTGTATACAGATTTGTTTTTCCTACCCAAAGAGGCTGCTTTTGCAGATAGCTTTCGAAGTAATGTGAGATTCTTGAACAACCCTTATAAAGAGGCTCTGGCTCTAGCTGTAATGTGTCGAAGCATGACCCGAAAAGTAACAATGGGACATTTTGCTCACACACAAGCATTGGTGTATGCTGCTGATCCAACTCGTATCAAACGCAACCGTAGCTTGATACGTCCATTGAAAGACTTATTTATGGATTTACTTCCAGAATATAATGCTGCTGTATTCGACAACCAAAAAGAAAATGAAAGTTATAATAAAAATATTCTAGATTTATTAGTTCAACTGAATAACATAGACTTGGTATATTTTGATCCTCCATATTGTAATAGCCATGCCGATTATCAGTCTTTCTATCATTTGTTAGAAACATATGTTGAATACTGGAAAGACAAACAATTTGTAAACGGAACCAAGCGTTATGAACCTAAGAAGTATAGCGGATTTGACAAAAATAGCGAAGCACTTACAAATCTCCAACTGATGTTTGATCGCGCCAACCATATCCCTACTTGGCTCGTAAGCTACAATAATCGCAGTTATCCTGATATTGAAACTATGGTAGGCATGATTGAGCCTTACCGTAATGTCAGAATAGAAAGAAAAACATATAGAGCCGGACGCGGAGGCAAAGGTAGCGTTGCAGGTAGTAGCGAGATTCTTTTAGTATGTACAAGAAAATAAATATTAATATACTATGAATAACTTTGATAAATGGGATAAGGAATTTAGAGCTCAAAATCTAAATGCATTTAATCATAATGAGAACGGATTATTATGGCTCAAAGTGCGTGCTGTGTGTAGATGCAAACAGATTCAACAATTCCTTGAAGAGAATACGATAACACTCACTACGACTAAAATTGCAGACCAAAATGTAGAGTTGTTTAAGAAACTCGAGAGTATACCTGATGCAATGCAACAACTTGATAATTATTTAAACAAAAAAAGCCATGAATGGTATGATGCAATAGGTGTTAATGAAGATAGACTGAAAGAAGATTTATATAAAGTGCAACATTATGTTTGGGGCGGCGATCAAAACAATTCATTAGACAAGCATTTAGTAAGCAGGTATGTAAAAGTGATTAGCAATTATGATGAGTTAGTGAGCAAACAAAGTGAAATTGCTGATAACGCATGGAAGTATGTACAAACAAGCTGGTACAACAACTGGACGTCATACCTTATTGAATCATTATTTAAAAATCATAAAAAGGTAATTTCTGCTGTGGGTGAAATAAAAAGCGTTGATTTCTTTCTAGATAATAATCCTATTGATTTGAAGGTTACATTCTTTCCGCAGCAATACATGAATGACAAGTTAAAAGCAAAACTAGGGAGCAGAGAACTTACATGGTTGAAACAAAAAGCAAAGAAGTTCAATGTCACGGCTGATACGACACAAACGGAATCTCAACAAATGTATACACTTTCAGAAAAGCTGTCAGAGATAGGACACTCCGAAATTATTAATGAATTGAACGAAAAGCGCAAAGAAGTTATAACCGAGGCTCAAACAAATACAATGGAACTGATGACATGGTTATACTCCAATCAAGGTGAAATGCGTTTTGGTGCAGAAAATAGAATCTTTGTAATTCTTGTAGATACGGCTGATATGAGCCAGTCATGGAAAATGAAACGTGCATTTTCTTTGATAGAACCTAAAGTAAAACTTTATTTAGATGATTTTAAAGCAGACTCTTTGAAAGAGATTAATTTTACATTTAAAGGAAACAATTATAAGAGTCTCGCCGATGTGATATTTGTGGTTAAAGAGTGAAAATGTATTAAATATGTGAATACTTGTTTTAGTTAATTGGTCATCAATAGTCATTGGCAACACGCCATAATTTATTGCTGTGATTTCTCGGATTGTTCACAAGTGTACTTCCACTCTTCTCAACTTGTAGAGCGATTTCCACATAAATATTTTCAATTTTTGCACATAATCTTTTCTCTACAAGCCATAGGATACTTGGATCTCTTCCAAATTTTGCATTATAAAATTAACATTTATCATCTGATTCTAAATAATGATTGTTCGTTACCATTAATAATATTCTGTTGGTAATCATCAAGACTTTCTATCAGATTGCTTGGTATAAACTCTATGGGATAATTTCAATTATTATACAATCCAACTCCATATACCGATATTGAGTAAAGTAACAATCTCTTTTCGGTCTAATTCTATTTCACTATCCGCTG
>MTLE01000172.1_pt2 | contig 38550 bp, 37 predicted proteins | sample 1982461 | NCBI WGS metagenome assembly MTLE01 (sample SAMN05712605, study PRJNA340218) | biofilm metagenome | isolation source: sample SPL anode biofilm adapted to -200 mV | place: USA | collected 2012-02-03
GGCCCTCGCCATGGCGAGGGCCCGTTTCTCGTCGGCGCCTTCCTCCTGGGCGGCCAGGGCCTCCAGCGCGCCCAGGCGGAGGTAGCCTTCGCCGTAGGACGGGTCCAGCGCCACGGCCTTGCGTGCCGCCCGCAGGCCCCGTTCCAGCACGCCGGAGCGGGGCAGGGCGGCGGCCCAGGCCTCGTAGAGCTCGGCCAGGACGCCCCAGGTCACCTGGTCGCCCGCGACGGACAGGTACCGCACCAGGTCCGCCTCGGCGCGCTGGAACAGGGGCAGGACCCGGGCGAGGGGCTGGTGGGAGAGCTGCCAGCGGGCTTCCACCAGGTCGCACTGGGCGCGGTGGAACCGCGGGTAGGGGGCCCGGGGGTTCCTGCGGACCGCCTCGGCGAGCCCGGCCCGGGCCGCGGCGAGCTCGCCCAGGGGGGACCGCCCCTGGGCGGCCTCGGCCTTGGCCAGGTCCAGGTGGCAGGCCGCCAGGTCCACCAGGGCGGCCACCAGGTCGCCCTTCAGGCGCAGGGCCCGCTCCAGGGACGTGCGGGCCTGGCCCAGGGAGGGCCGGGGGTCCTGGCCCGAGGTCAGCTGATACTCCCCCAGGAGCTTGGCGGCGACGCCCAGGTAGTAGTGCGCGTCCACCAGGCTCGGGTCCAGGCGGATGGCCTCCTCCAGGGCATGGATGGCGTTCCGGGCGCTCGTGGAGGGATCCCGGCCGTGGATCAGCTCCTGCTCCGCCCACTCCTCGTGGGCGGCGCCCAGTCCCATGTGGAAGGTGGCCAGGTCCGGGTAGGCCTTCACGGCCTGCTCCATGAGCCTTCGGCCGGCCTCCCAGTGCGCGGCGTAGTCCAGGCCCCGCTGGGCCTTGTACACCATGAGGCGGAGGTGGATCCGGCTGAGGGCGGGCAGGAGCTGGGGGTCGTTGGGGGTCGCGGTGACGGCCTTGGCGCCCGCCTCGATGGCGTTCTCCCAGGGTTCGATGGGATTCCCCCCCGCCCGCCAGCGGACCAGGGCGATCTCGCCGAAGGCGGCCATCCGGGTTTCATGGACCGCGGCGTAGGAGGGGTCCCGGCGCAGGGCCTCGTCGCTGGCGAACAGCGCCCGGCCCAGTTCGTCCATGGGGTCCTTGCCCTGGTTGTTCAGGACCCGGGCCCGGGCGAAGTGGAACCAGGCTTCCAGCGCCTGGGCCTCGAGCCGGGTGGGGTCCAGGGCCTTGGCCCGGTCCAGGGCCGCCAGGCCCCGGGCGAAGGGCACGGCGGCGTCCTCCCCCAGCTGCCAGTCCTTCTCCATGGCCAGGCGCCAGGCGCGGGCCTCGCCCAGGCACAGCCCCGGATCGCTGGGGGCCATGGCCTGGGCCGCCTGGAAGCAGCCCACCGCGGCGTCCAGGAGGCCCCGGAAGGCTTCCGGGCGGGCGGCTCCCGCCTGCTCCAGGAGGATGTCCCCCTCCAGGCCCTTGGCCTCGTAGAACCAGGGGGTCTGGTTGAAGGAGGCCCGGGCCTTGGCCAGCGCCTCCTCGAGGTTGCTGCCGTAGAAGGCGAGCAGGGCCTGGGTGTAGTCCGCGGATTCCAGGGCCGCGCTCCGGCCCTGCTCCAGGTGGAAGAGGGCGGCGCTGCGCAGGCCCTGGTCCGCGGCCCGGCGGCGGGCCTCCCGCATCCGGGGGTCGGGGAGCTTGCGGATCTGGTCCAGCTCGGCCTGGTACTGGTAGCCCAGGATGCGCCCCTGCATGTAGGAGGCCTCCGGGGACCGGAATCCGCGGGCCAGGGCGCTTTCCATGTATTTCCCCGCCCGGGCCAGGTCGCCCATGGCCAGGTAGCCCCGGGCCAGGGCGTAGGCGGCCGGGCCCGCGATCACCCGGGAGGGGCCGGCCACGTTGGGCTCCAGCTGGGCCATGCGCCAGCGCACCTGGGCCATCTCCTGCTGGATGTCGTGGGCGGGAAGGAGGTGGGCATAGCGCATGAGCGCCTCGTAGCGCTCCGCCTCCTGGCCGAAGCGCTGGGCCCACCCCGCCTGGGCGGAGGCCTCGCGCCGGGCCTGGACCTGGAAGCCCGCCAGGGTCAGGATCGCCGCCAGGGCCGCCGCGGAAACGGCCACCACGGCCTTGTGCTTCTGGGCGAGCTTGCGCGCCCGGTAGGCCAGGGTGGGCGGATGGGCCTGGATGGGCTCCCCCTCCCGGAATCGCCGCAGGTCCTCGGCCAGGGCCAGGGCGGAGGCGTAGCGCCGCCGGGGCTCCTTCTCGAGGCACTTGCCGATGATGGTAGCCAGGTCCCGGGGGACGGACGGCACCAGCTGGCGCAGGGGGCGGGGCGCCTCCTCCAGGGTCGCCTTGATCCAGGACAGGCCGGTGCGCCCCGCGAAGGGAGCCTGGCCGGCCAGGAGGGCATAGAGGGTGGCGCCCATGGCGTAGATGTCCGCGGGGACGCCCACCTCGCCGTCGAGGCCGGCAGCCTGTTCGGGGGCCATGAAGCCCGCGGTGCCCAGCACCACGCCCTGCTGGGTGAGGCCCGTGCTCTCCAGGGACCGGGCCAGGCCGAAGTCCAGGACGTAGGGCTTCAGGCCCCGCTCGTCCTCCTCCACCATGATGTTGGCCGGCTTGAGGTCGCGGTGCATGAGGCCCTGGCGGTGGGCCGCGTGGATGGCGGCCGCCACCGTCTCCATGACCGAGGCCAGGTCGCGGGGCGTGAGGTCCTTCCGGGCGTCGGACAGGGTCCTGCCCTTGATGAGCTGCATGGCGATGAAGACCTGGCCGTTGAGCTCGCCCACCTCGAAGACCTTGCAGACGTTGGGGTGGTCCACCTTCGCCTGGTTGCAGGCCTCCTGGAAGAACCGGCGCATGTGCCGCGGGTCGTCCCGGGCCAGGAACTTCAGGGCCACCTCCCGCTTGAGGACCAGGTCGAAGGCCCGGTAGATGCGCCCCATCCCCCCCTGGCCCAGGGGCTCAAGGTCGGCGTAGTGGCTCCAGGAGCCCGGCTGCGCCGTGGGCGCCCCCGGATTCACGCCCGCCTGGGTGGGCAGCGAGCCGAAGGCCAGCGCTCCGTCACCGCGCCCTTCCTGCGTCGCATCCTCCGGATTGTGCCGCGTCCTTTCGTCCTCGTTCCATTCCTGCATGGCTCCAAGTCTACCCGGCGGCCACGACGAACGGCCACCCGGCCTAGCGCCAGGTTCAGGCGATCCCGCAGGACCTCCTCCCGACGTTCAGGACGGCTTGACCGGCCAGGGGAACCACGCCTCCGCATCCGCGTCGCAGCACCGTTCCCAGGACTTTCCTTCAGTGAAGAACTCCTCCCGGTCGCGATCGCAGGCCTTGAAGCCCACCAGGCGGTCCTGGGGCTTGGGCGGGAGGGGCATGTGCATCCAGTGCGTGGGGAAGCAGGGGACGTGGAACCCGGTCCCGTCCGCGTCCCGCATCCATTGCCCGTCCTGGCACCGCATGGCGGCGGCCAGCATGGTGTCCACTTCGTCCTGGGCGAAGGCCCCGCGTCCGATCAGGATGCTCCCGTCCTTGGGGGCGGATTCGATAAGCCTCCACTCGCTCATGGTCACCTCAAACTACCTGTTTGTCCCATTATGAGGTGATGACCACGGCTTTGGGTCACAAGGGCCCAGGCGATGACCGTCGGCTGGCCCATTGCCGAATTCACTTGCGCTTGCCGAAGACCTCCAGGTAGTCCCGCACCGCCACCGGGTCCCCCTCCCGCTGGATGGGACCGAGGAAATTCTCGTAGCTGTGCTCGGCGAACTCCCCGCCGTGGGACATGTTGGCCAGGATGTAGCCGATGAATTCCTCCTGGCGATGCTGGATGTATTTCTTGAAGGGACGGGTGAGGGTCCCCAGGAGGGCGCTGTCCAGGGCCGTCCAGGCCTGCAGGTGGCTCTGGAAGCCCTTGGGCCCATGCCAGTAGGTGTAGATCACCACCATCTTCGCGCTCACGGCGAAGGGGTTGCCCATGCGCCAGCGCTCCACCCGCCCGTCGATGAGGTACACCCGCCTGCCGGGCTCCCGGTGGGCAAGGGTGAGGGTTCCCTTGAGCCCCCGGGTGTCGTCCACGATCAGGCCGCTGTCGGGCAGGGGGAACGCGAACAGCCGGGGCGCGAACTGGCATTCCCGCCACATGGCCGCCGCCAGCCGCGGGTGGTCGAAGAGCTTTTCCATGGTGGAGACCCGCACGTCCACGGGCGGGGTGGTGGTCTGGAAGGTGAACTGCGGCTTGCGGAGGATCTCCTCGGCCAGGATCCGGTTCGGCAGGTCCATGCGGTCCAGCGGCACCTGGCCGAAAAGGGACGTGGTTGAGAGAACGAGGGCGAGGGCCCGGCCGACGATGTCCATGCTTCAACCCTAGTCCCATCGCGGCTCTTTGACCATGGCGCAATGCGCCGGAACGTCAGGACGCGGCGGTCCGCTCGGCCACGGTCTCGGCCTGGAGGGCGAGGGTGCGGGGATCCCCCGGGTGGCGTTCCAGGATCTGTCGGTAGATCTGGTGCGCCACGTCGTACTGGCCGCCCAGGCGCTGGACCTTGGCCAGGCCCAGGAGGGTGGCCTTGTCGAACCCGGAGACGAGGCTGCGCTCGAACATCTCCTGGGCGAGGTCCAGGAGGCCCAGGCGCAGGTAGCAGTCGCCGGCCCGGGTCAGCACCTGCTGGCTGGGATCCCGGCGCAGGAGCTCCTCCCACAGGGGCCGCGCCTCCTGGAAGCGGCCCAGGCCACGGAGGCTGTCGGCCAGCCCGAAGAGGGCGGAGGTATTGCCCGGGTCGTGGGCCAGGGCGAGGTGATAGCAGGCCGCGGCGCGGTCGAAGGCCTGGGCCTTGCGGTGGAGGTTGCCCACGAGAGTCTGGAGGTGCGGCTGGGCGGGGTTCAGGGCCAGCAGGGGCTCCCAGCAGGCCAGGGCCTCCCCGCACGCGTTGGCCCGGTGGTGGAGGTCCCCCAGGCCCATGAGGGCGTAGCGGTTGTGGGGTTCCAGGGCCAAGGCCCGGCGGTAGTGGTCCAGGGCCGGCTCCCGGTGGCAGGCCTTCTTGTGGGCGTCGGCCAGCCGGCAGTGGGCTTCGGCGTCCGCGGGGCTGGTCTCCAGGAAGCGCTCCAGGACCTCGATGACCTTCTCCGTCTCGCCCAGGCCGCGGTAAGCGTCGGCCAGGGAAACGTGGGCGCGCCGGTTGGCCGGAGCGAGTTCCACCGCCCGCGCATAGTAGGGCAGAGCCCCCTTGTAATCCCGGGCTTTCCGGCATTCGTCACCGCTCTGGAGCAGGTCTCTGGGGTTCATGGGGAGGGGGGAGGCGGCAGCCCGCACCCGCGGGGCCAATCGGGGAATTGCCACCAGCATAGTTGATTTTCGGGGCCGCGCGGGATCCGGATGAGGCCCGCGGATTCCGGTTACCCTGGCCGGGGAGGCGCGATGGTGGACGCCCGGAAATGGGTCGAGGAAAACGTCATGGGGGATGGCGACCTGCTCCTCTACGGGAACCTGGGCCCGGAGCTGGAGGAGGCCGACGCGGAGGCCTTCTGGGAGGCGCTCCGGCGGGCCGCGGCGCCCTACGCGGGCGGCGGCCCCGGCCGCGCCCGGGCGGCCCAGGCGCGGGTGGACGAAACCATCGCCGCCCTGCTCGCCCGGGACGCGCGGTTCGGCTACCCGGCCCCGTTCTGCCACAAGGGCTGCGCCAACTGCTGCAATCAACTTGTGTACTGCACCCTCGAGGAGGCCCGGGACATCCACGCCCACTGCCGGGAGCGGGGCATCGCCATCGACTACGCCCGGCTGGAGCGCCAACTGCGCCACGTGGAGGTGGACGCCGCCGGCGACCACACCGGCGCCACCACCTGGGACGACCAGCCCGAGGCCGACCGCGCCTGCGCGTTCCTGGGCCCGGACCGGGCCTGCGCCATCTGGCCGGTGCGGCCCCTGGTGTGCCGCGCCCAGCTCGCGGAGGGCACCGACGCCCACTGCCGCCCCCACAACGGCGTCCCCGACCAGGAGGCCGTGGCGATCTCCTACCCGGAGGTGGACTACCAGATCAGCGCCGTCTTCACGATCCACCGGGACTCCGTGAAGAAGACCCTGGGCCGGCTGCTACTGGATTTACATTAGCGCTTGCGGTCCTCCTCCAGCAGCGCGAAGAGCTTGTCGGTCTTCGTGCGGGGCAGGCGGAGGTTCTGGATGGCGTTGGTCACGCCCACGCCGGAGCGGGAGGCGCCTTCGCGGAGCACCTGGAGGCAGTAGGCGTTCAGCAGGTCCCGGTGGCGGGCCACGGCGTCCCGGGTGAGCAGGCGCAGGGCGGGTTTGCGGCCGGGTTCGGCGGCGTCCAGGGGCACTTCGGGGAGGGCCTCGGCGAGGGCGTCGGTGATGCGGGGAAGCCAGACGCGCAGGTCGGGCACCACGGTGGCGCCCAGCACCAGCAGGGTGTCCATGGTGTCGAAGAAGCCCAGCACCTCCTGCATGGCGGTGTCCAGGAGGCCGTCGCCCTGCTTCTGGAGGATGTTCCAGGCGATGGGGACGTTGCGGAACAGCGTGTCGCCCACGTGCAGGTGGATCGACATGGCCACGTGGAGCATGAAGAGCACCCGGAAGTTCTTCACCTCCTCGATGGGGGCCTTGAGGGCGGCGGCGCCCCTCTGGGGGCTGTTGAAGAGCAGGCCGGGGTTGATGCCCAGGACCTCCAGGAAGAAGTGGCGGTTGGCCAGGAGGTGCAGATGGGCTTCGTTGCCCACGGTGGAAGGGTGGGTGGCCGCGATGTTGGCCAGGAGGTCGTCGAAGTAGGCGTTGTCCCGGAAGGTGGCGTGGGCGATGAGGAACAGGATGTTGCGGATCTTGAGTTCCATGTCCCCGAAGACCACCGCGCGCTTGTTCTCGGAATACTGCGCCTTCCATTCCAGGAAGATGTCGGCCTTGAGCATCTCCAGGAACCGCTGCACCTCGCGCTCCTGGAGGAAGTTGACGGCGTTGCCCACCTCGGCGGCGCCGTAGGTCTTGGGCAGGACGCTCTCAGGGTCGTCCTTCTTCAGGTAGGCCAGGGCCTCGGCGTTGGAGATGCGCCGGGGGAACACGGGCTCGATGCGGCCCAGGCCGAAGGGGTAGTTCGCCATGCCCTCCAGGGCGTAGGCCCCGTAGATGCTGGACCCGGCCGTGAGGTCCTCGGCGAACGCGGCCTGCAAGCGCGCGCGGGTCTCCGGGGTGTCCTCCAGCCCGAAGAGGTCCAGGTAGTTCGAGGCGAATCCCAGGCCGAAGGCGGCGGCGGCGTCCAGGAGGTCCAGGCGTTCGGCCTGGGGGATGGTCTGGAAGGGCGGGGCCAGGTCGGGGTCGCGCAGGCACTCCAGGGTTCCGTAGGGATCGGTGCGCAGGAGCGACCGCAGCACCTGCGCATAGGCCGGCGCATCCTGCCGCACGGCCTCGGGCACCCGGCGCAGCAGGTGGTGCTGGACGTGGGCCTGGAATCGTGAGCGCGCCTGCTCGTAACGCCGCTGGAGGTCCTTCGCGCCCTCCTCACCGCCGGAACGGTAGAGGATCTCCACTTTCTTCTGCTCCTCGAAATCCAGGGCCGGCTGGCGGGCCAGGGCGGTGCGCACCACGGCGAGGAGGTCATCCAGGGAGCCGAGGGCCGCCTTGTCCAGGTGCTCCAGGGTCTTTTCCGGTTCCTGCTCCGCGCAGGCCAGGGCCGCCAGCGCGCGGCGCTCCGGGGAAAGGTCGAAGTTCGGCAGGAATTCCATCACGATTTTGGCGAGGCCGTCGCCCGGGCCCAGCAGGGCCAGGTACCAGCGGCCTTCGTCGCCGGCGGAGGAAAGCGTCCGCGCCACCGCCTTGGGGTTGTGGTTGCTTCCGTGCATGCCGTTGAGGCGCAGCCGGGGCACCTGTTCGCCGAAGGCCGAGGCCTTTCCGGGATCGGCTTCCAGGTCCCGGCGGGCCTGGCTCCGGGCCTCGTCCAGGCGCTGGCGGGCCTCCACGACGATGCTGGGCTGGTCGAGCTCTTCGGGGGTTATCATCCAAGGCGCCTTCCTGCAACGCGGGCGGCGATGCGAACCCCCAGGGTAGCAGTGCGGACGGCTCCGGTCCTCCCCCTCGAAGATGACCGGAATGGGGGCATATGGCCATGGGCCGGCCGGTGATGGTAGCCTGGGGCCCCATGACCGCCCAGCCCCCCTTCGAACGGCTTCCGCCCGGTGACGACCTGGGCCTGGGTCTGCGGTCCGGGGCGCGGCGCTGGATGAACAAGGACGGGAGCATCAACGTGCGCCGGGCGGGCCTGCCCTGGTTCCGTCCGTACGAGCTCTACCACCGGCTCATCACCATGGGCGGCGCCCGCTTCCTGGCGCTGCTCTTCATCGGCTACATGCTCGCCAACCTCCTGTTCGCCGGCGTGTACCTGGCGGTGGGCATGGAGCACTTCCTGCGGCCCGGGGGGAACGGCTTCGCGGACAAGTTCCTGGACGCCTTCTTCTTCAGCGCCCAGACGCTGACCACGGTGGGCTACGGCCACATCAGCCCCCAGAGCCACCTGGCCAGCGCCGTGGCGGCCCTGGAATCGCTGCTGGGGCTCCTGAGCTTCGCCCTCGCCACCGGGCTCCTCTACGGGCGCTTCTCCCGCCCCCACGCCCAGATCCGCTTCAGCAGCCACGCGGTGGTGGCCCCCTACCGGGGCGGCGCCGGGTTCATGTTCCGCTTCGTGAACAAGCGCAGCAACCAGCTCATCGAGGTGGAGGCCACGGTGGTCCTGTCGCGGCTGGACCCCCAGACCGGCGCGCGGCGCTTCCACACCCTCGCGCTGGAGCGGAACCGCATCAACCTGTTCCCCGCCAACTGGACCGTGGTGCACCCCATCGACGACGCCAGCCCCCTGGCCGGCATGGACGCCGCAGCCCTCCGGCAGATCAATCCGGAATTCATCGTCCTCGTGAAGGCCTTCGACGACACCTTCTCCCAGACCATCTACCAGCGCACGTCGTACACGGCGGAGGACGTGGTGTGGGGAGCGAGCTTCGCGCCCATGACGCGCACGACGGCCGACGGCGCCCTTGAGCTGGAGATCGGCCTGGTGGACGGGCTGATCCTGCCGGGTTGACACGGCCCATTCAGGGCCGATACTACCCGTGCTCCAGGCGTTGGGCGCATTTGCCCGCTCGCACTCTCCCCCGGCAACGGGGGATTCCCTTTTGTGCGGATACGCTCGCTTGCTTCCCTTATCGGAATGAGACAGCCATGAACGAGAAACGAATCGCCACGGAAACGGTGCGCTGCAATTGGTGCTTCCTCATCAACCCCGGCCGGGGGTGGATCGCCGAGCGCAGGCGCAAGGACGCGGGCCCCTACGCCAACGTGATCTGCAGGAAGTGCGTGAACTATTTCTTCGGAGGGGTGGTTCCGGCCACCGACATGCGGGGCGTGCGGATCCGGGTCACCTGAGGCCGGCCCGGAAGGTGTATGAGCGGATGATCCCGGCGGGATCCGTGCGCACGTCCAGGTAGCGGGTGCGGGTTTGCGGTGCCTGCCGCAGCGCCTCGGGCGTGGGGGTGCCGGGGACCGCGCGGGGCGGCTCGAAGGCGTTGAGGGAGGGGTTGCCCGGCGCCATGGGGAGGGCCGTGGGCCGGTTCTCGATGTTCTGGGGCCGGGCGGGGGCCCCGGGCGGAACCGCCACCTGGACCACGTCCACCACTTCGAACACGTAGGTCGCGCCGGCGGCCTCCTGGCGGACCAGGCTGGGCTTTAGGGCGTTGCGGGCCATGAAGGCCTGGATATCCTTGCCCACGTAGGGTTCGATGGCGGGTTGGGGGCGGGCGCAGGCCAGTCCCAGGAGGGCTAGGGCGGTGAACCATCGGACCATGGGGCCCCCTTTTCCGGACGTTCGATTGCCCGTGCCTTCAGTATGCCACCGTCAGGTGCGGGGCACGGCGCGCCGGTCGTGGCCGGGGTGGTAGGCGTCCAGGTGGGGGCGCTCCTGGCGGCTCCACCCCGGCACCTGGCCCGCCGGCATGGGCCGCGCCAGGAAGTAGCCCTGGCCGCAGTTGCACCCCAGGGTCTTGAGGACGTTCCACCCCTCCTGGGTCTCGATGCCCTCGGCGACGGTGTGCAGGCGCAGGTCCCGGGCCAGCCGCAGGAGGCTCTTGGCCAGGATTGCGTGCTTTTTCGACTTGCCCAGCTCCCGGGTCACGGACATGTCGATCTTGAGTTCCGTGAAGGGGATGCGTTCGAGCTGCTCGTAGGTGGCGTAGCCGGTGCCGAAGTCGTCGATGCTCAGGCGGAAGCCGCGCATGCGCAGGCGGGCCAGGTTCGAGAGGGAGTGGCCGAGGTTGGCGGTGCTGGCCGACTCCGTCACTTCCAGGATCATCTTCTCGGGTTCCAGGGAGTGGGCCGAGACCGCGTCGAAGATGCGGTCGGCGAACCCATCGGTGCTGAGGGAGGAGGCGGAGAGGTTAACCGAGAAGTCGGGGTCGAGGCCTTCCTTCTGCCACTCGGCCCGCTTGGCGGCGATGTTCTGCAGGATCTGGAGGGTCAGCTCGGACATGGCCTCCGGGGCGTCCTCCAACTGGGGCAGGAACCGGCCCGGCCGCAGGAGGCCCAGCTCGGGGTGTTGCCAGCGGACCAGGGCCTCCACGCCCTTCATGCGGTTGTCCTGCATGGACACCTGGGGCTGGAAGTAGCACTCGAACTCCCGGTTGCGCATGCCGGTCCGGATGTCCTGCAGGGGCAGGGTCTCGTGGCTGGAGGACCGGGGCCCCGCGGCGGCCAGGCAATCGGTGAAGTCCGGGGAGGCCAGGAGGTTCACCAGGTCCTCCAAGGTGGCCGGCTTGGCCAGGACGCCCACGCAGGGGAACCCGTAGCTCAGGGACATGTGGCGGACCGTCTCGACGATGCCGGTCTCCAGGCCGCTGGTGATGACCAGCTGCGGGGCCAGTCCCAGGCCGGCGATGCGCCCGATCAGGGCGACGCCGTCCATGCGGGGCATCTGCAGGTCGCACATCACCAGGTGGAAATCCGGCTCCTCGGCCAGGATGCCCAGGGCCTCCACACCGTCGGCGGCCTCGGTCACCTGGGCCGGTCCCAGCTTGCGCACCAGGGTGGTGAGCTGCAGGCGGGCCAGGCGGCTGTCGTCGATCACCAGCACCTTGCGGTCCTGGATGCACGGGCAGCGCACGTCGGTGCCTGAGCCCTGGTCGTCCTCGGGTTGAGTCATGGTCGATATCCGTCTTGGTGAGCGAGGGCCACCGGATCGTCATCGGACAGATCGTTGGGTCCTGGACCCAGCATAGCGATTGTAAGAGCGGCTGTCAGGCTTGTAATTCAAGGAAGTATACGACCAAAAGGATCATCTTGCCGTTTTTGTCCCTGGCCCGGCCAGGCAGCCTTCCGATAAACTCGTCTACATCCGCTAACGAATGGAGTCTTCATGAGTCGACGTCACCGGCATACCCCGCGCATCGGCGCCAACGCCCCGGAGCGCCGCAAGAACCTGTTCGACCGCCGCCAGAGCGGCTCCATGTACCGTTTATTCTACGGCTTCACCCTGCTTCCCCTGGGCCGCCTGCTGCACGCGGTCTCGGGCGGGCGGGTTCCGGTGCGCGCCGGGGACAACTGACCCTTGCCGCCGGGCACCCACCTGGCCTACCGTGGGGTCCAGGACGGTGCATGCGATTTCTTCCAACCTTGTTCGAGAACAACCGCCGGTGGGCCCGCGAGCAGGTGGCGCGGGATCCGGACTTCTTCTCCCGCCTGTGCGCGATCCAGGCCCCTGAGCACCTGTGGATCGGGTGTGCGGACAGCCGGGTGCCCGCCAATGAGATCGTCGGCCTGGCGCCCGGGGAACTGTTCGTCCACCGGAACATCGCCAACCTGGTCCTGCCCGGGGACTCCAACTGCCAGGCGGTGATCCAGTTCGCCGTGGAGGAGCTGGGGGTCTCCCACGTGGTGGTCACCGGCCACTACGGCTGCGGGGGCGTCAAGGCCGCCTTCGGCCCCCCGGCCCGGGAGCCCCTGGAGGGGTGGATCCACCACCTGCGGGACCTGAGGCGGGCCCACGGGACCGAACTGGACGCCCTGCCGGATGAGGCGGCGCGGGTGCGCCGGCTCTGCGAGCTCAACGTCGTCCACCAGGTGGCCACCCTCCGGCGGCTGCCGGTGGTGCGCGGCGCGTGGGAGCGGGGGCACCAGCTCACGCTCCACGGCTGGATCTACGACCTGGGGGACGGGCTGATCCGGGATCTCCAGGTGAGTTCGGACCGGCCGGAGGCCTGAGCGGCGGCGATCCCCGGGAGGCGAAGCGCCCGCCGGAAGCACGGTATAGTGGTCATCATGAAAATGCTGATCACACTCCTCTTCTCGGCCTGCATGGGCCTTTGCGCGGCCAGCCCGGTGCTGGTGATGAGCTTCGACGGGCTGGGGGCCACCCAGTTCACCGCCGAGTCCATGCCGCGCTTCTGGGCCCTGGCCCAGAAGGGCCAGCGGGGCGAGGGGCGCCCGCCGTTCCCGGCCACCACCTTCAACGGCCACGCCACGCTGGCCACGGGCTGCTGGCCCGAGCACCACGGCATCGTGGCCAACGGCTTCATCGATCCCGTCCTGGGCACGGTGGGGCATTCCGCCCGGGCCGAATACCTCCAGCGCGAGCCCCTGTGGGTGGCCGCCACCCGCAGCGGCGTGCGCACCGCCGTCTACGGCTGGCCCTGCGCCACCGGCCCCTGGGAAGGGGTGACCCCCTGGCGCCTGGAGGTCTTCAAGGACGGCGTGCCCGACAGCGTCGCCATGGATTTCACCGAGCGAGCGCTCAAGGACGGGGCCCTCCTGGTCATGACCTACCTGTCCGGCACCGACGCCGAAGGCCACTACCACGGGCCCGCGAGCGCCGAGGTGCGGCGTAAGCTGGGGCGCCTGGACGCCGAGATCGCGCCGCGGGTGGAGCGGATGCTGGCCGCCCACCCCGGCCTGCGGGTCCTGCTCCTGGCCGACCACGGCATGGGCGCCATGGAGCGGCGCGTGGACATCCGTCCCCTGCTGGGCCAGCCCGCCACGGTGGTGGCCCACGGCGGAAGCGCCTACGCCTACCTGAAGGCCCCCGTCTCCCCCGAGGCCCTGCGGGCCCTGGCCGCGGCGGGGCTGAAGGCCTGGCGCCCCGCGGACCTTCCGGCCGAGTACCACCTGGCCGGCAACCCGCGCATCGGGGATCTCATCGTGGAGGGTCCGGCGGGCACCTGGATCAGCTCCGCCACCACGCCCCAGGCGGCGGAGAAGGAGAAGATCGGCCGTGCGGGCGCCCACGGTTTCGACGCGGCGACGCCGCTCATGCACACCTGGCTGGTGGCCCTGGGCACCGGACGGACGACTGCGCTGCCCGCCGTTCCCCTCTGGGACATCGCCCCCACGGTGGCCGCTTGGTTGGATATCCACTGGGATAAACAGCCGGACGGGCGTGTCGTGGAAGGGTTGCGCTAGCGGGTGCTCAGGTAGTTCCGCACGGCCTCATCGGTGCTGGGCATGTGCATGCCCGCCTGCCTGCAGGCTTGCAGGGCCTCCGGGGCCGCCATGCCGCGGTCCAGCACCAGCCACGGGCAGAGGGCCGCCGCGGCCCGGTTGCCGGTGGCGCAGTGGACCAGCACCCGGGAGCCGGCGGGCAGGCCCTGGAGAAGGGTGCGGATGGAAACGAAATCCGCCGCGGGGGGCGCCTCGGCCAGGGCGAAGCGCATGTAGACCGAACCCAGCTCCTGGATTCGCTCGTTCTCCAGGGCCCCGTCGGGGCCCAGCTCGCCGTCGGTGCGGAAATCGATGACGTGGGTGATGCGGTGTTGCTTGACCAGCCGGTACAGCTCCGGGGAGGGGGCGCCGTTGAGGCTGAAGAGCCCGGGGCGGAGTTCCACCAGGGCGGCGCGGGGGGGCTCGGGCGCGACCAGGGCGGGCTGGAGAAGAAGGGCGAAAAACGGGAGCATGGGCACCTTGGGTGAGCCGCCGGGGGCTCAAGTCGTCCAGTCCATGCCGGTCCCGGGAACTGACCTCGGACTGTGCGGGAAACGGGTCAGGCTGATCGCCTGATCCTGCCCTTCTTATCGGCCATTCAAGGCCCGAGTTGACCCTGAAATTCCAAGGGAACCCGGACACGCGTCCGAAATTGAAGCGGCGCCGCCTTTGTGCCGAAGCTGAACCTGAGCCATGACGGAATTTGGAGGTCGTTCAACCATGATTGCCCGCGGGAAATCCAGGACCTGGATGCAGCGGTTGTCTGTGCGGATTCTCGTTGGCTTGTCCTGGGTAGGGTCGTTCGCTTCCCCGGCACCTCCGCAGGATGTGCTGATCCTCTATTCCTTCAGCCAGAACATCCCCGCCCAGGGCCAGATCAGCGCCGGCCTCGCGAAGGCCATCGCGGCCCGGAGGCTGGTGAACGGCACCTTTCATCCCGAGTACCTGGACATCAATCCGCCCCGGACACCGAACCAGCGAGCGCACCTGCGGGAACTCCTCCGGGACAAGTACGCGGGAATGCGGTTCGGGCTGATCATCACGGTGTTCGATCCCGCCCGGGACTTCCTCGCCCGCGAAGGCCGGGACCTGTCGCCCGGAACGCCGGCGGTGGCGCTCTTCGGCCAGGAGGGGGCGGAGGTGGAAGGCCGGGAAACCATTCCGCTGCCCCTCCGCTACGGGGTGAAGGGCACCCTGGAGCGCGGCCTGGAGCTGTTCCCGGACACCCGGCACGTGCTTTTCGTGAGCGGGAACGCCGAGTCCAACCTGCGGGTCGAGGCGCAGGCCCGGCGGGAGTTCGCGCCGTGGGCCGGACGGATCACCTTTGATTACACCAGCGGCCGTACCGTGAAGGAGGTGCTGGCCCAGAGCCGCGAGCTGTCTCCGGATACCCTGGTCATCTTCGGGATCGTGACGTCGGACGTGAGCGGGGAGCGCTTCGTGCCCACCGACGTGGTGCGCGCCCTGGCCCGGGAGGCCAACGCCCCGGTCTTCACGATCCTTTCGAGCTTCCTGGGCGAAGGCGTGGTGGGGGGGGAGATGGTGGATTCCGAGGCGGCCGGCGCCCTCCTGGGGCAGGCGGTCATGGAGCTCCAGGGGGGAGGCCCGCTGTCGCGGCTTTCCACCGGCGCCTTCGTGAAGCCCATGTACGACTGGGTACAGCTCACCCGCTGGGGGTGCGACCTCTCGGTCCTGCCGGCGAACGCGGTCCTGGTGAACCAGCCCCCGACCCTGTGGGGCCTGTTCCGCCCCTACGTCATCGTCGCGGGCATCGTGTTCGGCATCCTCACGGCCCTGATCGCGGCCCTTCTCGTGGCGAACCGGCGCCGGGCCCGGGCCGAGCTGGCCCTGGGCAAGGGCGAGCGCCTCATGCGGGAAGCGCAGGAGGCGGCCCAGGTGGGCACGTTCGAATTCGACCTCGCCACCGGCGAGATCCGGGTGAGCGCCACCCTAGCGCGGATCCTGGGCCAGGAGGAGGGCGCACGGAAGGATTTCGACGCCTGGCTGGCCCTGGTGGAGCCCAGCCACCGGGAGACGGTGGCGCGGGGGATCCGGAACGCCGTGGACACCTTCGAGCCCCTGGACATGGACGTTCCCATCCGCCGGCCCGACGGCGAGGTGCGGTGGCTGCACTGCCGTGCCCGGGCGGAAAATGCGCCGGGTGGGCGGGCCTCGCGGCTGCTGGGGACGCTGCTTGACATCACGGACCGCCGCCAGATGCAGGAGGAACTCGAGCACACCCAGCGCCTGGAGAGCCTGGGGAGCCTGGCCAGCGGCGTGGCCCACGACATGAACAACGTCCTCGCTTCCATCCAGGCGGTGGCCCAGACGCTGCTGTTCGTCCACGGCGGGGAGCCTGAGCTGGCGGGCCCGCTGGGGACCATCGACCGCGCCAGCGACCGCGGGCGCAGCCTGGTGCAGACCCTCACCCAATTCGCCCGCAAGGGACTCCGGGAGGCCCAGGTCCTGGATCTGAACGACCTGGTGCGGGAGCAGGCCGCCATGCTGCGCCGCACGCTGTTCCAGAAGGTGCGGGTCGTGGAGGACCTGGACGCGGAATTGCCGCCCGTGCGGGGGGAGTCCGGGACCCTGGGCAGCGCCATCCTGAACCTCTGCGTGAACGCCGGGGATGCCATGCCCCAGGGCGGCTCGCTCACCCTTCGCACGCGCCGCGCCCCCGACGGCGGCGCCCAGGTGGAGGTAGCCGACACGGGGGAGGGCATGCCGCCCGAGGTGGTGCGCCGGGCCATGGAGCCCTTCTTCACCACCAAGCCCTTCGGGAAGGGGACGGGCCTGGGCCTTTCCATGGTGTTCAACACCGTCAAGGCCCACGGCGGCACCGTGCAGATCCAGAGCCGGGTGGGGGAGGGGACCACGGTCCTGATCCATCTCCCCGCGGCCCCCCGGGAAGCGCCCGGGGCACCGCCCCCGGACGGGCCCGAACCCGCCTGCCGGCCCCTGTCGATCCTCCTGGTGGATGACGACGCCCTCATCCGCGATTCGGTGCCGGACATGCTGGCCAAGCTCGGCCACCGCGTGGCGGTGGCCGGCGGCGGCGCCCAGGCCCTGGCGAAGCTCGCGGGGGGGCTCGAGGTGGACCTGGTGCTCCTGGACCTCAATATGCCGGTGATGGGAGGCGTGGAGACCCTCGCCAACATCCGGGCGTTCCGCCCCGGCCTCGCGGCCATCCTGGCCACCGGCTACCTGGACGACACCACCGCGGCGCTCCTGGCGGGGATGCCGAAGGTGGAGGTGCTGCCCAAGCCCTACACCATGGGCCAGTTCCAGACCCGCGCCCGGGCGCTTTCCTAGCCTGTCTCCCGCTAGGCGCTCAGGCGGAGGATCTCCACCATCATCGCCACGGCCCGCTCCATGTCCTCCACCCGGATGTGCTCGTCGGTGGAGTGCTCCTGGCGGGCGCCGATGCCGACCACGGCCATCTCGATGCCGTGGTTGTTGTAGATGGAGGCGTCGGTGAAGCCGCACATGAGGGCGGGCTGGGCCTGGATGTCCAGGGTGGCCAGGGCGCGGGTGGCCACGTCCACGGTCCAGGAGGTGGCGGGGTCGATGCGGGAGGCCCGGCAGAGGTTGTTCAAGGTGATCTCCACCGTCGCGCCGAAGGCCTCCACCTCCCGGGAGATGGTGGCCACCAGCTCGTCGGCGAGGGCCTGGCCCTTGGCGTGGTCGAGGCTGCGGCATTCGGCGAGGAAGGAGCAGCGGTCCGGCACGCCGTTGCGGATGAGGCCCCCCTGGATGACGCCCACGTTGGAGGTGGTTTCGGCGTCCAGGCGGCCCAGGCGCAGGGCGGCGATGGCGCGGGAGGCGGCCGCGATGGCGTTGACGCCCTTTTCCGGTTCCATGCCGGCGTGGGCGGACCGTCCGATGACCGTGGCGTCGATGGCGAAGTAGGAGGGGCCGCCGGTGATGATCGTGTCCAGGGTGTCGTTGTCCAGCAGGAAGCCCCGGGTGGCCGTGAGGCGGCCGTAGTCCAGGTTCTTCACGCCCAGGAGGCCCACCTCCTCCTGGCGGCTCACGGCGATCTCCAGGGGCGGGTGCACCGGCGCCACCCGCAGGGTCTCCAGCAGTTCGGCGATGCCCGCCTTGTCGTCGGCGCCCAGGATGGTGTCGCCCCCCGAGCGCACCACCCCGTCGGCCAGCACGGGGCGGATGCCCTTGCCGGGCTTCACGGTGTCGCCGTGGCAGGAGAGCAGGATGGGGGCGGCGGAACTGCCCTTGCCGGGGACCTTGGCGATGAGGTTCCCGTAGGCGTCCAGGTCCGCGGCGGCGCCCAGGTCCCGCAGGACCGGCAGAAGCCAGGCCATGAACGCCGCCTCCTCGCCGGACTCGCTGTCGATGCGCACCATCTCCATGAACTGGGTGACCATGCGGTCGGTGTCCATCGGTACGCCGAAGCGGGTGTCAAGGGCCATGGGCCACCTCCATTGAACGTGTCGGGTAGGAAGCCATGCTAGCACCGGGAACGCCTCCGGCCATGCCGGCGCCGCCCCTGAAGGGGCGCGGACCGGTCCTGCCCGGGGGCCTCAGGGGGCCAGTTGCCGGGTCTGGGCTTGTTCGATGAGTTCCTTGATGCGCAGGGCGTCCTTCTTGCGGTGGCCCGCGCTGGTGAGGGGGTCGGTGCCGCCCGTGGACTCGATGAGGATCTCGGACCAGAACACCCCGGTGTTGATGCGCACGCTGGCCACCCGCAGCAGGTGGATGGTCATCTCGTCGCGGGAGAACCACGAGCGCTTCCACCGCGTCACCGAGGTGTCGGTGACCTCGATGCAGGTGGGGAAGAGCCGGTTCCCCCGGGTCCAGCGGCTGGCCTTGAACGTCTCGGTGGTCATGGGGCCATTATACGCCGCCAGCAGGTGTCCACGTGATCATCCACCATGCCCACGGCCTGCATGAAGGCGTACATGATGGTGGGTCCCACGAAGGTGAAGCCCCGGCGCTTGAGGTCGCGGGAGAGGGCCTGGGCCTCGGGGCTGACGGCGGGGACGTCGGCGATCGTCCGGCGCCGCTCCACCCGGGGGCGGTCCCCCACGAAGGGCCAGAGGTAGGCGGCGAAGGACCCGAACTCGGCCTGCACCGCCATGAAGGCCCGGGCGTTGGTGACGGCGGCGGCCACCTTCAGGCGGTTGCGCACGATGCCGGGGTCCCGCAGCTGGGCCTCCAGGCGCTCCGGGCCGTAGGCCGCCACGGCCCGGGGGTCGAACCCGTCGTAGGCCAGGCGGTAGGCGTCCCGCTTGCGCAGGATCGTGGACCAGCTCAGCCCCGCCTGGGCGCCCTCCAGGATGAGCATCTCGAAGAGATGGCGGTCGTCCCGGGAGGGCACGCCCCACTCCTGGTCGTGGTAGGCGACGTAGGCCGGGTCGTCGCCGCACCAGGGGCAGCGGGGGCGGGAATCGAACGGAGGGTTCATGGCTGTTGGGATCCTCAAGAAAGGGAACTTCCGGTTCCACAGGGGGTCTCTTGGAATATACAATGCATTCCATGCCGGACATGCCGGCCCCTTCCAGGAGAATCTCCCTTGAAAATTTCCGCATTCCTCCTCGCGACGGCTTTCATGGCGGCCTGCCCCTTCCAGGCAAAGGCGGCCGAACCCGTGTTCGGGGTCCAGGGCGCCCTGGCCTTCCCGGTGAACGACCTCACCAACGTGGCCAACCTGGGCCTCCAGGTGGGCGGCCACGGCCGGTGGGATTTCGGTGGCGGCCACGGCCTCATGGCCCGGGGCGACGTCACGGTGTTCGGCTCCAAGAACGGCGCCTCCACCACCAGCTTCGGCGTGGGCGCCGACTACACCTGGCACCCGGACCGGAACCGCCGCGGCGTCTACCTGCTGGGCGGCCTGTCCCTCATGAGCTACAGCATCTCCCACGGCGGCTCCGACTCCAGGACCGCCCTGGGCCTGGACCTGGGCGTGGGCTACGACCTGGACCGGCACGTGGGCATCCAGGCGCGCTACACGACGCACAACACGGACCACGTCACCCTGGCGACCCTGAACCTGGGGGTCACGTACTCCTTCTGAATCCGCAGCGCGGCTAATCGATCCTGAACCCCATCGCCAGTTCGACCGGTTCGGCCACGTGGATCAAGGTGGCCTGGTCGTTCACGTCGTCGTAGGGGAAGCCGTAGGCCTTTCCCCCCAGGCCGCGCTGGTGCCAGAAGCGGGCGTAGGCGTTGGCGGGGACCGAGGCGTAGTACCCGGCGGCATCCCGCCACTTCATGGGGGTCTCCAGCACGTGGCGGTTGAGCATCGCCGCGAGCTGGGCTCCCAGGACCCGTTCCGTGGTGGTGCCCCGGGCCAAGGGGCCGTCGCAGCGGAAGGCCTCCAGGGTGGTTGGCATGGCGTGGATCAGGTGGCGCTCCGGGTCGCCCGCCCGGGTGAACACCAGGACCCCGCCGGGCTCCACCCGCCCCGTGAAGGTGCCTTCGTCGGGCGTGAGGACGAGGGGCTGGCTGCGGTAGCGGTCCCACATGGTCCGGATGTAGGCGTCCAGGTGGCGGTACAGGGGCCCCTCCGGGGCGTGGCCGGGGGCGGTGATGCGCAGGTCCTGCACGAGGCTGCGGAAGGGGGCGGGCACGGCGGCCTTGAAGTCCCGCATGAGGTCCGAGCGGCGGCCGTCCAGCCCCACGGGGCCGGCCTCCATGCCGTCCCGCCCCCGGGCCCGCAGGGTGATCGGGATGCCGAACTGGTCCACGCAGGTGGTGTTGGCGTGCAGGCCCGAGGGGCCCAGGGCGAACTCCGCCCAGTCGAAGAGGGTGTGGCGGTTGGGGTCCTCCCCGTTGCCGGGGTCCGGCTGGACGAGGCCCCCGGTGGCGGGATCCACCCGCAGCCACAGGGGGGCGCCGATGCTCAGGTAGATGCGCCCGCCCCGCAGGTCCAGGTCCCCGTCCAGTTCCACGGCCCGGGGGAGGGGAAAGGAATAGGCGCACCAGAGCCCTCCCGCACGCGGGACGGTGTTGTCGGCGGGCAGGCACGGGTGGAAGGCGCCGGCGGGGTCCATGCGCAGGAACCGTCCGGCGCCGTCCTGGGCGGTGACGGTGACGTACACGGGGCGGCGGGCCTGGGGACCCCGGGTGAGGTTGGAGAAGGCCAGGCGCAGCGGGGCCTGGCCGAAGGCGGGGGTGAGGAGGAGCAGCAGGGCCAGGAGGGAGGTCCAGCGGGCCGTCGTTCGCATGGGCGACTCTGTAAAAGGGGCTGAAAAGGGGAACCGTGAGGAAAGCTTCCGAAGGATGGGCCCCCGGCGGCTCCGACGCAACCCCCGTTCGTGGTCGCCGGCCTACGCGGTCGTCGGCGGCTCCTCCCGCCGGCCGTGCAGCATCTCCACCAGGGCCTCGTTGAGCTCCTTGCGGAGGACGTTGCGGTCCTGGGCCCGGGTGATGTAGCGGACGCGGATCTCCACGCCGGTTCCCGCGGGGACGATGGTGATGCTGGGCTCGGCCTTGAGGCCCTGGATGCGGTAGCCGCGGTCGGCCCGCTCCCATTCCTTGAAGGCCTGCGCGGCGTTCTCCCCGGTGCGGGCGTCCACCAGGGCCCGGACGCCGTCCACCAGGGGGTAGGGATCCTTGCCGGCGGGCACGTTCACGTCGAGTTCGTCCCACATCCACTGGCCGGCGGAGGAGAAGTTGAAGTAGTGGCCTTCCATGGCGAAGCTGTTCACGAAGGAGACCACGCGGCCCGTGGGGTGCCCGGCGTCGCTCCAGTTGCCGGTCTCCAGGATCAGGGTGCGCAGGAGGCCGATCTCGATGACCTCGCCGCTGACGCCGCGGATCTCCACCCAGTCGCCCACGTGGATGCCCTTGGGGCCCACCAGGATGAACCACCCGAAGAACGAGATGATGAAGTCCTTGAGGGCCACGGTGAGCCCGGCGCCGGCGAGGCCGAAGAGCGTGGTGAGCTGGCTCGGGGTGCCCAGGACGATGAGGATGATGGCCAGGACGCCCAGCACCTGGGCGGCGAACTTCACCACCTTGAGGTTGCGGCTCACGCGCTTGCGTCCCGCGGTGATCCGCCCGAAGATCGTCTCGAAGATCCGTCCCGCGAACCAGATGAGCACCAGCACCAGGACGATCCAGGCCGTGTGCCGGAGCGCGGCGTGGGCCGCGGCGCGCTGCTCCAGGCGCACCAGGCTCCCCCAGTCCTGGTAGACGCGCGCCAGGTCCCTCTCGTCCTGGAAGCGCTTGCCCAGGTCCGCCAGGGTCCGCTGGTTCTCGGTGAAGTACTTCAGGGTCATGAGCGTGGCCCGGGCCGTCTCCCGGGAGGTGCCGACCACCTCGGCCGCGCCGCGGTCGCCCCGGGCGAAGCCCTTGGCCTGTTCGCGCGCGGAGTCGCGGTCCTCCTTCTCCTGGGCGACGTCCTTGGAAAGGGCCTGCTGGCGGGCGCTGAGGTCATCGGCCTTGGCCAGGGCGTTGGCGCGGGCCTGGGCAAGGAGCACGGACTTCCGGCGCAGGCGGTTCCAGGTGTCCAGGCGCTGCAGGAGGCTTCCGGGCTGGAAGCGCCCCAGAGCCGACGCGCTCTCGTCCTCGGCGTTCTCCTCCTTGGCGGTGAAGGCGGCCTTGAGGCGGCGGATCCGCGCGACGGGGTCGGCCCCGAGCTTCTCCAGCATGGCGCCGGTGGCGTCCAGTTCGTCCTTGTCCAGCTCCATCTGGGCCTTGGCCACCTCCAGCTGATCCTCCAGGGCGTCCTTGTCCTGCTCCCGGGCATCGGCCACGGCCTTGGTGAGCCGGGCGACGGTCTTCCGCCCCTCGTCCACCGCCTTCTCCTGCCGGTCCTTGACCTCCTGGAGTTCCCGCACCGCGGCGGTGGGCGGGGGCGCCGCGTAGGCGGCCTGGCGCAGCGCATCGTTGAAGGCCAGGTCCACCTCGTGATCCGCCAGGCGCTCCGCTTCGTGGGCGAACTGCTTCTCCTCCTGCGTGACCGCGAAGGCCGCCAACCGGCGGGCCGTGAGGTTCGGCTCCTGGTCCACTTCCGTCTCGGCCACCTTGGGCTGCGGCTTGGCCACCACCGCCGCGTCCGGCCCCCGCGTCAGGAAGAGCCCCGTGCTCACCGCAACGGCCAAAACCAGGAAGAAGACGGCCGGGACGAGTCTGCGCAGGTTCATGGGGGGCCTTTGGTGAGGGTTCCCCTCCATCATAGTCGCCGGGACTCGGTCCCGCCTACGCACGTCCCTGCAAATAGGACGCCAGCGCCCCCAGATCGTCCACGGCCAAATCCCAGCCTTCTTCCCCTGGTGTTCCAAATCCATACCGGCACAGGCACCGCTTTATCCCCGCCCTTCTTCCGGCCTCCAGGTCCGTGCGGTGGTCCCCGGCGATCCACGAGCCCGCGGCTTCGCACCCGCACTGTTCCAGGGCCAGCAGCAGAGGCCCCGGGTCCGGCTTGAGGCGCGGGCTGTCGCCCCCGCCCACCACGGCGCCGAACAGGGTGAGGATCCCCAGCCCCTCCAGGATGGGCAGGGTGAACTCCCGCGGCTTGTTGGTGACCACCGCCAGGCTGAAGCCCTCGGCCCGCACGGCCTCCAGGGCCTCCCGCACCCCGGGGTAGAGCCTTGTGGCGTCCAGCAGGTGGCGTCCGTAGTGGCCCCGGTTCAACTCAAGGGCCTCCTCCAGGCGCTCCGGGCATTCCGGCAGGGACCGGGTCAGCAGCTTGCGGACGCCGTCCCCCACGAAGCCGGCCACCTGGGCCGGTTCCAGGGGCGGCAGGCCCAGGTCCACGCGGGTCAGGTTGACCCCGGTGGCCAGATCGGCCCTGGAATCCACCAGGGTCCCGTCGAGATCGAAAAGCACGGCGCGCGGCATTCCCCACTCTACCCTTTGCCGGCCCATCGCGGGAGGGCCAGGGACAGGTCCGGCGCGTAGGTGACGAGCAGGAGCCCGATGCCCAGGATGAGGAGGAAGGGCAGCACCGTGCGGTACAGCCGGGGCAGGGGGATGCCGAAGCGGCTGGAGGCGAGGAAGAGGTTGAGCCCCACCGGCGGCAGCAGGAAGCCCACCTCGAGGTTGGCCAGGAAGATGATGCCCAGGTGCACCGGGTGGACGCCGTACAGGGCGCCCATGGGGGCGATGATGGGGGCCAGCACGATGATGGCCGAGTAGATCTCCAGCACGCTGCCCAGCACCAGGAGGAGGACGTTGAGCGCCAGGAGGAAGACGAGCCGGGAGTGGACGTGGGCGCGGGTCCAGGCCAGGAGCGCGTCCGGCACCTGGGCGTCCACCAGGTAGCTGGTGAGCCCCATGGCCACGCTGAGGAGGATCAGCACCGCGCCCATGAGGGCCGAGGCCTTGAGCAGCACCCGGGGCAGGTCCCGGGCGGGGTGGAGATCCCGGGTGAACAGGCATTCCGCGACGATGGCGTAAGCGAGGGCTCCCGCGGCGGTCTCCAGCATCGTGGCGCGCCCGCTGGCGAAAAGGCCGATGATCACCAGGGGGAGGAGCAGCTCCCACCGGGCCTTCCAGGTGGCGTCCAGGGCCGCGCCCCAGGCGAAGGGGGTGCGCGGGCCCTCCGCCTTCCGCCCCACCCAGACGCCGTAGGCGGCGGTGATGGCGATGAGCAGGAACCCGGGCACCAGTCCGGCCAGGTACAGCCGGTCCGCGGGGACGACGCTGTCCCGGCTGCTGGCGACGATGCTGTAGAGGATCACGGGCAGGCTCGGGGGCAGCAGCAGGCCCAGGGCGCCCGAGGCCGTCACCAGGCCCAGGGAGAACCCTTCGGAGTAGCCGTCCTTCCGCAGCATCGGGTACACCAGGCCGCCCAGGGCGATGATGGTCACGCCCGAGCCGCCCGTGAAGGTGGTGAACAGGGCGCACACCATGGCCACCATCACCGCCATGCCCCCCGGCAGGAAGCCCAGCCAGGCCCGGAAGAACCGCACCAGCCGCTCCGAGGCGCCGCTCTCGGCCAGCACGTAGCCCGCGCCGGCCAGCAGCGGGATGGCGGGGAGGGTGGGGGAGGCCACCAGGCGGTAGATCTCGGCCGAGACCGCGGCCACGGGGGTCCCCTGGGCGAAGAAGAGGCAGATGGCCACGCCGCCCAGGGCCACGAAGACCGGCGTCCCCACCAGGAGGGAGGCCAGGATGCCCGCGGCGGCGATCCAGGCCTTGGAGGCGAGCTGGGGCGGCAGGAGGCCCGCCGCGAAGGCCAGGGGAACGGCCGCCAGGGCCGCGGCGCGGCCCCGCCAGGTGCGGTGGGCCCGGTAGGCGAAGGTGACCGCCATGGCCGCCAGGGCCAGGGGCATCACGGCTTCGGGCACCCATGCGGGGATGCCGATGGAGAGCATGTGCGGGTCGAGGCGGTTGGCCAGGACCACCTGGGCGGAAGCGTAGGCCAGCAGCCCGGCCACGGCCGCGGAGACGGCGCTGGCGGCCCACTGCGCCGTCCGGCCCAGGCGGCCCTCCCCCAGCCACTGGGACGTGGAGAGCGTCAGGTGACCGCCCTGGCCGGTGGCGGCCAGGGCCCCCACGAAGGTGAGCCAGAGGGTGACCGCCTGCACCAGGTCCGCGGAGCCCGGCACGTGGAAGCCCCCAAGGCTCCGGCCCGCGGCGTCCACCAGGGGCAGGAGGCACAGGGCCAGGAAGCTGGCCACCAGGACGATGCCCTCCCCGCCGAGCAGGAGCTTTTTCAGGAGCCTCATCGGCCGCGGCGCCGGAAGGCGTCCCGGGCCTTGAGGGCCTCGTCGTAGGCCTGGGCCGGCACGAACTCGCCGCGGATGCGGGAAGCGGCGCCGGCGATCATGCGGTTCCACTGCTCCCGGGCCCGGGCGTCCACGGGGATCAGCTTCACCCCGGCGCCCCTCAGGGCCGCCAGATCGCGCTCCTCGGCGGCGCGCATGTCGGCCCTGAGGCGGTTCCCGGCGTCCTGGGCGGCCTTGAGGAGGGCGGGGCGCACGTCGGCGGGGATCCGGTCCCACGCGGCCTTCGTGACCACGGTGCCCGCCATGATGACGGCCCACTTCAGGTCGGTCATGTGGGGGGCCTGCTCGTGGTACCGGGTGACCAGCACCACCTGCGGGGAGGTGAGGAAGGCGTCCAGGAGCCCGGTCTGGAGGCCCGTGGCCAGTTCCGTGGCCGGGGCGGGGATGGCGTTGAACCCGCCGGTCTTCCAGATCTCCAGGGTCCTGGGATCGCCGGCCCACTGGAACAGCTTCTGGTGGCGCAGGTCGTCGGGGGTGGCCACGGGCCTGCGGGAGAAGATGCGCACCCAGCCGCCGTCCGCCCAGTTCAGGGCCACGAAGCCCCGCGCCAGGATCCCGGCTTCCAGGCCCGGGCGCATGGCCTCCAGGGTCGCGTACACCTCCTGGGACGATTCGAAGGCCAGGGGGATGCTCAGGGCGAACACGGACCGGTCGATCTCCGCCAGGCCCTGGGAGGTGAGCACGGCGCCGTGGAGGGAACCCAGGCGCATCTTGCGCACCACGTCGGGCTCGTCGCCCTGGCGGCCCCCGGGGTAGAACACCACCTTGACCCGGCCGCCGGAGACCTTGGCCCAGGTGTCGCCCATGTCCTTGACGATGCGGAACCAGGAGGAGTTCTCCGGCAGCAGGGTGGCCATCTTGAGGGTCACCTGGGCGCCCAGGGGCAGCAGGGAGGCGAGCAGGAAGGAAGCGATTCGAAGGGGTCTCATGGCTGGGTTTCCTCGGGATCGTTGAAGAGTTCGCCGGTCCTCCCCAGCAGCCACCGGGCCCGGCGCTGGGCGACCCGGATGGCGGTGGCGTGGGCGGGGTCCCGGCCGGGATCCACCCGGAGGGCGTCGCCCAGGAGGGCGGTGAAGGCGGGCCGGTCCTGGGCTTCCAGGGCCACGGACTCGGCGAAGGTGACGTAGGCCGAGGCCCGGAGGCCGCCGGAGATCCGCACGGCCTCCTGGAAGTGGGCCCGGGCCCGGGCCGCGGACCCCCCGGCCTGGGCGTGGGCGGCCTCCCAGGCCACCAGGAACTCGTGGGCGGCGCCGCCGTCCCATTCCGGGTCCAGGGCCAGAGCGCGGCGGATGAGCTTTTCCATGAGGGTCTGGTCCACCGCGAGGGTGGAATCCGAGATGTCCAGCGCGAAGGCCGAGGCCCAGGAGGCCGCCGTGAAGTAGAGGAGCGGCGCCTGCTCCCGGCCTGCCCGGGCCAGGGTGGCGTCCGGGGCCGCGCGCAGCTGGGCCCCGAACCCCGGCAGGGCGGCCTCCAGGCCCCGCAGGCCGTAGCCCCGGGCCCGGAGGTAGAGCCCCTTGGCCCGGACCCGCAATTCCGCGGCCCGGGCCGGGTCCTTGGCCTCGACGTAGTCCGCCTCGTCCTGGAGGAAGGCGTGGGCGTACTGGGTGAAGCCCGAGCAGGCCGCGTAGAGGAGCCCCGGGTGGGCCGGGCGCTCCTGGAGGAGGGCCTCCAGGCTCTTGAGGGCGAAGGGCGTGGCGTCCCGCACCAGCTCCGGGTCGTCGTCCGAGGCGTAGACGCCGGCGCCCCGGGCCAGGGCGTCCCCGATGCGGTCCACCGCCACCCGCTTGATGGAACAGCCCGTGAGCAGGATCAGGCAGAGGGGAAAAACCGGTTCAAGGAGCCGCATGGCATCACCTGCCCGACAGCATGACCGCACCCGGCGCCCCTGCCAAGTCGGAAGAGGCCCGGGTGCAAACGGACCGCCGGCGGTCCGGTGTCCGAAGTCGTCTAACGGACGATCTTTGCGTCCTCGATGATGACGGGATAGGTGTAGCCCGACCCGAAGTCCTTGGCGGTCCGCACGACGCCCTTGATGGTCACCACGTCGCCCACCTTGGCGGTGTCCATGGTGGTCACGGCGATGTCGTTGTCCCGGGAGGCCTCGGCGCCGCTGCCATCGCGCAGGTGGAGCCAATTGCGGCCCATGATGGCCTGGTTGTACTTCACGACCTTGGCCTTCAGGGTCACGGTCTTCTCCTTGAGGCCGTCCTTCTGGGCCCACACTTCGGCGACGGTGCGCGCATCGGCGCCGGCGGCCTTGGCCACCTTCTCGTCGGGGGCGGCGGGAGCCTTGGGGGCCATGCCCATCCCCATGCCCATGGGGGCGGCGTCCCCGGCGCCGGCCAGGTTGCCCATGTAGACCCGCTCGAAGGTGCGGTGCAGGGAGGGGGACTCGAACTTGTCCATGGCCACGGACACGTCCACGGCCACCTGGGCGCCCACCTTGACGTCGGCGGCGGGCACGGCGGCCCACACCTCGCCCTGGGCGGCCTTCAGCCGGAGGTAGGTGTAGGGCGGGGCGGAGACGGTCTCCAGCACGGTGCCCTGGATGGCGTTCTTGGCGGCGGGAGCCGCGGCGGCGGGCGCCGCGGGCTTCGACTTGGAGCAGGCCAGGCCGGCCAGCACGAGGGCGCCGGTGGTGAGAAGGGTGGGAACGATTTGCATTTTCGGGGCTCCTGGGGGGTTTCGACCGCTTTCCGGGGCTCCAGGATACCGCATGCCCGTCGAAGACGGCTCGCGGACCCTGAACGGGAGTATCCTGTTCCGGTTTCCCCTTCCCGCTGTCAGAGGTGTTGCTTGAATATCCTTCTCGTCGACGACGATGACCTCATCCTTGCCTCGGTGCCCAGCCTCCTGGGGATCCTCGGCCACCACGTGGAATCCGTGGACCGCGGCGCCAAGGCCCTGGCGTTGCTGGAGACCTCGCCGGACCCGGACCTGGTGATCCTGGACGTGTCCATGCCCGACATGGGCGGTGTCGAGACCCTGCGGCGCCTGCGGACCTTCAAGCCCCACCTCCCGGTGCTCCTGGCCACGGGAAACGTTGACGCCGCCGTGGAAGGGGCCATGGCGGGGGACCCCCACACCCGGGTGATCCCCAAGCCCTTCACCCTCGGCCAGATCCGGACGGTCCTGGCCCAGACGTAGGTCAGTGCCCGCAGCCGCAGCCCTCGTCCCCGCCGCAGCAGGAACCCGCGGCCTCCTCCCCGGCGCAGTCGCACTCGCCGCCGCAGCAGCCGCCCTCGGGCTCGGGGCCGCCGGTGAGGTAGCCCTCGGCCATCTCCACCAGGTTGCGGTGGGGGGCCATCTTCACCTGGAGGGCGATGTTCACGGCCTGGATGCGGTCCTCCCGGGGAATGCCCAGCTTGTGGAGGCGGAAGTTGTGGCGCTGGAAGGCCTCTTCGTTGTTGGCGGCCATGGCGGCGCCCAGGGCGATGAGCTCGGCGACGGCTTCGGTGACGAGGGTGGCTTCGGTATCGGGTCTCACGGAGGCTCCTGGGGCGGTCCGGCCGGGGGCCGGCCATTCTTTGATAGTGGAGGAAGGCAAGGCCCGTGACTACCACCCCGGGGGAAAATGCGAAGGCGGTCACATTGCCCTAGACTCAACCCATGACCCCGCCGCCGGAACCCCCGGACCTGCTGTTCTTCGATGGCGGCTGCGGGCTGTGCCATGCCCTGGTGCGCTTCCTGGCGTTCCGGGAAGGCAGCTGCCGGTTCGCGCCCCTGGGCGGGGCCACCTACCGGGCCCATTTCCCGGAGGGCGATCCGCCTCCCAGCCTGGTGGTGCTCCACGGGGACCGGGTCCTGCTGCGGTCCGGGGCGGCGCTTCACCTGCTGCGGAGCCTGGGCGGCGGCTGGGCCCTCCTGGCGCGGCTGGGGGGATGGGTGCCCCGGGGGCTCAGGGACGGGCTCTACGACGGGGTGGCCCGCGTGCGGAACCGGTTGTTCCGGCGCCCGGAGGGGACCTGCCCCCGGGTGCCGCCTTCGCTCCAGGGACGTTTCCTGCCTTGAGCCGGCGGCCCGGCGGGATTTCTGGCACTATGGAAGGCGATTCGAGATTCCATGCTTTTTTCCATGCTCCTTGCCACGCTTCTCCACCGGCCGCCCCTGGCGGATGAGGGCCCGACCCTGGACACGGCCGCCGTGCTCCAGCAGTTCCCCCTCAACAAGGGCGCCTCGTGGACCTATGCGGGGGAAGCGGAGTGGACGGTTCCCGACACCCACAAGGTGCGCACGGGACGGGTGCGGACGGTGATGGAGGTGCTGCAGTTCATCCCCGGCGAAACGGGCTTCGCGGCGGTGGTGCGGGGCTTTCCCATGGACCTGGCCTGGTACGAACCCGGCCACGGCAATTCCATTTCCGTCCTCATCTGCAAGCGGGGGCGCCTCTACCAGGAATCCTCCCGCAGCCCCAAGGGGGCCGCGGCCAAGGCCCGCCAGTTGCTGGCCGACCGTGCCTATCCGCCCCAGGGCGCGGAACCCTTCCTGGACCTGCCGCTGCGCCCGGGGAAGAACTGGGCCCATGCGCCGGGCCGCGACGACAGCATGTATTCCTGGGTCGTCGAAGGCAGCGAACCCAGGCCCTTCTCGGCCCCCGGGGTGGCCCGGGGGGCGTCGTTCCCCGCCTTCACGGCCTCCTTCACCACCAACCCGGATGTGCGGACGCTGGAATTCGCGCCGGGGATCGGCATCACGGGGTTCGCCTACGAGCACCACGGCGCGGTGGCCCGCACCCGGGTGCGCCTCGTCGCCTTCCGGCCCTGACCCGCTAACGGGCTTCCCGGAACCGCTCCATGGCCTCCATCATGCGGGGGAAGCCCGCGGTGGGGGCGATGAGGAGGATGGCGTGCTCGATCTCCTGGGCCGTGCAGCCCGCGGCCTGGGCCTTGGCCATGTGGGTGAGCTGGGCCTTGGCGAGGCCCTGGGAGGCGGAGACGGCGAGCTTGATGAGCCAGCGCGTCTTCTCGTCCAGGGGTCCGCCCTGCTCGTGGACGGCCTTGCCGTACCGCTCGTAGGCTTCGTAGATTTCCGGGTGGGTGGCGATCAGGGCGTCCAGGTTCTCTCGGATCTTCATGGCGGCCTCCTGGCCCAAGGTACGTCCCTTCGCCGGTTCAGTCGACCTATTCGTAGGCGGCCAGGGCCTTCCGGAACTGGGCGGCGACCTCCTCCCGCAGGAAGGCCGGCGCCAGGACCTCCGCCGCGGCGCCGAACTGCATGATCCAGCGGGAGGCGCCGTTGGCGTGGGTGGCCTTGAAGACCACCCGCGCCGACGCGCCGTCCTTCCCCGGGAAGGTCTGGAAATCCGGCAGGGCCGGGGGGGCCTCCTTGAACGCCTGGATCCAGTGGGACCCCCGGATGAGGGCCTCCACCTGGAACGGGGGCTCGGCGCTGGTCCAGCCGCCGATCTGGTACCTGGCGGCCCGGGCCATGAGGTCTTCCGGAAAGGCCCCGACCCGGGCCGTCACCTTCACGCTCACGATGCGGTTCTGGCGCAGGTGCTTGGGCAGGCGGCGCGCGGGGTCCCACACCAGGAGGAAGGTGCCGCCGGAAAAGAGGTCGTGGGTGAGGGCGTAGGGCACCACCCGGTGCACGGTGGCCGCGTCGGCGCCCGCGGCCTGGTAGACCACCTCGGTCTCCCGGCGGCCGTCCAGGGCCTTGAGGATGGGTTCGAGGATGTCGGGCGCCTCGATGGGGTCGTCCACGCCGCCCTGCACCAGGATGGCCTTCTTGAGGTTCTCGAAGAGCCGGCGGTCCCGGGTGGACATGCGCTCGCTGGCGAGCTGCTCCAGGGCCTCGAGCTTGTCCTGCCAGAGCAGCGTGCCGCACTGGGCCAGGGAAAGCCCCGCCACCCGCAGGGCCATGCGGGCCTCGCTGGACACGTGCTCGTCCCAGGAGGGACCCTTCTTCAGCACGAAGTGGATCACCGCGGGACTGCCCCGGCGCACCCGGTCGAACCGGGCCCCCTGGTCCTGCAGGACGAGGATGGCGCGGTCCACCGTGCGCAGGCTGAGGCCGCCCATGCGGGCCCGGAGCTTCTCCCGGCTGATGCCCTCCGCGCCGGCCTCCCGCAGGAGGGTCAGGGCCTCCCGGAGCCGGTCGGAGCCCACGAGGCCCTGGGTCTGGATGGAGGAGGAGGTGGCGGGCGGCATGGCGCCTCCGGGCGGAATGGGATGCGGCGGTCAATGGGGATCGGCCCCCAGCATGGCACAGGGCCGCCAGGTTCGCCAGCGCCTGTCAACCGTGACGCCGTGAGGCGCGGTTTCGCTGGTATCCTGGGGCCATGGAACGCACGCACCTCCTGGTCCGGACCCGCCGCCGCATCCACCTCCGCTTCGCCCGGCTCCAGGTCGGGCCTGGCGTCCGGCTGGCCTTGGCGGGTTCCCTGGGCCTGGTGGCCGGCCGCATCCTGGGCCTCCATGCCTTCTACTGGTCCGGCATCAGCGCCATCGTGGTGTCCACGGGCAGCACCAGCGGCAGCCTCAAGGCCGGCCTCAACCGCACCGCCGGGACCCTGGTGGGCCTGGGGGTGGGCGTGGCGACGGTGCTGCTGGTGGGCCATACGATGGTGGCGGCCAGCGTGGCGATCTTCGTGGCGATCCTGGGCTGCCAGTTGCTGGGACTGCGCAAGGCCTTCAAGGTGGCGGCCCTGACAACCTTGTTCCCGGTGACCCTGGTGGCGGAGCGGGCGGGCCTGTCGGCGACCCTGGCCACCTCCCTGTCCCGGGCGGCCAACGTGCTGGCCGGCAGCATGGTGGCGCTGGCCCTGGACGCCTGGGACGGCCCGGAGCGGGTGGCCGCGTGCGTGCAGGGGTGGTTCGCCCGGGCCTGAGGAAATCGATCTGGTAGAGCCTGTTCTAAATAGCTGCACAAGGCATGCCCAATACCCGAACGGCTCGGCGCAAGGAGCATCCAAGGAAGGCTCTTCGGCAAAGAAGGTACGCGTCGCGCCGCGAAAGCCAGGCAGAAAAACCAAACGCTGAGTCGCAGAGAACTCGCTGGGGCGCTGGGGGTTCAGCCTCACCAAGATGCACCTTCTTTTCCCAGCGCCCCAGCGAGCCCCCAGCGCCCCAGCGTTCAATCTTTTCCATGGTCTTGCCGAATCGCCGCGGGTAGGCCGATCACAGCTTCAACCAGACCGCGATGCTCAAGATGGCTTCCATTGGATCAATGAGATCTAGGTCCGGAAACGCGCCACCAGTTCCGCCAGGCCTTCCGCCGTGGCGGCCAGCTGGTCGGAGTTGGTGCTGGTCTGGACCACCGTGGCGCTGAGCTGGGTGCTGGCGCTGGCGTTGGAGATGGCCTTGTCGGCGGTGGCTTCCACCAGGTGGGCCACCTCGGAGCTGGCCTGGGCCTGCTCGGTGGTGGAGGAGGTGATCTCCAGGGCCATGGAGGTCACCTGGCCGATGTGCTCCCGGATCTCCCCAAGGGCCTCCACGGCCTCCAGCACCGTGGTGCGGCCCTGGACGACGGCGTGGTTGCTGGTCTCGATGAGGGCGGCGATCTCCCGGGCGGCGTGGGCGCTGCGCTCGGCGAGCTTCCGCACCTCCTCGGCCACCACGGCGAAGCCCTTGCCCAGGTGGCCGGCCTTGGCGGCCTCGATGGCGGCGTTGAGGGAGAGCAGGTTGGTCTGGCGGGCGATCTCCTGGATCACCTTGACGGCATCCACCACGCGGGTGGTGGCCTCCTCCACCTGGGCCATGGCCTGGATGGCGGCCTTGCCGGACACGTCGCCGGCCTCCGCGGCGGCCACGGCGGCTTCGGTCTGGGCCTGGCTCGCGCGCACGTTGCCGGCCACCTCGTGGATGGAGGCGGAGAGCTCGGTCATGGCCGAGGCCATGCGCTCCACGGAGAGGCGCTGGTCCTCGGCGTTGCGGGCCAGTTCCTGGCTGGTGGTGGCGATCTCGTGGGTGGCGGAGACGAAGCCCGAGGCGTTCGTCTGCACCCGCATGCCGTCGAAGCGGATGCGGTTCACCATGCCCTTGAGGTGGGACTGCATGGTGCGCAGGGTGGCCATGAGGCTGTCCTCGTCCCCCGGGTAGGTGGCGATTTCCACGCGCATGTCGCCCTCGGCCATGGACCGGACCACCTCGATGGCCTTCTCCGGGGCGGCGCCGAGCCGGATGCGCATGCCCCGCATGGCCAGCCAGGCCATGAGCAGGCTCGCCGCGAGGCCGAAGGCGGTGGCCGCCACCCGGGGCGCCACGTTGGCCGGCGCCGAGGTGGCGATGGTGAAGCCCTGGATGAGCAGGAAGAGCCCCATGATGGAGAAGAAGGCCACCCGCAGCTGCGTGGTGGCGGGCATCCCCCCGAAGGGCTCCCATCGCCGGGCCCGGGTGTCCTCCCACCGCCGGCCCTGGTTGAGCAGCGCGTAGACGCGCTCGGCCTCGCGGATCTGGGACCGGCTGGGCTTGCTGCGGATGGAGACGAACCCCTTGAGGACACCCCGCTCCGTGATGGGGGTGACGTTGGCGTCCACCCAGTAGAAATCGCCGTTCTTGCAGCGGTTCTTCACCAGGGCGTACCAGGGCTTGCCGGCCTTGGCGGTGCGCCACAGGTCCTCGAAGGCCGCCGAGGGCATCTCCGGGTGGCGCACCAGGTTGTGGGGCTGGCCGATGAGCTCGGCCTCGGTGAAGCCGCTGATACGGATGAATTCATCATTGACGTAGGTGAGCCGCCCCTGGGGGTCCGTCATGGAGACGACGAAGGCGCCCTCCTTCAGGTGGATCTCGTTGGTGGTGATGGGCAGGTTCGTTCGCATGGGATCCGATCCGGAAATCCGCGCCCGGCTGGTCACAGCGCGGGGGATGGGCTGCATCCCAGTCTCTACGGCCGGGTCAGGTCCTGCCATGAAATTCCGCTAGGTTAAATTACCTATTCCGCCCATGGCGGCCTGGATCCCCGATCCCCGCCAAGGAAGCCTGGCGCGCGGCGCCGGGCCCCATGTCATGCTTGGACATTGTCCCAGCGCCCCAACGCCCCATCGTCCCGCCGTCCCCCGGAGCTCCCGTGAACCGCAAGCCCTGGTACCGCTCAAGCACCTTCTGGATCTTCTTCGGCCTGCTCATGGGCGTGGTCCTGGGGGGGTTCCTGCCCGCCGACCGGCATCCGGTGGCCTATGAATCGTTTCGGTTCATGTCCAAGGCCTTCATCAGCCTCATCAAGAGCATCATCGTCCCCATCCTGGTGGCCACGGTAATCACCGGCATCGCCCAGACCGGCGACCTCAAGGCGGTGGGCCGCATGGGCGGCAAGGCCCTCCTCTACTTCGAGATCATCACGACCCTGGCGCTGTTCATCGGGCTGTTCGTGGCCAACTGGGTCCGCCCGGGCGCGGGCCTGCCCCTGAAGGCCACCGAGCACCTGGCGCTGGCGGCCCAGAAATCCGGGTGGGAGGTGGCCCTCCACGCCTTCCCCACCAACTTCTTCCGGCACGCCGCCGAGGCCGACGTGCTCCCGGTGGTGGTGTTCTCGGCCCTCATCGGCATCGCCCTCACCCGGGTGCCCGACAAGGGCCGGCCCGTGCTGGCCTTCTTCGAAGGGCTCGCCCAGGTGATGTTCAAGTACACGGACATGGTCATGACCCTCACGCCCCTGGGCGTCTTCGGCGCCATGGCCTACAACGTGAGCCACATGGCCGCGGGCCAGACGCTCAACGGCGTGTTCGTGCACGGTTGGACCGCCGTGGCGCACCTGCTGGGCCAGTACGCCAAGCTGGTGGGGAGCCTGTACTTCGCCCTGATCCTCCTGGTGGTCCTGGTCTTCATCCCCGTCATGCTGCTGTTCCGCATTCCCATCGCGGGCTTTTTCCGGGCCATCAAGGATCCGGCCCTCACGGCCTATTCCACCGCTTCCAGCGAGGCCGCCCTGCCCAAGCTCCTGGAGGAGATGGTGCGCTTCGGCGTGCCCAGGCGGGTGGCGAGCTTCGTGATCCCCACGGGCTACAGCTTCAACCTGGACGGGTCCACGCTCTACCTGGTGCTGGCCAGCCTCGCCATCGCGCAGGCCGCGGGCATCCACATGAGCCTGGGCCAGCAGATCTCCATGATGGTGATGTTCATGCTCACCTCCAAGGGCGTGGCGGGCGTGCCCCGGGCGACCCTGGTGATCATCGCCGCCACCTGCGCCAGCTTCGGCCTGCCCGGGGAGGCCGGGGTGGCCATGATCCTGGCGGTGGACGAGATCATGGACATGGCGCGCACCACGGTGAACGTCACGGGCAACGGCCTGGCCAGCGCGGTCATCGCCAAATGGGAAGGGGTATTCGGCGAGGAGGGGGCGGAGGCCGAGCCGGAGGCGGAGCCTGAGACCGAGGGCGGGGAACTCCAGCCCTCCACCTGAAGTCCGTCCGCGGGGTCCGGCTCCGGAAGGTGGCGCGCGGTTACCGGGGCAGGGACCTGGCCCGGCGGATCTCCTCGGCGCAGGCCGCCAGGGCCTCGCGGAAGGCGGGGTTGGCCTTCATGCCCTTGACCGCGATCGCCGCCAGGCGCATGCCGCCCAGGTCGTCCGAGGGGAAGTGCACGCCCGCGAGCATGCGGCTCCAGGCGGCCTTGTGGGCCCATTCCGTCATGGCCTCGCGCCGGTCCGGGACCAGGTCCGACACCAGCTCGGCCAGGATGAAGATGGACGTGGAATGTCCGCTGGGGTAGGAGTAGAAGCCCGCCGGGGGCTCGCCCGGGGGCAGGGGGAACATCCTCACGCAGGGTTTCACCCGGGCGTCGATGTAGGGGGGCCGGAGCCTGCGGAACTTCAGCTTGGCGGCCTTGTTGAGGCTTTCGCCGTCTCCCAGGGCTTCGCCCAGCACCTGGGCGCAGCGGGGCAGGGCCTCCCGGGTGAACCAGGGCCCGATGGCCGCGCCGGCGCCGAAGATGTCCAACTGGTCCATCGCCCGGGCCCAGGCCACCTCGGCCTCCGTGCGCCAGGCCTGGATCTGGAGGATCGTCTCCAGGTCCGTGTCCGCCGCCAGGGTTCCCGGAAGGGGCGGCGCCGGCAGCTCGGACAGGTCCAGGGTGGCGGGGTCCACATAGTTGCGGGTGGCCTCCGGATACCTGCCGCGGGCGGACTGGGCCGAGGCCGGGGGCCACGATGCCAGGAGCAGCAGGGAGAGAGCCAGGGTTCCGAGTGCCTTCATCGAACGTGTCCTTCCGTGGGGGCTTCAGCGGCCTAGGGGTGTGGCGGCGGTGCGCCTTCGAAGCTGCGGGAAAAGCGATCCCCAATGCTACCCGCATTTCCCGCCATGCTCCTTCCCGGAGCCGGTAACCGTTCCGCCTGCCCGGTTTGAGGCTGGAACCGCGATCGCCTTCTTGCTGTTGCCGACCTGTTACCTCGTGAATCCGGCAAACTCCATCGAAGGGCCTATCGCCGAGGCGCCGAAGACGCCGAGGATCGCCGATAAAAAAAGAAGATCTATTCTCGGCGAACCCCGGCGCCTCGGCGTCTTGGCGATAGGCTGTTCGTTTTGAACTGCCTCGATGACGGGATCAGGTCGGCCTTCGACCACCCGTCCCAAGCCCCTTCCCAAGAGCATGCCAGAGCGAGTGGGATGAAAAGCCGTCAACCCTGCGATGAAAGCGGCCTTGGAAATAATAATCAATAGAGAAATAGGATCAATCGTTATAACCTTTATCCATTAATCCAAACACAGGCGAAACGGCACTGGAGGCACCATGCGGCATTCGACAGGGTTGGTTTTCCTGGCTGGACTGCTGGCAGGGTCAGCGGCCCTCCGAGCCGCGGAGACCCCATGGATCGGCATCCAGGCCGGCGCCGCCGTGCCGGTGCAGAACCAGCTCCGCACCACCGCGGGCGCGGGCTTCCAGGGGGGGATCCACTTCGACTGGAACCTGGACTCCACGCACGCGCTGCGCCCGCGGGCGGACTTCATGGCCTTCGGGGCCCGGAACCAGGTCGTCACCACCCCGTTCACCCAGCGCATCGACACCAAGGTGCAGGCCACGTGCCTGGGCGTCGAGCTGCTCTTCCGCAACGACGGGGCCCATGGGAAATGGGCCCTGGGCCCGGGCATCTATGCCATCCGGTGGAGCGTGAAGAGCACCAACGAGCTGGAGGTTCCCGACGCCGGCGTCGCGCGGCGCTCGGGCACCAGCCACTGGACCCGGGCCGGGCTGGGCTTCGCCGTCACCCGCCGGTTCCGGCCGGGCCTGGAGCTGGAGGCGCGGTGGATCGCCAGCCATTACGGCTACGAGGATCTCCAGGCCCGCGTGGGCACCGTCGGCATCATCTGGACTTTCTAGGGGAACGACCATGATCCTCCTTCCCGAATCCCCCGGCCCGCGCCGGTTCCTCCTGGCGGGGGCCCTGGCGGTCTCCGGCATGGTGGGCTGCACCATGGGGGGCGACAAGGCCCCCGGCGACCGCGCCGGGCAGCTGAATGGCCCCTTCGCCATCACGCCCCCGACCGCGCAGGTCCTCCTGGGGCAGACCTTCCATTTCTCCGCCAGCTCCCCCTGGGGCGGAGGCGCCACCTGGTCCGTCCTGCCCGCCACCGCGGGCACCATTGATGCCAAGGGAACCTTCACGGCCGGCACCACCCCCGGCACCTGCCGGATCGTGGCGATGTACGACAACGACCCCCGCTACACCGCCACCGCCTCCGTGCACATGCTCACCGCGATTCCGGCCCAGGTGAACCCCGCCCTGGTGCAGGCTTCCGGCAAGCTCCAGGTCCAGGGGACGCTGCGCAACGCCATCGTGGTGGGCGAAGGCGTTCCCGCCCGCACCTCGGTGACGGCCGACGGGGCCCTGCGGGTTCGTCACGGCTTCGAACCCCCCACCCACAACTGATCCCGGTTCCCTTTCTCCCCGATTCCATCTCAGGCGGCTCCCATGCGATTCCCTTTCCTCTCTTCCACCATGGCGATGATCATCGGTCTGGGCGCTGCGGCCCTGCCGGTCCGTGCCCAGCAGGCCGCGGACGTGACGCCCCTTCCGCTGGTGGCGTACCAGGGCCGGCTCCTGGACGGCTCCACCCCGGTCACCGGCGCGCGCGTCTTCACCTTCTCGATCCTGGATTCCAGCGGCACCGCCCTGTGGAGCTCCGGGGACCAGTCCCTGGACGTGGAAGGGGGCCTCTACAGCATCGTGCTGGGCACCTCGGGCATGCCCGCCATTCCGCAGTCGGTGCTCAGCCGCTCCGGCCTGAAGCTCCACATGACCATCGCAGGCGTCGCGCTTTCCCCGGACGTGGATCTCCTGCCGGCCTTCCAGGCCCACAGCGCCTGGGAGCTGGTGGGCGCCTTCGACGGCGACGTCACCGGCACCCAGGGCCTGACCAAGGTGGGCAAGCTCCAGGGCTTCCCCATCGACCTCGCCACCGCGCCCACTACGGGGCAGGCGCTGGTGTTCAACGGGACCTCCTGGACCGCCTCCTCCGTGGCCGGCACCGCGGGGCCCGCGGGCCCCGCCGGCCCCACAGGTGCGACGGG
>MTLE01001066.1_pt1 | contig 38529 bp, 34 predicted proteins | sample 1982461 | NCBI WGS metagenome assembly MTLE01 (sample SAMN05712605, study PRJNA340218) | biofilm metagenome | isolation source: sample SPL anode biofilm adapted to -200 mV | place: USA | collected 2012-02-03
GCGGCTTTGGCCAGCGCGGCATAGAGGGCAAAATACAAACCGTGCAATACGCGCGCGAAAATGACTTGCCTTTCCTCGGCATCTGCCTTGGTATGCAGTGCTGCGTTATAGAAATCGCCCGCGATTTGGCAGGCCTTAAAGACGCGGACTCCAGCGAATTTAACCAAAAAACTCCCCACCCCGTAATAGCTATGATGGAAGAGCAGAAAAAGGTTAAAAACTTGGGCGGCACAATGCGCCTTGGCAACTACGACGCCAAACTTGTAAAAGGCAGCTTAGCGCACGAACTTTACGGTAAAGAAACCATTACCGAACGCCACCGCCACCGCTACGAATTTAACACAGACTATGTGGACCTTTTGGAAAAGCACGGCCTTATGGTAACGGGCTGGCACAAAGGCATATTGCCCGAAATTGTGGAACTTAAAAACCACCCGTTTTTTATAGCGGGCCAGTTCCATCCGGAATTTGCAAGCCGCCCGCAAAAACCGCATCCGCTTTTTGACGGTCTTGTAAAGGCCGCCATTAAATATAACAAAAGCAAATAGGGCTTAAGTTTTGTAATATTATATATATGAAAACGGTTAAAACAGGCAATGTAGTTTTTGCAAATAATAAGCCGCTGGTTTATATAAGCGGCCCGTGCGTAATAGAAGGCGAAAAGGAATATCTTTTTGCCGCGCAGAAGATTTACGCCTTAGTCAAAAAAACAGGCAGGCAGTTTATATTAAAAGCCTCGTTTGATAAGGCTAACCGCACCTCGGTGGACGCATACCGCGGCCCTGGGATAGAAGAAGGCCTTAGAATACTGGGCAAAGCAAAAGCGCTTTTAAACGTGCCTGTTTTAACTGATATACACGAGCCTTGGCAGGCGGAAATAGCCGCAAAAACGGCTGATATTTTACAAATACCCGCCTTCCTCTGCCGCCAAACGGATTTACTTGTAGCCGCAGGAAAAACGGGTAAAGTAATCAACATAAAAAAGGGGCAGTTTGTTTCCCCCGCTTCCATAATCAACGCAGTCAAAAAAATAGAATCAACGGGCAATAACAAGATACTCTTAACCGAACGCGGCACAAGCTTTGGTTACGGGGACCTTATCGTTGATATGCGCTCTTTGGAAATTATGAAAAATTTGGGCTACCCCGTAATTTTTGATATTACCCACTCGCTGCAAAAACCGGGCGGCCTTGCAAAAGGCACGGGCGGCGATAAACGCTTTGCATATACTCTTGCCAAAAGCGCGACGGCGGTAGGTATTGCGGGTTTATTTTTTGAAGCGCACCCCAATCCGCCTCAGGCTCTTTCCGACAGTGCGAACTCTTTAGATTTTAAGGAAGTGCAGTCTTTGTTAAAACAGACTGTAATTATGGACGAAGCGGCAAAAAAATGTCTGAAGATTTAAAGAAAGCGTTTTTAAACGCTTTCAAAACCCTTGCCGTAATATACTGCGCGCTCGCTATTACGTTTTTGGCGGGCCGTGTTGTTGCGGGCAAATTGCCCGCGCCTTACGGTAAAAAAATAATACCAAGCGAGATAACACCATGGCTAAAATAAAAAGTTATTCGGAAGAAGAAATTTTAGATATAGCTCACAAAGTTTTTAAGTCGGAAGAGCGCGCGCTTAAAACAACCGCCGCCGCTCTGGGCAAATCATTTATAAAAGCCGTACGCCTTATAGAAGCCTCTAAAGGCAGACTTGTGGTTTTAGGCATAGGCAAATCGGGCCACATAGGCAGAAAGATTGCCGCCACGCTGGCCTCCACAGGCACGCCCTCGTTTTTTGTTCACCCTACCGAAGCCCTGCACGGCGATTTGGGTATGATAACCAAAGAAGATATTGTGCTTGGTCTTTCTTTTTCGGGCCAGACGGAAGAATTAAGCAAAATGCTTGAGCCGCTTAAAAGAGAGCAGGTAAAAATAATTTCTATGACGGGCCATAAGGATTCCACGCTTGCCAAAATGTCGGATATTCATTTGGAAATTGTTGTCCCGCGCGAAGCCTGCCCCTATAACCTTGCCCCCACCGCCTCCACCACGGCTATGCTTGCCGCGGGCGACGCTTTGGCTGTGGCTTTAATGAAAGTTAAAAATTTTGACAAACAAGATTTTGCAATGTTCCACCCCGGCGGCTCTTTGGGCAAGCTGCTTACCAATAAAGTTAAAGATATTATGTTTACGGGCAAAAACCCCACCGTGCCTTTATCCGCCACCGTGCAGGATACTCTTTTGGTTATGACCAAAAACAGAAGCGGCGCGGCAAGCGTTGTGGACGCAAAAGGTAAGCTTAAAGGCTACTTTACCGACGGCGACTTAAGGCGCGCAATGCAAAAAACGGGCAATATTTTACACCTTAACATAACCGAAGTTATGACCAAAAACCCCTTTGCCTTTACGGGCAATATTCCCGCCGTGGACGCGGCTAAAATTATTAACGATAAAAAGATTGATAACGCGCCCGTTGTGGACAAAAACGGAAAGGTTATAGGCTTTTTGGATAAAGATAATCTGATAGAGTTTATTGCCCTTATAGATAAAAAATAATGAAACATTTTTACCTGCTTTGTACCATTGCTTTACTGTGCGCGTGCGGCGGCAAAAACAAATCGCCAGACGCGGTTCAAGGGCCGTCGCAGCAGGCTTACGGCGTTATCATTTCCCAGTCGGAAATGGGTACAAGCGAATGGCTGCTGACTACAAAACAGGCGGAATTTTTTGACGAAGAACAGTATGTGGAATTAGTAAAACCCTCGTTGCTTTTTAACAAACTCGGCAAAGAAGACAGCACCGTAAAAGCCGACGAAGGGATTTACGATATGTTAAAAAATTTAATTACGCTTAAAGGCAATGTTGTTGGCGTTTCCGTCAACGAAGGCGCGACAATAAAAGCAAAAATTGCCTATTACGACGTAACGCGCAAAGTAATTTGGACAGACAATGATGTTTCCGTAACGCGCGGCGGTGTTACCGTTAAAGGCAAGGGCGTTAAAGCCTCTTCCGATTTATCGGAAATAGAAATAATTAAGCAGGAAACGCGGTTGCCCGCAGAACTGGGCGACCTTAAGGCAGCGGTAAGAAGTTATGAAAAATAAATTTATATTTTTAACCCTTTTCCTTGCTCTTTCCCCCGCCCTGTGCGCCGCGCAGGATACAGCTTTGCTGGGCGGTATGGTGCAAAGCGACAGGTGGATTATCCGCAAAGATAAAATGGAAGAAGAATTTATAGGTAATGTAAGCTATAAAAACGATATTTACACGGCTAAGGCGGATTATGCGCTATCGCGCCGCAGAGAGCAAACCTTTAACTTAAAAGGCAATGTGTTTGCCAGCCAAAAGAAAGACGGCACAACCGCGCAGATAACGGCGGAAAACTTTTTTTACAATAATAAAACGGGCGAAGGCTACGCAACGCCAAAAAAGAATGCGCAGGTAAACGCGGTTTATACAACCCAAACGAACAGGCTTAAAGCTTTTGGCAATAAATTGGATTTTAAAGATAAATTTTCCGTATTTGAAATGAGCGGCAACTGCGAACTGGACGAAATTAACAATACGCTTTACGCCGACAAAATGATTTTTGACACTACCTCTGGCGTGTTTAACGCGCATGGCAACAGGCCCGTATTATGGGGCTTTAACCCCGACGGGGACTATGCCGTGCAGGCAGATGACATAACCGTGCAAACAAAAGAAGGCTTTTTAAAAGCGCAGGGCCGCGTGCAGGGCTGGGTTGTGAGCGCAAAGGAATTTCCCAATTTAACGCAAGGAAGCAAAAATGGAACTGAAATCTTCTAGCATAGAAAAATCTTACAAAGAAAGACGCGTCGTAAAAGGCGTGGATATTACCGTTAAATCGGGCGAAATAGTGGGGCTTTTAGGCCCTAACGGCGCGGGCAAAACCACCAGCTTTTATATGCTTGTAGGGTTTATAAAACCCACCGCGGGCAAGGTGTTTATTGACGGCAAAGACGTAACCGCGCTGCCTATGTACGAACGCGCCCGTTACGGCCTTGGCTACCTTGCGCAGGAGCCTACAATCTTCCGCGGGCTTACGGTGGAAGAAAACCTGCTGGCTATTTTAGAACGTATCAACCCCGACAAAACCCAGCAAAAAGAAAAAGTTGTATCTTTACTTGAAGAATTTGGTTTAATTAAACTTGCAAAGCAAAAAGCATGGACTTTATCGGGCGGGGAAAAACGCCGTATGGAAATTGCCCGCTGTATGATAAGTTCGCCCAAAATTATTTTGCTTGACGAGCCTTTTGTAGGGATAGACCCTATTACCGTGTCGGAACTGCGCCATATGATATTTAAGCTTAAAGATAAAGGCATAGGCGTTTTGATAACCGACCACAACGTGCGCGAAACTTTACCGCTTACGGAAAGGGCTTACCTTATTTACGACGGCAAAATATTGGTTGAGGGCGACCAGCAAACCCTGCTTAACGACAGCAGCGCAAGAAAGTTTTACTTAGGCGAAGACTTTAAAATGTAAAACTTAAGGAGCAGTACTATGGCATTTAATTACGAAGAGAAGTTTCTGTTTATAGAAGACGTAAACCTAAAAGACCTTGCCGCCAAAATCGGCACGCCTTTTTACTGTTACAGCAAAAAGTCGCTGGTAGAAAACTTCAATAAATTTAAAACAGCTTTCCCCAAGGCAGACATCTGCTACGCGGTTAAAGCAAATGCCAATATTGCTATCCTAAAAATTTTAGCCGCGGCAGGCGCGGGCGCGGACGTGGTATCGGGCGGGGAATTATTCCTTGCTTTAAAATGCGGTATTCACGGTAATAAAATTGTATTTTCGGGCGTGGGTAAAACGCAAAAAGATATTGCCCTTGCCATACAAAACGAAATTAAACAAATTAACATAGAATCCGCCGACGAGCTTGAAGCCGTCAACCAAACCGCCATACGCCTTTGTATGCGCGCAAATATCGCCATAAGGGTTAACCCCGATGTTGACGCGCACACACACCACAAAATAACCACGGGCAAGAGCGAAAATAAATTCGGCATCAGCTGGCCCGAAGCCTTTGAACTTTACAAAAAAGCATCACAGATGAGCGGCGTTCGCGTACGCGGCATCGCCATACACATAGGCTCGCAAATATTAAGCCTTAAACCTTTTGAACAAGCCTTCAAAAAACTTGCCGCAATGATAGACCAGCTTGAGAAAGAAGATATTATTTTACAGAACATTGATATCGGCGGCGGCTTGGGCGTTGTTTATAATTACAAAAAAGACAAAGCCATACACGCCAAAGATTTTGCCGTCGTGGTGGAAAAGCATTTAGGCCGCTTTAAAAAGCACCTTATCTTGGAACCGGGCCGCAAAATTGTGGCAAATGCGGGGCTGTTGGTATCAAGCGTGCTTTACAATAAAAAGGGCGAAAATAAAGATTTTCTTATCATTGACGCAGGTATGAACGATTTTGCCCGCCCTGCTCTTTACGACGCTTGGCACGAAATCCTGCCCGTGCGCGACTGGAAACGCCCTATAAGAAAAGTGGACGTTGTCGGCCCCGTGTGCGAAAGCAGCGATACCTTTGCCAAAGACCGTCCCCTTCCCGTCTTAGAGCCTGAAGAACTTATAGCCATTATGGGTACAGGCGCTTATGGCGCAAGCATGGGTTCTATGTACAATGTGCGCCCGCTTACAGCCGAAGTTTTGGTAGACGGCGCAAAACACAGAATTATCCGCAAGAGAGAAACCTACGAAGAGATGATAGAAGACCAGTTGGACCTTTTGCACAAATAAGTTTTAGGTATAAAAGCAAAACCCCCGCTTCGCAAGAAACGGGGGTTTTTATTTGCGTATTAAAAAATCAATATCCTAAAGCGGCGCATATTTTGCAATCGGTATGCGGGGAGCAGCTTATCCTGTTTTCGGGGTAAACTATAAAAGCATATTGCCTTTTTGTATCCCCATTATCCAATCTTCTTACAACAGCTATGCCTGTACTGCCGTCGGGGTTATATGTACTGCCAGACGCAGTTGCCCTGTAATCAAAATATTTTGTGCGGCGCGTAAAAACGCCGCCGCTCTCAGTTGGTTCCCCTGGGAAATCCTGGTCCAACTCCAACTCGCGAATGTCATTGGTATATTGCCCGTTAAGCAAACGGTAGCGTTTATTGGCTTCAGCTATCTGTTTTACAAGAGTCATAGCTTCCGCCGCGCGCGCCTTTTCCACCGTCAAAAGATACTGCGGCAAGGCAATAGCCGCCAAAACGCCTATTATAAGCACCACAACCAATAATTCTATAAGAGTAAACCCGCCGTTGCGCTTGGAAGGCAAAGATAAAGCAAACATCGTCATAACTTCCCCTTTATTGTTTATTTATTTTAGTTTAACTTATATCGGCAAGTTTTGCAAAAAGTTCTTTTTGCGCCTTAGTTAAATTTTTGGGGACGCTTATGGCAAATTCCACATACATATTACCGTCTTTGCCAAGGCCTTTGCCGCTTAGTTTCAACTTTGCGCCGCCCTGCGTGCCTGCGGGAACTTTAATACTTACGCTGCCGCCGCCCGCTAAGGAAACCTGCGCTTCCCCGCCCAAGGCTGCCGTCCAAGGCATTATATTTACGGTTTGGTATATGTCATTGCCTTCAAGCTTAAAACCCGCTTTTGGCGCAATTTTAACGGTTATGTATAAATCACCCGCGCCCTGCCTTGTTTTATTGCCGTAGCCTTTAAGTTTTATTTTTGCGCCGTCGGCTATTTTTGCGGGCAGGTTAACCTGCGCCGTTTTGCCGCTTGGCAAGGTAAGGCTTACAAGGCCGCCGTTATAGGCTTCTTCCAGATTTAAGGTAAGGTTGGCCTGACTGTCTAAAGAGTTTGATTCTTCCTCATCTTCGTAACCGCCAAAGTTTTGCGCGCGGCGCGAAGAACCGCCAAAACCGCTCATTCCGCCCATACCGCCAAATATCTGCTGAAAGAAATCGCTGAAATCACCCTGATTAAAGCCGCCCGTACTGTTAAATTTAAAACTACCCCCGCCCATACCGCCAAACGGATTGGAGCCGCCGCCGTATTGGTAATATTGGCTTTGCCCGCCGCGCGCGCCCGATGCGCCGCCATAGGCCCTGCCCGCGCCTGCGGAAGAGGCTGAAGCGCCGCCGCCTCTTGCGTAATTTTGATAATCCGCGCTGCCGACTTGGTCGTATATAGCGCGTTTTTGCTTATCGGAAAGGACTTCGTAAGCCTCGTTAATATCCTTAAATTTTTCCGTCATTTCGGCCTTTTTGGCCTCGGGGTGCATATCGGGGTGATATTTACGCGCCTGCGCCTTAAAAGCTTTCTTAAGTTCGGCGTCGCCCGCCGTTTTGCTTACGCCTAATATTTTGTAATAGTCTTTATAATCTGCCATAGTACTTCTCCTTTCGTTAAAATCATTTTATATAATTTGGGTATGTAAGCACAGAGGCTTATGGATACTCCCCCGATTAAGCAGAACACCAGACAGATAAAACTTATCCTCTCCATTGAGGGGATTTCCTCGCTTGTAAACCAGTTCTTCCAAATTCTTTTACCGTGGTATATTTTAATTTCAACGGGTTCCGTTATGTGGATGGGCGTGGCGGCATTTGCAACGCTTGTACCGGGGATATTTTCCGCGTTGTGGGGCGGCGCGATTATAGACAGGGTGGGGCGTTCCAAAACAATGCTTGTGTGCGAACTAAGCCAACTTATCATTATAACCGCCATAACTATTTTGGTGGTTTACGGTAAGGCTTACCCCGCGTTAATTTCTTTACTCATTTTCTTAAGCGCGTTTTTTGACATACCAGCGCAACTTGCGCGCCAAGCGCTTATCCCGGGGTTCAGCCGTATGGCGGGCATACCTTTGCACCGCACGACGGGGTTAAAAGAAGCTATTGACGGTATTACGGCAGTCTTCGGCCCTGTTTTGGGCGGGCTTGTTATTGCGGCGTACGGCACGGGCTATGCGTGGCTGGCGGCAAGTGTTATGTGCTTTGTAATTGTTATTATGGCTGTTTATGTTTACAATAACCGCAAAATCCGCAAGATGCCAAACGAAACTACTTACAATCAGGCGTGGGGCTGTATGAAGGGCGATAAGTTTTTGCTTCAGGTTATAGCTTTTACGTTGCCGCTGTTTATACTGGGCGAATCTTGGGAGCTGCTTATTTTGCCCGCCTATGTGCATACCTTTAACCACACCTCCGTATTTTTAGGGTTTTTAGAGGCGGCCTTCGGCCTTGGCGCGTTTATAGGCGCATTGTTTTTTGCATCGGCGGGCAAACGCTTTAAATTTTTTACTCTGCTTACGGTAAATTATATTGCATACACACTTTCCGTAGTAGTGCTTATGTTTGATTTGCCAAAAGCATTGGTACTTATAACAAGCGGGCTTTCGGGCCTGCCGTTCGGCGCGTTTGGCGCGATGGTTACAACAATACTTTTATCCCGCTCGCAGGAAGAACTGCGCGGCAAAACGCTGGGCCTGTTTGCGGCGGGCGCGGCTTTGGTGGAAAGCGTATTTGTGCTTGTCCTCGCTTTTCTGTTGCAAACGCACGGCCTGTTTAACACGCTGCTTGCAACCACATTTGTTTTTTTAATACTTATTGCAGTAAGCCTTTCCTCCCGCAAGTACGAGGAAACACCCCCCATAACCGCGCAATGCCTTAATATAAAAATCAAAAACTGAAAGCCGCAGTTATACTAGCCATAAATTATTATTAAAATAATATATTTTAGCTACATATTTATATCGTCATTAAACATACAATATTTGTATAGGCAGAGTGTATGTTTTAATGAAATTTAATTTAGTATTTTCTATCTTTTTATTCTCTTCTCTTTCCACCATAATTTACGGGCAGCAGTTGCCGGGTAATATTTTTTTCTACCCCAAAATTTCCGCAAGCGGGGCTTACGCGGAAGGCTCCTTAAAAGGCTTTGCGCACAATACCGCTTATAAAACTTATGTCTTGCGGGCGGATTTCCCCCTCACCCTGCCGCTTGCCGATAATATTTACGCCGATATTAACTACTACGCCCGCGCAGATTATAATAATAATGTTGAAGGCGGCGCGGATTATACTTATAAATTTTCCAAGGCAAATCTTAACTATAAAACAGATGATTTTTATTTAAAACTCGGCCGCCAAGGCTATGCGCCGCAGGGTAAAGAAGCTTTTATTTATTACGGCGAGTATTACGATAAAGATAACCGCCTGCCCTCCGCGTTGGAAGGCGTAAGCGGCGGAGCGCAGACGGATTTATTTGGTTTTAGCGCGGTTGCCGCAAAAGAGGCGCGCAGCCTTTCCCCCGTTGGCGACAATAGCCTTATATACGGCGCGCAGGGCGCATTTAAACTTGGCCCGCTGATAAATATAGAAAGTTTTTACTATAACCGTTCCACCAACGCGTGCGGAATGGACGAAGATATTTCCGTCTACGGCGGCGGCTTTTTGTTTGACTTGCCAGAAAGATTTTCCCTCTCCTTTTACGCCGCGCTTAACAGCGGATCTGCGACGGGAAAAAAGAAAAATCTTACCTTTACCAATAACTATAACGGCTACGCCCTTAACGGCAGAATGGACATTAGCGCGCTTAGCGATTTTGCAAAAAACAATTACCGCTTTAATGTTTTTTACGGCAGCGGGGCGGAGGCAAACAGCCGCCCTTTTACGGCCATAGCGGCCAATCCGCAGCACGGTTATGTTTTTGGCGGGATGAACCTGCTTAACTCTAACGATTTTAATGCGCTGCTTAATAATTTAAATCCGTCAAAAGCTTCGCAGGAGCAGGGATTATTTATTTATTCTTTTGATATAAATGTTGCGCCGACGGATTTAAAAGATATTTATTTTAACGTCGGGATATATAATTTTATTTCCACCGCAAAGGAAGCCGCTTACAAAAACATCGGCAGCGAGGCTGATTTTAAAATAACCTACAAAAAAAGCGCGTTTGAATTTAATGTAATATACGGGTTGTTTATATCGGGCAACGGACTGGCTCAGGCCACGCAAAGCGCGGCGGCTGCAAATAAAACCGTTAACAAAATAGGCATTGCCACAAGTTGGGAATTTTGATTTTTTTACGACGGGCAACTAAATATCTTTACAAACCCGTACGATTTTAATAAAATATGTATGTAATCCTTGGTAGCTCAATGGTGGAGCGATCGGCTGTTAACCGATAGGTTATAGGTTCGAGTCCTATCCAAGGAGTAAGATTTGAAATAGAATACCCCCTTTCGAGGGGGTATTTTATTTTAAATATTCCTTAGGAAACAACGCCAACTGCTTGGCACACGAGTGCGGTTCGCACTTGTGTTAGGACGAGAAAGGTGCAAAGGCGCACTCCTTAGCACAAAAAATCCCATATGTCCGTTATTACTCTAACCAAAAGTTATCACATAAATAAAGAGATTGTTTCGCCCTTGTCATCGCGGTATATAACCACCTATATTTGCCTTTGTCCGCAAAACGGGATAGTTCACGTGAAATATCTAGGTATACTGTACTCCACTCTCCACCCTGAGCTTTATGACAAGTAAGAACATAACCGAAGACCCCACGTAAAGCATTTAAATACTCGTCTTTAAATAATCCCTCCTTAAACTCCTTGCTAGACTGGTAAATACCACGAGCTTTCATTCTATTATAGAAATCTATGTAGAGATTTCTCTGTTGGGTTCTAGTAAGACGCGGAATGTTTTGGAACAAAGGCTCTTGTATTAAATATTGTGAGTATCTTTTCTTGCTAGAAAGCTCTTCAACTTGAACTCTTATAAACGTTAGTTTTGCACGTTTAATTGTTTCCCCAATTGAAATGACTCTAACCAGATCTCCATTCAAAAGACCAGAGATAAGATTATTCTGGGTAACAAGAAGCAAATCTCTGGCTTGAATATTTTGTTGTTTAAATCCCAATTTTGGTCTTATATCTGATGTCAGTTCTGAAGCTCTTTTATTACTTCTACAAATAAATGTTACCCGCCCATATCCCATTGATTTTATATCTTTAACATAATTATCTACCATGGCTGTTGCTGTGGGTAATAAATATATATCTTTATAATTTTTTAATGGAAACTTATGGCACATCTTATCTTTATTACTATTGAAAATTAAATTTCTAATCATCTGAGATGCCGACACAATATCATTATCATTCTTTTGACGAACTACTTCGGTAAGAGTCGCTTCATGCGCGTTAAGTCCAAAATATTTTAGAAAATAGGCCTTATTAAGAGCGGGAGAAAAGTTTTGCTTTACTGGCGGTAGCTGACAATTATCTCCAACAAAGATAAACTTGGCTTTTGGTGCAAATAACATTAAGTCAGAAAGGAGTTTGCCACTGCCAAAAATAGCAACTTCTGGATTTTTATCTTCTACATCAGATATCATTGATGATTCATCTATAATAAAAATATCAGAATTACCTACATTCATACATAAATCAAATTTAGGGAACAACCATTTTTCCTCATCGGACTCTTCTCTTTCAATAGTTTGGGCTACAGAACCTATATTCTCATTTAAATCATCAAATTTATAGATTTCGCTATGGATAGTAGATGCACCACTTTTAGCTATACTACTCAATATTTTGGCTGCTCTACCCGTGGACGCAAGCAAATGAGAGACTTTCCCTTTTTTGTTCAAATAACCTACAAAGTCCTTGATGACAGTGGTCTTGCCAGTACCAGCGTATCCCTTAACAATAAGAATTCTATCTTCTGAATTCACAAAGTTAACAAATGTTATGAAACACTGTTCTTGAGATTTAGTATATTCCATTCTGTATTCCTTATCTTAATTGCTATTTACATATTTAAAGCCAAGCCATACAAGGGATTGTACTTAATTTTTTAATTATATAACTATTCATGATTACTTTTAAAAACGCAAAAAATATTTCCGCCGTTTTACCGATGTTTTTTATATTTTTTAAATATTTTTATATATAATGTATTAACGGGCTTTTAAATGCAGTAATAGCAGCAGCTATACCTTTTAATAAACTGCACATTAAAAACCCTGCATAAAAGACGTTACACTATATTAATATTACGCGCTAAAGAGTCGGAATGGAAGATATTGTTAACTCCTTAAAAAAAGATTATGCCCGCTTTCTTAATCTTACGCATGAATACAAGCTTAAAGATAATATGATGGAAAGTTTTCTTTTGGCTGTAATCAGCATCATATCCCTAATCATATCTTTCTTTGCAGAAAAAGCACTAAGCCTTCTTTTCCCCCTACTAAAAATTAAAAAAAGCCAAACATCGCACAACACGGTTGAGCATAATTTTCTTGTTAAAGAAAATAAGCAGCAAATCTCTATGCTTACGGAGTTAAACTTCTGTAAGTCCTTTTACACCCCCTGTTAGTTCCCCAACATCAATATATTGTCTGAAACCTGCCATAACCCGCAGGCCCCTTGCTTTGCATACCTGTATAATACAGGCGCATTAAGCAAGCCCCTATACAAATTTGACACAAGGAACTACTATGATTATCAAGACATTAAAAAGACTTTCTGCCTGCGCATTGCTTTGCGTATACGCGGCGCAGTTAAACGCATCGGGCTTTGCACTTTACGAATTTAGCGCAAGAAGCAATGCCATGGGCGGCGCGGTAATGGCCAATAAGGCCGAACCCGCATCAATAGCCAGCAACCCCGCGCTTATAACCAAGTTGGAAGGCACGCAGGTTCAGCTTGGCACCACATTTATCCGCGCCAGCGCGGAAGTTACCGTTGCAGGCTCCGAACAAAGAAATAACAGCAACGACACTTACGTTCTGCCCAACTTTTACGCCACCTATCAATCCCGCGAAGATTTGTTTTTAGGTATTGCCGCTTACAGCAGGTTCGGCTCGGGCAACAGCTACCCCAACCAAGCAACATGGCTTGGCGCAAGAAAAGCTTATGATGTAAAAGCTGAAGCTATTTCCATAATGCCCGTAATAGCTACCAAACTTACGCCCTCTTTATCAATCTCACTCGGTATTGAGGCTATGATGCTTACCCTTAACGAAAAAATATACAAGCATGTAGGCGCCAACGAAGGGAAAGTAGAAATCAACGGCAGCGGTATTTCTTACGGCGGAAATGCTTCTATGCTTTACGAACCGCAATGGGCGGAAGACTGGGCCTTCGGCTTAAGCTATAAAAGCAAAGTAAGACAAGTTGTTGACGGCGACCTTAAATCCACCAACCCATTAGTCGCCCCCTCCGACGACGTGCGCGGCAGCGTAACCCTGCCTGATATGTTTATGGCGGGCCTTTCCTACCAAGCTACACCCAAACTTACTATGGAAACAGGCATAGTTTATACCTTTTGGAGTTCCTACGACGCAATAAGAATTGACTATAAAAACTATAAAATAGGCGGCGTTTATCCTTTGTCCACTATTGACGAGAAAAAATACAGGGATTCCCCCCGCTTCAATATAGGCGCGGAATATGCCTTAAACAAAAATTGGGATTTAAGAGCAGGCTATGTATACGATAAGGCTGCCTTCAGCAAAGACCATATGGATACCTTAGTCCCCATAGGCGACAATCATTTAATCAACTTGGGCGCAGGCTATAAAACCGATGTTTGGGGCGTGGATGTTTCCTACACATACCAAATAGGCAAAGACGCTTACGGCAAAACAACCGAAGGCGATCATATATCTTACAAGAACTCCTACAGCAATATGGTGGGTATGTCCTTTAGGTATAAATTTGATACGCCGTTCTTAACCACCCTTAAGAAAAACCTTTAATACTATTTGCCGCACAAAAAAATATCCCGCGTGGTTTAAACTTACCATGCGGGATACTTTTTTAATAAAACATTATTAGGCTGCTGGTTTATAATTTTCCAACACTTCGGCCTTTTCAATAACCACAGCTTCCACAGGCACATCCTCGTGCGGATACCTTCTGGTTGTAGGTACGGCTTCAATAGCGTCAACAACTTTCTGTCCGCTTATCACTTTACCAAAAACGGCATATCCCCAACCTTGCGTGGTTTGAGATTTGAAATTAAGAAAATCATTATTATTGGTGTTAATAAAAAACTGCGCCGTTGCGGAATCAGGGTCAGAAGTGCGTGCCATAGCAACGGTATATTTATTATTCTTAAGGCCGTTATCCGCCTCGTTAATTATAGCGGTGCGCGTTTTACGCTCTTGCATTTGCTCGTCCATACCGCCGCCCTGTATCATAAAACCTTCTATAACACGGTGGAAGATAACGCCGTCGTAATGCCCGTCGCGTGTATATCTAATAAAGTTTTCTACTGTTTTTGGCGCTTTTTTGGCGTCAAGTTCAAGGACTATATCCCCTTTATTCGTTTTCAAAAGTACGTACATTTTGCTCTCCTTAATTTATGTAAAGTAAATTTTATATTTTTGTTATTACGTCTGCCAAAGGCAGGCGGGATTTGGGCAATTTAGCGTTAATATCTTCCGCCGCGCGGTACCCTAAAGATACCACAACGGAGCTTATTAAACCCTTTTCCCTAAGGCCCAATTCCGCGTCAAGTGCGGCTTGGTCAAAGCCTTCCATCGTGCAGGAATCTATGCCGAGCGCGGCCGCGCCCACAAGCAAAGCGCCCAAAGCCAAATAGACCTGTTTTTCCATCCAATGCTGCGCGTCCCTGCGTTCAAAGCGGTGCATATTAACAAAATAGGTGCGACCGTCGTGCTGCCCCTTTTTAAGTTCTTCATTGGCAAAGCGGCCGTCTGCCGCCTCCGCCTGTAAAACTTGGCGCAAATATGTTTCGTCTATCGCGGCGCGCGCGCAAAGCACAAGAACGTGGGAGGCCTCTGTAATCTTTGCCGCGTTAAATACATAACGCCCCGTTGCGGCTTTTGCAATGCGGGCTTTGCCCTGCTCGTCTGATGCAATAAAAAAGTGCCAAGGCTGAGCATTGGTGGAAGACGGGCTTTTGCGCAGTATTTCTTCTATTTTTTCTATTTTTTCCTGCGGTATTATTTTTGTCTTATCAAACACCTTTGTAGTATAGCGTGTATTAAATAATTCTACGATATCCATTTTATGCTCCTTTAAACTTTAATCGTTGCTTTTATAACTATAATACTATTATATCTTTACACAACGGCCTTATACTACCCCCTACTCACCCTCGTCTAATTTATATATAATTTATAAAGAAATGTTTGTATTTTAGGAGAATATAATTATGCCAAAAGCATCCGCAACAAAATGCTGCTGCTCCGAATTGCAACAGCAAAGACTTAAATTTAAACCAATACTCCCAGCAGTACTCCAAAACGGCCCTGCCGCTGTAAAAGCAGTTTTTGGTAAAGCTACAAAAAGCATTGCCGACCAGGAAACCGTCAAAAAAATATTCCCCAACACTTATGGCATGGCAGAAGTTACCTTTGCAAAAGGCAAAAATCCTTCCGTTAAAAAAGCGGTTAAGGTAGCCGTAGTACTTTCCGGCGGGCAGGCCCCCGGCGGTCATAACGTTATAGCCGGTCTTTTAGACGGCATCAAAAAAGCCAATCCCAAAAGCAAACTTTACGGTTTTTTAGGCGGCCCCAGCGGCGTGCTTGAAAATTCTTTTAAAGAAATCACCCCCGCTCTTATGGCGGAATACAGAAACACGGGCGGTTTTGACTTAATACAATCGGGCAGAACCAAAATTGAAACGGAAGAACAGTTGCAAACCGCTAAAGCCAATATTCTTAAGGAAAAAATTGACGCTTTTGTGGTTGTAGGCGGCGATGACTCCAACACAAACGCTGGCGTTATTGCGGAATTTTTTAAGAAAGAAGGCATTGATACCTCCGTCATCGGAGTACCCAAGACTATCGACGGCGACCTTAAGAACGAACATATTGAAACCTCCTTCGGTTTTGATACCGCCACCAAAATTTACTCCGAACTTGTGGGCAATATTGAAAGAGACGTAAACTCCGCCCGCAAATACTGGCACTTTGTCCGCTTAATGGGCAGAAGCGCATCACACATTGCGTTGGAAGTCGGCCTTAAAACCCAGCCCAATATCGTCTTGATTGGCGAAGAAGTTTTGGAAAAGAATATGACGCTTTCCCAAATAGTTGACGGCATTGCTAAAGTGGTTGCGGCCCGCTCTTTGGAAGGCAAAAACTTCGGCGTGGCTTTGGTTCCCGAAGGCTTAATTGAATTTATCCCCGAGATGAAGGAACTTATCTCCGCCTTAAACGATGTCTTGGCCGATAACGAAAAAGAAATTTCCGCCTTGGCAAAACTTGAAGAAAAGAAAGCTTTTGTAATCTCCAAATTGCCCGCCAAACTTGCGGCTTTAATGGAATCTTTGCCTGCGGGTATTGCCAGCCAGCTTATGTTGGACAGAGATCCGCACGGCAATGTGCAGGTTTCTTTAATTGAAACAGAAAAACTTTTGGTTGAGATGTTGCACAAAAAACTTTCCGAACTTAAAAAGGCAGAAAAGTTTAAAGGTAAATTTTCCGCCATTATGCACTTTTTCGGCTACGAAGGCCGCTGCGGCATTCCCTCTAACTTTGACGCTAACTACACTTATGCTTTGGGTTATAACGCAGCCGTTTTAGCATTAAATAAATGCAGCGGTTATCTTTCTTCCGTCCAAAACTTAACGCAGCCTTCCAAGATGTGGAAGTGCGGCGGTATACCTTTGACGATGATGATGAACATTGAAAGAAGAAAAGGTAAAGAAAAACCGGTTATCAAAAAAGCGCTTGTTGAACTTAACGGCGAGCCTTTTAAATATTTGGTTAAGAACAGAGATACATGGGCTAAGACGGAAAGCTATATCTTCCCCGGGCCTATACAGTATTTCGGCCCTGCGGTTGTAACGGATATGACTACCAAGACAATATGCCTTGAGCAGAGCAAAAAGAAAGCCAAATAAGTTTTAAGTAATTTGCGCAAAAGCCCCCGTTTAAAGCGGGGGCTTTTTATTTGCCGTTAATAAAAATCCTACGATAAAAAAACAGGCGGGTTAAACAAAAACCCGCCTGTCTTATTTAAAAATTTTACAACTATTTAACTACGGCTATTTCTGCTCTGCGGTTTTCCGCGCGGCCTTCCTTTGTGTCATTGGAGGCCACCGGTTCGTCGTAAGCAACGCCGCGGACTTCTATATTGGAAAGACCTGCTTTTTCCAACTCGGCCGCTACTGATTGCGCGCGGGCTTTGGAAATACGTTCGTTAACGGCGTGTGAGCCGATATTATCCGTATGTCCCGTTACCACGATGGAAGAATAACCTTCCTGCGCTATCTCTTTTGCCTGAGCGTCCACAATTTCTTTATCCTGCGCGCTTAACTTTGTAACGTTAAAAGGAAAGTGCGCCGCCGTAAAGTTTTCTACTGCGGGGGCAGGCTGCTGTGCTGCAGGTTGTTCCTGCACGGGGGCAGGTTCTGCAACAGGCTCGGGCTGGGCGACAGGGGCAGGCTCAACCGCGACGGGCGCAGGAGCAACAACTTCCTGCACGGGGGCAGGTTCTGCCTTTTTGTCGCATTTAGCGGGCCAAAAGCCGACTTTTAAAGCTAAAGACACAAGATGAATGTTTTCATTTACGTCAGAAGCTTTAGCGTCAACCCAGCGGTAATCCATGCTGACACCGACTGAAATATTTTTGGTAACAAAGCGGTCAACGCCTACGCCGCCGTTAAGACCCCAAACGCCGCCATCGTCGGACGGGTTTATATTAACTAAACCAGCGCCCAAATGCACGTTGGGATTATATTTGCTTTGCGGCTCAATTTGATAGAACAAATTTGCCATCATCGGCTGCAAGCGCAAATCGGAACGTCTGAAGGGTATTGTGTCGTAAGAGAAGCCCAAACCCCAATTAGGAGTAAGGCCCGCTCTGCCCCAGAAGCCCCAGTTAAAATCGCCGTCCGTTCCCTGTCTTAAGTCGGAAGAACCAACTACTACAGAGGTTCCTACCGAGCCGCCGATACCCACCTTATCGGTAAGGTCTTCGGCCTGCGCCGCGGTGGCGGCAAGCAGACAGGCAAGCACGGTTAAATTTAATATACGCATAAATATCTCCTATGCTTACCAGCTGAAAGAGAAGCCGGCATTAGAAGTAATGGCACTGTCCATGCTGCCATAACCTAAACCTGCGGAAACCGTCAGATTATCAAGCACGCGGCCTTTTACGCCAACGGCCATCGCGTTCTGTCCGCGGAAGTGGCCTACGCCCATACCGACAGACATTTTATCTTCGGGGTTAGGTCCCGGTATTGCGGCAAGGGCCGCAACGCTGGCGATACCTGAAAACGCCTGCTTAAGCTGGTGTACGTTAACTGCGTCGTAATAGTCAACACCGTCTGCTACGCCTGTAACTTTAACGGGTTTGCCGTTTCTGGCAAAGGTTGCTGCTCTGTCGTCAAGAGTAAGCAGTGTGGAACCGTTAGTGCCGCCGCTCATTGTTGTTCTGGTTTCGCTCATGGCAATGCCGTTTGTTACGCCTCTGCCGTTTGTAAGCGTGAGGGAAGTGGAAGCTTCCGTAGCAGCGGCTGAAGTCATAACAATATTGCCGTAGCTGTCAAAAGAGCTGTGTGCAACGGCTTCGCCTCTGTTAGCTAAAGCGATAGAAGTATGTGTTGCGCTACCACCGCTAAGATTGCTTGCGCCGCCAGTTACCGTACCTGTTACGGAATTGGCAGCGGCAATGGCAACATTACCGTTGATGGTTGTATCACCGTCTACAAGAGTATCACCCTGTATGCGGCTTACATAAGAATTACCGTTTACCAAAGCGCGGCTTGCGGCTGTGCCGTTATCAAGGCCTGCGGTTGCAACGGTTTGTGTGGCATTGTAAGCTGTAATGCCGTTGGAAAGACCACTGTTTGTGTTAACTGTGCCTGCTGTGACTGACGCTGTTGTAGCATTGGCGGCAAAGCGGCCCGCTGTGGGCGTATCAACACCGATGAAAGCGCTGTTCTGCGCAATTTCAACAGAGCTGTTGCCTGCATGCTGTTCAACTGTCGTTGCGGCATTTGTATTACCTATTGTATTGGTTGTAGCTACTGCACTATCCGTATTAACGTTAAAGGTTGCGCCTTTAATGTTTACGCCTGTTCCGCCGTCAACTGCTATGGCTTCCGTAGAACCTGCGTAAGTAGCAGCATTACCGATAAGGTTAATATCAGAGGTTAATCTGTTGATTACGGTAGAGCTGATTACGTTTGCGGAAGAAGCATTAAGTGTGTTTGTAGCACCCGTAAGAGTGTTGTTGGAACCTGCCGCGCCGATGGTATTTGTTGCGCCTGTGGCGGTAAGGTTTCCGTCAATAGACAAAGTGCTGTGTAAAGATGTTGCGCCATCTACATCTAATGTGCTGTTAAGCGTTGTTGCGCCGTCTACGTCTAATGTGCTGTTAAGCGTTGTCGCGCCATTGGCGTTTAAAGTGCCGTTGGTGGAAACATTGCCGTTTGTAGCAACAGTAAAGTTAGAGTTTACGTCAATGCCGCCGTCAAGTGAAGCAAGACCGCTTGCATCTAATGTTGTAACGCCGCTAACTGCGCCTGCGTTTGTGATACCATCGCCTGTGTTGTTAATACCGTTAAGGGTTGAGGTACCGGTTACGCTTAAAGTACCGCCAACACCCGCATTGTTTGTAATGCTGGCAGAGTTCAATGTAGCCGCGCCAGAGGTAGAAAGCGTTGAAAGGCTGGTATTGCCTGTTACGCCTAAGGTACCGCCTACAGAGGCTCCGTTTGTAATGCTTGCGGAGTTTAATGTAGCCGCGCCTGAGGTGCTAAGTGTTGTAACGCCGCTGACCGCGCCTGCATTGCTGATGCCGTCCCCGCCGTTATTAATACCGTTTGTATTTGTTGTTCCTGTTACATTAAGCGCACCGGAAACATTTGTGTTGATGCTGCTCAAGTTAGTATTGTCGGAATCTGCATTTATAATAGTTACGGGGCTGCCCATATTTTGGTCAACAACCTTAAAGCTGCCTGCGCCACCGTTATCCCAGTCCACATAGACGGTTACATCATCGTCAGCACCCAAGCTTGCGCTATCGGTGCGAGTGTTATCGCCGGAAGCGTCAAAGCCTGATATGTAGCTTGACTGTGCAAAGGCATTGCCCGCGCCAAGAAAGGCTGTGAGCAGGAATGCAAAAGCCAACACCTTAGCTTTGCGTCCCGCCCCCAACATAGTTTTTGTTTTGATCATATTTCCTCACTTAATTTAATTTCAATTATTATCCTAATTAATAACTTCCTTCTTTATAACCGTACACCCCCTCCCGGAAGGCATAAGGAATACCTTTACATTTCCAAGTCCTATAACGCTTATCTCCCGCTTTAGAAAAGAGGGTGAAGCCGCTTTCTCTTTGGAAGGCGGAGCTTTAAAATAAGAACAAGGTTTGTCTGAATATTCCATAAGGTCATAAGAGGCAGAGCAACCGCCTGCTTTGTCAGGATAAAACGATGCAACGGCATAGGCAAGCGCGCCTTTGGAGCCGTTAAGTTCAAGAGCGACGGAAAAAACACCTTCGTCGGGATTGCCTTTAGGGAAGAAAAGCAAAGCGCCGCTTTCTTCTGTTGAATTTGTTAAAAATTTTATAATCTGCTCTATGCGGCGGGCGCAAGTAAGCACTCCGCTTTTAACGGCGGCTTCGGTTACTGATGATATTGCTGATTCTGTCTGGGTAGGAATAGACTCGCTTGGAGATAGTTTTTGATTTTTATCCGTATCGGTCCGTGCAGGCAATGGAGCAGTTGGTAGTGTTGGAGATGCTTGGGGAACCTGCTCTGACGAGCGTTCCCCATAGTTAAGGGTTTTGTCTGGTTTTGTAGTTTCTGCCGCCCAAATCAACGGGCTAAGCAACAACAATAAGCATACTGCAAAAACTGCATACGCTACTTTGTGCATATTTGGTTAATCTTAATTGATGCAAAGTTTATAAAACTTGCACGTAATACCTTAAGAACCTCTCTCCCCCCATGGCAAAAGCCGACAGAGGTAACTTAAACAACTCCAGCATATAAATATTACTCTAATTTGTATTAAAAAGCAACAAAATATTTTTTAAACTTTACCGTCATACAAAAAACAAGGCCGCAGATATAAAGCGGCCTTGCTTTGGATTAATACGCGCCTCTGGCAAGGCGGTATTGTTAATAAATTAAATTTTATTCCTCTCCCGCGCGTGGCGGGAGAGGTGTTTTAGGGTTTACTCTATTGCTATTTTGTTGGCTTTTTCTTCTTCGGCTTTGGGAATATTAATTTCCAAAATACCGTCTTTAAAAGAAGCTTTTACGGCATTCGTTTTTATGCGTGCGCCTATCCTAAACGCGCGATAAAAACCGCCTTGCGGTATCTCCTGCCTTAGGCAGTTTGTATCTTCGCTCTCTTTGCACTCGCAGGCGGAACGCTTACCGCTTATGGTAAGAAGGCCTTCCTTTATCTCCGTGGATACGTCTTCCTTCTTAACGCCGGGTAATGCGGCTTTTAAAATAAAGCCGTCTTTTGTTTCCGCAACGTCTACGGCAGGCGTCCAAAAATAATCCCCGTCACTCTGCGCGCAGTCACAGCCGCAGCGAGTGCCAAGCACATTGTCAAAAATAGTGCTTATATCATCTTTCATTTTAATAACATCTTGTTCCATAAGTCCGTTCATAATTACCTCCGATACTACTGTATATTTGTTTTATCGGACGCTGTTCTTTTCTTTTTTCTTATAGCGCCCGCAACTGATAACAAATAGTTTTATATCCTTTTTACTGATATATTTTGCGCTTAATTGGCAATCATTAAGCCTGTCTGATAAAAATATACATAATTAGCAAATATTTGTCAAGAGTGCTATTTATTCGTCGGCTTAAACAATTTTTTATTGCTTAATATTTTGTTAAAAACAAACAAAAAATATAATAAAAAACAGCGCGGTAAATATTATTTTGTAAAATTAATCTATGCAACAGGACTTGTTTTTAAAACAGAATTTTAACAATCAAACATTTGCACAAAGCTTTGCGGGCGCAAAACTTGCCGATATTTCTTTTACCGATTGCGTGTTAAATAATTGCGACTTTAGCCGCGCGGATATTTCCGCCGCGTCGTTTAGCGACTGCGTATTTAACGGGTGCAATTTAAGTAATGTAAAAATGGCGGGGACGAAGTTAAGAAATATAAAATTTAACGAATGTAAATTTATGGGTGTGGATTTTTCCCGCGCGCACTCTTTTCTTCTCTCTTGGATATTTGAAGGCGGCAAGGCGGAATTTTGCGATTTTAAACGTTTGGATTTACGCTCCTGCCGCTTTAAAAATACCTCTTTAAAAGACAGCGATTTTAGCGCGGCAAACCTGCAAAATACAAAAATAACAGGCTGCAATCTGCTGGGCGCGGTTTTTGCCAATACGGATTTGCGCGGGACGGATTTAACAGGCTCCGTTAACTGTTTTATAGACCCGTCAAAAAACAAAATGCAAGGGGCAAAAATATCACTTTGCGAAGCGGCCGGGCTTTTGTCCCCTTTTGGCGTGGAACTTGAATAGCCGCTTGCCTTCCAAAAAGTAAGGATACTTTTGTTTAATTTTTCTCAACCCCAACACTATCAGCAATATCAGGAGCCATGCCCCAAACATACTTGTAAGAGTGTGGGAGAGGAAGTGTTCCCCCCTAAGCATTTGATACAACCCCATTGCCCAGCCTAACCCTAATCCCAAAAATAGTCCCAACAGTTTATTTTTGCGCTTTTTAAAACAAAAGAATAAAACCATAAGAGCAAAGCCGCCGCTTGCATGCCCCGCGGGAAAGCACCTGCCCCTGCTGTTGGCCTGTCTGTCAAAATCTTGCGGATAACTTGCAAATAATTTTGCGTAAGGCTTGCCGCCGCCATACATTGTAAGCTGCGCGGGGCAGTAGACATTGGTATATTTTTTAGCGCCCGCAAGCACCAGCGGCACAATGGCCATTGCGGCCAAAAAAAGCACAAGGCTATAACGATACGGACGTAATTTTGCCTTGCCGTAAGACGAAAAAAACGTAAGCAGGGCCAATACCGACGCCGTTATAATTGCCACCTTTACGCCGCTGTATAAAAAGAAATGCAAAATATAATTATCCTGCCTGTTAAGCAGCCATCTGCCGCCGTTAAAAAACAAATTTTGCACTTGTATATCCAAAGAGGTATATTGCTCCGCAAGAAGAGTAAGCACAAGCAAAATAAAAGTAATAATAAGTTGTTTTGATATTTTCATAAGTAACTCTATATATGTTTATATAATCGTTTAAACTATTTTACACTTCTAAGGTGAAGCTTCCACTCGTCCGCCTTTTGATAGTAAGCAGCGGCGGTATCAAGATAACTTTGGTAAGCTTCTTTATCTTTTTGCGGCTCAAGCGCAATGCCTTTATAAAAATCAGCTTCTTTTACGGGCTTTAGAACAGTCATAATATCGTCTTCTATCATACCCGCCTTTTGATAATTGTTCAAAAAAATCCTTGTTTTATAATCAGCCGCGGCAGCATCTCTGCCAAAGAAGAGGCTGTCGTAACTGAAGTTCATTAAAGAAAGCAACGTCGGCGTAACATCTATCTGGCTGATTGACGTTTTATATGATTTTGGTTTAAAAATATGCGGCGCGTAAATTACAAAAGCAACTCTGTGCTCTTCGGGCGCAAGTTCCTGCTTGCCGGAGCTGCCTGCGCCATGATCGCCTATAAACACAAATATAGTATTGCTAAACCAAGGCTTTTTGGCGGCTTCCTTCATAAATTCTCCCACGGCATAATCTGCATATTTTACCGCGCCGCGCCTGCCGTCGCCCGATGGAATATCAATTTTCCCGTCGGGATAGGTAAAAGGCCTGTGGTTGGAGGTGGTAAGAACAAACTGAAAGAAAGGCTTATGCGCTTTATAGTCTTTATCAGCTTCTTTTACGGCGCGCGCAAAAAGGTCCCCGTCGCAAACGCCCCACGCATTGGCAAAACTAACATCTTCTTTTGGCATGGAAACTCTGTCAATAATATTAAACCCGTTGGAGGCAAAATAATAGTTCATATTGTCAAAATAACCGTAGCCGCCGTATATAAATTTTAAGTCATAGCCGCGCTGTGCAAATATAGAGCCTATCCCCTGCAGGTTTTCATTATCCTTCCTGCGCACTATGGACATACCAGGCAGCGGCGGAATGGAAAGGGTTACAGCCTCTATGCCGCGCACGGTTCTTGTCCCCGTGGAATATGTATGCGGGAAGTATATCCCCTCCTTTGCAAGGCGGGAAAGATTGGGGGTTACCTCTGGCATATCAAATTCTTTTGTAGCGTCCATAAATTTTGCGCCCATACTTTCCATAAGGACTATAACAACATTTGCTCTTTTCTCCTGCCCGTTTGACTTGATGGAACGCAACAACCCGCCCTCTTTAAAAGTTATATTACTGCCGCCAAGATCACGCTTAATAATTTCGTCTGCCTTTGCTTGCGGCAGGCTGGTATAGAAAGTTTTGTAGTCCAGTTCGTTATGGAAAAACGCGTAAACAAAGCTGTATGCGCCGCTCTTTGCAAGTTCGTTATTATAACGGTTAAGGCTTATATCGCCAAAGCTTAAAGAGGTTTTAAAAGATATAAACACGCACAATAAAATATTTGCAAATAGCCATAAATAGCGTTTTTTTGCCGACGGCACCTTAGCGCCATTCGCCACAAACGCATTGCGGAATATAAACCATATTATAATGGCAAACAGAAAAATGCCTATTAAAATTTTTACTATCGGGTAGGACTGGTATATATTTTCCATAACCTCTTGCGTGTAAACAAGATAATCTACCGCAATAAAGTTGAAGCGGGAGGAAAATTCCTCCCAAAAAAAGTATTCGCTTACGGTTTTGAACGCCGTCAGGAAAAAGAAAATTACAAAAACCGCACCCGTAAAATACTTATCAAAAGCAGAATTGTGAAACTTTTTTGGCAACACCGCAAGGTAAACGCTTAATGGCAGGAAAGCGAAGCAAAATTCCATAAGTAAAAATATCACGGATATTGCATTTGCCTTTAAAAGGGCAAAAACGGAAGTATCTAAATTAGCAAATTCTTTTACGGTGAACACAAGGTTTATAAGCAAACCAAGCCCGACGTAAAACAACAGAAAAATAAAAAATCTTTTAAAGTAATATTTAAACATAACCTTTCCTTTATTTTATATGCGGCTTAATATCCGCTTATATATATTGTAGATTTAGCCGGACTTCAGAAAGATTACGGAAAGATTACATTTTTGTAATAAAAAACCCCGCCGTTAAGCGGGGCTTTAAAGAAAGGTTAAAGTTAAATCAGAATCACGCGGGAAATATAAGCGTAAACACGGCGCCGCCGCCGCTTCTGTTAGCGGCAAAGGCTCTGCCTCCGTGCATAGCCATAACTGATTTTACTATTGAAAGGCCCAAACCGCTGCCTTCCAGTTCAAAGGAAGTGTCTTTATTTTGACTTCTGGAATTATCTGTTTTAAAGAAGCGGTCAAAAATATTTTTTAAGTCTTTGGGCGGGATACCCGGCCCCATATCCGCAACGGATATTACAAAGCAATCTTTTTTTTGCTCTGCATTTATCTCTATAATGCCGCCGTTGGGGCTAAAGCGGGCCGCATTGCTGATAAGGTTGGAAAGCGCACGCATAAACATAGCCTCATCGGCTTTTACGCTGCCGCTTACTTTTATATCAAATTTAATATTCTTTTCGTCCAATAAAAGTTGCAGGAAAGAGGTAAGTTTTAAAACCTCAGTCTTTGCGTCAAGCAAAGCGGGTTTGACGGCAGATACCTTATTTTCCGCGCGGGCGATAAAAAGCATATCTTCCAACATTTTTGCGGTTCTGTGGACTGTTTCCTGAAGGTTCTCCAAAGTGGTGCGGTATTCTTCCTGCGTTCTGGCGGAAGACAGGGTTACGTCCAGCTCCACCATAAGCTTATGGACAGGCGTTCTAAGCTCGTGCGCCAAGTCGGAAGAGAATTGCGAAAGTCTGGCAAAATTATCCTGCAGTTCGGCAAGAAGTGCGTCAAATTGATGGGCAATGGGGCTTAGCTCCTTGGGCCATGGCTTGCCCGAAAGGCGCGTGCTTAAAGAATGTATCCCTATGTTTTTTATATCCTCGCGCATTCTGGCGACGGGTTTAAGCGTTTTTCTGGAGATAAGAACAGTAAATACAACCGTCAAAATGCCGCCGAAGATAGCAACGCTTATAAGCGCTTCGTTCATCTTATCGTTTATAATCTGCTGGTCGCTTAAATCTCTGGCAACTTGCACCTGCCCCGCAAAATCCCCACCGCTGTAAACAGATTTCTTTAAGATAAGATACGGCCTGCCGCCGCTATCCTTATAAAAGGTTTCTTCTTTATCATTAGGCAGCATATTTTGTATTTCTTTCATTGTAAAGGGCGAGTCTTCACTTTCGCCCAGCACGCTGCCGTCTGCGGTTATAAGTCTGGTAAAATATGGTTTATTTTCTATTTCCGCCTCAACCCATTTGTCGGAAATTTCTTTAGAAAGAGGGTTTGTGCTTTGATACCTGTCTGCTATTAAAGCCTGCATCTCCGAAAGGTGATTATTAAGGTCGGTCCTGTATTCTTTAACCAGCTGCGCGGCTATAACATATTTAAGAAAAGCACTTAACAGCAGCAAAGTAAACATGGAAACCAAAAAAGTGCTTAAAGCCAACCGCAAGGAAAGAGGCAAGGAATTAAAAAAAGTTTTTATTTTATTAATTTTCCCGTAAGACATATCCCGCTCCTCTTACGGTTTCTATAAGTTTTTCTTTATAGCCGTCATCTATCTTTGCGCGCAGGCGGCGCATTGCCACATCAACGACATTTGTATCGCTGTCAAAGTTCATATCCCAAACCTGCTCGGTTATAAAAGTGCGGCTTAATACCTGGTCCTTATAGTCGGCAAGCAGGCACAAAAGGTTAAACTCTTTAGGGGTAAGTTCTATGTTATTTCCGTCTCTGGAAACTTTGTGTTTAAGCTTATCTATAACCAACCCTTTTATATTTATTACCGTTTCCGTATTTTGCGGATTGCGGCGGCGCAGCACGGCTTTTACTCTGGCCAGAAGTTCGGAAAAGGCAAAAGGTTTTACCAAATAGTCATCTGCGCCCAAGCCCAAACCTTTAAGTTTATCTTCAATGGAGTCTTTTGCGGTAAGCATTATTACTGCGGTTTTTTTATCTTGTTTACGGTATTCTTTAAGAAGGGTCACGCCGTCTTTAAGCGGCAACATAACGTCAAGTATAATACAGTCAAATTCTTCCGAGCAGGCCATATCATACCCGCTTTGCCCGTCGTAAGCGGCAGCGGCGTTAAAACCGTTTTCCCTAAAACCTTTTATAAGATACGCCGCAGTGGATTTGTCGTCTTCTATTATCAGAATTTTCATAAAACTCCCGCCGCTTTACAAACTTCAGCGGCAAAGATTAACGGGCAGCACGCAGGAATATAAAATAGAAAAGAAGTGCATTATAGTGGCCGCCAGCACAAATAAATGCCAAATACCGTGATAAAACTCTTTATCCTTACGCATATAAAAATATACGCCACCGCTGTAAAACAACCCGCCTAAGGCCAAAAATACAAGCCCTATTAAAGGCAAAGCGTGATAAATCGGTTTTGCGGTAAATACCACCATCCAGCCCATAAGTAAATACAGGCATATAGAAAGCGTTTTAAGACGACCAATAAAGAAAGATTTAAGTATAGTGCCGCCCACAGCCATAGCCCAAACAACGCCAAACATAGTCCACCCTATCCAGCCGCGCAAATTAACCAAAACAAAAGGCGTATATGTACCCGCGATAAGGATATAAATAGATATATGGTCCATTATCTTAAGGCGTCTTTTTGCCACGGGGCTTTTTGCCGTGTGATAAGCGGTAGACGCGCTGTAAAGCAATATCATGGAAAAAGAGAATATTGATACGGAAACTATCTTCCACGGGTCCCCCGTTAGGGAGGCCAGCGTTATAAGGCACCCGCTGCCCAAACTTACAAACATAGTGCCGAACCAATGCGTAAGGCTGTGCATCACCTCTTCTCTGTCGCTGTAAGAATGTTCCGTTATTGTATTTGTCATAAAACCTTCTTTTTTAAAATTTTATTAATCTTGATTTATATACTTTTGAGCCATTTCATCAAGTTTAACATAATCCACTTTACCGTTAGGCATAAGCGGAACGGCTTCAACAATTTCTATCTTTTTGGGTATCCAAAGTTCGCTGTAACCCTGCTCTCTGAAAGTCTGCTGAACTTGCTTTAAATCCGCCTGCGGATTGGAGGTATAAACAAGCAACTGCTCCCCGCGTTTGGCATCGGGCAGACGAACGACAGCCGTAAGGTGGTCGGACCAAATTTTGTGCAGAGCCATTTCAACAGCTGTAAGGGAAATCATTTCCCCCGCTATTTTGGCAAAGCGTTTGGCGCGGCCTCTTATGGTTATATAGCCCTCTTCGTCAAAAGTTACAATATCGCCCGTGTCATACCAACCGTCTTGCGGCGGTTGCAACACGCCCGGGTTATCTTCTTTAAGATATCCCATCATAACATTATCGCCTTTAACTATAAGCCTGCCGCCTTCTTCCAAACCTTCAACGGGTTCTAAACGGTGGTCCAGCCCGGGGAATATACGCCCTACCGTGCCGCGCTTAAAGTGCATAGGCGTGGTAAAGGAAATACCGGGGGAAGTTTCCGTCGCGCCGTAAGCTTCCAGCACGCGGATACCAAACTTTTCGGACCAAAGTTTAAATGTTTCGTCTTTAAGTTTTTCCGCGCCTATTGCCGCTATGCGGATATTATAAAAATCGTACGGGTGGGCGTTTTTGGCATACGCGCTTAAAAATGTATCCGTGCCAAAGAACACTGTGGCGTTTCTGTCGTAAACCAACTCAGGCACTATTTTATAGTGCAGCGGAGAGGGATACAAAAATACGGATGAACCGCTTAAAAGAGGCATAAACAAACCGCACACCAAGCCGAAAGAATGGAACATAGGCAGCGCGTTAAAGAATTTATCCTGCAAGCCAAAGTTTATTATGGAAAGCAGCTGATGCCTGTTTGCATTTATGTTTTTGTGGCTTAACACAACGCCCTTAGGCACGCCTTCCGAGCCGCTGGTAAACAGCACCACAGCCGCCTTGTAAGGCGTTCTGTTTTTATCGGTATGCCTGTAAGAAAAATAGGGGAAGTTGCTCTGCGCCAAAGCGCGCAATTTGTCTACGATATTAATGGTTTTTTGTATGTCTTCAAGGTAAACTATTTTAAGGCCTGCCGCTTCTATATCTTTTATCACACTTTCCATTTCCGCTTTATGTATAAACATTTTGGATGTGATAATTGTTTTAAGCTGCGCCGCGCGGCAAGAAGACAAAATATTTTTTATGCCCGAAGAAAAATTTATCATCGCAGGCACTCTGCCATAAGCCATAAGACCAAAAATACTTACGGCGCAGGCATTAACGTTAGGCAGCAAAACGCCCGTATATTCCGCCTCTTTTGTAAAGGCGGCAAACTTGCGGCCCAACAGGAAGGACCCCGTAAGCAATGTACCGAATGTAAGGCCCTTTCTTTGTATATCTTCCAAGGCTCTGCTGCCGCGGCCCGCCAAGTCCGCCGCTTCTATTAAAGAGCGGAACAAGGTGGCATTATTATTTGTGCTTCTAAAGTGCATATCCGTCATAAGGTCGTACACTTTATCTTCCGCGGACATACGGCGGTCTTTACCCTTTAAATCGCTCTTTAAATTAAGCTGCACGGGCGGCAGAATGTTAACAACAAATTCCACGTGTTTGGGCAAATGGCGCAATTTGCGCCCAAAATAAGCCAAGCGGGAATACTGCGTGCCTTGTATACAAATGGGCAAAATTTCCGCGCCCGAGCGGTCCGCTATCATTGCGGGGCCGGGGTAAATCTTCATTACCGCGCCCGTTGTGCTTATTCTGCCTTCGGGGAATATTACCACCCTGCGTCCTTTTTTAATTTCGTCAATAATGGATTTTACGGCCATAGGGTTTGTAGGGTCCACGGGGAAGTGGTCCACAAACTTCAAAAATATTCTTACCCAAAATCTTTTAGCTATATTGCTGTCCACAACAAAGGTAATATCATCGGGCAGGAAAGCCGCTATCAAAAGCGGGTCCAAGAAAGAATTATTATTGGCTATGATAAGCGTTCTTTTGGCAGAACGCTGATAGTGTTCAAAACCCTGCACGCGAATATCATAAAGCGTATTAAGTATAAAGTATAAGGCAGACCTTAAAACATAATCGGGCAGCAACTTGCAGATATACACGGCTATAACAAGGTTTAAAACCGCTAAAATGCCGATTATAACTGCGGTCCCCGCACCTAAGGAAAGTAATATTATGGAAGTCGTCCCCGCCAAAACCATAAACACATAATTGATAACATTGTTGGCGGCTATTATACGCGAGCGCATTGCATCGGTACCGATGGTTTGCAGCATTGCGTTTAACGGCACGATGTAAAAACCCGCGCACAGAGCAATTATAAATAAATCAACGGAAAGCCTTACGCCCGTAAATGTTGATATAAAACTTTTGAAGGTAAGAACATCGGCCGCGGGGTTAAGCAAAGCTATAACAAAAGCCATATCCGCCAAAGCGACGGACATTAAAACCGTGCTTAAAGGCAAATACTTTACGCTTATTTCGCCCTTTAATAATTTGCGGCACAAAAGCGCGCCAGCGCAAATGCCGAAAGCGAAAATGCCTAAAAGATAATTAAACACCTTAGAGTTTGCGTGCAAGACATTGGCGGAAAGGTCGGGAAGTTGGGAAAGCATTACCCCGCCCAATACCCAAAACCATGATATAGCCAAAACGCAAAGGAAAATTGTTTTAGAGCGGTAAACTTTATTTACGCCGCGCCAAGTGCTTTTTATAATATTCCCGCTTATTTTAAGGGAGGGCGCAGCCGCTTGGTCCGCATTAAAAAACAAGGTTACCCAAAACCCTGCCGCGGCAACGATAATCATAAGCCAGTTAACCCAGTTTATGCCTTCTCTTCCGCCTTCCGCTATCAAAAATGTGCCGATAAGCGTGCCAAGGAATATTGCCACATAGCGGCCCGCTTCCATAAGACCGTTTGCGCCTATAAGCTGCTGGCGTTTAATTGTCTGCGGTAAAAAGCTGTATTTGACGGGGGCCAAAAACGCGCTCTGCCCGCCCATAAGGAATAAAACGAAAAGTAAAAAGTACGGGTTTTGTATATAAAACCCCGCGGCGGCAAACAAGGCTGTAATAACTTCGCTAAATTTTACTACGCGGATAACTTTGGTTTTACTGTATTTATCTGCAACTTCGCCCGCCAATACGGAAAATAAAAAAAACGGCAATGCGTAAAAGAGCAAGGCCGCAGGAACAAAGAGAACGCTTTCCTCGGGGGAAAGCGAAGCTATCTTAAAAGTGATAAAAGTGGCAAAAGCCGTTCTTAACAAATTATCATTAAAGGACCCTAACATCTGGGCCGAAAAGAGGCACGTAAAGTCTTTACTTAAAAAAAGGGATAATAGTTTTTTCACAAGTTCTCCTTATTATTCTATTGTATAAAAATTAAGGCAAAAGTAGGTTTTCGGTCTTAATAAAAACTCTTAAATCCGCTTAGAGGGAATTTTCAACTAAAAAATGCTACACTCTTTGGTACAAGACGTAAAAAATCATCGGAGAGTTAAACTTATGAGAATGATAGACCTTATTATAAAGAAGAGAGAAGCTAAAGCTCTTACCCAGCAGGAATTTGATTTTGTGGCGCAGGCCGCCGCAAAAGGTACCGTGCCTGACTATCAGTTATCTTCCTTCCTTATGGCTTGTTTTTTAAATCCGCTTTCGGACAAAGAAACCGCTATGTTTACCAAAGCAATGGCGAATTCGGGCGAAAGATTGGACTTTTCCGATATCAAAATACCCAAAGTAGATAAACACTCCACAGGCGGCGTGGGCGACGGTATTTCCCTCGCGCTCGCACCCCTTGTAGCGTGCGCGGGCGTTGCCGTGCCGATGATGTCGGGCCGCGGTTTGGGCCACACGGGCGGCACATTAGATAAGCTTGAAGCCATGAAAGGCTTTAACGTAAGAACGCCTGTTAAAGATATTTATAAACAAATTAAATCTTTAAATGTTTGTATGTTCGGCCAAACTGCCGACCTTGCCCCCGCAGATAAAAAACTTTACGCGCTGCGCGATGCCAGCGGCTGCGTGGAAAGCAGACCTTTAATTACAGCCAGCATACTTTCCAAAAAATATGCCGAAGGCGTGGACAGTCTTTTGATGGACGTTAAGTTCGGCTCGGGCGCGTTTATGCAAAAGTACGAAGACAGCAAAAAACTAGCACAAGGCCTTGTACGCACCGCCAAACTTATGGGCCTTAACTGCCGCGCTATGATAACCGATATGACGCAGCCCTTAGGCCGCGCCGTAGGTAATGCCAACGAAATGCTGCAAAGCGTGCTTATATTAAAAGGCGACAAAAAACTTGCCCCCGACTTTTATGAATTACTTATAGAAACCGCCGCGCAAATGCTTGTTATAAGCGGCAGGGCAAATGACATCAAAAAAGCAAGAGCGATTTTTGAAACCTTTATAGAAAACGGCGAAGCCGCGCAAAAGTTTAAAGAAATGATAAAGTGGCAGGGCGGTAACCCCGACGTTATTGATACCCCGCACAAACACTTTAAAGCCGCCGCGCTGGAGCATAAATTTAAGGCGGATAAAGACGGCTACATCGGCTGCATAGACGCCAAGCTTACGGGGCAGTCCGCAGTACTTTTAGGCGCGGGCAGAAATAAGATGGAAGACCAAATTGACTACGGCGCAGGCATCTGGCTGGATAAGAAATACGGCGACGCGGTTAAGAAAGGCGATGTTATAGCCCGCATCTACGCGAGCGACAAAAAACGCTTGCAGGAGGGCGTGGGTTTATTCTCCCAAGCCGTCAAAATACAAAAGGCTAAACCAAAAACCTATCCGATTGTAAGAGAAATTATTAAATAGTAAAAGCCCCCGCTAAAAACGGGGGTTTTTTATTTGCGGCGCACGCGGCGGGCGCGGCAAGCCTGCCTGCCAAAAAGGTATAATATAAGTATCTTAAATAACCGCAGGAATTTATTTTATATGAACTTTTTTTTAATCAGCCTCGGCTGCCCAAAAAATCTTACAGACAGCGAGGACTTTTCCGCCCGTCTTATAGCCAAAGGCGCGCAAATGGTATTTGACCCTAAAGAAGCCGACACGGTTATCATAAACACCTGCGGGTTTTTGGCGTCTTCACTTAAAGAAGCGCGCGAAAATATTAAATACGCCTTGGACCTTAAAAAGCAGGGCATTGTAAAACGCGTCGCCGTAACTGGTTGCATGGTGGAAAGACTTAAAGAAGAAGTTAAAAATGAATTCCCCGACTTAGATACAGTATTTTCCATTTCCAATCAGGAAAGTATAGAAAAATTTATAAACAAAAAAGGCTCCTTTTTAAGCCCCATACAAACATCTCTGCACATACCGCAATATAAAATGTCGCTTACAATGCCGCACAGCGCATACCTTAAGGCCGCCGACGGCTGCAATAACCGCTGCGCCTACTGCGCAATACCTTCCATACGCGGCGCGTACCGCTCCAAACCTTTAGAAGAAGTCGTGCGGGAAGCCAAGCTTATGGTGCAAAACGGCGTTAAAGAACTTTCGCTTATCGCGCAGGATACAACTTCCTACGGGCAGGATATTTACGGCAAGCCGCAAATTATAAAACTGCTTAAGGAATTACTTAAAATAAAAGCCCTGCCCAGAATCCGCATAATGTACGCCTACCCGCACAGGGTAACGGAAGAACTGGCGGACCTTATGGCGGGAGAGGAAAGGATTTTCCCCTATTTAGATATACCGCTTCAGCACATTTCCGACAATATGCTTACCGCTATGAACCGCCACGCGGGCGCGGCGCAGACAAAAGAAGTTTTGGCAATGCTGCGCGCCAAAATGCCGCACATAGCTTTACGCACCAATTTTATTGTTGGCTTCCCCGGCGAAACCGAGCAGGATTTTAAAGAGTTGGAAGCTTTTGTAACAGATTTTAAATTTGATAATGTAGGCGTGTTTGAGTACTTCCGCGAGGAAGGCACCCCCGCCCACGATATGAAGCATCAAATTCCCGCGAAAGTAAAAAAGGAAAGAGCCGCCGCCCTTAACGCCGCGCAAAGCAGGGTTATAGACCAAATAAACAAAACGCTTATTGGCAAAACGGTGGAAGTTATCAGCGATACCCCTACCTTGGGCCGCACATACAAAGACGCGCCCGATATAGACGGAAAAGTTACATTTTCCACCCCCGTAAAAGCAGGGGAAATATTTAAAGCGAAAATTATTAAGGCTGAAGGCTACAACAGAACAGTAAAATAAAGTGGCGCGTTTTTAAGGCGTTTGTTTATTTACCGTGTTTCTGGCGGTGATGTTTTATTGCCTTTTTTGCAAATTTCCCAAGCATTACAAAAGCAAGCATAACAACTAAAGCATAAAGCACCCAGCTGAGCAAAACAGGCCAATCACCCGTGTCAGGCAGGCTGGACGGGCCAAAGGCAAAAGTATTAACGCCGCAAAGCAGCGCAAAAAGGGAAAAAGTAACTTTCTTCATAAGAATCTCCAAAACAACGTATATATCTACTTTAGCCGTTATTGAAGTATGTGTCAACCCCGCAGGCAAGCGAGGCGCGTCAAAAACAGCGTAAATTTTATTATCATATCTGTATGAACACCTTTAAAAAGGGCAGTATTATTACGGTAAACGATAAAATGCAAAGCGGATATTCTTACCTGCTTACGCAGGAGCAAGGGCAAAACTTTCCGCCTGATTTTACGCCCGAACTTACCCCCGCCCAAATGCTGGAAATGGGTGTTTTTGAAGGCCATTATATGACGGACTGCACGGCGGAGTTTCCCCCCGACTGGTTTAAAGCCGCCAAGTTTAACACGCAGCGCGCGGACATAAACCAAAACTATTTTAAAATTAAATCCCGCCAAAATTTATGCGTGTGGCGCGAGAAAGGCTGGATTATCGGGCCTGATGTGCGCGGTTGGTTTCAGTGGTACTGCCGCTACTACCTTGGCCGCAGACTGCCCGATATTGACGCGGTGCAAATTAAACGCTGGCGCAATTTTAAACGCCATAAAATGCAGGTATTAAAAAATTGCCCGCCCATGGCTTTAACGTGTCGCCCGCGCCAACGCCAAGCGCTTTTGCAATGGGCATATAACCCGATTTTTTAATTACAACAAGGAGATTATTTTTTATATGACTTCATACTTTACGCAGGCCGCAAAGCTTTTAACAACCATAGAAAAAACACAAAAAACGCCAATGCAAAAAGCCGCAAAACTTATGGCTGATTGCGCCGCCGCCGACGGGCTTATATATACTTTAGGCTCGGGCCACAGCTTAAGCGTGGCTTTAGAGCCTTTCCACAGAAGCGGCAGCCTTGCCTGCGTAAGCGCGGTATTGGACCCTTCCTTCAACTTTATGCCCTCCGCCCACGCCGCTACGGAGCTTGAAAGACTTTCGGGCTATACTCCCGTTATATTAAAACGCCATAATCTTACAAAAAAAGATGTTATTATAATCATCTCCAACTCGGGCCGCAACAGCGCGGGCATAGACGCCGCGCTTTACGCAAAAAGCCTTGGCGTAAAGGTTATAGTTATAACCGCGCTTAAGGCGCATAAAGCCACCACCAGCCGCCACCCCAGCGGCAAAATGCTGAGGGACTGCGCCGATATTGTTATAGATAACTGCTGCCCCAAACAGGAAACCGCCCTAACCTTAAACGGCAAAAGCATTGCGCCCGTTTCCACCATAGCAGGCGCGGCGGTAATGAATAATATTATGTACCTTACGGCGGAACTTTTGGCGAAAAAAGGCCTGCCCGTACCGCTTTACCTTAGCAGTAATGACGGTGGGGACGAAAACAACGCAAAACTGGCGCAAAAATATAAAGGCAGAATTTTGCACTTGGACTAATTTAAAACGCACAAAAAAATACCGCCTTCCTTTTATGGTTGGCGGTATTTTTATTTTAAGGTTAAATTATTTTTTATACGGGTAAAAGATAAGTTTGCCGTCTTCTCTTACAAGTCTGCCCCAAACATTTTCCCCGCCGATATTAAGCAAAACATTAAGCGAAGATATATGGTTTTTAGGCACATCTCTTGTTATAAGTATGCCAAAACCTTGTGTGTTAGGCTCTCTTATCCCTTTTACGTTAACTACAGTAGGTATGGGCTTATCTTCAGTCGGGGAGCGCATGGAATAAAACGCTGCTTCCGACGGTGTTTCGGTAAAGCAAATAGTGCGAAAATCGCCCATTCCGCATCTCATTGCGCCGGGCGCAATGGCATGCATATAAAGGCTATTGCTTTCGCCCACATCCTGCAGTCTTAAACCGTTCTCGTGAATATTAACCACTGACTTTGTGTCCAAAGACATTCCGCGGAAAATATATCTCTTATTTTCGCCGAAAGGATAGGGCGGCAGATTCTTTGTCATATCGGGTTTGTAAAGGGAAACATCTTCTATCTCGTAACCCGTTCCGTAAGCCTTGGGCATGGGTTTGAAAGAAGGTTTAAAACCATAGCCGTACATTTTAAGCAAAGCTTCTCTGGCGGGCATTTTTACAGTTATGCCAAGCGCGCTCACGCCCGCTTTCTTTAAAGTATTGCTAAAAGAAAAATCCATAGAGTAAAGGTTATCGTTAAAAGGCTTAGGGTCAAGAACAAAAACATCTTTAAAACCATAACCTCTGGGGTCAAGCAAAAGCCTGTCGGAAGCGGGCAAATTCTTTATAGCGGGAATGAAAGAGGAATACTTAAAAGAAGGATTGCTCCTCCAGCCCAAGTCAGCGGGATAAGATTTTAAAACAGCTTTATAAAGGAAGTTTTCCAGCTCTTCCCAAGTGGTGTGCCAAGAGATAGGTTCGGGCGAAGTCATTGACGGTGGATTACCCGCAATAGCCTCGCTGCAAATACCTTTTTTACACAGGCCTATCACTTGCCCTTGATATAAAATAGGTCCGCCGCTGCTGCCGGGTGCGGTATGCTCTGAGGCGCGGATAAGACGCTTGTATCCCACAGGCTCAAAACCCTTAAATACGCCGACGCGTTCTTCAAAAGTTATACCCCAAGGAAAACCGTAAGAATAAATATTTTCCCCCTCTTTAGGATAGGCGGAAGAAACGGGCAAAGGCTTCATCTGGTGCCAAAATTGAGGATTATTTATCTCTATCAGGCCTATATCCGTAGCCTCGCCCAAAGAATACCCCGCCACCTTTGCCGTATACCAAGGGCCAAGCCCGTTGGCGCTGGCAGGTCTTACTCTGACGGTTGAAGCACCGTCAACCAAATGGCCAGCGGTAATAAGCGCTTCCATATTGCCTTTTTTAAGATAAAAACCGCTGCCGTTTTTGCCGAAGAGAGGATTTTCAATTTCTATTACGGAAGCCTTAACGCCGTTGTAATAATGTCTGTATGCTTCCATATCAAAACTTGCAAATCTTTCCCCAAACAAACCTTTGCCGTTAAGCAAATTTCTTATACCCGGCAATTTAAATTTATCCGCAAAAGAAGGCGGAAAGAGAGGCTTTTTAAACACGCCTTTAAAGTTGTCGTAAACCTCTGGCAAAGTTGTAAGCTGCTTGGTTTTAGGCGCGGCAGACGGGGCAGCGGGCGCGGGCTTTCTCACCGTCCTAATTTGCTGCAGATGATTTGGAGTGTTTTTTACATAGGGCGTAAAGTTTAAAGAGCCGTCAGCCTCAAAACCCAACCTGCCCCAAGTATTAGCGCCGTTTACCTGCATTAAGCCGCTGTATGATGATATTTTATCTGCAGGTATATCAGACAGGGCCGTCATAAGTATGGAAGAACCTAAGGCCGCGTCCCCGCCAACCTGTATATCCTTAATATGCACAACAACGGGTATTTGCTTTTCCGCGCTTGTGTGCTTTAAGGCGTAATGCGCGGCATCTTTAGGGCTGCCCGTAAGACAAATAGTCTTATTGCAATCCATTTCTTTTGCGTATTTCGCAAGTCCCGCGGAAGGGTATCTTAAAGCCAGATAGTCATTGTTATGAGTGCCGACATCCTGCAAGCGTATGCCGTTTGCATTAATATTTTGTACGGCGGGGATATCAAGCGCCATACCGCGGTACACATATTTCTTTGCGGATTCAAAAGGATATTCGGGCAAAGGTTTGGATAAATCAGCCGCGTAGGCATTAATATCATCTATTTTATAAGTTTGCGACGATAAAGAAGGGTACCCCTTCCACTCCGTCGGTTTTGCGCCCCAAGAATAAAGTTTATTTAAGGCCTGCTTGGGCGACATACCAAATAAGCCTGTCATAACTTTAAAACCAAATCTTTTTGTACCCTCGCCTATATTAAATAAAGGTTCTTTTTGTTTTAACACGCCCGACTCTAAAACATTAGCGTATGTTTTGGCGAAGGCGGGATAAGTCTGCGCCAAGCCGCCCTCAACGGGGTTGGCAAGGTCG
>MTLE01000302.1_pt1 | contig 38400 bp, 35 predicted proteins | sample 1982461 | NCBI WGS metagenome assembly MTLE01 (sample SAMN05712605, study PRJNA340218) | biofilm metagenome | isolation source: sample SPL anode biofilm adapted to -200 mV | place: USA | collected 2012-02-03
GATATATCTAAGCACACAACTTCAACTTATGGGGCGGTTGAAAACCGTCCCACATTAAGTTTTTGTTAGAATAATTGCTTTGCCTACGCATGACGCCACACTTTAAATGATGAAATCACTAAAATACCAGCGAGCACAGGCAACAAATAATGTGTCGGCAATAGACCGAGTAATTGACCACCTAGGAAAGCACCAACCAACGAGCCCATAGCCATAATAATAATGAATTTGCTCTGTTGTCTGATCACCGAAAAACTTTGATCTCGGCTATAACGACTAAAGCCAGTGATCATTGTCGGTAAACTGACAGCGAGAGATAAACTACCCGCTAATTTGATGTTTGCACCGAACAATAAAACGATAGTCGGTATTAATAACTCACCGCCCGCAACGCCCATCAATGAGGCAACAACGCCGATAACAACACCCGCCATAGCACCAACGATAGCCAGTGCAACCGCATTGATATGGATCACCTGCGCATTTGCTTCATGACCAAACAAAAGGAGGATAGCGATAGCCACCAGTAAACCTGAAATGATCCGATAAAGCGTTTTCGATTTGAGGCGAGTGGCCCAGCCAGCGCCAAACCACGCCCCAGCAAGACTGCCAGAAAGCAGAGTAAAAATAATATCCCAACGCTCAAACACGGCAGAGAACGGAACGCTATATGCTCTGAGGGGTAACGCTGCTGCGACCACCACTAAACTCATCGCTTTGTTGAGAATAACAGCTTCAAGTGCACCAAAGCCAAATAGTCCAATAAGTAGCGGTAATCGGAACTCAGCGCCACCCAGACCGATAAGGCCGCCCAAAGTACCGATGGCGGCACCACACCCAAAAGAGAGAAAACGACGATGAGACTGCATGGCATATCCTTATGTATGAGAAGACACAACGCTCATACATAAGCAAATTTATAGCCAAGATTGTCGCGCAAGAAATAAGCCATGATGCAAAGGGCTATCCCAATTATTTCTAACTTCGACTTAATTGGCGGCACATGGTGCCGTCCAAATTTAAGTTTTTGTTATAACACGCTAGAACATAGGTTCTTGCCTGAGAGTGGAGTCTTTGATTGGAAAAATATAATTAAATTTAACTATAGTGTCTTCAATAAGTTCTTTAAACCAGTTTGGTGATGTTGGAGAGATATAAATGGACTCAATTAGTATGTTTAAGTCAACTTTCACACCGAGCCCGCCATCTAATTCAGAACCTTTATTTATATCTTTGTGAATTCTGCCTGTATAAATTTCTTTTTTTGTTGTCGTAATCAATCGTAACTCTTTTTCGTGTGAGAAACTTCGTCGTTTTGTTATATAAGGGTTGTAAAAATTAAATTTTAAACCGGTTTCTGTTGTTTCAATAGGGAATAAATGTTGATCATAATCTACATATTTTACACATGAGGCCGAAACATCATATCTAGTATCTTGAATTGATTCTTTTAATCTAGAGAATGTTGATCGAATAGCAATGCCTTCATTGTTTTTAAGATAAAGTTGCCACATCGCATCAGACTCATAATTATTCATATGCCAACAATTTATACCAATGATCTCCTTGAAAGACTCAAGAGCGCTAGCGAAATCTCTACGCATAGCATCAGAAAAGAGAGAGTTAAATAACTTATTAAATTTTTCAACTGTTGGTTTTGTAAGTGAACCTTCAAATGGATCGTTAAAATAATCAGCGCGAGAAAAAAACAATTCACTGCTATTCAATAGTGCTATAAATTTTGTGAAATCTAAGTATCGCCAAACAACGGTATCTCCATTCTCTGGAGGATTAAAAATTTGTTTATCTGAGTACAAAACTATCTCCAGTGTTATAACAATTTATTAGACGGAAAAACTTCGTAAAATGTCCACAAATCAGTGATTTTTACGGAAAACACGCTTAGTGCAAAAGCGGAATACGTCCATATTTTTGCTGTTTGAGAAAGCGGAAAAATTCCATATTTCATGCTGCTCCAGTTGATCGCACCAACAGAGAAGGACGCTACCGCAGGACCATGTTGAGACGATCTTGGGCTGTCAATGATGACAGGTATGTCTATCCTACTCCGCGTAAGGGCTGGCTTCAAACGCATTTGATTGATCTGAATCAGTTTTTCATTTGATTCCCGTATTCGTTTTGGCGTGGGTTTTCATTTTTTGTTTGATGGCTGCTATTGATATAAGGTAAGGATATACCTTTATTCAGGTGGCCAAATTCACTATGCCACTACAAAGCCACATTCTGGCATGAGTCCAACCGCTGCGCTGATATAAATGGCTCTTAAATAGATCGGTTATCCATGTTCATGTATTTGATATAAATCCTTAACTTAGCAATGAGGAACAGTCGCGATGAAATTCTCTGAATACCATAAATACCTTCATATGGTTAGTAAATTGATCGTCGCTGTCAGTGTCGCTTTTTGTTGTGTCAGCCCTGCATTTTCCTCAGAGGCTGTAATTCGTTACTTCCCCTCAGGAACCATCTATGAATATAGATGGAAGCTTTTAGAGTTAGCATTGGCTCATACCAACGATATGGCGAAACCGCTTCAGCTTGCGCCTTTCACCGAGAATGTGACGCAAAATCGAGGGCTTTCTTTATTAGAATCCGGGGCTATTGATGTCATCGCATTAGGGACGAATGCTGAACGTGAAGCACTGCTATTACCAGTAAAGATAGATATTTTACGGGGTATTGTCGGTTTCAGATTATTAGTTATCCGGGCCGCTGATCAAGAACGGATTACACAGATGGATGATGTATCACTACGAAAACAACTCATGTTTGGTCTCAATAGCCAATGGGCTGATCTTCCTATTATGAGAGCAAACGGTTTTTCGGTGATTACTTCGTCGGATTATGAAAATTTATTTGTGATGTTGGCGGCCAACCGGTTTGATGCTTTCCCGCGGGGTCTTAATGAGGCGCGACGCGAATTAGATGAGCGTAAACAGAATTATCCTCAGTTGGCGATTGAGAAATCCAGGGCACTTTATTTTCCATACCCAGTCTATTTTTGGGTGAACAAAAACAATGTGGCACTGGCTAAAAGAATAGAGCTTGGACTAAACCGTTCTTTAGCAGATGGATCTTTTCGTAAATTATTCGAGAGTTATCATGCCGCAGAGATCACGGCGATAAAAAAAGAGAAGCGTAAAGTGATCCTGCTTGATAACACTATTTTGCCTGCTGGCAATGCAAAGCCCGATACAAGTTGGTGGTGGCCCAAGTCCAAAAACTGATGTTCGTCATTGATATTCAGGGATGTTCAGTAATGGAGACATGATGACGATTGCAACGCAGACATTGTCACGCCGTTTACTCTATACCATGCTCCCGTGGTATGTGCTGCTTGCTGTCAGTGTGACCGGAGTACAGCTCGCGATTCAGTACTTCACCGTTGACCATGCTATTGGCAACGATCTGGCATCCTTGGGCCGTACCGTTGAACCCGGTGTAACAGAAGCTGTGTGGGAGTTAGATCCAGTACGGTTATCCTCGGCGTCACAAGGTGTGAGGCAAAATGAAATTGTTACCGGTGTCATTATTCGTAATGAAAAGGGCGATATTCTTGTAGCCGATGGAGCTATTCCTGCTCAGCAAAAAGAATCAACAAATATATTATCCGGTCCATATCGGCAACAAGTAGTGTCACTTTTCCACCAATCATCGAATGGCTCTCGTGATTTGATTGGCTATCTGGATTTGTATTCCAGTCGGAGTGTCTTGTGGGATCGCATAAAATACAGTCTTTCTATGATGTTATTAAGTTCTGTCATTGTCACCACCTGTCTATGGTTTATTTTTTCCTGGGCAATTCGTTTTCGCTTATCTGATAGCGTGACTCAGATGGCTAAAATGGTCGATGGTTGGCGATATAAACCCAGAGAGATGCGAGTCGAAAAGATTGAATATCCATATCAAGATGAACTGGGGGCGCTCGTTGATGTGCTGAATGACAGTCAATCTCAACTTTTTGAGTCGATGCAAAAACTCAATGCTGTGAATCTTAATCTTGAAAAAATTGTCACGGAACGTACGCAAGAGCTTCGGCTGGCTAAAGATTCAGCAGAGAATGCGAATCTTGCTAAAAGCCAATTTTTGGCAAACATGAGTCATGAAATTCGCACGCCGATGAATGCTATTTTGGGCATGCTTTATCTTGCCCTGAAGAGCGATTTACCGTCCAGTTTGCATAACTACCTTTCAAAAGCACAAGGCGCTGCACATTCTCTGCTGGGCATTATTAATGACATTCTCGACTTTTCTAAAATTGAGGCCGGTAAGCTAGAGCTGGAGAGTATCGAGTTCAGTCTTGATAGTGTGTTGGAACAACTTACCGATGCAATCAGTTACCAGGCTGAACATAAGGGGATTGAGTTTCTTATTCGTTACGACACAGCGATTCCGTCAATTTTACTGGGTGATCCGCTCCGCCTGAGCCAGGTTTTGCTGAATTTATGCGGCAATGCGGTGAAATTCACTGAACAGGGTGAGGTAGAACTGGCTTTTCATACTCTTTCTATCAGCGATACCGAATTAAATATTCAGGTCAATGTTCGGGATACGGGTATTGGAATGTTGCCTGAACAACAAAATAAATTGTTCCAGAAATTTACTCAGGCTGATCAATCCACCACCCGTCATTATGGTGGCACCGGGTTAGGTTTGGCGATTTGCAAAAATCTGGTTGAGCTGATGGGCGGGGCAATATGGATCGAAGATTCACAATTGGGGAAAGGGACTACGATCTGTTTCACGGCTCAATTTAAAATTGCGCAGCAAGTAAAATCGCGTCGTCATGAGCTACTGGAACAAGCTGGCCCATTACTCAACGGTATTCGGGTATTAGTGGTTGATGACAATGAAATGTCGCGTGAGATATTGGCTGGCATGCTGAGTTATTTCGGTATGGCTGTTAGTGTGGCACATAATGGCCCTGCTGCATTAGCGGCATTGCGGACTGAGACTGAAAAACCGTTTGATATCGTGCTAATGGACTGGAAGATGCCCGGTATGAATGGGGATGAAGCTGCACAACGTATTTATCATGAGATAGTTCAGCGACCTAAAATTGTCATGGTAACCGCCTATGGTCGAGAGGATGTTATCCGCCTTGCAGAGCAGGCCGGTGTTGATGGTTTTCTCATTAAGCCTGTTTCACCGTCTACGTTGCTCGACGCCATTCTTTCCGTTCTCGGGCGGGGGCGAATTTTGGGAGTCCAAGATCATCTACCGCAAAAAATAGCTGCATTGACGAATAATAATTTGGCAGGCATTCGTTTATTGCTGGTTGAAGATAATGATATTAACCGTGAATTTGCAGCTGAATTGCTGCGCAGCCAAGGAATAGTTGTTGATGAAGCGCTCAACGGAGAAGAGGCTGTACATAAGGTTCAACGCCAGAACTATGATGGTGTATTGATGGATATCCAGATGCCGGTCATGGATGGATTAGAGGCCGCTCAACGCATCCGTGCTTTGGCAAAAACGTCCAATGGCGAGCGTTTTGCTTCATTACCCATTATCGCGATGACGGCACTGGCGATGGCGCAGGATGTGGACAAAAGTCTGGCTGCAGGTATGAATGATCACATAACCAAGCCGATGGACCCTGATCGTCTGATGTCAGCTTTGGCCAAATGGGTTCATCCCTCTACAAATTCCAGTTCAGCTGTATTTACTGGTCAAGCAGCCAGTGTCACACAACATTATTCCAACGATTTGCAACTTTTGACCAGTCTGGATGTTCGGCAAGGAATTCGTCGTATAGGTGGTCGGCAAGACGCTTACCGCAAACAGCTTTATCGCTTTCGAAAACATTATGCTGATGCAGATATTAAGTTACAGCAACTTATAGATGAATACCAAATCCAGAAGGCTGAAAATTATTGCCATTCTCTTAAAGGCGTTTCCGGCAATATTGGCGCAGTCCGGCTTTTTGATTCGGTGAGCCGCATTGATGCTCAACTTAAACAAGGCCAACAACCTGAGCCTGCAGAACTGAACATCATGCAGCAACACCTGCGAGAAGTTATGAATGATATTGATAGTTTAACTAATCCGGTAGCAGAGCCATCAATTCAGCCAACGAATCGCCTGAGTCGAGGTGAAGTCTTGGGGCGGTTAGATAAGTTAGCCTATTCGTTAGAATATGACTTAGGTGCTGCAGAGCCCTTGTTAACCGAAATACGAGCTAATTTACGCGGTTATGACCTTGAATCTTTGGTCGGTGATATCGTCGCTAAGACTGATATTTTTGCGATTGACGAAGCATTGGTTTTATTAACGGCATTGCGCAATCGATTACAACCGGAAAACATTGGTGATGAGCTAAATAATAACCGCAGTGGTGATAAAAATGAATGAACCCACAAACGGACGCCCCAGAATCCTCATTGTGGATGATGTTAATGAAAATCTGCATGTATTGATGAATATACTGCGTGATGATTACGTTATTTCTGCGGCTACCAGTGGGGAAAAAGCACTGGAAATAGCGCAACGCCAGCCACAACCGGAACTGATCCTGCTGGATATAAAGATGCCCGGCATGGATGGTTATTCAGTTCTGGCCAGACTCAAAGCTGAACCTGCCACCGTCGATATTCCAGTTATCTTTGTCACTGCTCTTGCAGAAACGATTGATGAGGAAATAGGGCTTAAACTGGGTGTGGCTGATTATATAACTAAACCCGTTAATGCCGAATTATTGCGCTTACGCGTGCAAAATCAACTGGAGCTAAAAAGGTATCGCAAATCGCCTATATTGCTGGATGCAATGCGATGTCTTCCACCTGGTGAAGTACCGACACTTTTAGTCGTCGATGATGTTCCCGAAAATATTCATGCCCTGTTAGAAGTGCTGAAAGACGACTATCGGATCATGGTAGCCAATAATGGACGTAAAGCCATAGAGTTGTCACAGGGCGCTACACCTCCAGATCTTATTTTGCTCGATATCGTGATGCCAGACATGGATGGAGTGGAGGTTTGTCGACAGATAAAAATGACGCCTGCGGGGAATCGGATCCCGATCATTTTTATTACCATCGTAGATTCCTCAGAAGAAAAGGTGCACGGTTTTAATGTTGGTGCTGCCGATTACATCACCAAACCGTTTGAAATTGATGAGGTACGGGCTCGAATTCGCACCCATCTTGAACTCAGCCGATTAAGAGGTTTTCTTGAGCAATTAGTAGCACAACGCACCGCTTTGCTGGAAAAAAGTGAGGAAAAATACCGCACTCTTGCGGATTATTCGCCAAACTGGGAATACTGGTTGGCACCGGATAGCAGTTATCTCTATGTTTCACCTGCCTGTGCCGATATTTCTGGATACACCCCAGCCGATTTTTTTGCGGATGCTCATTTGATGGATAAAATTATTTATCCGGAAGATCTTCCTGCCTGGCATAGGTATGGCCCGACAAACTGTACTGACAAGAATAAACCAATGCCGTTGGTTTTTCGTATTCGGCGACAGGATGGCTCTGAGCGTTGGATTGAGCATGTATGTCAGTTTGTCTATGACACTATGGGCCACTATACCGGATGTCGTGGCACTCACCGTGATATCACTGAACGACGACGGGCGGAAGAAAACCTCCATTTGGCAGCGGCGGTACTGGAAAATACGACGGAAGGGGTCGTTATCACCGATATACAAAACAACATTTTGAGTGTCAACCATGCCTTTACTGAAATTACCGGATTCAGTGCGCAAGAAGTTATAGGCCGTAATCCAGGCGTGCTGAAATCTGGCCGGCATGAACGTGATTTTTATCAAATGATGTGGCGAGCTATTGATACTGTCGGCGCTTGGCAAGGCGAGATCTGGAATCGACACAAAAATGGTTCTGTTTTCCCTGCACTGTTTAATATCAGTGTGATCCGCAATGCACAGGGTGTACGCACACACCATATTGCTGTCTTTTCAGATCTGAGTCAGCTCAAGCGAACAGAGCAGAAACTCGACTTTCTCGTTCATCGTGATCCGTTAACAGAGTTACCCAATCGCGTACTTTTTCATGAACTCTTATTTCATGCCATCCAGAAAAGTGAACAAAGCCATACCCGATTTGCGCTGCTATTCCTCGATCTGGTTAATTTTAAAATGATCAACGAAAGCCTGGGCCCGAGTTTGGGTGATAAATTACTGATTGAGGTAGCTAATCGGCTCAGAGCGTTGTTACCGAATGTGAATGCCATTGCTCGCGTGGGTGGCGATGTTTTTAATATTATTCTCGAACAACATGAGCATGCTCTTGGACCTGATTTGGTGGCGAAACAGCTCATTGACTCATTTAATCAACCATTCAATGTAGATGGCCATCAGGTTTATAGCCGAGTGAGTATAGGCATTGCGCAATATCCGGAAGATGGTCTGGATGCAGAAACTTTGCAATCTCATGGTGATGCGGCTCTTCATCAAGCAAAATCTCAAGGTCGTGGCCTGTTGCGCTTCTTTTCGCCAGAAATGACAACCTTAGCTAAGGCCCGACTGGCGTTGGAAGCGGATTTACGACGAGCAATACAAGAAAATGAACTGCGATTATATTATCAGCCACAAATCGATCTGGTTAATGGTCAAATCGTGGGGTTTGAAGCGTTAGTTCGCTGGCAACATCCTCAGCGGGGCATGATCCCACCATCTAGTTTTATTCCTTTAGCCGAAGAGTGCGGGCTGATTGTCCCGCTCGGTGAATGGGTGTTGAAAACAGCTTGTTATCAAATCAAAACATGGTCACGTTCCAGACCTGCGTTTGGGCAAATTGCCGTTAATGTGTCTGCGGTACAATTAGTACAGAGCAATTTTGCCGCTACGGTTAAAGCGATCATTAATGAGACAGGTATTCAACCTGAACATCTGGAAATTGAAATCACTGAAAGCTCTGTCATGTCTAATCTGACGAGTGCTATTGAAACGCTCTGTGAGCTAAAAGGATTGGGTGTTCGCTTATCGATAGATGATTTTGGAACAGGTTATTCTTCACTGGCATATCTTCAACAACTGGCTGTGCATAAGCTCAAAATCGATATCTCTTTTGTCCGAAAAATATTGGTGAACAGTGCTGATGCATTGATTGTTCAGGCGGTTATTGCGCTGGGTCATAGTCTGGGACTAGAAATAATTGCGGAGGGAGTAGAGGAATTAGCGCAGGCCAAATATCTTCGTTTCCTGCAGTGTGATGTTATGCAAGGATTTTTAGTTAGCAAACCCTTGCCGGTTGATGAAATAGAAGCGTTTTTGAACAGTTATGAACCTCTATCGATCACGATAGATGATGCGGATACCGCTTGGTTGCACTCTGTATGATCTGACCCAGCAACAACGGACACAGGGCTGCTCGTCATTAAAATACTTGATCATTTCAATTATTCTTGTAGCATTGAAATTATGAACAAAGAAAACGCAGTTATTATTTTTGAATCTCTGGCGTCCGGCATTCGATTGGATATCTATCGTTTGCTGGTTAAAGCCGGGCTGGATGGGCGAGTTGCGGGTGATTTGGCGCAAGAGCTGAATCTTGCCCCCAACAAACTCTCTTTCCACCTGAAAGCCATGACGCACGCTGGGTTAACGACCGTGGAGCAGGAAGGTCGTTATCAACGCTATCGGGCCAATATTCCTGTAGTGCTCGATGTCATTGCCTATCTGACAGAGGAGTGTTGCGGGGGGAAGCCGGAAGAATGTGCGTCTTTGCGATCTGCTTCAACCTGCTCGCCCGCGATATTACCGCCACTTCCTGCATTACAAGATCCACAATGAGTTTTTTCTTTCGCTACAGAGGATAGTCATCATGGCGCAAATTCAGATTTTCGATCCGGCAATGTGTTGTTCCAGTGGCGTATGTGGCACTGACGTTGACCAGCAGCTGATCAATTTTGCTGCCGATGTCGCTTGGTTAGAACAACAAGGTGGGCAGATTGTGCGATTTAATCTGGCGCAACAGCCGCTTGAATTTGCTAACAACCCACAAGTCAGTGCTTTTTTAATGCGCTCGGGTGAGGCCGGTCTGCCGCTTATTTTGGTTGATAACGAAATTGTTTTAGCTAGTCGTTATGCCAAACGTGAAGAATTGGCGCGCTGGGCCGGCGTTGCAATGACACCAATAGCCATCAAATCAATTAAGAAAGCCGGATGTTGTGGAAGTTCAGGCTGTTGTTGAGCTGTTCACGTTGGAGGATCCATGCCTAAATTTCTGGATAATGCGCCACCGTTCCTGTTCTTTACCGGAAAAGGTGGCGTAGGCAAAACATCGTTAGCTTGTGCGAGCGCGATTAATCTGGCTGCGATGGGAAAGCGGACGCTACTCGTCAGTACCGACCCCGCATCTAACATCGGGCAAGTGTTTGGTTTGAGCATTGGCAATGCGATAAAACCGATTCCTGATGTGGTGAATTTATCGGCATTGGAAATAGACCCTCAGGCGGCCGCACAACAGTATCGTGAAAATATCGTAGCGCCGGTTCGCGGCAAGTTACCCGAATCGATAGTAAAAGGTATTGAAGAACAACTCTCCGGTGCCTGCACCACGGAAATTGCGGCTTTCGACGAATTCACTGCTTTACTGACCGATCGCCAACTGCGGGCTGACTACGATCATATCGTGTTTGATACCGCCCCGACTGGACACACGATCCGTCTGCTACAACTGCCGGGCGCGTGGACAAATTTTCTTGATGAAGGAAAAGGCAATGCCTCCTGCCTTGGCCCGCTATCCGGTCTTCAGAAACAACGCGAACAGTACAAACAGGCGGTTAATGCGCTGGCCGATCCACTACAAACTCGTCTGATTCTGGTTGCGCGGGCACAAGTGCCGACTCTGCGCGAAGTGGCCAGAACACATCAGGAATTAGGTGATATTGGCCTGTCACAGCAATTTCTGGTGATCAATGGCGAATTTCCAGGACGCGAAGTCGGAACAGATCTGCTTGCCAAAGCAGTTTGGCAACGTGAACAGAAAGCGCTGGCCGAGTTGCCCGAAACATTAAGATCTTTACCGATTGATCATATTCCGCTGAAACCATTTAATCTGGTTGGTATTGCAGCCCTTCAGCAATTATTAAGCGATCAATTACCACTCACTGACATTCAAACGCCGAGTTCATTACCCACAGATGTGCCTGATCTGGCGGCGTTAGTCGATGAACTGGCCGTTGATCAGCATGGATTGATCATGTTGATGGGCAAAGGCGGGGTGGGTAAAACCACATTGGCTGCTGCAGTCGCTGTTGAGCTGGCGCAGCGTGGCTTTCCGGTGCATCTGACAACGTCTGATCCCGCAGCACATCTTAGCGAAACCTTATCTGGTGAGTTACCGTCGCTGACGGTTAGCCGTATTGATCCGCGCGTAGAAACCGAGCGTTATCGTCAGGAGGTGTTGTCAGCCAAAGGGCAGCATCTGGATGCACAGGGTCGCGCGATGCTGGAAGAAGATCTGCGGTCACCCTGCACGGAAGAGATCGCTGTTTTTCAGGCATTTTCCCGAGTGATCCGCGAGGCAGGCAAAAAATTTGTCGTCATGGATACCGCGCCTACCGGCCATACCTTACTGCTGCTCGATGCAACCGGTGCTTATCATCGCGAAGTTTCCCGTCAGATGGATAGCAAAGGTGTGCACTTCACGACACCGATGATGCAGCTGCAAGATCCTAAACAGACCCAAGTTTTGATTGTAACGCTGGCCGAGCAAACACCGGTTTTAGAGGCTGCCAATTTACAGGCTGATCTGCGACGGGCGGGCATTGAGCCGTGGGCGTGGCTGATCAATAACAGCCTGATGCGCAGCACATCCACATCGCCGTTATTACAGCAGCGCGCGTTGAATGAACAACAATTTCTGGCGCAGGTAACAGAGCAACACGCCAAACGCTGGGCCGTGGTGCCATTACAAGTCGAAGAACCAGTCGGAATTATCCATCTGCAACAACTTTGTCGTCATCAAACGACGAAGCTGTAACCATATTCAATCGAAGGAGTTACGTTGACATGTCTGTTCAGTGTGAGGTCGCTGCCAAAGCGAAAACTGATATGAGCTTTTTTGAACGCTATCTGACTGCCTGGGTGGCGATTTGTATTGTCGTTGGGATCTTATTAGGTCAGGGCATTCCTGATGTGTTTAAAGCGATTGGTTCCATGGAAATCGCCAAAGTGAACCTGCCGGTTGGTCTGTTGATTTGGGTGATGATCATTCCGATGTTGCTGAAAATCGATTTTTCCGCACTGCATCAGGTGAAAGAACATATCAAAGGTATTGGCGTCACTTTATTTATCAACTGGCTGGTTAAACCGTTTTCTATGGCTTTTCTGGGGTGGTTGTTTATCCGGGTATTTTTTGCACCGTTACTGCCGACAGATCAGATCGACAGTTACATCGCCGGCCTGATCTTGTTAGCGGCTGCGCCCTGTACCGCGATGGTGTTTGTCTGGAGTCGCCTGACTAATGGTGACCCTTATTTCACCTTGTCACAGGTGGCTCTGAATGATCTGATCATGGTGTTTGCTTTTGCGCCGATTGTTGCGTTACTGCTGGGTGTTTCCAGCATTACTGTGCCATGGGATACGCTGTTTACTTCGGTGGTTCTGTATATCGTGATCCCAGTGATTATCGCGCAATTTATCCGTCGGGCGTTGCTGGCAAAAGGGCAGGCGCATTTTGATGCGCTAATGCACCGTATTCAGCCGTGGTCGATATCGGCGTTACTGTTAACGCTGGTCTTACTGTTCGCTTTTCAGGGCGATGCCATCATCAGTCAACCGTTAGTGATTGCACTGCTGGCGGTGCCGATCCTGATCCAGGTCTTTTTTAACTCAGCATTGGCGTATTGGCTCAACCGTAAAGTCGGTGAAAAACATTCGGTGGCTTGCCCATCTGCATTAATTGGGGCATCGAACTTTTTTGAGCTGGCCGTCGCGGCCGCGATTAGTTTGTTTGGTTTTCATTCCGGTGCTGCATTAGCAACCGTCGTTGGTGTACTAATCGAAGTGCCGGTCATGTTGCTGGTGGTGAAAATCGTGAACCAAAGTAAAGGTTGGTACGAGGCCGGTCTGAAATAGCTATATTGAATATAAAATTCTTTGATTATCTGGAGCGATATCATTGTGATGCATCCGTTTGACATTCTTACTTTAAATAACGGCGCAAAGTTAATTTTTACACCATGCCCTGGCACTAAAGGCCCGTCTGTTTCCGACTCACTTAATGCGCTGAAGACAGCCGGAGCTCAGATTGTGGTGACGATGATGACGCAGCATGATCTTGTTGAACATCAGGCTGATAGCATTCCGGTGTTGTGTGAAGAGCTCGGTATGGCGTGGTATCACCTGCCGATTGAAGACGGATGTGCGCCTGAAGAACCGTTCGCGCAGGCTTTTGCTGTACACAAAACTGCGTTACTGAACGCGGTCAAGGCGGGGGCAACAATGGTCATTCATTGCCACGGTGGTTCTGGCCGAACGGGTCTGATGGCCGCTATTCTAATGCTCGAATTGGGTTATGCGTCAACGCAGGTGAAAACACAGATCCAACAAATCAGGCCTAAAGCGCTGACATCACCTGTTCAGGTCAATTATCTGATCGAGCAATACGCTTACGAATTATAAGACGGCGAGCGAACAACAGACAGACCTACTACCGGTAGGTCTGTCTTAATTGAAAGAGCCATAAGTCGAGCAAATGTCTATGTCTAATCAAAGTAACATGCCGCCCTGTATTCTTTCTGCCTGGAAATTACATGAAAGTGAATTGCATCATTGGTTACTACGGCAACTCGGCAATCAAGACGATGCCGCTGATGCATTACATGATATTTTTCTGAAGGCCGTATCGAAAGGCATTGTGTTCTGTGAAATTGATAACCCCCGTGCGTGGTTGTTTCAGGTTGCCAGAAATTATTTAGTCGATACGTATCGGAAAACAAGAACTTTTACCGAATTAGCCGACATATCAGGATCTGAATTCACGCATGAGAATAAAACAGAAAACGCCACTGTTGATGAGTTAACTCAGTGTTTGCCTCGTTTGCTTACGGAACTTGTTTTCGAAGACAGCAATATTATTCGTTGCTGCGATATTGAGGGTATGTCTCTTCAACAATACGCAGATGAAAATAAACTGACACTACCCGCCACAAAATCAAGAATACAACGCGCCAGAAAGCGACTACGAGATCAAATGATCCAAAAATGTCAGGTCAAAATGGATGAGCAAGGCACGGTCTGCTGTTTCATTCCTCGCTCATCCTGTTGTGAATAATGATCATTCCGCTATTCGGCTCAAGATGAAACAGCCATGATGTGAAATTCCACTTTTTTCTTTGAAACCAGCTCGTTGCAGGTATTACAAAAAAAGCCCACTGAGCAACATTGCATTTTCAGCAATTCAGAATGACAGACGGGGCAGAATCCGATCATGCGGAACTGTTTTCCACAATGTAAACAGGGCGACGGACTATACCGCGGATCTAACCCTTCCTGCTGACAAGAAGGACATTTGAGTAGATAAGCCATATCTTCTCTCCTTCGTTATTTCAGACAAACTTCACCACTATTTTTTGTCACTCTTACTATCAGTTTAGTCTTTGTTCGCACGGTATGAGCTGACGGTCTCTTCATTAAATTTTTACTATTTATTCAAATTTACCTGCATCTTTTTGGCGTCGTCAGCGTCCTCTTAATAGGAACAATAGAATTATTCTGATACGAGAAAAAAATGAGTGCTTTCATGACTGTAAGGCTATTTATACAAAAGCAACCGCTGCCTTTTTTATTTATCGCTGGCGCGATCTGGCTTGGTTTTTATTTGCTATTGATCCCGCTGTCTGAGTCTTTGGTGGCTGCTTTACCCGTTGATAGAAATAGCCATTTGGGTGGTGCACTTCAATTCTTCTTTTACGACACGCCAAAAGTATTAATGCTGTTAACCGGCATCGTATTTGTTATGGGGATGATCAACTCCTATTTCACGCCTGAGCGTACCCGCGCTTTATTGGCTCAACGCGGCGAAGGCGCTGCTAATGTGATGGCTGCCTGTTTGGGCATTGTGACGCCTTTTTGTTCTTGTTCAGCGGTGCCTCTTTTTATCGGCTTTGTTCAGGCTGGTGTGCCTTTAGGTGTCACATTCTCATTTTTGATTTCAGCGCCCATGGTGAATGAGGTTGCATTGACCTTACTGTTTAGTCTGTTCGGTTGGAAAACAGCCTTGCTTTATATGAGTTTAGGATTAGTAGTAGCGATTGTGGCGGGCTGGATCATTGGTCGTCTTAAAATGGAAAATCATTTGGAAGACTGGGTTCGTGACATGCCGCGAACTACGGCCAGTGTTGGTGATGACGCGTTAACCCTTGCGGATCGCATGTCGAGTGGGTTTGGTGCAGTTCGAGACATCGTCGGAAAAGTTTGGCCTTACATTTTAGTGGGGATTGCTATCGGTGCAGGTATTCATGGTTATGTACCTGAAGATTTCATGGCTTCATTCATGGGCAAAGATGTCTGGTGGTCAGTGCCACTGGCTGTCGTGATTGGCATCCCAATGTACACCAATGCGGCGGGTGTTATTCCCATTGTTCAAGCGTTACTGGCGAAAGGGGCTGCGTTAGGCACTGTGCTGGCTTTCATGATGAGCGTTATTGGTCTTTCACTTCCCGAGACAATTATTCTACGCAAGGTTCTCAAATTGCGCCTTATCGCAACTTTTGTGGGTGTTGTGGCCTGCGGAATTCTGCTGGTCGGTTATGTTTTTAACGTATTTCTCTGATCTGAATTTTTATAAATAAGGAGTTCATATGAAAAACATCAAAGTACTTGGTTCCGGATGTTCGAATTGTAAAACGACTGTGCGTTTGATTGATGAGGTAGCTAAAGAATGCGGAGTAGAAATCCAACTAGAGAAAGTTGAAGCGATCCGGGATATCGTTAGCTACGGTGTTTTATCAACCCCAGGTGTTGTCATCGATGGTCTGGTTGTGCACTCAGGCGGTATTCCTTCCAAAGATAAAATAAAACAATGGTTCATGCAGTCATACGAAATTAAACGATGAAGTATCAATTGCTGTTCAGAGCATTCCTTGTATAAATCACGGATCTTTTTTAGCCATATTTCACAAATAATTTGGAGTAGGGCATTTTCAGTTTGCTGATCGCAGCCTGAATGGCTGGTGCATCATTCTTGAGTAATGCCTTTTGGAGCGCTGCTATCGATGCATTTTGTGCCTCAAGTAATTTGATGAATTCGGGATTGTTTCTGAATTCCGTTGGTGCTTCTGAGCTGAGTTTTTCGTTGAGATAGATTAATGACCCGGCCTTAAGCGTTAATTTTTGTATCCCATCTGACTCAGCCAATGTTTTTTTGCTGTGCTCAATAAGTTGTTCCATAACGGCATGATAAGCATTCATGTGGTCGCTATAAATGATAACCTGATTACGATGGCGTAGTTCCGCCAGCGATCCTCGCACTTTCTCCAGTGTCTGATGTGCTTTAGTTAATTGCTTGTCTTTTACTTGTTCGATTGCTTCAGAATAACTCTGGGTCACAGTTTCTAGCGTGGCGGCAAATGCGGGGTCTCGGTCATAAGGCGCAGGTGCTTTAGATGCAAATTGTTCAGATATTTTTTCCCATATCTGCTGAGCTTGTTGCACACTATTTAAGGCTTCTTCCTGCGTTCCGTTTCCTGTCTTGAACAATGCAATCCGATAAGGCACATAAGCTTGTTGCATCGCATCGGTAAACGTGTCCGCAGCATAGGCAGTAGACAAAACAAGTGATAACGCACTGGCAATCATTAATTTTCGCATAAAATATTCTCAAATCAGATAGGTTAATATTTTTCACCGTTGATGTTTGCTGTATCTAAACCCGTTCGGCCTCAGAACAGGTTTAGCGCCTCAATTGATATTGGAACTATTCCAGCTTATCAATGCCAAGATATTTCAGCATGAATCGTTCATACATCGGTTCGGTATCACCGATTTGCATTTTATGCAGGAAATATTTTTCAAATCCGATTTTTGCCAGATGAACCCATTTCCCTTTCTTAAACCAAGCTACATTTCTGGGGGGAATTTGAGGTATAGCGACGAAAGCTGCTCCCGTATCACCCATATCGGCTAAACAGATAGCATTCCAGGTTGCTTTAGCCGTAGGCTGTTGCCCCATTAGTTCTGCTTTAATATTATGCGTGATGGCTCTCACCATCGACTCAATCATATAGCCGGTTTTCGGTACGCCAGTAGGGACGGGGGTTTTACTTAGCGGTGGAATCGCGATACAAACACCGGCAGCATAAATTTGTGGGTATTTAGGATTACGCTGATGATCATCCACTAATACAAATCCACGAGGATTCACTAATCCTTCCACTGCTCGTAAGGGCGCAATTCCGCGGAACGCGGGTAACATCATGGCGTGTTTATATGACAAACTGTGGTGTCGCTTAACATTACCATCTTCATCCAATTCATCGATTTCCATTTTGCCATCAATGATTCCGACTGTTTTCGCGTTACAAATCCAGCTGATATCACGTTGTCGTAACTCACTTTCCAACATACCTTTCGAATCACCGACTCCATTCAAACCAAGGTGCCCAATGTAAGGTTCACTGGTAACGAAAGTCATAGGTACTGATTTTCTGACTTTTTTATCTCTCAGATGTTTATCCAAAATAAAAGCGTATTCATATGCAGGCCCAAAACAGGATGCCCCCGGCATCGCACCGACGATCACATGACCCGGTTCGTGAATAAGTTTATTTACGTTATCCCGGCAATGTTCTGCGTGCGTTAATGTACAAACACTACTCGTTCCACCTGCGTCAGGACCTGCTCCTGCTATTTCATCAAATGCCAATTCAGGGCCGGTACACAAGACCAAAAAGTCATAATTTAGTTTTTGTCCATCCGTCAGTTCGATCTGTTGTTGTGCGGCATTCAGACTTTCTAAGCCGGAAGCGATAAACCGGATCGATTTTTTGCTGACATAGGGTTCAATAGGAATTGATGTTTCTTTGCGTTGTCGCCATTCGACGGCAATCCAGGGGTTGGATGGGGTAAACTCAAAATCGGGTTTATTATTGATCAAGATAACTTCGTGCTGTTGACCTAATTCAGCTTTAAGCTCGTAAGCGGCTGACATCCCGCCTAAGCCAGCACCAACTATAATTATTGTTGCCATCTGAGATCTCCGATCCATTGAATCCGAGCCAGATCCACATCATTTGGCTTAGTAACAAGCCTTATTCTCTGGCAGAGTTATCACGTTTAAATAATCCTTCCTATATTCACTTTAGCCCCATTTTTCTAAATATGCTTTCAGCAGGGTAGAACCCGGTCGCTGCAATTTTGATCTATCTGCGATTTTTCTTGATTAATAGCGATGGGAAGAGGGATTTTTCACTAGAACCATCGAATAGATCTAGACTTTCATTAGTTATAGCATATCCAAAGGGATATACTTTAGATATATCTAATTAAAGGGTTTTAGTCATGCGACCTCTTTCGATCCTTCTCATTTTTGCTTCTGTTATTGTTCATGCAGAAACGGTGGTATCAGACACCTTGTCAGTAACGTTATCAGATGTACCGGAATGGTTTGTGATGGACGCCAGAGTCGAGCCGATTGATCAGGGCACGGTATCTGCGCAGACCAGTGGCCGGGTAAGTGCCATTAGCGTCGATGTGAATGATGTGGTGCCAAGCGGTCATCTGTTAGTTGAGATCACTAATACCTCACAAACTGCCGGTCAAGACCAAGCCAAAGCTGCGGTGAAAGCAGCTGAAGTGCGTTATAACGATGCAGAACGGCAACGGTTACGACTGGTTGATTTAGTCAAAAAAGGATCCGTTTCCCGCCGCGAATACGACAGTGCCGCCACGGAAGCGCAAGCTGCCGCCAGTGTGTTAAAGCAAGCACGAGCTGAACTGGTTCAGGCTGGCGAAAATCTCGGTTTTACCCGTATTGTCGCCCCGTATGCTGGCATAGTATCCGCCCGTCATGTGTCATTAGGTGAAACCGTTAACCCCGGCCAGCCATTACTCAGTGGCTATGCCTTCGAAAATATGCGGGTGGTAGCATCTCTGCCTGCCCGTTACGTCACCCAGTTAAAAGAGACGACACCGCTACAAATCACCTTTCCTGACGGCCAGGTCATTACGCTGCCACAGCATCAGCTGTATCAGTTCGCTGACCCAACCAGCCACAGTTTTACTTTGCGGGCGAGTCTGCCGAAACAAACCACTCCAATCTGGCGCAATGGCAGCTGGGTGAAATTAGCCATGCCATTAGACACCAAGCCGAAACTGCTGATCCCTGAAAATGCGGTGTTGCGGCAAAACGAATTGTCGGCGGTGTATCTGGCGGGGAAAAACGGTTTTGTGTTACGGCAAGTGCGGTTAGGCCGACACTATGACGGGCAAATCGAGATCCTTTCTGGTTTGAACGCCGGAGAAGTGATTGCCAAAGATGCCTATGCCGTCATCGCTCAACAGGGAGGCCAGTATGCGCCCTGATCTTGGCCTCGCCGGGCGGATCGCCCGTCAGTTCCTGCATTCCCCCATCACGCCGTTACTGGCTATCGTGGGTTTACTGTTAGGCATTGCCGCAGTATTGGTGACGCCGAAAGAGGAAGAACCACAGATCGAAGTGACATTCGCCGATATCTATATCCCTTTCCCCGGTGCCAGCCCGCAGGAAGTGGAACAGCTAGTGACGCTGCCTGCCGAGCAGGTGCTATCGGAAATGAAAGATATCGATACCCTGTATTCTTTCTCGCAACCCGGTGGCGCCATGTTGATCGTGGCGTTCAAAGTGGGCAAACCGCGTCAGCAAGCATTAGTCGATTTGTATAACCAACTGGCCTCGAACAAAGATTGGCTACCGGCTGGTTTAGGTGTCGGCGAACCACTGGTTAAACCGCGGGCCATTGATGATGTGCCGATCTTGAATTTAACTTTATGGAGTAAACACGCTGACATCACTGCGGAACAACTCACACAGATAGCGCATGGTTTGGAGACTGAGCTGAAGCGGCTACCCGGCACACGCCAGATCCAGACCGTCGGGCGGCACGATCGGGTCGTGCAGGTGACGATTGACCCCGCCAAACTCAATGCATTTGGTTTAAATTGGCCGCAGATTTCACAGGTGTTAAACAGTGCCAATCAGCAGCAAAACAATCTGTCGCTGACGCAAGATAACCGACAAGTAAGCTTACAAGTCGGTGAGTTTCTCGGTTCCGCCGACGACGTGGGTCAGTTGATTATCAGTAGCCAGCAAGGGCATCCGGTGTATCTGGCTGATGTGGCGCAGATCAAAGAGGGGGCCGATGTGCCAAGCGCCAATGTCTGGATGAGCCAGCAAGGCAAAATCTACCCCGCTGTCACACTGGCAATCGCCAAGCAACCCGGCGTCAATGCGGTTGATCTAAGCCGGGCGGTTAGTGCCCGCGTGGAGAAAATTCACAATATCCTGATCCCGCAGGGGGTTGAAGTCAGCCTGACCCGCGACTACGGGCAAACCGCTAATGAGAAAGCCAATAAGCTGATTAGTAAGCTGATTTTTGCCACCAGCGCAGTGGTGATTTTGGTTTGGCTTAGTATGGGCTGGCGCGAAGCCGCTGTCGTCGGTAGTGCGATTGTGCTGACGCTGGCGATGACGCTGTTTGCCTCATGGGCCTGGGGATTTACCTTAAACCGCATCTCACTGTTTGCGTTGATTTTTTCCATCGGTATTCTGGTCGATGATGCCATCGTGGTGGTGGAAAACATCCACCGGCATCAGCAAGCCGGTGGTAACTGGAAAGAGGCCATTCCACAGGCGGTTGATGAAGTCGGCGGACCGACGATTCTGGCGACATTAACGGTTATTGCCGCACTGCTACCCATGGCGTTTGTCAGTGGCATGATGGGGCCATACATGAGCCCGATCCCGATCAATGCCAGCACTGGTATGCTGATTTCTCTGGCCGTCGCATTCATTGTTACGCCATGGTTAGCACTGCACCTGCTGAAGTCACATCACAACGCATCCAGTGCACCGGAACATAAAGCTACACTCCTGTTGCGCCGCATTTTGAGTTCATTCCTGTCGGGGGACAATGCGAAAAAAGCCCGCCGTAAACTAGCGCTGGTGGTTGGTTTGCTGGTGCTCGGGTCGTTAGCATTACCGGTCGTTGAGCTGGTAGTACTAAAAATGCTGCCGTTCGACAATAAATCAGAATTTCAGGTAATGGTCGATCTGCCGGAAGGTACGCCGCTGGAACAAACGCAAGCCGTATTACAACAACTGGCGCATGAAGCCGAGCAGATCCCGGAAGTGACCTCCGTGCAGATCTATGCTGGTACGTCGGCACCGATTAATTTTAATGGCTTGGTGCGCCATTATTTCATGCGGCAATCGGCGGAACTTGGCGATCTACAAGTCAATCTGCAAGGCAAACATGAACGCGATCGTTCCAGCCATCAAATCGCCCGTGACGCACGGGAGCGGTTAGCGCCGTTAGCAAAAATGTCTGGCGCGACATTGAAAGTGGTCGAGATCCCGCCCGGCCCGCCAGTGTGGTCGCCGATCCTGGCGGAGGTGTATGGCCCAACACAAGCCATGCGTGAACAGGCCGCCTTACAGATCCGGGATATTTTTAAAAACACCGCCGATATCGTGGATATCGATGTTGATGTACCTGCGCAACAGCAACATTGGCAAATCATGATTGATCGTGCCCGCGCAGCCCGTCTCGGCATTGCAGAAGCAGCGATTCGGCAAACACTGGCGGGCGCACTAAATGGTGAGGATGTCAGTTATCTGCATACGCCCGACCAGAAATATGCCAAACCGATCCGTCTGCGTTTGGAGGATGGCGAAAAAGTCGATTTGCTTGGTGTACTAAGTCTGACGCTGCCCGCAGCCACCGGTAAAGCCATCGCGCTGAGTGAGCTGGTGCAAGTCAATAAAACCAGCAAAGCGCACAGTATCATGCACAAAAACATGCAACCGATGGTGATGGTTACTGCTGATATGGCGGGTAAACTGGATAGCCCACTTTATGGTATGGCGGAAATCGCCAGTACATTGCGCGATCAACATCCCGCATGGCAACAGTCGTTAATCGGGCAACCTGACGGGCTTTCCGGTGTCGCCATCAAGTGGGACGGGGAGTGGAAAATCACCTATGAAACCTTCCGTGACATGGGTATCGCTTATTCCGTCGGGATATTGTTGATCTACTTTCTGGTAGTCGCGCAGTTTAACTCCTATAGCGTGCCGCTCATCATCATGGCTCCTATTCCGCTGACCTTGGTCGGCGTTATGCCGGGGCATGCCATCATGGGAGCACCATTCACTGCGACGTCGATGATAGGCATGATCGCGCTGGCGGGCATTATCGTGCGCAACTCGATCCTGCTGGTTGATTTTGTGAATCAGCAACGTGCGGCGGGAGTAGAACTGGCCGAAGCCGTGATCAACAGTGGTGCCGTGCGGGCGAAGCCGATCATTCTGACCGCGCTTGCAGCCATGATTGGTGCCATGTTTATTCTCGATGACCCGATCTTTAATGGGTTGGCGATCAGTTTGGTGTTTGGTTTGTTTGCCTCGACCGTGCTGACGCTGGTGGTGATCCCGGTGCTGTATTATCTGTATTTGTCACGAAAAGAAGAATCAAAGACAGCACATTAGCATTAATTGATAGTTCAATAATAAGGAGGGTCATGACATCATGATCCTCTTTTTTAATGTTATTTTTCTTATGTTTAGTCATAAATGACGCTTGAGAAATCAGCAAAGCTAGTTGGCTTAGATGACAACATAACCGATGTGTATGTAGTCGATAATGTCGCAAATAATTATTTGCATATGCCAATAATTAAGTTTATATATGGCATATGCCACTTAAGGAGCCCCCATGGCGAGACCTAAAATTCCCAGAACTATTTGCGGCAGACCTGCGGATAGTTGCTTCAAGCCCAATCGCATACCTATGTCTCAACTTGAACAGGTGACATTGGCCGAAGATGAATTCGAGGCATTACGGTTGGTTGACTTGCTGGGAATGCAGCAGCAGGAAGCCGCCATTGAAATGGGTGTATCCCGGCAGACATTGGCTAATGTTCTGAAATCAGCCCGCTTTAAAGTGGTGGACTGTTTAACTCAGGGCAAAGCCTTAATTATGCATAGGGAAGAAGGAGTTAACTCTGATGATCACCGCTATTCCGATGAACAAGGACCGCGTTGCTAGCCATTTTACCAAGGCCGACAGTTTTGTTTTTTTAGATGACAATGGTCAGATTTTAGTAGAAAGGATTAATCCTGCTTTAGACGCAAATTGTGCGGGCAAAAGTCAGTTATTAGCACTGCTAAAAGCAGAAAATGCTCAACGTATTATCGTTAGAAACATCGGTGAGCGCATGTTAGGACAGTTGCTGGAAAGCCAGTTTGATGTATTTCAAACCCAGTGCGGCCGGCAGAGTGCTACGGAATTGAGTAGCGAAAAAGCCAATTTACTTATTCCACTTACTAGCTCGTCACAGGGGCGTCAATCACTGCATTTCGAAGAGAAAAAAGCATCTGGCGGCTGTGGTTGTCAGCATGGTGAGGCGCATGAATGCGATCATCAGCATGATCATTCAGAGCAACAACGCTGTTGTCACAAAAAACACGGCACGGAACATTCATCGGCACATGAAAAACACTGCTGTCGCTCAGTGTAATTATTTACGTATGAAATTTCTCTGTGACGGTTGCATCGGTGATCATGTTACGGCAGAGCTAAAAGCGGGCGCAACCAAACAGGAATTAGCTGAAACGATCGATGTAGCTGTGTTGATGGGCGATGGTCCGGCTGTGATATACGGCTCTCAAGCACTGGCAGCCGTTGAGGAGTTATCAGCTGAGTAATCTTTTGAGATCAGGAATACAATGATCTTCCTGATCTTTACATAGGAAACACATGAATACGTATCAGGCATGCCTGCAAAGTCATGCAAATTGCGTTGCCTGTAGCGACGGAGTTCAAAATCCACACTCGCTACAGCTCAAGTTCACACCTTCAGCAGACAACAAAGTGACTGCATATTATCGGGTCGATGAAAAACATCAGGGATATACCAATTTATTGCATGGTGGTATTGCCAGCACGTTGCTGGATGCAGCGATGACTCATTGCTTGCTATCTCAAGGTATTGAAGCTCTGACAGCCGAACTGAATATTCGTTTTCATGCCCCAATTAAAATCGGTGATTCAGTACAAATTATTGGGCGTTTATTAAGTCAGCGCCGCGGTATTTATTTGCTGGAAGCCAGTTTGTCGGTAGCGAAACAGATCTGTGTTAAAGCAACCGGAAAGTTCATTCAACCTAAAGAGGGAGTGATTCATCGTGAGTTGTCTGTTTGAATTAACGATCATCTGCGATAACCATGTAAAGTGTTTTTATGTTTGTTTGCATAATATGAAGTCAGCCCACATTGATCATATCCATTTGAAATAAAGGGTTATTGGTTATCTAAATTAGTTCTATCGATATAACGAATTTAGATATAGAAAACATCGGTGCTACCCTGATTGCGTTAAGAGGGGGACCGTCATGCACCAGTATATTAGATTGTTGTTAGATGAACATGATGTGACTAAATCACATTACATGGGGTTAATGTTTACCGCAGGTGTTGCTATTGCGGGATTATTGATGTCACAAAGTACTACTGCGCAACATTGGGGATTTAGTGCGCTGACTATTGCGATTGCCTTAGGAATTGTTTTAGGCAATACCGTTTATCCGTATATATCGAGTGCATGTGCATCAGGCGTCGGTGTTGCTAAGCAGCAATTACTGCGTACAGGGATTGTACTTTATGGCTTACGTATCACCTTTCAGCAGATCGCTGGGGTAGGGATGAAGGCTATCGTTACCGATTTTATGGTACTGAGTTCTACTTTTTTGTTGGCTTATTGGCTCGGAACTCGGATCTTCAAGCTTGACAGAGATACGGCTTTATTAATTGGTGCAGGCAGTTCAATTTGTGGTGCAGCTGCGGTGATGGCAACCGAACCGATAGTTCGCCCTCAAGCCAGCAAAGTCAGCATCGCAGTTGCAACCGTAGTGGTATTTGGTACGGCGGGTATGTTTTTGTATCCGGCTCTCTATCATCTTGGGTTAACCGTATTACCAATATTCCAGACCCAGAACAGTTATGGTGTCTATGCGGGTTCAACAATTCATGAAGTCGCACAGGTATTTGCTGCGGGTCAGGCTATTGGACCTAAAGCTGCAGATATTGCCGTCATAGTGAAAATGATACGGGTAATGATGTTGGCACCTTTCTTGTTATTACTTTCTGGTTGGCTGCGATTTAGTTCTGCCAATCTGTCAGTGCAGAGTCGCAAAATAACCATTCCCTGGTTTGCGGTATTTTTTGTCGTGATGGCTGGTATCAACTCGTTGCAGTGGTTGCCTGCATCGATAACGCATGAACTGATTGTGCTGGATAATTTTTTGCTCGCCATGGCGATGGCCGCGTTAGGCTTAACCACACATCTGGGGGCGATCCGATCTGCGGGTATCAAACCGCTTATGTTGGGCGGTTTTCTCTTCTTGTATTTGATTCTGGGTGGTGGATTTATTAACTGGTTGGTTGCGAATTATTGTTAAGCAACAACTATTTCAAAAAGGATTTTGTGATGCGCTGCGTGCTTACCGACGAACAATTGTTGACGTTATTACATGATGATGTGCCATTTGGCGACTTAACGACTGAATTGCTCTTAACGCCAGACAAACTGATTAAGATCACTTTTGCGGCCCGACAAGATATGACGGTATGTTGTACCGAAGAAGCGGTGCGATTATTTGAATTATGTGGTGCGAAAAGTGAACTGTTAGTTTCATCCGGACAACCTGCAACCAAAGGTGCTGCGTTGCTGAAAGCCGAGGGTAGAACTGAAGCTTTGTTTGCCGTCTGGAAGGTAACGCAAATATTGGTAGAGTGGGCGAGTGGCGTAGCCAGTGCAACACGCGCTTTAGTTGATGCAGCGGGGTCTGTTCCGGTTGCTTGTACCCGAAAACAGACGCCGTTCACCAAAGCATTATCGGTAAAAGCGGTGAAAGCGGGTGGTGGGGTTATTCACCGACTAGGGTTATCAGAGAGCATTCTATTATTTGCAGAACATCGGCAATTTTTGACTAAAACACCTGATGCTATTTTGCAGCATTTAAAAAAACAGGCACCAGAACATCGTCGTGTTGTTGAAGTGCATGATCTGGACGATGCTAAGTGTTGGGCTAAAGCGGGTGCAGAAGTTTTACAAATGGATAAGTTTTCACTGGAAGAAGTGGGTGAGTGTTCTGCATTTTGTAAAGAGAATAAGCTACCGGTTATTCTGGCTGCTGCTGGCGGTGTCAACGCAAAGAATGCGGCGGACTATGTCGCAGCAGGTGCAAACTTACTGGTCACTTCTGCACCTTATCATGCAGAGCCAAAAGATGTGCAGGTAACTTTTGCCTGATTCAGAAGAAATAACGTGCATAGACCTCAAACCGCTGGCGGGATAATTTCTCGCCAAATTCAGTTCGTTGTTCGCGTGATAATAAAATGGCACGGGCGCGTAACTCGGTATTTGAAAATCCGGTGTAGCTAATTTCCGGTGTGATCTGGAAACTACCATCATCCAGATGACTGATAACAGTCAGGGCAGGCGTGGTATAGAGCCAGTCAAATGGTTCATTCACACTGGCGCGCAGATAAAGATAATTTTCCCCGGCATTTGCCTTGCTGTAACCTGAGTTCAAGAGTTGTTGGGCCTTTTGTAACTGAGCAGTGGTTGCACCAGGACTAACTGCGTCATCAATGAATGCATAATAGTTATCCAATTCAGATGTACTGTAACCTCGGCCGTTATGAAGATACTCAACAATCCAGGTGACTTCATGTTCTGTCAAATAACGGGATCCCAATAAATAACTATCGGGATTGATTGTTGATAACACAGTTGAACCTGATGACATCAGTGTGTTTTTTCCCACATCATACTGATGTGCCCATTCACCATGGATCTCCAGTTCACTACTCAAATTGCGCGAAAAATCCAGGCCAATACTTTGTGGTTTGGCACCTTTACCCAGCCATAACAGGTCAATATCGGTGTTCCAGGCCAGAAGATAGAGTTTCGCCGCCGGATTAAGCGACCCCTCAGTACCAAAGTCAGGGTTTAATTCATCATAAGTAGGCACAACAACGGGTGTCAGCGTCAGTGTACGGATATTGCCATCAAGGGTTTTGGTCCACTCCATGCTGACCATATTAAAGCCTTCACGCACAGTTTGTGGATCGGAAGGGTCTTTGGGCCTTTCGATAAAACCAACCGGATTCCAGGCATAACCTTTTCCCCAGCGCTGTACCCGTTTACCAATATCTACAGAATAATTTGTAGCGGGGCTCCAGCGGATACCGCCATCCATGATCTTGTCATATTCTTCCACTGTAACAAACGAATCTTCCGCATAACTGGCTTGTCCGTGGATATCGGCAACCGTATTGGTCAGATGCAATTTGCCTGATAAATCCAGAGTACCCGTACTGCGATAAAGCCAGTTGCGTGCTGGTTCATCGGGGTAATTCAGAGAATAAATAGCCCGTTCCGGCTGCAAACGTAACGCTTCCTGTTTGGCTTCAACATAGCCGTTGAATTCAAATGTTTTCTTTTCATATTCACTGGTATCGAAAGAAAAATCCTCAGCTAAAGAAGAAAATGAGGCTATCGCCAACAAAGAAAATTCTATGGCGATCAATTTTTTCATTTACGTAGTTCCTCAATACGACTCATGAACCCTAACGTAAATACGTCCTCAGAAACTTCGCGTTTCTTCAAACCGGAATAAAGCATGACTGAGCGGAAGCCCTTATACAGAGGGCTATCTGTTTCAATAGTCGCGGGCCGTTTAATACCCTCACCAAAGTCTTTTAAATCTTTAAAATGCAGTGTTTTTATGAGCATGCCACTGCTGGCATAGGCTTCAATTTCCCGCGGCAACAGTAATGACTTATCGACCGTCATTTTTAGTTGCTCATAGGCAACGCTGGTACTTTTTGCTTTAAGGGTAAGCAAATATGCATCACCTTGTTCAACAATATTGGCAACATCATATTCCTCGGCATAATCCACACGCATGATGTCTGCATTATTGAAAACGCCCCCCGTCACGGATTGTAAGCTGGTGATCCGGATAGGCTTACCAACGTTAGGAATATATAGCCACATGTTATCGCCCTGACGCAGCGTGGTTCGGCCTTTATCGCTGGCAGGAGAGAGAAACAGCGTAACGATTTTATCGCGACCACTTTTTACCGAATAAATAACGAACTCTTTCCGTGAATTATTCGGTTCAATATTAATAAGTTTTCGATATGACTCGTATGATTCAGGCTCCAGATTGCGATCTACTTTTTGCAATATGGTTTTTCCATCAAGAGCCATGGCGGTGAATGGCAAAGATAACAGACATCCTGCAAACAAATAGTTCAGAAAGCGCATGTTTATCTCCTGTTCAGACGTGGTGTAGTGCTTTTATTGGGTCCATTCGCGAAGCACGCCATGCTGGTTGTAAACTGGCTAACACTGAAACCACAAGTGCGGCAACTAACACCCAAGTGATATCGGTTAATGATAACGTCGGATGCAGCGTGATCACTTCCCGGCCAAATGCAAAGGAGATCGGTATAACCTGCAATAGCGCAAGTATTGCCAGACTAAGCAAAATGCCAGCAACTGCACCTACCAGCCCCAGCAATAAGCCTTCACCGATAAACATACCCATGATGGTATTAGGTTGCGTACCTATTGCTGCTAACGTGCCAATTTCACGGATGCGCTCATAAACCGCCATCAACATGACATTCAGTACACTAACCATAACGATTGTCACCAGCATGATGCGAATAAAAAGGGTCATCATGTCGATCATTTTGACGATATTGGCAAAGGGTGAGAGCTCTTTCCATGTGTGCAATTCCGTCACTGGTTTATCATCTTTATTGCGGACTTGATCCAATTGCTGAGACAAGCGTTTGTTAACATCAGACAACATATCCATATTTTTTAACCGGATAGCGATCTCCATGATATCTGGCTGCTCTAACCGCAATAGCTCACGCGCATCATCAATATGAATATATCCATCCCGACCGCCGGGGCCGGTTACTGCCTCGAGTACTCCACGAACAATAAAATTTTTGCCATTCACTGAGCCAGATGCATTAGTTGCTACCACTACAATGGAATCGCCGACTTTGACTTTCATTCCTTTCGCCAACAAAGTTGGGATTAGGATCTGTCCTGGTTCCACTAATAAACCGGTTGATTGACCATCACTGATCCGTTGGCGCAGGGTAGGGACAGTAGCGTCCTCTGCTACAGGGTCAACCCCGTTTAAACGGATACTAGTGCTTTCATTGAAATTGCTAAACATGGCACCCAATTTCACACGTTCAGAGTAACTAGCGATGGCAGGTTCCGATTTCAGAATAGCTTCGACCTTTTTTATCGCGGTTGGTTTCAGGTCAAGGTTGAGTGGAAGATTATCAATAGACGCGGTGTAACCTTTATGGTGGATCTGTAGATGACCAAGCATACTGTCAGTGATACCGCCCACCATAACTTGTTTAAATGAGCCTGCAGTCGCGACAAATAACAACAATGCAATTACGCCGACAGCAATCAAAATGGCAGTTAATAGCGTCCGTCGGCGATATCGCATCAAATTCCGAGCAGAAAGTTTTAATAAAGCAATCATAGTGTGCCTCCTGTCACGGAGAGACGGCCATCTTCCAGCACGAAAGTCTGCTCTGCTTCCAACATGATCTTGGGGTCATGTGTGGAAAATAGAAATGTTGTGCCGAAGTCATCACGCATCTGCTTCATCAGATTAATAATGCGATAGGCTGTATCGTGATCGAGATTTGCTGTCGGTTCATCAGCTAAAACTAGTTTAGGTTCACCGACCAATGCACGAGCAACGGCGACCCGCTGTTTTTGCCCGCCAGATATTTGATCGGGTTTCTTTTCTGCTTGTTCCGACATACCAACGGCTGCCAGTACCTGCATGACACGTTCACGTCGCTTTTCTGCGGGCCAGTTGCGTACCATTAGCAGGGGATATTCGACATTTTCAAACACAGTGAGAACGGGGATAAGGTTAAAATCCTGAAAGATAAAACCAATATTATCACCGCGAAATTTTGCGGCTTCAGTACGGGAAAGAGAAGAGACTGGAGTAGAACAGACCTCTAAATTGCCACTTGATGGATGATCCAAACATCCAATCAGATTAAGCAAGGTCGATTTACCACTCCCAGATGGACCTACTACAGCGGCAAATGAACCGGCCTGAATCGTGAAGCTAACGTTTTTGAGAGCTACGCTTTCTATATCTCCAATGAGATAGCGTTTTGACACCTGATCGGCTTTTATCAAAACCACAGCAGCTCTCCTCAATAGATATTGTATTTAGTGTAATGCACGAACAACATAAGCATATATTAGTAGTTAATAATATTATGTGTATTTGGTTAAGTATTTTGAATTACAGTGATTCTTGAGAGAGAAATCGGATGTTGGTTTCCAGTTCTCTGTTTGCTAAAGCAGTATCAAAATGTATGGGAGTCAAAGAGTCAAAAACCGGATATATTGAACGCAGACAAGGGTATTTATTACTTGTTCTTTATGTCGTTTATCTTGTTGTTATCACACAATAAAGAGAGAGCTGAAGCAGCGTAGAAGCTAGTCTTATAGTAAACCCATACTGTATGGAGTGCGGCAATGCTGTTTATAAAACCGCGAATAGCTGATGGGATCAGAAGTTGGTTTACCAGCAATGGATTTCCTTGGGCAGTATTGGTCATTATGCTCGTTTTTTCGACCGGACTCTGGCATTACTCAGAAAGTGTTTTCATTAACATGTCGTTAGATCGGTTTAATAGCCGGGTTGAAAACCAGAAGAACCGGATAGTCAATCATCTCAATGCTTACAAGCTGCTGCTACAAAGCTCAGCTCGTTTTATAGCAACGAATGACATGGTTTATAAAATTAACTGGCCAGCTTATCTCTCCGCATTTAAACAAGAAAAATCTCTGGCTGGCATACAGTCTATGGGGTTTATCCCTGTGAATGCTTCTGGTAACCCCATTCTGGATAGTGTAGTTTCAAATCATTATTCCGAACTGATCACTACCTTCGCTCAGGCGCAAGATACGGCAAAATTCACGCTATCGCCGCGCCTGACACGCAATAAAACCCAAGATAAAACCGATTTCTTGTTCGTATTTCCGGTTTATAGAAATAATCTAATGCCGGCATCTGTTGAAGTTCGACGTAAGTCAGTGACAGGTTTTGTGTATATTTCTTTTCATGTGACTTCGTTTATGCAGGGCGTTTTTTCTGGTAACGCACAAGAGCTCGATTTTGAACTCTTTGATGGCGTTGCAGCGCCTGAACATTTAATGTTTTCCTCCCGGAATATTGCAATCACACCGCGTTATGCCTCTCGTAAAGAACTGAATATTGGTGGTCAGCTCTGGACATTGAACATATTAAGCAAGCCTGAATTTGAAGCCAGCACGGTAAGTTATTTACCCCTCGTGATCCGCTTTAGTGGGCTTGGATTGGGCCTGCTGCTGTTTTTTCTGTTGTTCTTGAATATTGAACGGCAAAAAACGATACAAGTTCTCACCCTGAAATCAGAACAGACGCATACCGACGTGTAAATACATAGTCACCTAATCGTCTAATGCGCTGTTCAGTGCTATAGAGCCAAATAAAACAAACCGGTCAGCAACATAATACAAGCGATATTGAGCAACAAACCGACACGGATCATGTCCTGTTGGCGGACTAAACCGCTGGAAAATACAATCGCATTGGGTGGTGTGGCAACGGGTAACATAAAGGCACAGGAGCATGCGACTGACACCATTACGGACATGACGATAGCTGAGATGCCTAAGCTTTCGGCTACTCCGGCAAATAAGGGCACGAGCAGTGCGGCAGTTGCGGTGTTTGAGGTAAATTCGGTTAAGAAGACCACAAAACTGGCGATGATAAAGAACAAGAACAGGGGGGATGTTGCTGCAAAAGTCGCGGTGATATGTTGTGCCAGAAATAAACTGGTTCCTGTTTCTTTCAGCACCGCAGAAAGGGCAATTCCGCCACCGAATAGCACTAATACACCCCATTCTGTTTGTTGCTCTATATCCCGCCAACTGGCAACGCCAGTTAAACAGATCAATACCGCAGCCATCAGTGCAATCAATGTATCAAGTTGAGCGATCCCGCCTAACAGGTTCGATAACGGTACTGAACCAACCCATGCAATGACGGTACAAAGAAAAATGGCTAATGTCAGTTTGCTGTTTATCGTCCAGGCAAACGTGATTTTTTCCGGTGTATAACGGCGATCAAGCTTAGGTTTAAAAAAGAAGAACAGAATAACAATAGCGATAGGCAATAAAATGAACACAATGGGCATACCGATGCGCAGCCATTCAATAAACGAAAGCCCCGTTTGCGCTGCGGCAATGACGTTAGGGGGGCTGCCTACCAATGTACCTATCCCACCGATACTGGCACTGTAAGCAACACCCAGCAAAATGAAGGTGATGCTGCTGCGATCCTGTTCCGGATTTAAATGGCCAGCCATACCAATTGCGAGTGGTAACATCATGGCGACAGTGGCGGTATTACTGATCCACATCGAAAGAAAAGCGCTGATAGCAAACAGCATTAATACGGCGATAAATAGCTTTCCTTTTGCCAGCGATATAATTTTTGATGCCAGCAAGTGGTCGAGTTTTTGTTTATGTAAGGCTGCGGCTAAGGCAAAACCACCGAAAAAAAGAAAAATAGTCGAATTAGAAAAGTGACTTAAGGCAGACTGCAATTCAAAAATATCCAGTAAAACGGCCAAAATGGGCACTAGCAATGCGGTGACAGTGACATGGGTTGCTTCTGTTAACCATAAAACGGCAATAAAAATCAGTAATGAGAGTGCTTTGGTGATGGGGGGTGGATAAGGTAGAAAATGCAGTAGCAAAAACAGCAGGGTCAAGTCCAGAATGATGACGGCGGGTTTTAGAAGGATCTGATTGCTCATAACAGTGGCTTTGTTCATAAACCCTCCACGTTAGTTTTTGACCTCTTATTTCATTGTAGTTACCTATCCAAGAAAGAGTTATTCCGTATCAATAGCCATTCCGTGAATACGGTATAGAATTTGCCGGAAGGGTACTGTAACGGCTAAAAATCATTCATTGGTGTAGGAAACGAGCCAGTTATTAACAAATTTTGAGTGTTAAGGACAAAATCTCATTGTAAATGCAGCCACCAAACAAAAATCTGAATGATCAGAATTAACTTAAATGTATTGAGGTATTCATGAAAATAAATTCCATCCAACGGCAAATCGGTTTCTGCTTGTTGCCATTGCTCGGGTTAATTATGCCGACGGTTAGCTTTGCAGCCGAATCAGGACAAATGCTGACACTGGGAGGAATAAGACTGGAGTTTATTCTTTTCGCCTTAACCCTGTTAGGCGTCGCATTATTTCACCATTACACCATGTTGGTTTCTCTTGCGGGTCTGGCTGCCGTTGTCGCCAGTAAATATGTCTTTCTGGATGATTTTTCATTTGTGCATCACATCATGGGCGGTGAGGGGCATGAAGGCGAATGGCGGATCATGCTGAACCTTTTTGGTCTGCTTTCTGGCTTTGCGATTTTGGCAAAACATTTTGATGAGTCTCATCTACCAAAGGTTTTGCCAAAATATCTGCCAGATGACTGGAAAGGCGGTTTTGTTTTACTGGTAATGATTTTTGTCACCAGTGGTTTCCTCGATAATATTGCCGCTGCCATGATTGGCGGTGCGATCGCGTTTGTCGTGTTCAAACAGCGGGTGCATATCGGCTATCTTGCCGCCATTGTTGCCGCAAGTAATGCAGGTGGTTCCGGCTCTGTGGTGGGGGACACAACAACCACATTGATGTGGATTGATGGTGTCAGTCAGCTTAATGTCTTACACGCTTACATTGCGGCGACCGTTTCATTGGTCATTTTTGGGGTAATAGCCTCAAAACAACAAGATAAGTACCAACGTATCGTAAAGGATGGCCCTAGCTCGGTTCAGGTCGAATGGAAAAAAATCGGTGTGGTGGGGCTCATTCTGTTGATGGCTGTTGCCACCAATTACTTGCTTGATTTCCCGGCATTGGGGGTTTGGGTTGCGATTTTGATCGGTGCACTGGTCGTGAAAACACCGTGGCGTGAAATTAACCATGCTTTGCCCGGCACTGTTTTTTTGCTGGGGCTAGTGAGCTGTGCATCGCTCATGCCGGTCGATGAATTACCGCCTGCCTCCTGGATGACCACATTTTGGTTAGGGTTCATTTCCGCGGTGTTTGATAACATTCCGCTGACTAAGTTGTGCCTTGAGCAAGGCGGTTACGACTGGGGCATCCTGGCCTATGCGGTGGGGTTTGGCGGCTCTATGCTTTGGTTTGGTTCATCTGCTGGTGTCGCATTATCCAGCATGTATCCGGAAGCGCGTTCAGCGGTAAACTGGGTGCGTCAGGGGTGGCATATTCCCGTTGCGTATGTGGTGGGCTTCTTTGTGATGTTGGCCGTGGCAGGCTGGTCTCCGCATGCACCGCATAAAGCGGCACAGGAGGACGGCGTGACTGTGCAGAAAACGCTTATCAAATCATCATCGTAACAAACAGTTGGAGTAATGCTGTTATTCGGCATTACTCCCATCTCATCTCTAAGACGCTGTATCTATTGTTGATCTATTGTCGAATTAAAAATTCAGCTGTTGTCAAAAATACAAAAGCTATTGGTTAAAAGTATCTGATACTACGGGTTGTTTTGAGCGTGATAGCCTCAGCGTTCGTTCAAGAATTTGGCTGTAAATTGGTTTTCCACCCAACATTTGTGCGACGAGTGTTGCACTTAGTGTTGTTACCATCATCGGTAGAATAAGGCCGTAATTATTTGTCATCTCAGTAACCAAAATAATTCCTGTAACTGGTGCTCTGACTGACGCCGCAAATAGAGCGCCCATTCCAATGATCGGGAATACACCGTATGCAATACTGATTTCGGGAAACAACAGATGAGACATATTGCCTGCTAATGCGCCGCACAACGTACCTAAAGCCAATGAAGGAGCAAAAACGCCGCCAGGAATACCAGAACAAAAACAGAGTAACGTTGCAAAAAAACGCCAGACCAACAGCCAGAAAAGATAGGTTAATGGTGCGGATTGCGTCACCCATTGTGGGATCAGATGCATACCACCAGAGGTCAGATTATGGCCATAGAGTGAGATAACACCAAATAATCCGGCAACGGTGCTACCTGTCAAAACAAAGACAATGCGTCTATTTTTATGAAAAGCTAAGTAACCATTCTGAAACACATTAACACCGCGATTAAAAACATATCCGATCCCCCCCATTACACAACCAAAGATGAAAAATAATATTAATGAAGGAATAGAAGGGGTTGGAAATGTTGGTAAATCAAACACGGAGCTTGAACTGAAGACTAATTGACGAACGATTGTGCCACTTATGACTGCTATTGATACGACTTTGATAGATAAAAAAGAATAACGAAATTGGGGTCGCATTTCTTCTAAAACAAATAATATTCCAGCCAGCGGTGCATTAAATGCTGAAGCTAAACCGGTTGCAGCGCCTGCGGCCAGCAACGCATGGGATGCATCCTTATGTAATTTAAATAAGTCAGCAACCATTTTACCAATATTGCCACCGATCTGAACGGATGGGCCTTCTCTGCCTAAAATCATTTCTGAACTTAATGCGCACGTTCCTCCCAAAAATTTTACCGGAATAACCCGTTTCCAACGAACTGGGCGAACATCATCGAGAGCACCTTCTATCTCAGGGATCCCAGAGCCACCTGCTTCGGGGGCAAAACGATGCATAAGATAAAAAGCAATACCACCTAATGTTGCGCTGCAAAGGAATGCCACTACCCAACGGAATGATGTATTGATGTGCTGTAAATAAAGAGTTCTGGTTTCGGATAATTCATCAACTGCTAATTCAAAAAGAACACATAATCCAGCCGTAAGAATTCCGGTTAATGAAGCAAGCATTAACACTTTAGGGGCAGTGGTGTCATGTCGGATAAAGCGACGGATTAGACGTCTGAGATGTCGGTTGCGTTTGCTATGTGACGGTTGCTCGTTCATGAGGCTGATTAGTTTATATCGGTGTTATCGCCATTTTGTAATAAAACGAATAAATAACCAATATAAAATGAGAGGTTATTTTTATTGGTTATTCATCAATGATGCTAATTTTTAGTTAGGTTTTATGATAGAGGAAGCTTTGTTTTTAATATTAATTAACGGCGGAAATCATTGAAATTATTGCCATAAATCCAATGGGAAGACATTGAACATATTTTGTGTTAAACTTTCACTTAATTCCACATTGAATTGCCAGGATTTAATAGACGTTTTGACTGAATTCACAAAAAAGGAAACTTATATGAAAGTTGGATTGATTGGTTTTGGTAAAACAGGCAGAGCTGTTGCGTCTGTTTTATTAGAGTCGAAAAAGGTAAACCTTCAGTGGGTGCTCCGTAAATCAACTACACTTGAACACCGCTCTGTGCCTGAGTTTTTGGGCGTACACTCCGATGAACCAGGATTGATTTACTCTGTGAGTGAATTTAGCGCAGATGAATTATTTGAAAAGCATCCTGTTGACGTTATTGTTGATTTTTCATCAGCAGATGGTGTTGACTATTATGCGGAAGCCGCTGCTAAGCGAGGGATTATTGTAATTAGCGCTATATCTGCATATCCCAATGATAAATTAAAATTACTCTCCGATATTTCCACTAAAGTGCCAGTACTTCATTCACCTAATATTACATTAGGTATTAATTTTTTAATGATTGCAGCTAAAATACTCAAAAATATTGCTCCTTATACGGATATAGAGATCATTGAGGAACACTTTAAAAGCAAGCCGGAAATTTCTGGTACAGCGAAAAAAATTGCACAAACATTAGATTTACCAGATGAGTCTATAAAAACCATCAGAGCTGGTGGTATTATTGGCGTTCACGAAATTATTTTCGGCTTTCCATATCAAGTGGTTAGGCTTCGGCATGAATCAATATCTCGTGAAGCTTTTGGTAATGGGATTATATTTGCATTAGAAAATTTAGTTGGCAAAAGAAATGGGCTTTATTCAATGGAAGATTTGCTGTTGCCATTCTTTAATCTCAATTCAACTGAACAGGAATATATTGAAAAAAATACGAAACCGTGGTGGCGATTTTGGTGATTTATAAACAATTCATGCGGTTATATATTGTGCGACTTTTCATTTTCTTTTTCAAGGTGTTTGAGGTAAGGTAAAATGAAATTTATTTTTATTGATACTCCTTGATTTTTAATTCAGAGTATTCCTGTTTTTAATAGGAATACTCTTTTTTTTGTCTACGCTTTATTTAAACAAAGGGTTTAATGGCCGATGAAATATTTCACATTGATATTGGTTCTTTTTTTTACTCAGTCTCATGCGTATACATTAAAAAATGAAAATGCTTTGATTTATCAGCTTAACAATCGTTTTCAATCGGATATTCGCGTTCTTGGTACCAAAGAGAAGCAATGTAAATTGAATCAAAAACAGTTATCTGTCTCCAGGATTAAAGAGTTAAGCTTAGATAAAAAGACACTGACTATTGCATTGAAATATTTTTATCTTAAAGCCATGGTCGGTTGTACTAACCATGAAAAGAGAAAGTATCTGACTTCAGCTTCGTTATTATCTGTAATTGATAAAAATAGTAGAGCAAAAGTTGAAGCCTCAAATGGAGTTGTATTGAATGAGGATATTCAGCTTCTTGATGTTGAAATGCAATATATAAAATTAGATGAAAATGTGAAACGGAAATTAAGATCCATCAAACAACTTAATGAACCATTCGATTTAACTAAGGCTGCCAACGATCTTGATATTTAACTTATTTGAGCAATATTGAAAAATGACACACAGCAAAACGCTGCGCATATAAACAGTAATATTGGAACGCTATATCTCTTTTCAGCAAAGCAGACGTCTAGTTTCCTCCGAGAATATCTACGTCATTTTCTTTTCAAAACGAAAGAAATCAGAGAAATAATCAATATCAGGAAATTGCTTCGTTTCTTCTTTCTCATGTGGATTTTTATGATACTTGTTAAAATATTCCACAATATGAAAACCGCATTTATTCACGTAGAAATGTACATTTCGTTTTTCAAAATATGGGGTATGCGTCTCCCATATTTTCGTTTCGGGATATAACCAGGGCGAGATCATGAACGTT
>MTLE01000726.1_pt1 | contig 38324 bp, 35 predicted proteins | sample 1982461 | NCBI WGS metagenome assembly MTLE01 (sample SAMN05712605, study PRJNA340218) | biofilm metagenome | isolation source: sample SPL anode biofilm adapted to -200 mV | place: USA | collected 2012-02-03
AACCATCCGCGAGGATGGGGCGGAAAGCCTACAGGGTCTCACAGAGACAGCCGGGATGCCGAAATATCACGATTCGTGATGCTCGGCCCCGGCTTTTTTCGTTTCATGACACAAGTTGTCAAAATTGCGGTGAGGAGTTGACGGAAATTGTCAGTCATGTACTTAAATCCATTGGATTTAGCTGCTAAACCGGTTGGAAATAGCCCGGTATCAATCTTGCTTAATTGGTTTCAACTTCGTTCAATTTTAACTAATTTCTTGACATTGGCTTTAATTACAGTACATTTCGCCATAAACTACCGGGCTTTGCAGGATTGGGCGATGAAATTCAAAAATAACGTCAGAAAGATCAGGGAAGAAAGGCTCATGAGCAAGGCTGAACTGGCACGCCTTGCAGGGGTTTCTCCGGCAACCGTCGATAGAATCGAGCGCGGAGAGGAATGCCGGATGGAAACCAAGCGTAAAATAATTCTTGCCTTCGGTTTTTCAGTATCCGAGAAGGAAGCGGTCTTTCTCGACTAAGCCCGCGGATGGGAACAACTCTATGTTTTTCTCCAAGAAAAAAGATCTGGTTGGCATCGATATCGGCTCCAGTTCCGTGAAACTGGTACAGCTCAGGGAGCATAAGGGCGCCTGGCAGCTAATTAATGCCGGTATGCTGCCGCTGCCCCCGGAAGCTATTGTCGATAATACATTGATGGACAGCACTGCTATCATCGATGCTGTCAAGAATCTCGGCAAGAGCCTTTCGGTCAAGATCAAGGAAGCTGCCTGTTCCATCTCCGGGAATACGGTGATCATACGAAAGATCAAGCTTCCAGCAATGCCTCCCGAAGAGCTGGAGGATCAAATCCAGTGGGAGGCCGAGCAGTACATCCCCTTCGATATCAACGATGTAAATATAGATTTTCAGATACTTGAGCCCGATGAAGATGATCCAACCCGCATGAACGTTCTTCTCGTGGCGAGCAAGAAAGAGATAATCAACGATTATGTGAACGTCTTTGCCGAGAGTGGTTTCAAGCTCGTTATCGTTGATGTCGATTCCTTCGCGGTACAGAATGCTTTCGAGCTCAACTATGAAAGTAATCCCGACGAAGTCGTCGCTCTCATCAATATCGGAGCAAGCATCCTGAACCTCAATATCGTGAAGGGTGGGATATCCCTTTTCACCCGTGACGTGCAGATGGGGGGCAACCTCTACACCGAAGAGATTCAGAAGCAGTTCTCTTTGAGCAGCGAAGAAGCCGAGAGGGTGAAGCTGGGGGGGGATTTCCCCGGCAGGGATAAGTTGCGGAGCGTGCTTGATAAAATAAACGAGACCCTTTCCATTGAAGTGCGCCGTTCTCTGGACTTCTACAATACTACTGCCGGAGAGGGGAAAGTCGGCAAGGTCTATCTGAGTGGTGGCGCGGCAAAGACCGCCATGCTCTCCGAGGCGATTTACGATAAGCTCGGAGTGCCGGTGGAGATGCTCGATCCCTTCAGGAAAATTACCTGCAGTGAAAAGGAATTCGATCCTGAATATCTTAAGGAGATGGGGCCTCTCGTTACGGTTGCCCTGGGACTGGCCACAAGGAGGGTTGGGGACAAATGGTAAGAATCAACCTGCTCCCGGTCAGAGCGTCGAAAAAGAAAGAGACAGCTAAGCAGCAAATGGCTATTCTCGCAGTTTCCGCGCTCATCGTGCTCCTTGCCGGCCTTGGTCTCTATGTCTACGCCCAGGCAAAGATCAAAGCCACCAAGGCAGAAATTGCAAAATCCGAAAGCGATCTTCAGCAGCTTAAATCCAAGATCGGCGAGTTGGAGAACATAAAAAAGCTTAAAGACGATGTCACTAAGAAGCTTGATGTGCTTGGCCAGCTTCGCAAGGGGAAGACCGGCCCTGTCCGCAGGCTTGCAACTCTGAGCGATGCTGCCCCTGATAAGCTCTGGATAACCAAATACACTGAAAGCGGCAACGGGGTCAGCATTGGCGGTATTGCCCTCGACGAAGATCTCATCGCCTCGTTCATGCGCAATTTGCAAGGGTCGGAAGACTTCACGAACGTGGAGCTGGTTGTTTCAGAACAGACGGAAATCGACGGCGTGAAGGCCAAGCGGTTCGAGCTCACCTGTGCCTTGAAGTCTGGGGTAAAGACGGAAGAACCGCCGGCTCCGAAGAAATAGCCGCCGGTTAAGGACTCTCCATGGATCCGAAAATCGAAAAACTGCTTAAGCTTCCCAAGAAACAGAAAATCGCGCTTCTGGCCCTCATACTGGTGGCCGAAGGGGCGGCCCTCTATTTTGGCCTCTTTTTACCGCGCCAGACTGAGCTCAAAGAGCTTCGCGGGCGGTTGGAAGGTGTTCAGAACGAAGTGAGGGACAAACAGCGAATTGCAGATAACCTTCCAAAGCTTAAAAACGAGTATCAGCAGCTTCAGAAGGATCTTGACCTGGCTCTCACCGAATTGCCTAACCAGAAAGAGATTCCAACCCTGCTGACCAGCATCACCAGTTTCGGCAAGGGCACTGGCAATGATTTTCTACTTTTCAAGCCGAGAACCGAAGTTCCCAAGGACTTCTATGCCGAGGTGCCGGTAGATATCTCGGTTTCCGGTTCATTTCACAGTGTAGCCAACTTTTTCACTGCTGTGGGGAATATGCCGAGGATCGTCAATATCACCGACGTCAACTTTACCGATATAAAGCAGGTGGGCGGTAAGACCAGCGTTAAAGTCAGCTGCCTTGCCACGACGTTCCGCTTCCTCGACAAGAAAGAGACTCAGGATGACAAGAAGAAATAGCACCGGGTTATTCCTCATTGCCGCAATGGCCTCTCTGGTCTTGGCATGCGGGGGATGCAAGAAGGGGGAAGAGGCATCGCCTCCCGCTCCTGCCAAAGCATCTAAGCCACATCCCAAGGCTAAACCTCCCGTGCAGGCGCAATCTTCTTCCGCGCAACTTCCGGCTGGGGGGCTTCATTCCCTGGATTTTTCCGGCAGGAAAGATCCTTTCAAACCTTTCCTGCAGGCAAAAGCACAAAGACCTGCCGCCACTTCCGGGGGGGGCTCGTCTGCCGGGCTCCTTCCCATCCAGGGGTATAGCGTGGGGCAGTTTCGCGTGACCGGCATAATTGCCGGGTTCAAGGAGAACAAGGCCCTTATCGTCGACCCAGCCGGCAAGGGGTACGTGGTGAAGGCCGGAATGAGAATAGGCAACAACAACGGCGTGATATCGAAAGTCACCCCGTCGTACCTCGAGGTGGTTGAACGCTCCAGGGATGACGTGACCGGCAAGATGTCCCGGCGGACGGTGAAACTTACTCTGCCGAAGAAAAACTAACAGGCTGCCAAGGAGACTCCCCATGAGCATCCAACTTACAATATCCCGTAATATAACCCTCTTGTCCCTTCTGGGGGTATTATGCGGCTGCGCTGCAAACAATGCCGCCGTCGTGGGAGACAGGGAAGCAGGTCAGGTCTCACCTGTTCCGGCGTTGCGTGACATCAGGGTTACAGGGGAGGGGGACGATGCCCAGGTAATCATCTCTGCCGACCGGCCTGTAGCATACACCTTCTATACGGTGGCCAATCCCCCCAAGGGGGTGGTTGACATCGCTCAGGTGCAGCCTGGTGCGTTTACCAAGCCTGTCGAGATAAATTCAGGGAATATCAAACGGATCGAGACTACCCGCTTTGGCGCGGGAGATGCCGCCATGACCCGGGTAGAGGTATTTCTCTCCCGTGACGTTGAGATGACGGCTACCACTGATGCAAAAGACAAGAGCACCATGCGGCTTGCCTTTGTGCCTGCGCCGGCTGCAACTCCCGCAAAAGATTCCGTAGCTGAGGCTCCCGTGCAGGAACCGGTTGCGGCGCAGAATCCTCAACCGGAACAGTCCCAGGTTATCTCCGAGCCGGCCGAACCTGCTCCGGCCAAAGCTGCTGATGCCATTACCGCCATCACTCCACGGAAAGATTTCCTTGAGATCCAGACTTCGGGAGAAGTTACCGATTTTAAAACGTTCCGGCTCACCAAGCCGGACCGGCTTGTCCTGGATGTATTTGGCGTGAGAGCCGCCATGGCGCAAAAGGTCGTGCCGGTTAACAGTATGGGGATCGGCACCGTCAGGGTTGGAGCTTATCCTGAAAAGGTCCGGCTTGTCCTTGATGCTGCTGGCGATAGGCTCCCCGAGTTTTCGGTCAAAAAAACCGCGGCAGGTCTTGTCGTAGCTCCCCCGGCGGTTTCGGCGGCAGTTGCGGAAACCCGGAAAGTTGATCAGGCAGTTGCTCCCGCACCGGAAACAGCGCATAAAGCGGAGCAGAAGCAGGCCATTTCCAGTGGTAATCCCGAAATCGAATCAATCGAATTCAATGTTGTTGATAATGTGTCCCGTGTTGTCATCGCCACGAGCGCTCCCTGTGACGTGGACAAACCAGTAAAATCAGCCGAAGGCGTGACCCTCAACCTCAGGAACTGCATTCTGCCCAAAAAATGGCAGCGTCACCTCGACACAAGTGCCTTTGCCGGTGTAGTCCGGACGGTAACGCCCTATCAGGTTAAGACAAATGGGCGCAATGATGTCAAAGTGCAGGTTAAACTGAGTAAACAGGCCCCCTATGAACTCCGCAGGGAAGCAGGTGTCGTTTATCTTGATATCAAGAACCCTGTTGAACTTGATGCGCCGCGGGTGGCAGAGGAACTGGCATCTCCCGGCGATGCAGTGCGTCCCGTGCCGGCTGCGGCCAGGCCGATAGTGGTATCTCCCGAGTCTCAAGGGAGGAAGGTCTATACGGGGCGTCGGGTAACGCTTGAGTTTTCAGATGCCGATATCCGGAAAATCTTCCAACTGATAGCCGAGGTCAGCAACCTGAACTTCATCGTTGGTGACGATGTCACCGGAACAATTACCCTGAAATTGGTGAACGTCCCCTGGGACCAGGCGCTGGATGTGATCCTGGACAACAAGGGCCTTGGGATGCAGCGGGACGGCAACATCGTTCAGATCCGTCCGAAATCGAAGGTGCAAACGTTAGCCGATGAAGAGCAGAGCATGAAGAAGGCCAAGGAACGGGCCATGGAGCTTCAGACCGAGGTGTTCGAAGTTAACTATGCGTCGGTCAGCGATGTGGTTACCCAGTTCAATGCAGTTAAGAGCGAACGGGGGATGATTTCCCCGGATACCCGCACCAATAGCGTCATCGTAAAGGATATTGCCCCCAGCCTGGATGCCATGAGGATCCTCCTGAAAAATCTCGATGCGCCGGAAAAGCAGGTGATGATAGAAGCGCGCATTGTCGAAGTTGAGACGAGCATCAGCAGCGAACTGGGTATTCAGTGGGGGATCCATGCCAGGGATGCCAATATCCTCGGCATTACAAATGTCGATACCGGTTTTGGAGGGATATTGACCGGTGTCGCGTCAACCGCAGCCAATACGACTTTTGGCCCCGGCCTTGCCACCGGCATCACTTTCGGTAAGATTCTCGGCGGCACCAACCAGTCCCTCGACTTGAAGCTGTCGGCTCTCGCCACAAGGGGAAATGCGAAAATTATCTCCACTCCGAAGGTGGTGACGCTGAACAACAAAGCGGCGAAGATTTCCCAGGGACAGATGATTCCGTACCAGAACACCAGTTCGACTGAAGGGGCCAAGACCGAGTTCGTCGAAGCGGCTCTTACCCTTGAGGTGACGCCTCATATAACATCGGCCGGCAGTGTGATCATGAAGATTAAGGCAACCAACGACACCGCCGGTACTCCGATTGGCCAGAGCGATACTCCTCCGATCAACAAAAAAGAGGCGACAACCGAATTGGTTGTCAATAATGGGGAGACAACGGTCATCGGCGGTATCTATATCGATTCGGATCAGGACTCGGATACCGGGGTCCCGTTCCTGAAAGATATTCCGCTGATCGGCCATCTCTTTAAGTCATCGGTTAAGAAAAAGGTGAAAACGGAGCTGCTCATTTTCATTACGCCAAAAATCATTGCCACGTGAAATATGTAGAAAATATAAAGAATTCACATCGCTGCGAGAAATGCCAGGGACTTCCCTGGCATTTCTCAATATAAGAGGTCTCCATGATACGTTATCTGACTGCCGGTGAATCCCACGGCCCCCAACTTACCGCCATAATTGAAGGGATTCCCGCAGGGCTGAAGGTTTCCGAGGAAACAATCAATGTTGATCTGGCCCGCCGCCAGGGTGGTTACGGCCGCGGCGGCCGCATGCTGATCGAGAAGGACGAGGCGCGGATACTCTCCGGAGTTCGGTGGGGCGAGTCTATGGGTTCTCCCGTAACTCTTTCCGTGATAAACCGCGACTGGGTCAACTGGCAGGAGAAAATGTCGTCCAAGGAGCAGTACCGGGATGACAGCATTCGCGTCACCCGTGCGCGTCCCGGCCATGCTGATCTCCCCGGCGCGATGAAATACAATCAGCGCGATGTACGAAACATCCTGGAGCGTTCGAGCGCCAGGGAGACCGCAGTGAGGGTTGCCGTGGGTTCTGTCGCCCGCTCTTTTTTGGGTGAATTCGGTATCACCGTGAGCGGCTTCGTGGTGGAGCTGGGGGGGATTCGTGCAGAGAAGAACGGGCTTCCCCACGAGCGTCTCCGGGAATTGGCTGCCCGCTCCGAGCTTGCCACCTATGATGCCGAGGCGGAGCAGCGGATGAAAGTGTTCATCGATGGGGCCAAGAAAGCCGGCGATACGGTGGGTGGTGTGGTTGAAATTGTCGTTTCCGGAGCGCCCGTGGGGCTCGGCAGCCATGTCCAGTGGGACCGTAAGCTGGACGCCCGCCTGGCCATGGCGGTCATGAGCATTCAGGCCATAAAGGGGGTGGAGATCGGTCTCGGTTTCGAATCTGCCCGGCGACCGGGCTCACAGGTTCATGATGAGATTTACTTCGATTCCTCCAGCCTTGCCGGCGGTGGCGTCACTGGGTTTTTCCGCAATACCAACAATGCTGGGGGCCTTGAGGGGGGGATCACCAATGGCGAGGATATAGTGATCCGCGCTGCAATGAAGCCGATTCCAACGCTCTACAAACCTCTTAACTCTGTGGATATGCTGACCAAGGAGCCTTTCGAGGCTACGGTTGAACGTTCGGACGTCTGTGCTGTTCCGGCTGCTGCGGTTGTGGCTGAATCGGTTGTTGCCGTAGAGATTGCCAATGCTTTACTGGAGAAGTTCGGCGGTGATTCCCTTGCGGAAGTCCGGCGCAATTACGATGGCTACCTCGACTACCTCCGCTCGTTCTGAGATGCACAACATCGTTCTCACCGGATTCATGGGGACCGGCAAGAGCAGCGTCGGCAGGCTCCTAGCCCAGCGCCTCGGCTTTCGCTACTGTGATCTTGATGCCCGTATCGTCGAGGAGGAGGGCATCTCCATTAACGAGATTTTTTCTCGTCATGGAGAATCGCATTTCCGTGCTCTTGAAACCTCGGCAGTGCGGCGGCTGGCCCAGGAGCAGCAGTGTGTTGTTTCCACCGGTGGAGGGGCGGTTATTGCTCCGGAAAACAGGCGGCTGCTCATGGAGGTCGGAGTCGTTGTCAACCTCACCGCATCGGTGGATGAGATTTGCCGGAGACTGCGCGAGGAAACCGACAGGCCGCTTTTGAGGGATAATCGTTCGGAGGAACATATCGAGCGGATGCTGGCGGAACGTGAGCCGTACTACGCACATGCGGAGTTGAGGATTGACACCACAGGCAAAAGCGTGGAAGATGTGGTCGCTGAAATCATCGTTTATCTGAAGGAAAGAGGATTTGCGTGGAAACCCTGACGGTGGGTCTCGGTGACAGAAGCTACAGGATTCTGGGGGACAGCGGGAACCTCCCTGGGATAGGTGCGCTTTGCAGCGAACTGGGGCTGGGACGGGTCGCTGCAATCGTTACCAACACAACGGTTGGCCCTCTTTACTCCGGGATAGTTATCGAATCCCTTGCCGCAGCGGGGTTCTCGCCTGTTCCCGTAGAGATTCCCGATGGCGAGGAATTCAAGACCAGCGAAACCCTGAACACCATATACAATGGACTGATTGCCGGCGGACTTACCCGAGACTCTTTCGTAATAGCTCTTGGAGGCGGCGTTGTGGGGGATATGGCGGGATTTGCCGCAGCCACCTACCTGCGTGGCATCCCCTTCGTGCAGGTCCCAACCACGCTACTTGCCCAGGTTGACAGCAGCGTCGGCGGGAAAACCGGCATCAACCACCCCCTTGGCAAGAATCTCATCGGCGCCTTCTACCAGCCCCGGGCAGTGGTCATAGATGTTGATACTCTCGCAACGCTTGCCGAGCGTGAGTACCTTGCCGGAATGGCCGAAGTGGTGAAATATGGCGTAGTCCTCGACCGGGAACTCTTTGCCGAGGTAGAGCGAAGCGTGACCGCGCTCCTTGCCCGCGACAAGTCGGTTCTTACGCGGATCATCATGCGTTGTTGCTCCATAAAGGCATCGGTTGTGGAGAAGGATGAGCGGGAAGCCGGACTCCGGGCTGTCCTGAACTACGGCCACACCCTTGGGCATGCGGTGGAAACCCTTGCCGGCTACGGAACCTACCTCCATGGCGAAGCCGTGGCAATCGGTATGGTCCAGGCTGCCAGGCTGTCCGAACACCGGGGCTTGGCCGGGCCTGCCGATGTTGAACGCCTCTGTGCGCTTCTGAAATCGCTGAAGTTGCCGGTGGAGTTGCCTGTGTTCACTGCGGATGCCTATAGGGGGGTGCTGATGCGTGACAAGAAGGCGCGGGACGCCGGGCTCGGTTTCGTGCTCAATAAGGGCATTGGCGATTTTTCCATGGTCTGCATCCGGGACATGGACGAGGTGTTAGCCGTCTGCGGGATTGGAGGATGACCATGACCCATGGCGCAGAATCATCCCAGGCCGATATCAAACGCTATGAAGATATGCTCGACGCTGATCCGGCATCCTTCTGCTTTGCGCCGTTAGCGGAGCTTTATCGCAAGGCCGGGCTCATTGATGATGCTATCGTCACCGCACGCAAGGGAATTGAGCTGCATCCCGACTATGTGGGCGGGTATCTGGCCCTGGGGCGGGCTTGCTTCGACAAGGGAGAGCAGAAGGAAAGCAGGGAGGCCCTGGAGCGTGTTGTTAAGGCGACACCCGACAATCTGGTGGCCCAGAAACTCCTTGGCAGGATTTATGAGGATATTGGCGAAACCGGCCTTGTCCGAAAGACCCTGGAGACGATTCTCTCCCTCAATCCCGATGACCGTGAAACCAGGGCAGCCCTGGACGAACTTGACTTGCGCGGCAAGAGCTTCGACCTTGAGAGCGATGTTTTTGCCGATGAGGTTCCGGTCGCCGAGGAGGCAGCGGAACTGTTCGAAGATGATGAGTCTCTCCTTGAGGAAGTGGAAATAATCGAGGAGCTGGATGATGAGGTTCTTGATGAGGAGCCTGCTGCCAATACACACCTGCTCTTAGATGAACCACAAATTAATAAAGAATCCGACTCCGAACCTTTATTAACGGCGACAATTGCCGAACTGTACATCAAACAGGGGTTTCTCAAGAAGGCTCTTAAGATATACCGGGACCTCCTGAATGCCAATCCCGGCAATGAAGCCCTACGGCAGAGCATTGTCGAGCTTAAGCACCGCATAGATGAAGATGAAGCCAGTGCCCGGGAAAATGCGTTTACTTCGAAGATGCCCTTTGGCGATGAATTCGCCGAAGTCGCCAGGGGAAACGACATTGTTGCGGGTACGGAAGCTGCTGATTCCGGCTCGTCGGCAGATGTCGTTACGCGTCTGGAGGAGTGGCTCGACACCATCGGGAGGGTGCGGCAATGCCGTTCAGAGATACGCTGAAGGGAATAGTGGAGAGCGTAGAAGGGGGACTTGGCGCCATTATAATGGGGTACGATGGCATTGCCATTGATGAGTACTTCCTTGAGAACTCCGGGTTGGACCTGAATCTTATGACGGTGGAGTATTCCTCTCTCCTCAAGGATGTCAAGCATACGGCCGATATTCTCAAAGCCGGAGGGCTGGAGGAAATGGCGGTGAATACCGCGCGTTCGCGTGTCATAATGAGAACCATCAACGACGACCTCTTTGTTGCCCTTATTCTCAGCCATGATGGCAACTACGGCAAGGGCCGCTACTTGCTCCGCCGTGAAGCCTACGGGCTGAACGACCGCCTTTCTTAGTGTTGTGACCGGCGTTGCCCCTGTACGGAGACACCTATGAACATTCTTGTGGTCCACGGCCCGAACCTCAATCTGCTCGGAGTACGCGAGCCCGGCATCTACGGCAGCCTGACCCTCGACCTCATCAATGAATCAATAGCTGCACTGGCGGCAGAACTGGGCTGCTCGGTTTCCTTCTTCCAGTCCAACAGCGAAGGCGCCATGGTGGATGCTATCCAGCAGGCTCGATGCTCATGCGACGGTATACTCATCAACCCTGCGGCCTATACCCATACCAGTGTTGCCATTCGTGACGCCATTGCTGCCGTAGCTTTGCCGGTGGTTGAGGTCCACCTTTCCAATATCCATTGCCGGGAAGAGTTCCGGCGGCACAGTTTCATCGCGCCGGTGGCCGTTGGCCAGATTGCCGGATTCGGTGCCGATAGCTATCTGCTGGGGCTTCGTGCGCTTTTTACTCACATTAAAAAAGAGATTGTCACCAAGGCATGAAACATGCTACAAGACAGGATTGCTAAAGTCCAAGGAATCTTGGAAAAACAGGGTGTTGAAGCCATTATCTTCCTTAACCTGAGTAACGTCCGTTACCTCTCCGGCTTTACCGGGAGTGATGGTGCGCTTGTTGTCGGCAGGGAGGGAAGCTGGTTCCTGACAGATTCCCGTTATACAACCCAGGCGGCTCGGGAGGTGACGGCGTGTCCCACGATCGAGTACCGCGTCAAGCTCGAAGGGATTGCCGAACTTCTTGAGGCACAAGGATACCGGCGGGTTGGTTTTGAAGACGAATATACGACGGTTGCCCACTTTGCGGCCCTTTCCGCGAAGGTAGCCGGGGCTGAGCTCGTCCCCATGAGCGCCGGGCTAGCCACGCTGCGGGCAGTAAAGGATGCTGACGAGCTCTGTCTGCTGACCGAGACGTCAAGACTCTCTTCCGAGGCACTGCTGTCATCCCTTGAAGGGCTCCGACCCGGGGTGATCGAACGCGATTTCGCCCTGGCTCTCGAATTTGCCATGAGGCGTGCGGGAGCCGATGACAAGTCGTTCGATTTTATTGTCGCTTCCGGCGAGAGGGGGGCGTTGCCCCACGGCAGGGCAGGTGAGAAAGTCATTGGGTCCGGCGAACTGGTCACTATCGATTTCGGGGCACTCTACGGCGGCTACCATTCGGATGAAACGGTAACGGTCTGCGTTGGCAGCGCCGATGACCAACAGCGCAAAATCTATGGTATCGTCAAGGAAGCCCATGACCGAGCCATAGCTGCCGTCAGGCCCGGCATAAGTTTTACCTCTATCGATGCAATTGCCCGCGATTTCATCGCCGAGCAGGGATACGGCGATTACTTCGGCCATGGGCTCGGGCACGGGGTCGGACTTGACGTCCACGAAAAGCCGACTCTTTCTCCCCGTGGCGAAGGAGTTGTCGAGGAGGGGATGGTTTTCACGATCGAACCGGGTATTTACATCCCCGAATGGGGAGGCGTTCGGATCGAGGATACGGTTGTGGTGACGGGAGACGGGTGCCGTCTCCTCACTATGGTGCCCAAGGATCTTATCATTCTGTCCTGAATTCGTCAGCCGGAGAGAAAAGCTTTCCGCTATCGACGGATTTATTACATTATAGTCGCCCGGAGTGCAGGGCGTTATCTGTCAAAAAGGAGAAAACGTATGGATATTAAGGATCTCAAGTCGCTGATAAAGATGGTAACCGAAACCGACATTACCGAGTTCGAGATGGGGACGGGTGAGGATAAAATCCTCATCAAGCGTGGTTGTACGGCGCCGGTCGTCCAGTACCAGGCTTCTGCGCCCATGGTTGCCATGCAACCGGCGATGATGCCGGCTGCCGCACCAGCTGCACACGCCGTTACTGCCGAAACTCCCGCTCCGGCCCCCAAAGCCAAAGGGAATGAGATTGCGTCCCCCATCGTCGGGACTTTCTACCGGGCACCGGCTCCTGATGCTGCCCCCTATGTGGAAGTCGGCCAGGTTGTGGAGAAGGGGCAGATCCTCTGCATCGTCGAAGCCATGAAGCTCATGAACGAAATCGAGGCCGAGTATCGTTGCAAGATAGTTGAAATCTGCAAAGAGAATGCTCAGCCGGTGGAGTTCGGCGAGGCCCTATTCATCGTCGAGCCGATGTAATCAGCCTTCACCCTTATCACGGAGATTTCGTACATGTTCCATAAAGTTCTGATCGCAAACCGGGGCGAGATCGCCCTTCGGGTCATTCGGGCCTGCAAGGAGTTGGGTATCAAGACGGTGGCCGTCTATTCCACTGCCGACAAGGATTCCCTTCATGTCAAGCTGGCCGACGAAAGTGTCTGTATCGGCCCGGCGCCGAGCCTCCAGAGCTACCTGAATATCAATGCCATCATCAGTGCCGCAGAGTTGACCGATGCCGAAGCAATCCATCCCGGCTACGGTTTCCTGTCGGAAAATGCCGCATTTGCCGAGATCTGCGAAAATTGCGGCATCACCTTCATCGGCCCTTCATCCGAAAGCATGCGGGTCATGGGCGACAAGATCAGCGCCCGCCAGGCCGTCATCAAAGAGGATGTTCCGATCCTCCCAGGCACCAAAGAGGGTGTGAACGATGTTAACGAGGCGATCAAGATCGCCAAGGGCATCGGTTTTCCCGTCATTATCAAGGCAACGGCGGGTGGCGGCGGACGGGGGATGAAGATCGTCCATTCTCCGGCAACCCTTCCCAATGCTTTCGCTACCGCACGGGCCGAGGCCCAGGCAGGCTTCGGCAATCCCGAGGTCTACATCGAGAAGTACTGCGAAGAGCCGCGCCATGTGGAGATCCAGATCATGGCCGACAAGCACGGCAATGTGGTCCATCTGGGTGAGCGTGACTGTTCAATCCAGCGCCGGCACCAGAAGATCATCGAGGAGGCTCCGTGCCCCGTCATGACTCCGGCGCTGCGCAAGGCCATGGGAGATGCCGCGGTCCGGGCCGCCAAGGCCGTGGGGTATGACAGCGTCGGCACCGTCGAGTTCCTGCTGGACAAGACCATGAATTTCTACTTCATGGAGATGAATACCCGGGTGCAGGTCGAGCATCCCGTCACCGAGATGATTACCGGCATTGACATTGTCCGGGAGCAGATCCGTGCGGCTGCCGGGCACAAGCTTCGCTACAAGCAGAGCGACATCAAGATCCACGGCCATGCCATCGAGTGCCGCATCAACGCCGAGGATCCGGTGAAGTTCACGCCGTGCCCCGGGAAGATTACCGGTTATCATACCCCGGGCGGATTGGGTGTGCGGGTCGATTCCTTCGTATATTCCCAGTATTCGGTGGTTCCCCACTACGATTCCCTTATTTCCAAGCTCATCGTCCACGCCGATACCCGCGAGGACGCCATCCGTCGCATGGCAAGGGCTTTGGACGAGTACATAATTGAGGGAATCAAGACGACGATTCCGTTCCATAAGCGAATCATGGCCAATAAGGACTTCATGGAAGGACTTGTGGATACCGCCTTCCTTGAGCGTATCGTACTGGAGTAGGGTATGGACTTCCCTGAGGAACTGAAGTACAGCAAAGAACACTTGTGGGTTCGGGTAGAGGGGACCAGGGCGGTAATCGGGATTACCGACTATGTGCAGGAGGCCCTGGGCACCATTTTCACGGTGGAGCTTCCAACCGTCGGCGATGAGCTGGAGCAGGACGATTCCTTCGGCTCCCTCGAAGGGCGCAAGGGCCCGTCCGAGCTTTATGCCCCCGTCAGCGGAGCGGTGGTCGAAGTGAACGAAGAACTTGACTCGGCTCCTGAGATGCTGAACGACGACCCCTATGACGGGGGGTGGATAGCCGTTGTTGAGATGGATGATCCGGAAGAACTTAAATCCCTCTTGTCAGCCGAGGACTACATCGAGTCGGTAGGCGAGGACGAAGACGAGGAAGAATAGGCTCCATGCTGGGGCTGAAGCAGGCAAAGGCGAGATTATATTTCTCGCCTTTGTTTTTTGGTGGTTCACTTAAGGATGCAGGAGGTATTAAACCATGTCTCTTACCATAGGGCACATCGACTATCTGAATTGCACTCCCATATTCACGGCTCTGCAGAACAACATGGATTGCAGCGGCTACCGTTTTGTCAGGGGAGTGCCTTCTTGCCTCAATCGCAAGCTTGCTGAAGGGGAGATTGATGTTTGCCCGTCATCGTCCATCGAATACGGTAAATATCCCGACCGCTATCTCATTTTGCCCGAGCTTTGCATCAGTTCCATCGGCCCGGTTAAAAGTGTCCTGCTGTTCTCAAAGGTGCCCCTGGAAAGCCTTGACGGCGCCGTTATCGGCATGACCACTGAGTCCGATACTTCGGTCAATCTCCTTCGGATTATCCTGGCAACCTTCCAGGGATACACCAACCGGTTTGAGCGTACCGGGCTTCCGCTTGCGGAGGCTCTAAACTCCTATCCCGCATTGCTTCTTATCGGCGACCTGGCTCTCAGGGGGGCGCTCGACAGGGGGAATTTCCACGTCTATGACCTGGGGGAGTTGTGGTATCGCGCGACGGGGCTTCCCTTTGTCTTTGCGCTCTGGTTTGTACGCCGGGATACCGTCGATGCCAAGCCCGCAGAGGTTGCCCGGCTTGCCTCCGACTTTGTCCGGGCAAAGAAGCTTGCCTATGATTCATATTCCGCCATAGCTTCCCTGGTGCCGGAAAGGGAGTGGATAGATCATGACGCACTGGTGGATTACTGGAAGACCATATCCTACGATCTGACCGCGGCCCATCTGGAGGGGGTGAAACTGTTCTATTCCCATGCGGCAGCACTTGGCGTGCTTCCAGCCGTTCCTGAGGTAAGGCTGTATCAAGGGGGGCGTGGCGTGTGATTTGCATGCCCTTAAGCCATGCCGCAGGATCCCTCATCGAAATTGGACTGGTTTGACGCCGCAACGCGTCGTCTTAAAAGTGTGGCGGAAGGCCTTAAAGCTCCAGAGAATCAAGAGCTGGAAGAGGTTAAATCCCGCACCCTCATCGTTGTCAGAACACGCTGGATTCTCCTCCTGTTTGTGGGACTCTATTGCCTTTTAGCCGGAAGTTTCTTCTATTTCAGCCGATTTGGCTTTTTTTTGTCACCATCCCAGCAGGTTCTCCTTTTTGCCGCACTCTCTGCTGTTGTCTGTTATAACCTTCTGCTGCAATTCGGCATTGAACGTATTGCCTGCTGTTTCCGCTTCCTCAATTTTCTGCAGATTATCCTCGATCTGGTTCTAGTTACGGTCCTGATTCATACGAGCGGTGGGGCGGCGAGCTGGTTTTGGCCCGTTTACCTGATTGTTACCATCGAGGCGGCTTTCCTTATCGAAGCAAGGCGCGATGTGTGGTTTGTGGGGCTCTGTGGTGGATTGCTCTACGGCGGAATCCTGTCTCTGGAATATTTCGGCCTCGTGCCCAATGTCAGGATGCCCTTTGTCGAGCAGAAACTCCACCATGACCCGCTCTACCTGGTGCTGACCTGGTTATGGGTGTCGCTGCTCAATGCCGCCATGGTCGCAATAGCTTCATATCTCATGACCGTTATCCGCCGGGAGACCGTTGCTGTCAAGGAAGGCGAAGAACGCCTCTCCACATTCCTCGACACCGCCAATGATTTGATACTCAGCATTTCTCCCGACGGGCGGGTCCTCTATGTGAATGAGGCGTGGCAGCGCACTCTCGGTTACACCGCCGAAGAAGCTGCTGCAATTTCCTTCTTCGATATTATTCATCCTTCAAGCCGGGAGCAGTGTTGTTCTGAATTCAAACGCGTTTTTTCCGGTGATGCCCTGGGGCCCCTGGAGGCTGTCTTTACGGCAAAGGACGGCCGGTTGGTTATTGTTGAGGGGAGCCTCACCTGTTCCGACACTTCCGGCGATTCTTCCGCCATCTGGAGCATCTGCCGCGATATTACCGATCGGAAACATGCCGAGGAGCAACTTTACCGACTTGCCCATCACGATACCCTTACGGGCTTGCCGAACCGCATCCTTTTTATGGACCGGCTCCAGCAGGCCAAGGCCCTGGCGAACCGCTACCAGCATCAGGTTGCGATACTTTTCCTGGACCTCGACCGCTTCAAGATTATCAATGATACGCTTGGTCATCCCATTGGTGACCGTCTTTTGCAGCAGGTTGCCCACCGGATAGTTGGTTGCGTGCGTGAGGTTGACACCGTGGCACGCATTGGCGGCGACGAATTCACCATAATTCTCGTCAATGTCGATAATCCGGAAGATGTGAAAAAAATGGGGCAAAAGATTTTGAAAACCCTGGCAGCACCGTTCATTATCGATACCTATGAACTTTTTGTCACCACGAGCATCGGAGTTTCCCTCTATCCCACCGATGGCGAGAGTCTGGACCATCTGGTGAAAAAGGCCGATATCGCCATGTATTATGCCAAGGGAGAGGGGCGGAACAACGTGCAGTTCTACTCTCCCCGCATGGACGAGAATGCCGACAAGCGTCTGCTTCTGGAGACGAGCCTGCGCAAGGCTCTCGATAATCGGGAGTTCCGGGTCTACTACCAGCCGAAGGTTGATATTGTCACCAAGAAGATTACCGCCATGGAAGCGTTGATCCGATGGGAACACCCCCTGCTCGGCCTCGTGTCTCCCGGGGAGTTCATCCCGTTGGCTGAGGAGACCGGGCTCATCATCCCCATTGGCGAGTGGGTGCTCCGGGCCGCCTGCCTGCAGAACCGGGAGTGGCTCCGGCAGGGACTTCCCAGAATGCGGGTTGCGGTGAATCTGTCGGGCTATCAGTTCCAGCAGAAAAATCTCCTGGAGATGGTCCGGGGGGTTCTGGGCGAAACTGGTCTTTCCGCCGATTTGCTGGAGCTGGAAATTACCGAGAGCGTCATCATGCAGAACCCTGACTTTGCCGTGTCGGTGCTCAACCAGTTGCGGGACCTCGGCGTGCATATCTCCATCGACGATTTCGGCACCGGCTATTCTTCCCTGGCGCACCTGAAAAGGTTTTCGGTCAATACGCTCAAGATTGACAAGTCATTCGTGCGGGATGTGGAGATAAACTCGGCCGATGCCGCCATCACGACCGCCATCATCGCCATGGGGAACAGTCTCAATCTGAAAGTTATCGCTGAAGGAGTTGAGACCGAGGGGCAGCTGTCGTTCCTCTCCGACAATAATTGCGATGAGGTTCAAGGATATTTGTTCAGTACGCCGATGCCTGCTGACAAGGTGGAAGGCTTTATGCGGGAGTATGGAGGCTCATCCGAGGCGGGCTAGCTTCGGCCGGCGGAGAGTTTCCGGAAGCGGAGGTAGTCGTCGAGTATCTTCCGGTGGTCGAAACAGAGGACCGGCGGCAGGGCATTGAGAGGAAATACGGCGAGGTCGGCGGCATCGTCGGCAGCCGCAGGCGTCCCCGATGCTTCAGCCACGAAAACGGTGGAGATGTTATGCTGGCGGGGGTCGCGGGCAGGGTCGGAATAACATCCGAGTAGTCGCAGGTTGGTTACGTGTAGGGAGGTTTCTTCCAGTGCCTCGCGCACTGCGGCTGCTTCAAGGGTTTCGCCGTAGTCCACGAATCCGCCGGGAAGAGCCAGTCCTTTCGGCTCGTTTTTCCGCTCGATCAGTACGATCCCCCCGGAAGTTTCGATGATGATGTCGACAGTGGGGACAGGGTTGCGGTAGTATGTTATTTTTTCGCCGCAGCGGGGGCATTGGAGATTGTGCAGGGACATTGGAACCTCAAAAAGAAAAAGGGAGGACCTGTGTCCTCCCTTTTTTGCTTAAATCGGTAAATTACTTCTTCTTGCCGCCACCGGAAGCCTTCTTGGAGGCCTTGAGCGGGTTTACCCTGAGTTCTTCGCTGCTAATTTCCACTTTTACGTGGGTAGCAAAATTACAGATACCGGCAGACCACTTCTTGGTGGGAGCCGGGTAGGCGCTGCACACTTTGCCGATGCTGCCGTCTACAATGCGCTCGCATCCTTCACAGTTTTCAACGACAACCTGACAGGAACCGCCGGTGAAGATGCAACCCTGCTTTCCCCAGAAGGTACACTCGGTACCGGGAAGAACTGTTTGACACTGCATTCTGAATCCTCCTGAATCATTTTGTTTCCGTTAACCGTCTACTATCCAATCTAGCAATTTCAAAAGAAAAAAGTCAACTGTAAAATCCCGGTTTCTTAATGGTTATTTCCCCCGATTTTCATCGCTCCGGAGGAGATGGTTTGCGGAGCCTCATCCCGCATTCCTTCCGGCTCCATGATGGTGTGAATGAGTCAGCGCAGGGTTGACTCGCCAAGGGTGATGTATTAGGCTTTAATCATTTCAATACTGGCAATGGCATTGTTAGCTTGTAATTACCCCACGGGAGGCATCATGCATCAGATTGTTTTCGGCACGTCGGGCTGGCGTGGCATTCTTTGCGAGGATTTCACCTTCGAGAACGTAAAAATCGTGACTCAGGCCATTGCCGATCATGTGGCGTCCATAGGCGAGCGGGACAAGGGTATCATCGTCGCCTACGATACCCGGTTCATGGGTGAGAGGTTTGCCAAGGAAACCGCCAGGGTTCTTGCCGGTTCCGGCATCAAGGCCTATTTTTGCAAGCGTGATACCCCGACTCCGGTTATTGCTTTCGAAATCATGCGGCGCGGGACTGCCGGTGCCATTAACTTTACAGCCAGCCATAATCCCCCGGAATACAATGGAATAAAATTTTCCCCCTCCTGGGCGGGGCCTGCCCTACCCGAAACGACAAAAGATATCGAACGTCGTGCCAACGAGATGCTCGGCGAGGTCTGCTACCGAGAGATGGCGTTGGATGAGGCGGTGCGTGCCGGCCTGGTGGAGGAGATCGACCCCCGGGAGCAGTACCTGGCGGATCTGGAGACTAAAGTCGATTTTGCCGCCATTGCGTCACTCGGCGCCATCGCGGTAAACCCGCTCTACGGCACCGGTCGGGGGTACCTGGAAGTGCCGCTGATGAAGCACGGGGCAAATGTCAAAACTCTCAATATGAACCGCGATCCCTATTTCGGCGGGTTTCCCCCCGAGCCTTCCGAAAAATACATCCAGGATTTCATCGGCCTGGTGAAAAATGACCCCGAGATTAAACTGGGCATCGCCACCGACGGCGACGCCGACCGGTTCGGCATTGTGGATGAAGATGGTTCGTTCATCGAGCCCAACTACATCATTGCACTCCTCCTCGATTACCTGGTGAGGTTCCGGAAGATGTCCGGCGCCGTGGCCCGCAGCGTTGCCACCTCGCACTTGGTGGATGCGGTGGCGAAAAAGCACGGCATCGAGGTAATCGAGACGCCGGTCGGGTTCAAGTACGTGGGCGAATTGATAAGCCAGGACCGCATCATCATCGGCGGCGAAGAGAGTGCCGGGCTTTCCATCAAGGGGCATGTTCCCGAGAAAGACGGCATCCTCGCCTGTTTCCTGGTGGCAGAGATGGTTGCCCGGGAGGGTATGCCGGTGAAAGCCCTGCTGGAGCGGCTCTATGGCGAGGTGGGTCGATTTGTGACGAAACGGGAGAATATAACCCTTTCACCGGCCCTGGAGACGGGGTATGCTGCAAAACAGCAGCAGGCTCCGGCAGAGTTTGCCGGGCTGAAGGTGAAAGAGCATGTCACGGTGGACGGGAGCAAGTTCATCCTGGAGGACGGCAGTTGGCTGCTGTTCCGCAAGTCGGGGACCGAGCCGGTGGTCAGGCTCTACGGTGAGGCGTCCAGCGAAGCGAAGCTGACGGCAGTCATGGCGGCGGGTAAGGCCTTCATCCTGGGGTGATTTGAAAAGACTTAAGAAATTTTTCAGCAATGGCGCTGTACCGGCAGACTTGTCGGCACTGCGCCATTCGTTTTTTCGACATGTGGAAGAATGGAGTATTGAATACCTGACAATTTTGCTATAGTATTGGCTAGCACTGAACGTTATACCAAGGAGGATTTTCCATGTGGGATTATACTGAAAAGGTTCGGGAGCACTTCCTGAATCCCAGAAACGTGGGCGATATACCCGATGCGGACGCGGTTGGGGAGGTGGGGAGCCTTGCCTGCGGTGATGCCCTCAAACTCTATATTAAACTCGATGACGCCAAGGAGCGGATCGCCGACGCCAAGTTCCAGACCTTCGGCTGCGCCAGCGCCATCGCTTCCTCTTCGGCTCTCACCGAAATCATCAAGGGAAAGACCCTCGATGAGGCATTGGCCACAACCAACCAGGAAATCGCCGACTTCCTCGGCGGGCTTCCCGAAGAGAAGATGCATTGCTCGGTCATGGGGCAGGAGGCCCTTGAGGTGGCCATCGCCAAGTACCGGGGCGGGCCGGTGCCGACCCATCACGACCATGGCCACGAGGAAGTGGAGCCGGGTGAGATTGTCTGCAAATGTTTCGGCCTCACCGATACCTTCCTGAAAAAGGTCATCGAGGCCAACAAGCTCACCACGACCGATCAGGTGACCCACTTCACCAAGGCCGGCGGGGCCTGCGGCGGCTGCCTCCCCAGAATCAAGGAGCTGATCGACGAGGTGCTCGGCACCCATCAGGTGGAAGAACGGAAGAGACCGGAAAAACTCACCAACCTCCGCAAGATGCAGCTCATCCAGGAGACTCTGGAAAAGGAAATCAGGCCTCTCCTCTGGGCCGATGGCGGCGACCTTGAGCTGGTGGACATCGCCGGCGGCGACGTGCAGATTGCCTTCCGCAAGGCTTGTGCCGGCTGCTCCGCTTCGGGAAACACGGCCAAGTTCGTGGAAGCCAAGCTGCGGGAACTGGTTGCCGATGACATCACCGTCACGGAGGTGGAGGGATGAAAGAGATCTACATGGACAACAACGCCACCACCAAGGTGGATGAGGCTGTCTTTGAGGAGATGCGCCCCTATTTCTGCGAGCTCTACGGGAACCCCAGTTCCATGCACTTTTTCGGCGGCCAGGTCCAGAAGAAGGTGGACGAGGCGAGGAATCGCGTGGCTTCCCTCCTTGGTGCTGCCACGGAAGAGATTGTTTTCACTGCCTGCGGCACCGAGAGTGATAACGCCGCTATCCGTTCGGCCATCGAGGTCTACCCGGAGCGCCGCCACATCATCACCACCCGCGTAGAGCATCCGGCGGTGCTGACCCTCTGCCGCAATCTCTCCAAGCGCGGATACCGGATCACCGAACTGAACGTGGACGGCGAGGGGCGGCTGGATCTGAACGAACTCCGCTCGGCCGTGGACGAAGATACCGCCATCGTATCGGTCATGTGGGCCAATAACGAAACCGGAGTGGTTTTCCCCATCGATGAAATCGGGAAAATCGTCAAGGAGAAGGGGAAGGGTGCGTTCTTCCACACCGATGCCGTTCAGGCGGTGGGGAAAATCCCCATCAACATGGCCACTTCGACGGTTGACATGCTTTCCATTTCCGGCCACAAACTCCACGCTCCCAAGGGGATCGGGGTTCTTTACGTCCGCAAGGGGGTGCCTTTCCGCCCCTTCATGGTCGGAGGGCACCAGGAGCACAACCGCCGGGCCGGTACCGAAAATACCGCTGCCATCATTGCCCTGGGTAAGGCGTGCGAACTGGCCGGCCAGTGGATGGAGGACGAGAACACCCGCGTGAAGGCCATGCGCGACCGGCTCCAGACAAAACTGCTGGAGCTGATTCCCCGGGCCAGGATTAATGGCGGCGAGGCGGAGCGCCTTCCCAACACCCTCTCCATCGCCTTTGAATTCGTGGAAGGGGAGGCGATTCTGATGCTCCTTTCGGAGAAGGGAATCTGTGCCTCGTCGGGGAGCGCCTGCACCTCCGGCTCCCTGGAGCCGTCCCACGTGCTGCGGGCCATGGGGGTGCCGTTCACCTGTGCCCACGGCTCCGTACGCCTGTCCCTCTCCCGCTTCAATACCGAGGAGGAGGTCGATACCGTCATCCGGGAGCTGCCGCCCATCATCCAGCGGCTTCGGGAAATGTCCCCCTTCGGGCGGGAGTTTCTGAACAGCTGAGACTGATTTCTGTAATAGATACTTGACGCACAAGAAGAGGGGGGACGCCATGGTTATGGGTCCCCCTCTTCTTGTGCATTGACTTGAAGGCGGTGTAGCTTTAAAGTCGTACGGTTGTTCCGACGAGCCGAGCAAAGGAGAAATCTGTCACTATGGGCTATCGCAACCTGAAGGATTGTGTCTCTGACCTTGAAGCGCGCGGCGACCTGATTCGCATTGCCGTGGAAACCGACCCGAACCTGGAGATCGGTGCCATCCAGCGGCGGGTCTATCAAGCCGGGGGGCCGGCGCTCCTTTTCACCAGGGTCAAGGGGTGCCGTTTTCCCATGCTCGGCAACCTCTTCGGCACCATGGCGCGAACCGATTTCATCTTCCGCGACACCCTGGATGACATCCGTCGTCTCGTTGACCTGAAAATAAACCCCACAGCTTTCCTGAAAAATCCCAAAGAATATGCCGGCGCACCCCTGTCCGCCTTGAGGCTTCTCCCCCGCAGGGTTTGCCGGGGGCCGATCCTCGATTACCGCACGACCATTTCCGAACTTCCCCAGCTGAAATCCTGGCCCATGGATGGCGGCTCTTTTGTGACGTTGCCCCAGGTGTATTCAGAGCAGCCAGGCCGCCCCGGTTTCCGCTTCTCGAACCTGGGGATGTACCGGGTGCAGCTTTCCGGCAACTACTACCGCCTAAACGAAGAGGTCGGCGTCCACTACCAGATCCACCGGGGGATCGGCGTTCACCACGCCGCGGCCATCGAACGGGGGGAGCCCCTGCGGGTGAACATTTTTGTGGGGGGGGCACCCTCCATGACCGTGGCTGCCGTGATGCCGCTTCCCGAGGGGCTCCCCGAGCTTTCCTTCGCCGGGCTCCTCGGCGGACATCGCCTGCCGATGGTCTGCCGCAAGGGTGAGCTTCCCATGCCCGCCGAGGCCGATTTCGTCATCACCGGCAACATCGATCCGTCCAAGACCCTCCCCGAAGGCCCCTTCGGCGACCACCTTGGGTACTACAGTCTGGCCCATCCGTTTCCGGTGCTGCGGGTGGAGAACGTCTGGCACCGGGACGGCGCCATCTGGCCCTTCACCTCCGTGGGGCGCCCTCCACAGGAGGATACCACCTTCGGCGCCTTTATCCACGAACTGACCGGTGCTCTCATCCCCGAGGTGCTTCCCGGCGTGAAGGGGGTGCATGCAGTGGACGCCGCCGGGGTCCATCCGCTGCTCCTTGCAGTTGGGAGCGAGCGCTATGTCCCATACGAGGCCGAGCGGGTGCCGCGGGAGCTCCTCACCATCGCCAGTGCCATCCTGGGGAACGGTCAGCTGTCGCTAGCCAAGTACCTCTTCATTGCCCCCCATGAGGATAATCCGCCGGACATCCACCACATCGACGAGTTCATCACCTTTATCCTGGAGCGGGCCGATTGGCGGCGGGACCTCCACTTCCACACCCGCACCACCATCGACACCCTCGACTACTCGGGGAGCGGCCTCAACGAAGGGTCCAAGGTGATTGTGGCGGCTGCCGGGCCGAAGCGGCGCGACCTCCCCACGGAGGTGCCGGCGGGGCTCCGGCTTCCCGACGGGTTCACTGCGGCCAATGTCTGCCTCCCCGGGATACTGGCCGTGACCGGTCCGGCTTTCCCCGGCTATGGCGACCACGGCGCCCCGGACCTGGAGCGCTTCTGCGCCTCCTTTGCCACCGGCGACCCCATCAATCGCTTCCCCCTGGTGGTGATCGTGGATGACAGCCCCTTTACCGCCCGTACCCTCAACAATTTCCTTTGGGTGACATTCACCCGCTCCAATCCCGCTGCCGACATCAACGGCATCGGCGCCTCGATTCGCTGCAAACACTGGGGATGTGACGGCGCACTCGTTATTGATGCCAGGGTGAAGCCGCACCATGCCCCGGCTTTGGAGGATGTGCCGGAGATCGAGCGCCGGGTTGATGAGCTTGGCGCGCCTGGCGGGCCGCTGCACGGAATCATTTGAGCGAAATAGTGAGGGAGTGAGGGAGTGAGAGGCAGTAAGAGGTGGGTTCCAGTTAAAAAGAGTGTGGCAAGGGCAGCGCCACCGTCCCAGGCAGCCGGGGGAGGGGAGGAGAAGATCCTGACCGCCCTGCGTGAGTTGCCTGCGGGAATGATCTACACCCTGGGGACCAAGCTCACGGTTCTGCGGGGGCTGGCCCTCGCCATGGAAAAACGGATGAAGGGGGTCGACTGGAGCCCCGACCGTTCCACGCTCTTTGCCGAGATTGTGGATGGAACCCGCATCCACGAAGTGCGCCTGGAGGCCAGCGGCGGCTTTCTCACCCTTTCTTGCGGCTGCCCCGTCTGGCGGCCCACCGGTCACTGCCCCCACGTTGTGGCCGCCCTGGCGGTTCTGAAAAAGGCCCTGGTGCATCAGGCCATTGCCAGCCTCAGGCTTGATAGTGATTATCTGGCCGAGGTGACTGGCTGGCTCTCTGGTGCCGAGACCCCGCAACCGTCAGCCCCCCTATTGCCGCGCCTTGTGGTGGAGCGGGGAGCCAACGGCATTCAGACGCGGATCTGGATCGGGGAAAAGCCGGTCTCCATCCACGACCAGAACCTTTCCAGGCCGGTACGGGATTTCCTCTGGACCATCCTCAATCCCCGGGAGAGCGACTTCATCATAGAACGCTACCGGGACGCCTTCGGTGTCGATGCTCCCATTGCCCTGCGGCAGGAGGGCGATGAGATTCCCCTGCGGTTCGACCGGAGCCGTGTCCGCGGAACCATGACCCTGCTGGAGAATGACGGTGAGAGGGTTATCGCCCGCAAGGCGCTGGAAAACGGTGAGCCCATTTCCGACGCCTGTTTTGCCTCGCATCGGTACTATTTCAACATCCCCGCAGGGGCCATAGAAATCATCGACTCCTTCGACGGCTGGGAAGCCTGGAACAATCTCAACTACGATGTGGCTGAATGGAGTATTGACACCGGCATTCCCGTGGAACGGAATAGCCGCACCATCTCCCTCCCCGTTGAGGCCTTCAATGCCATAGGTTTGATCGTAACCGGTGATAAGCAGCAGGACATCCTGCCGGCAATCCGCTTCTTCTCTGCACATGGCGTTACCGAACCAGAGCCGGTTGCCTATCGTTACCGCCTTCGGGTGACCGGAATGGAAACCGGCACCGCCCTTTTGCTGGCCGAAGGGATCCACGGGAATTCGGCAATACCTCTTTCCGCCGCCACGTTCCGCTACTTCACCGTCCGGGGGAGGGCATCGGCTTCGGTCCCCCTGAGGACCAAGAAACGGAGCAGCACGGTTATCGCCGCCTGTTTCGCCACCCTTGAATGCACTACCAGGGTCGAACTGGACCGCACCATCCGCACCTCCCTCGCCGGCGATGATTTCCTGAAGCGCAGCGTCAAGGGGGAGGCCAAGCGGATTATCGGCGCCTTTGCCGCCGCCTGCGCCGGCCGCGAAGCGACCCTGCTGGCTGCCGGCGGTTCCTGGGCCATTGCCATGACCGATCCGCGGGTCGAGGCGAAGCTCCTGGAGATTCCGTACCGGCTGTTCGGGGCCGAGATTTTCGGTTCATCTGACATCGCCGGTGCCATGCTCGTCCCCCGCGATGCCCTCTTCAGGCATCTTCCCGAACTTCATCGCTCGCTTTCCGATGCCGGATTTTCCCTTGCCATCCAGGACCGCCCTGTGGAGGCTGTCAGCCTCGAAGTTACCCTCGATGCTACCCGCTCAAGCCTGGATTGGTTCGAACTCCGCCCCGAAATCCGTTATGGCGTTGATGAGCTCTCCGAGCAGGAGATCGCCGAGGCCCTGGCAAGTGGTGGCATCTTCAGGCGGGGCGACTCATTCCTCCTCATCAACGAGGAATCGTCCCGCATCCTGGCCATGCTCTATCCCGAAGGCGGAGCGAAAAAACGCATAAAGTCCGAGATTGTCCGTATCCCCCGGCTCCAGATTCTCGATTGGCTCGTGCTGCGGCGCCACGGTGTCGCAATTCGTCTTTCTCCCGAGGATGAACGGATTTTCGCCAACCTTGCCACCTTCGAGCAGATACCGCCGTCACAATTCCCCGAAGGGCTCCTGGCAACACTTCGCCCCTACCAGGAAGATGCCTTTCACTGGCTGGCCTTTCTCTATGCCCATCGTTTCGGGGCCTGCCTTGCCGATGACATGGGGCTCGGCAAGACCGTCCAGGCCATAAGCCTGCTGGCGGCCCTCCATGAGGGGACTGTCCCTTCTCGCGCCGCCGAACCGTCTCCCCATCTCATAGTCGTGCCGCCGAGCCTTCTCTTTAACTGGGAGAGCGAGCTGGCCCGCTTCTACCCTGCATTCAACGTCCTCACCTATCGGGGCACCGGCCGCAGCGCCGACTTCACCGGAGTCGACATTGTCCTCACCAGCTACGGCATCATCCCCCGCGATATCGATATTCTCGCCGGGATCCAGTTCCACGTGATCGTCTTCGATGAGGCCCAGGCCGTGAAAAACATCCATGCCGACACCACCGGCGCCTGCCGCAGGCTGCGGGGCGCCTTTACCCTCTGCCTCACCGGCACCCCGGTTGAGAACCATCTGGGAGAATACTTTTCAGTCATGGACCTGGCAGTGCCCGGGCTCCTGGGACACTACGAGGAATTTCGCCGCCATGCTTACGGCGACTCATCACCGTTCCTCGAAACTTTAATCCGGCGTACCCGCCCCTTTGTCCTGCGCCGCTCCAAGCAGATGATCGCCGCCGAGCTCCCACCCAAAATCGAAACCGACGTCCACCTGGAGCTGAGCCCCAGGCAAAAGGCCCTTTACACCCGCACCGTAGAAGAGGTGCGCGAAACCGTAGCCGACGCCTGGCGCAGCAAATCCGCCGGCCAGGCAAGGATTATCGCCCTAACCGCCATCCTGCGGCTGCGGCAGCTCTGCCTATCCCCCAGCCTCCTCATCCCCGGCTCGAAGGAGGCGTCCCCCAAGGTGGATTTCCTCCTGGAACAACTGGAAGAACTTTTCGACGAAGGGCACAGCGTCCTCGTATTCTCCCAGTTCACCTCATTTCTCGACATCGTTGAGGCCGAACTGGTTCGCCGGGGGCTTCACCACCAGCGCCTCGACGGCTCAACCCCAGTCCCCGAGCGGAAAAAGCTCGTCACCGCCTTCCAAAAATCCGCTGAACCCTCCGTATTCCTCCTGTCGCTGAAAGCTGGCGGCAAGGGGCTAAACCTCACCCGCGCCACCTACGTCTTCCATCTGGACCCCTGGTGGAACCCAGCCGTGGAAAACCAGGCCTCCGACCGCGCCCACCGCATCGGCCAGACCCGCCAGGTCACCATCACCCGCCTCATCATGCGCCACACCATCGAAGAAAAGATGATGGAACTGAAAAAGCGCAAGCTCAAGCTCTACCACGCCCTGCTCGAAGAGAGCGCCGCCGGCGAAGGTACCGGCATCAGCCGGGAGGATTTCGAATTTTTGCTGGGGTAGGGGGGGATGCATCATCCGTGGCGATGACGAACTGAACACCGCCCGCAACTACATCGAGGAAAACCCGCAGAAATGGGGATGACGACACGGAGAACCCGGCGAATCTGGCCTTGAGGGTGGTTGCGGGACATAATCCTTGACTTAGCTTGAAATGGGACGTATGAGGTTGAGCTAATGTGTTGATATGCCGAGGTTCTTGTCGAGTATCTGGAGGGGCGGATGGCTCCCTGTTTCTGCGATTTCTTTTATGAAGAAAGCCGCTTTCATCGGATGGTTCCGATGGGGCGGCTTTTTTTGTTCTGCAAATGCCAGGATGAACCACCTGCACGGAAATTGTCTTCAGAGACAAATGATCCACCTCGTAGAGACGCCCCGCTGGGGCGTCTGATCCGTAATATGGCGATATGGAGGAATCCTCAATGATCGGGGAGGTGCCATCCGGTAAGGCATGGTATCCAGGTATTTCGACTGCGTTTTCTGGCGTGAGAAAACTTTGTGACTTTTTTTGTCGTAAAGGTGGGTTAGGATGGGTTTACTTTTTTGATATCTGGCGAATGGCAGTTATACCCATTGAATCTACAGGAGGGAACATCCCGTGGAAGGAAACAGAGGCTCTGTTTTCGTCGCAAGATATCGGCGGCAGGATGGTACACCGCAAACTCTCTTAGAGCATCTTGAAGGGAATTGCCGGAAAGATCGGCTTACCCACGTTGGGTGCGCTGATGAGTGTCTTGCAGGGTCTAATTGTTTTTTGTCTGACGTAGTGGCGGATCCATGTGTTTGCCCGGATTTGGGGGAATGATGGACACAGAATTCTATGCTCATTCAACAGATTCTCAGAACAAATCCGACTGGCAGCCACTAGCCGAGCATTTAGAGGGAGTTGCCCGACTGGCTGAAGAGTTTGCTGAGATTTTTGGGGCTGGAGAATGGGGGAGGTTTGCCGGACTGCTTCACGACTCCGGGAAAGCGACGGCGGATTTTATCAAGCGGCTTGAAGGGAGTAATGCCAAGGTTGATCACTCGACCTTTGGTGCGCGACTGGCGCAAGAAAACGCAGGCAAACTCGGACTGTTGCTGGCCTATATCGTTGCCGGTCACCATGGCGGATTGCCGGACGGCGGCGCACAGGAAGGGGAGCTTCACTACCGGCTAAAGCATAACAAGGTTCCGCCTGATGTTGCATTGATTCCCGAAACCGATACTCGACAGGAGTTGGTGTTGTCGTTTCGCCTAGACAGAGATTTCGGCGGATTCAGTCTCTCCTTCTTTACCCGCATGATCTACTCATGCTTGGTGGATGCCGACTTTCTCGATACGGAGGCCTTTATCTCGCCGGATAAAAATGCTGAACGGCCAGCGGTTGACCCGGAGAATATGATGATTCTCAAGGGAACACTGGATGCGCATCTGGCCGGATTGGCCGAAAAGGCCGAGGCCACCAAGGTCAATCGGTTGCGGCAGGAAATTCTGCTAGAGTGCCGCGCCAAGGCCGGCCTGCCACCGCAAATCTTTTCCCTGACCGTTCCGACTGGCGGGGGTAAGACCCTTTCTTCACTTGCGTTTGCGCTGGATCATGCGGTTGCCAACAAGCTGCGCCGGGTGATTTACGCCATTCCCTTCACCTCAATCATTGAGCAGAATGCCAAGGTGTTCCAGGATATCCTCGGTCGCGATCAGGTGTTGGAGCACCACTGCAACTACAAGGAAAGCGACGAGCCCGAGTGGGCAGCATATAACCGCAAACGGGGACTGGCGGCAGAAAACTGGGATGCCCCTTTGGTGGTTACAACCAATGTACAATTTTTCGAGTCGCTCTTTAGCAATAAGCCGTCCCGTTGCCGCAAGCTGCATAACATTGCTGGGAGCGTTATCGTACTGGACGAGGCCCAGGCAATTCCGACCGAATACCTCGAACCCTGCCTTGCGGCCCTGCGCGAGCTGGTTGCCCACTACAACTGCTCTGTAGTGCTTTGTACCGCAACCCAACCGGCACTCGATGATGCCAAGCTACGTACCAAGCTGCACGAAATCCACGAAATAATCTCAGACCCGCAACGATTCTATGACGACCTGAGCCGTACAGAGGTGCATTTCGTCGGCAAGCTCGCCGATGGAGAACTTGCTGCAAAGATCGACGCAGAGCCGCAAGTACTCTGCATCGTCCCCACCAAACCGCAAGCCCGTGCGTTGTTCGAGCAACTGAACGAGCGTGATGGTGCATACCACCTGTCGACCAACATGTACCCCGAACATCGTCGGCGGGTGCTGGATGAAATTCGTATCCGTCTAAAAGCCAGGCAGTGTTGCCGGGTTGTCTCGACCTCTTTGGTAGAAGCCGGTGTTGACTTGGACTTCCCGGTGGTCTACCGGGCCATGACCGGCCTTGATTCAATAGCTCAAGCCGCCGGGCGCTGCAACCGCGAAGGGAAAATGAACGATCTCGGCAAGCTCGGCCAGGTTTATGTGTACGAGCCGGAAAAGATTCCGCGTATGCCATGGCTCAAACGTTGTATGGGGCGTGCAGAGGAAACGCTGCGGGTGCTGCCGGATGCTGATCCTCTGGGACTTGAGGCGATGCGACGCTATTTTGAGTTGCTGTATGACGTCCAGGAACTGGACAAAAAGCAAATACTCCCCCGCCTGAACCAGCTCACTAAAGACCTCTACTTCCCGTTTCGCGATATTGCCAGTGAGTTCCGTTTCATCGAGGACGAAACCATTGGCGTCATAGTACCCATCGAACCGGCGGCACGGGAGTTAGTGCGGGAGCTGCGCCATACGGAATATCCGCGAACCACACAGCGTAAGTTGCAACAGTATAGCGTGGCGCTTCGTAGTAGGGAGTTTGCTGCTCTTGAAAAGGCAAGAGCTATCGAGGTGGTACGTGGTGAGTTCCCGGTTTTACATAATTTAAAAGCCTATAGTGAGCAGCTTGGGTTGCGTTGTGATGAAGGTGAGGTTTGGGAAGTTGAAAATTTAATCATAGGTTAATTATTCTTTTATCCTTCCTCCTTTCTCTGAATATAAAATGTTTGACTTGATGAGTTGCTTGCTTTAGTTTTTGCTAATAATGTTGATGAAAGGAGGTGCTCTGAGGTATGCGCCCTCTAAGGGTGTGGGTTGAAACAGAGACAGGAGCAAGGAAGTTCAAAATGGCGGGTTGCCGGCTTGGCGGCCCGCATATCTCCTGGTCAAGGAGGAGTCAATGGCAAATGGTATCAAGCTGCGGGTATGGGGCGATTATGCCTGCTTTACCCGGCCGGAAATGAAGGTCGAGCGGGTGTCCTACGACGTGATGACCCCCTCTGCGGCGCGGGGCATTCTGGAGGCTATTCACTGGAAACCCGCAATCCGCTGGGTGATCGACCGGATTCACGTATTGCGCCCCATCAGGTTCGACAACGTGCGGCGCAACGAAGTCAGTTCCAAAATTTCGAAACCGAATCCCGCAACCGCGATGCGGGACAAAAAGCCGCTCTACTTTCTGGTGGACGACGGCAACAACCGCCAGCAGCGGGCCGCTACTCTGCTGCGTGACGTGGAGTATGTCATTGAAGCCCATTTCGAGCTCACTGATAAAGCTGGATCAGAGGACAACTGGGCAAAACATATGGATATTTTCGAGCGTCGGGCCAGAAAAGGGCAGTTCTTTCACCAACCCTCACTGGGGTGCCGCGAGTTTCCAGCTTGCTTCGAACTGGTCGAGGGTTCACTACCTGTTTCCTGTTATGCCGGTCAGGTCAAGGATTTGGGCTACATGCTGCTGGACATCGATTTTTCCAACAACATGATGCCTCTCTTTTTCCGGGCACAGATGGAGAACGGCATCATCTCGCCGCCGTCGCCGCTTTCTCCGGAGGTGCGCGCATGATTCTGCATGCCCTCAACGGCTATTACGAGCGGATGCTCAACACCCCTGATTCAGGAATGCCTGCCTTCGGCACCAGCATCGAGAATATCTTCTTTGCTCTGGTTCTTGGCGAAGATGGTTCTTTACGGGGAGTGGAACCCTTATATGAACTAGACGGGAAAAAACCGCGACCGCGCAAGATCCCTGTACCGGCGGCGGTGACCCGCACATCCGGGGTAAAGGCCAACTTTATCTGGGACAAGGCGTCTTATCTGTTCGGCGCCGATGGTGACGGGGCGACCGATTCGAACAGGCAACGCTTCAATGCCTTTAAGGAGTTGCTGCTGGACGTGGGCAAGGAGCTAGAAGACCCTGGTTTTCTGGCTGTCTGGCAGTTTGTCGAGACGTGGGACTGTGAGCGCTCTAAGGAAATAATCTCTTGTTATCAACCGTGGGATGACGTCTGTAGTGCCAACTTGGTGTTCCGGTTGGATGGTGTTCCGGGATATGTCCACGACCGCCCTCCAGTGCAGCGTGCCTGGCTTGAGTATGTTCAGCGGGGCACGGATGCGCCTTTTGTGCAATGCCTGATTACCGGTGAACGTCATGCTCCGCTGGCGCGAGTGCATACGCCGATCAAGGGTGTGCGTGGCGGACAGACCTCGGGCGGCTATATCGTGTCGTTCAACGCCTCGGCATTTGTCTCGTACAACCAAGACAAGGCCTCAGTGGCCGAGTCGTCTGCCTTTGCCTATACAACGGCTTTAAATGCCCTGTTGACTGGCGACAGCCGCCAGAAGATCGTCATCGGTGATACTACCTACGTTTTCTGGGCGGCTTGCACCAATCCGGTGGAAGGATGCTTTGCCGATCTTTTCGATCCTCCGACGGAAATAGCGGAAACCGGCGCAAGCCAAGATAACCAGCAGACAACCACTGCCATTCGCGGTCTTTTGAAGGCAATCCGTGACGGCCGTAAGGCTACGGACTTCCTGCCCGATCTGGACGAAGATGTACAGTTTTACATCCTTGGACTTGCGCCCAATGCCGCACGCCTTTCAATCCGCTTCTGGGAGGCCAATAGCCTGGGAGCTTTGCTGGAGCGGGTCGGCAAGCACTACGAACAACTCAATATCGTGCGCCAATTCGACAACGAACCGGAGTTCCCGCCCCTGTGGCGTTTGCTTTGCCAGACTGCCACGCTCGGCAAATCGGAGAACGTTTCGCCGGTGTTGGCTGGGTCAATAGCCCGCGCCGTCCTGACCGGGGCGCCCTATCCTCAGAATCTCTTGCCCGTGGTGCTGGACCGCATCCGGGCCGAACATAACGTCACCTACTTTCGCGCCGCACTGCTGAAAGCCTATCTGATTCGCAATAAACACAAGGAGGTTCCCGTGTCTCTCGATCCCAACCGGACTGACCGGCCTTACCTGCTGGGACGGCTCTTCGCCGTGCTGGAAAAGGCTCAGGAAGAAGCCATTCCCAATGCCAATGCTACTATCAAGGATCGCTATCTGGCGGCGGCAGCGGCAACGCCGGGGCTGGTCTTCCACATGTTGCTGAAAAATTCGACCAACCATATTGCCAAGCTGAAGAAGGACCCGGAAAGGAAAGGACGGGCCTTTCATTACGAATCCATGACCCAGGACATCATCGCCGGGTTTTCCGATTATCCAACAACCCTGAAAGCCGAAGAACAGGGGCTGTTCATGATCGGTTACTACCATCAGCGCAAAGATTTCTATACCAAGAAAACTCAGGAGGGCTAAACCAATGACTGCAATTGCCAATCGCTATGAGTTCGTTCTGTTGTTCGATGTTGAAAACGGCAATCCCAACGGCGACCCCGATGCCGGCAACATGCCGCGTATTGACCCGGAAACCGGGCATGGGCTGGTAACCGATGTTTGCCTGAAGCGGAAAATCCGCAACCATGTGGCTCTTGCCAAGGGTGGAGCCGAAGGTTTCAATATTTACGTGCAGGAAAAGTCAGTTCTCAACCAGACCAACGAAATGGCCTACAGGGCATTTGAACTTAAACCCGAAGCCAAGAAGCTGCCCAAGGCTGAGGAGGACGCCAGGAAAGTTACCGGTTGGATGTGTGCAAATTTTTATGATATCCGCAGTTTCGGCGCGGTCATGACCACCGAAGTTAACTGCGGGCAGGTGCGCGGGCCGGTTCAATTGGCGTTCGCTAAGAGCGTCGAGCCGATCCTGTCGCAGGAAGTCAGCATCACCCGCATGGCTGTGACCAACGAAAAAGACCTGGAAAAGGAAAGAACTATGGGGCGAAAGCACATCGTTCCGTATGGCCTTTATGTTGCGCAGGGGTTTGTCTCTGCTGCGCTTGCGGAGAAAACCGGTTTCGGCGAAAACGATCTGGAATTGCTCTGGAATGCGTTGATCAATATGTTCGAACACGACCGTTCTGCCGCTAGGGGAGTGATGAGCAGCCAGAAGCTTTTTGTCTTTAAACATCGCGACAAACTTGGTAACGCCCCGGCCCACAAGCTATTCGATTTGATTGACATCAAGCGTAAGGAAGGCTCGGACGGTCCGGCGCGGTCCTTCAAGGATTATGTGGTCACTGTGGAGGCTGCACCTGAGGGCGTGGAGATTCTTGAAAAGCTGTGATTTGGAAGCCAGGGCGGCCCTTGTGGTCGCCCCTACGCAATGCCGACAACCAGGGCGAACACAAGGTTCGCCCCTACGAGATATGGGACGGGGTATGACCTATAATCCTGACGTTCATCATCGCCGATCCATCCGGTTGCGGGAATATGACTATTGCTCTGCCGGAGCCTATTTCGTGACTTTGTGCGTGCAGGGGAGGGAATGTCTGTTCGGCTCGGTTGTGGATGGGGACATGCAATTGAACGAGGCGGGAAGAATGGTTGAGGAGATCTGGCGGTCGTTGTCGCAACGGTTTCTGCATGTGACAGTTGATGAATTTGTGATCATGCCGAATCATCTGCATGGGGTTATCGTTGTCGCTGATGATGGTTTAACCGACGCCGTAGGGGCAATTCATGAATTGCCCGACATATGTTGCATCGACAAGGCAATTCGTGTATTGCCCCTACACCAGCAACGCAGAACCATGCTTATCCCGAAGGTGATCGGTTTTTTCAAAATGAACACCGCGAAACATATAAACTTGATGCGCAACACTCCTGGTATTCCGCTCTTGCAACGCAATTATCACGAACGGGTGATACGGGGTGAACGGGAAATGAACGCAATTCGAGAATATATCCGTCAGAATCCTCTTAAATGGGAACATGACGAAGAAAATCCGGCAATAACGAAACGGTAGGGGCAATTCATGGATTGCCGGGTTGCGGCGACATTCATTGGGCAATTCATGAATTGCCCCTACAGAGGCGAAAAATGGATTCCACCGACCCCATCATGATTTCTGCCCTGGAGCACTACAGCTACTGCCCTCGCCAGTGCGCCCTCATTCACGTGGAGCAGGTGTGGGGCGAAAACCTCTACACCATGCGTGGCCGCGACGTGCATGAGAACGTGGATATGGAGTCGTCCCACGACGTGGCGGGCATTCGCTACGAGCGGGCGCTCCCACTCTGGTCGAAACGGCTGAATCTCGTCGGTAAGGCCGATCTGGTGGAATTTCACGGGGATACTCCCTATCCGGTGGAATACAAGTCGGGCAGACACAGGACCGGCCACCACGAGGCACTGCAACTCTGCGCCCAGGCCATCTGCCTCGAAGAGATGTTCGGGGTCATGGTGGAGAAGGGAGCCCTCTTCTGGCACGGCTCGCGGGAGCGGCGGGAAGTTGTTTTTAGCGACGCAATGCGGGAGCACGTGGCGAACGCGGCAGAAGGTGTCCGCGCACTGCTGGCGCAAACCACCGTGCCGCCGCCGGTGAATGACAAACGCTGCACCCATTGTTCGCTGAAGGAGTCGTGTCTCCCCGCCGTCGTTGCCGAGAAGGACAGAAGCCGCAAGGCAGCACTGGAATTGTTTATTTTGTGAGGAATTAAATATGAAAAACGAAAATACACCCCTGGCTGGCGGTGAGTTTCTCCTCTACCAGACCGAAGACGGTAAGACACGAATTGAAGTCCGGTTGCAGGGGGAAACAATCTGGCTCACTCTCAATCAGATGGCTGAACTGTTTCAGGTTGATAAATCCGGGATCAGCCGTCACCTGAAAAACATCTACGCGACGGGAGAGTTGACGGCCGAGGCAACTGTTGCAAATTTTGCAACAGTTCAACAGGAGGGCTCACGTCATGTACAGAGGCAGGTGGAGCATTACAATCTAGATGCAATTATCTCAGTGGGTTACCGGGTCAACAGTATCAGTGGCACCCAGTTCCGCATCTGGGCGACCCAGCGCCTGCGAGAGTACATCATCAAAGGCTTCACCATGGACGATGAGCGGCTTAAGCGGGGCGGGGTCGGCAACTACTTTGACGAACTGCTGTCCCGAATCCGCGACATCCGTTCGTCTGAAAAGGTCTTCTGGCGCAAGGTGCTAGAGATCTACGCCACCAGTATAGACTACGATCCGCGTACCGAGGCGACGCGCCAGTTCTTTGCCACCATTCAGAACAAGATGCACTGGGCCAGTCACGGCCAGACCGCAGCCGAGGTTATCTTTGCCCGCGCCGATGCGGCAAAGCCCCACATGGGAATGACTACTTGGGCCGGGGATGTGCCACGCAAGGCGGATGCCGAGGTCGCAAAGAACTATCTGAAAGAGCAGGAACTGGACATCCTCAATCGGATCGTGAACTCCTACCTGGAGTTTGCTGAATTGCAGGCGCTTTCCCGCAAACCGATGTATATGGCCGACTGGATCGCCAAACTGGAGGATTTTCTTAGGCTCTCTGGCCGTGAGATTCTGATTCATGCCGGAAAAATCAGCCATGAGGAGGCTTTGGCAAAGGCTCATGCCGAGTATGAGCGGTATCATGCCGGACAACTACAGGAGCCGTCACGGGTAGAGCGGGATTTTCTGGAGGCGGCGAAGCGGATCGAGTCATCCGGGGAGCGGGGAAAACCATGAAACAGATCCTCAACACCCTCTACGTCATGACCCAGGGGGCCTACGTCAGCCTCGACCACGAAACGGTAAAGGTGGAGGTGAAGGGCGAACTCCAGATGCAGGTGCCGCTCCACCACCTGGGGGCCATCGTCACCATGGGGAACGTCATGATGAGCCCCTTCATCATGGCCCGTTGTGCCGATGACGGCCGGGCCGTGGTGATCCTCGACCGTAACGGCAGGTTTAAGTGTCGCGTCGTCGGCAAGACCAGCGGCAACGTACTCTTGCGTCAGACCCAGTACGAGGCGGTGCGGGACCGGGAGCGCTCTGCGGCAATCGCCCGGAACATGGTGGCGGGGAAAGTGAAGAACGCCCGCCAGATTCTCCTTCGCGGGGCGCGGGAGACGGATGTGAACGACGAGGCCGCGGCGTTGCACGGAGCCGCAGACACCCTGGCCGATGCGCTCTTCCATCTCAAGAATGCGACGGATATCGACCATGTGCGCGGCCTGGAGGGAGAGGCGGCCAACGCCTATTTCCATGTCTTTGATCGGATGGTGAAAGAAGAGGACCGCCCCACGTTCCGACTCAACGGCCGCAATCGCCGGCCTCCCCTCGATCCCATGAACGCGCTTCTTTCCTTCCTCTATACTCTGCTTCTCAACGACTGCATCAGCGCCGTGGAAGGGGTGGGGCTCGATTCCCAGATGGGCTTTCTACATGTCCTGCGGCCGGGGCGGCCGTCCCTCGGGCTCGATCTCATGGAGGAATTCCGGGCGGTGCTGGCGGATCGTCTGGCCCTCACCCTCATCAACCGGAAGCAGATCACCGGCAAGCATTTTGAAGTTCGTCCGGGAGGGGCCACGTATCTGGATGACGCGGGGCGGAAAGAGGTCATCATGGCCTACCAGAAGCGTAAGCAGGATGAATTTCACCATCCGGTGCTTGATCAGAAAGTCCCCTTCGGGCTCCTGCCCCATGTTCAGTCCAGGCTCTTGGCCCGGCATCTGCGGGGGGACCTGGAGCAGTACACGCCGGCACTCTATTCATGAGGTGAACCATGTGGGTCGTTGTCTGCTATGACGTGAATACTGAAACAAGGGAAGGGCGACGCCGCCTGCGGCGGGTGGCCCAGGTGTGCAAGAACTACGGCCAACGGGTCCAGAAGTCGGTGTTTGAATGCCAGGTCAACGAGATGAAGTTTGAGGATCTGCGGCGTAAGCTTTTGCGGGAGATTGACAAGGAGCAGGACAACCTCCGTTTCTATCGCTTGACCGAGCCGCGGGAGAACCATGTGGAAACTTATGGGCAGACAAGGACGATCTTTTTCGATGAAGAACCGCTGATAGTCTGATCCGCGAACCTGGTGCCCATGCGGAAAGCTGGGGGGATTCGCGGTGAAGGGAACTATTTGATTTTACGAGATGATTGAAAGGAGAATGTCGAGTGTCGGTGCCCTGCTCAGGCATTGCATGGCTGGTTCGCGGAAATATGAGCATAACCAGCTGAAACTGTTGGTCCGATGAGGACAACAGTAGCGCCCGCCCTTCGGGGCGGGTGAGGATTGAAACTATCCGGTCAATAACGAGTGGGCGAGTAAACCCCGTAGCGCCCGCCCTTCGGGGCGGGTGAGGATTGAAACAGCAGCAGAATATGCTTTATGCTCAAGGGCGCACGGTAGCGCCCGCCCTTCGGGGCGGGTGAGGATTGAAACGGGTTTTTACCATGCGAAGCAGTTGTCCCTTACCGTAGCGCCCGCCCTTCGGGGCGGGTGAGGATTGAAACCCGCGTAATGAGCAAGATTGCCTGGACAGGATGGTAGCGCCCGCCCTTCGGGGCGGGTGAGGATTGAAAC